>Ga0137308_100489_pt1 | contig 63077 bp, 53 predicted proteins | sample Inofrocosms_June_FD_97181 | JGI IMG/M metagenome (GOLD analysis project Ga0137308, IMG submission 97181) | Mouse cecal microbial communities from Vienna, Austria - N-Acetylneuraminic and N-Acetylglucosamine D2O microcosms_June | ecosystem: Host-associated > Mammals > Digestive system > Large... | reverse complement strand
ACGTTCTGCACCAACTTAGCCAATGCGGGCATGAACCCGAAAGCGTTACAGTATATCATGGGACATTCCAATATCACCATGACACTGAACTATTACGCACACGCAACTTTCGCTTCCGCAAGGGCTGAAATGGAAAGGTTGATCGCATAGCCGCCAGCAGAATTTACTACTTTTTTTACTACCATTGAGAGGGAAAACCTAAAAGGTTTTGAGGATATATGAGAACTTCTCCCCATATCTAAAATGCCGGGAAAGCCCGAAAATACGGGCTATACCGACATATAAGAACTTCTAAAGAGATAATCTAAATTCACCCATAATTTTTTCGAAAAAAATAAAGGTTGTTTATGACCGCCGTTCAGAGTATAAACCTCGCTCTTTAAAATGGACGTCTTCGAATAAAAAAATAGCAACTGTGAATTCGTCCGGAAAAGTTACTGCGAAAAAGCCGGGGAAATGCACAATTACATGCAAATTGCCGAATGGCAGGAAAGCAAAATGCAAAATTACAGTCGTGAAAAATGAATATAAAGGGAAATCGCTGTCTAAATGCAATGCACATGGGGGAAGATATGGAAATATTCATTTTGAGGTAAACAAAGCATACTATAAGGGAAATCAGTTTGTGTTAAAATGCGTAGTGATGAATACACGAATATTCAGAGCAAACAAATTTGATTGGGTTACCATATCTGCCAAAGATACTTATGGGCATGTTATTGCAAAGAAAAAATTTGAGAATGTGCCGATAGATTTAGACGCATATGGAAAAAAATATATTACGTTCACGTTTCCGAAGAGTGATGTAAAGAAAAAACGTGAACTGTATCAGGGAGTATGGATCAGCACGGATTATGAATATCAATATTCCTATTAGTTGAAGAAAAAGCCGCCAGGCGGGATTGTTTTCCTGTGTGCTTGACTTTCTGAAAGACGGATGTTAGAATCATTTCGGGTAAGTAGAATAAATAATCGCGTCCGGCAGGCCGAAAGGCGTCGGACGAGGAAAGTCCGGGCTTCACAGGGCAGGATGCCGGATAACGTCCGGTGGAGGCGACTCCAAGGATAGTGCAACAGAAATGAACCGCCCGGCATGACCGGGTAAGGGTGGAAGGGCAGTGTAAGAGACTACCGCCCTCCTGGTAACAGGAGGGGCATATGTAAACCCCATCCGAAGCAAGACCGAGAAAAAGCATATGGCGGCCCGTCAGCTTTAGGTAGGTCGCTTGAATCCGGCGGCGACGCCGGATCTAGACAGATGATTATTCACGACATAACCCGGCTTATCGTTCTGCTTATTGAAAAGCCCCGCACGGTTTCTATGCGGGGCTTTTCTCTATATACGGAGACGTTTCCGGCTGTATTTTTCTTCGCAGTATTTGCAGCGGTAAACTTCTTTTTCTGGATCGGCAAGGAAAAAGGCATGTGTCAGCCCCTGCTCAATTGAAGAAATGCAGCGGGGATTTTTGCATTTGATGATATTGATAAGCTGTTTGGGAAGCTCCAGCACCTTTTTCTCGACAATCGTTGAATTTTCAATAATATTGACCGTGATGGTGTGATCGATAAATCCTAGGATTTCCAAATCCAGCGCGTCGATCGGACATTCGATTTTAATGATATCTTTCTTTCCCATTTTATTGCTGCGGGCATTTTTGATGATGGCTACGCAGCAGTCCATTTTATCCAGCTTCAGGTATTTGTATATGGACATGCTTTTTCCCGCAGGGATGTGGTCGAGAACCACGCCTTCGTTTAACTGGTCGATATTTAACATACTTACCTCCTATGCCGCGGATCTTGCGGCCGTTTTGTCTTAGCCTTTGAGTTCCAGAAGTGTGAGGATCAGAGCCATGCGGACATACACGCCATACTGTACCTGTTTAAAATAAACGGCTCTCGGATCGGCGTCTACTTCTACGGCAATTTCATTCACACGTGGGAGTGGATGAAGAACCAGCATATCCGGGCGTGCCAGGCTCATCTTTGCATTGTCCAGAATGTAGAAATCTTTCATGCGCACATAGTCTTCTTCATTGAAAAAGCGCTCCTGCTGAACTCTTGTCATGTACAGGATGTCAAGCTCCGGCATGACTTCCTCCAGGCGTTCTACCTCTTTATATTCATATCCGTTTTTCTTGATAACATCTTCCCGGACATAACCCGGAAGTTTCAGTTCCTCAGGGGAAATCAGGATAAATTTCACGTTTTCATAGCGGACGAGGGCATTAATCAGGGAATGTACAGTGCGGCCGAACTTTAAGTCGCCGCAGAGACCGATGGTGATATTGTCCAGGCGCCCCTTCAGGGAGCGGATAGTCATCAGGTCTGTCAAGGTCTGGGTGGGGTGCTGGTGGCCGCCGTCGCCCGCGTTGATGACGGGGATGGAGGAGTGCATGGACGCTACCATCGGAGCCCCTTCTTTTGGATGGCGCATGGCACAGATATCTGCATAGCAGGAAATCATGCGGATCGTGTCGGCTACGCTTTCACCTTTTGAGGCGGAGCTGGAAGCGGCCGAAGAAAAACCAAGCACATTACCGCCCAGATTCATCATCGCTGCTTCAAAGCTGAGTCTGGTTCGTGTGCTTGGTTCATAAAAAATAGTAGCAAGTTTTTTACCGTCGCAGATATGTGCGTACTTTTCAGGGCTGGCCTCAATGTCACGGGCGAGGTCGAGAAGCTGTGCAACTTCTTCCACGCTGAAGTCTAAGGGACTCATTAAATGTCTCATAGTAATCTCCTTTGGTATGAAATAAGCTAAATTTTACTTTCACCATATCATATACCAAACGGAATAGAAATTCAAGAGAAAATTGTGTGTTGATTCTGCGGTTTATTTTGCGGTAGTTTTTTCAAAAAACAGTCCGGCAAGAAACCAGAGAGGGTAGTAGTCCAGGCGTATGACACCTTTATAGTTGAAGCGGCAGCCCGAATAGTTCCAGGGGCAGATACCGCGCTTTTTGAGAAAGCTTCCGGTAAGAAATTCTACTGTGAAGATGGCAAAAGCATAGACGGTGCCGCGAACCCATACACAGCGGTCTTTTAGAAGACCGACAAGGGCGGGGAAAAAAGAAGCCATTCCGTAAATAGGAAACATCCATATAGAAGAGCGCCCGAAAAGTTTCATTTCCCGTCTTCGGAAGGCCAAAAATCCTGTCCAGAGCAGTTCCATGCACCAGCCGTAAATACCGCATTTCATAAAATTATTCTTCATATGGACAAGTATGCGCATCTTGCGGCGGGATTATTCATGGGATATTTTGAAAATACCCCTTTACGCCCACCGTATTTTGTTATATACTTTAGGGACAATATCTTGTTGGATAAAGAAGTGAAATGACAAATACAACACTAAATATGGTGAGGAGGATACAAGGATGTATGTAATTAAAAAAGACGGCACCCGGGAAGAATTTAATGTGGACAAGATTATTGCGGCGGTGAATAAGTCGGCGGCGAGGATTCTGTATAAATTTTCAGAGGATGAGATAGAGTTTCTGTGCAGGTCCGCAAAGGAAAAAGCAGAGTCCCTTGGAAAGGCGGGTATTACGATTCCTGAAATGCACAACATTGTGGAGGGAGCTTTAGATAAGGTAAATCCGGCGGTGGCAAAGAGCTACCGGGATTACAGGAATTACAAGCAGGATTTTATCCATATGATGGATGATGTGTATACGAAGAGCCAGTCTATCCGTTATATCGGGGATAAGAGCAATGCCAATACAGACAGCGCTTTAGTGGCTACGAAGCGGAGCCTGATTTTCAATGAGCTGAATAAAGAGCTGTACCGGAAATTTTTTATGACACGGGATGAACGCCAAGCGTGCAAAGACGGTTATATTTATATCCATGACCAGTCTGCAAGGCTGGATACGATGAACTGCTGTCTGTTTGATGTGGCGACAGTCCTGAAAGACGGCTTTGAGATGGGGAATGTATGGTACAATGAGCCAAAGACGCTGGATACGGCGTTTGATGTAATGGGAGATATCATTCTGAGTACGGCGGCGCAGCAGTACGGCGGCTTTACGGTGCCGGAGGTAGATAAGGTGCTGGCGCCCTATGCGGAAAAGAGTTACCGGAAATATAAAGAAGAATTCCTCAAATACGGGGATGCCTCCTGGGAAGGTTATGCCGAGAAGGCTGAAACGTATGCCATGGATAAGGTGAGGCGCGACTTTGAACAAGGCTGGCAGGGGATTGAGTACAAGCTGAATACCGTCGGTTCTTCCAGGGGGGATTATCCGTTTGTAACGGTTACCCTGGGGCTTGGCACAGAGCGTTTTGAGAAAATGGCAAGCGTATCCCTGCTTGACGTTCACCAGAAGGGGCAGGGGAAGCCGGGAAACCGTAAGCCGGTGCTGTTTCCGAAAATTGTCTTTTTGTATGACGAAAACATTCATGGCGCGGGAAAAGAGTGTGAGGACGTGTTCGAGGCAGGAATCCGCTGTTCTGCAAAAACAATGTATCCGGACTGGTTGTCTATGTCCGGGAAGGGATATATTTCCAGTATGTATAAGCGTTACGGGAAAGTAATCAGCCCTATGGGATGCCGAGCGTTTTTGAGCCCCTGGTATGAGAGAGGCGGCATGTATCCGGCAGACCAGAATGACAAGCCCATATTTGTGGGACGTTTTAATGTGGGTGCGGTAAGCCTTCATCTGCCGATGATTCTGGCAAAGGCCCGTTCTGAGAGCCGGGATTTCTATGAAGTGTTGGATTATTATCTGGAAATGATCCGCAACCTGCATATCCGTACCTATGAATATCTGGGGAATATGAGAGCTTCTACAAATCCGCTGGCTTACTGTGAGGGCGGGTTTTACGGAGGGCGCTTGAACCCCCATGACCGTATCAAACCGCTGCTGAAGCCTATGACGTCCTCCTTTGGGATTACGGCGCTAAACGAGCTGCAGGAGCTGTACAATGGAAAATCCATCGCAGAGGACGGGGAATTTGCGCTTGAGGTTATGGAATATATCAATAAGAAAGTCACGGAATTTAAAGAGGCGGACGGCTGGCTGTATGCAATTTACGGAACCCCGGCGGAGAGCCTGTGCGGACTTCAGGTAGAGCAGTTCCGCAAAATGTACGGCATCGTGGAAAATGTTTCGGACAGACCTTATGTGAGCAACAGCTTCCACTGTCATGTGACGGAGGATATCACGCCGATTGAGAAGCAGGATTTGGAAGGAAGATTCTGGGAGCTGTGCAACGGCGGGAAAATCCAGTATGTCCGCTATCCTATCAGCTACAATATTGAAGCAATTAAAAGCCTGATCCGCCGGGCGATGGATTTGGGGTATTATGAAGGGGTGAATCTGTCCCTGGCTTACTGTGACGACTGTGGACATGAGGAGCTGGAGATGGATGTGTGCCCGAAATGCGGTTCCAGGAACCTGACGAAAATAGACCGCATGAACGGCTATCTGTCATACAGCCGCGTGCATGGAGATACCCGGCTGAATGATGCGAAGATGGCGGAAATCGCGGAGAGGAAGTCCATGTAGCCGGTTGGCAGTTTATAGAACAAGGCGAAGGCATGGAAAATAAAAAATCTTAAAAAATTCAATATAGTATATTCTGAGAAACAGTGGTATAATCCTTTTCGTAGTTAGCACTGCTATCAGAAACGATAGAAGCGATATGGATAGAAAATATCTTTATCGCTTCTTGCAGTTACATAAAGAGAGGAAGAATATGGAAGAGCAGTTGAGCAGAACGGCGCTTTTGCTGGGGGAAGAAGCCCTGGCAAAGCTAAAAGCCAGCCGGGTGGCGGTGTTTGGCGTCGGGGGCGTGGGCGGTTATGCCGTGGAAGCGCTGGCGCGGTGCGGCGTGGGGACTTTGGATCTGATTGACAAGGATGTGGTGTCAGAGTCTAATATTAACCGGCAGATTATTGCCTTGCATTCAACCGTGGGCAGGGCCAAAGTCGAGGTTATGAAAGAGCGCATCCAGGATATCAATCCGGAAGTCCGGGTAAATGTCTGTGAATGCTTTTTTCTCCCTGAAAATGCAGATGAATTTGACTTTACAGTATATGACTATGTGGTGGACGCAGTGGACACTGTGACGGCGAAGCTGGAGATTATTCTTCGGGCAGAAGCGGCGGGAACGCCTGTCATTAGCAGCATGGGGGCGGGAAACAAGCTGGATCCCGGCAGATTTGAGATTGCCGACATTTACCAGACCTCAGTCTGCCCTCTGGCAAAGGTGATGCGGAAAGAGCTGAGGAACAGGGGAATAAAAAAGCTAAAAGTTGTCTATTCGAAAGAAGTGCCGTGCAGGCCGGCCAGGACAGTAACCGAAGGGAGCCGCAGGGCTCTGCCGGGGAGTATTTCTTTTGTGCCCTCTGCGGCAGGACTGGTTCTGGCGGGGGAAGTTATCAGGGATTTGGCAGGCATTTGATGTGTGGAGGATGAGATGAAGATTATAATTGTAGGCTGCGGAAAAGTGGGGGATGCCCTTGCAGACCAGCTGAGTGCGGAAGGAAATGACGTGACGGTGGTGGACAGACGCTACGCGGCAGTGGAGGCATTGTCCAATGAGTATGATATTATGGGAATCGTGGGGAGCGGCACCGATCATAGTGTGCTGGAGGAAGCGGGGGTTGAAAAAGCCGATTTGCTGATTGCAGTAACGGGGTCCGACGAGCTGAACCTGCTGTGCTGCCTCATAGCGAAAAAGGCGGGAAACTGCCAGACGATTGCCAGGGTGAGAAATCCGGAATTTAACCGGGAAATCGCTTATATTCAGGAAGAGCTGGGACTTGCGCTGGTTATTAATCCGGAGTTTGCCGCGTCGGTTGAGATTGCGCGGATTCTGCGGTTCCCGTCGGCGATTGAAATTTCCCCATTTGCCAAAGGCAGGGCGGAAGTGCTGAAATTCCGTGTGCCGGAGAGTTCGGTGCTTGACCATATGATGGTGAGTGAGATTACCACAAAACTGCACTGTAACGAAGTTTTGGTATGTACAGTGGAGCGGGGGGACGAAGCGATTATTCCGGACGGTAATTTCATGATGCGTGAGAAGGATGTGGTTTCTATTGTAGCATCGCCTAAGCGGGCAAGCCAGTTTTTTAAGAAAATCAAAGTACAGACGAACCAGGTAAAGGACGCCCTGATCATTGGAGGGGGAAAAGTGTCGTTTTATCTGGCGAAACAGCTTTTGTCTATGGGGATTGATGTAAAAATCATAGAGAAAGATCGGGAGAGGTGTGAAAAGCTGAGCGAGCTTCTTCCGCGGGCGACAATTATCTGCGGGGACGGGGTAGACCAGGCGCTTTTGATGGAAGAAGGGCTGATGAAGTCGGATTCACTGGTGACGCTTATGAATATGGACGAGGAGAATATTTTGCTTTCCCTGTTTGCGCGGAACAAGCGCAATAAGATGAAAATCATCACAAAAATTAACAGCATTACTTTTGATGAAGTTATCAATAAATTGGATTTGGACAGCATTATTTATCCGAAATATGTGACGGCGGAGCATATCGTCAGGTTTGTGCGAGCCATGAAGAATTCCATTGGCAGCAATGTAGAGACGCTGCATCATCTGGTAGGAAATAAGGTGGAGGCGCTGGAGTTCTGCATCCGTGAGAATGCGCCGGTACTGAATATCCCGCTGGAAAAACTGCGTTTGAAAGAGGGGCTTTTGATTGGCTGTATTAACCGCAGCGGGACGATTATTACTCCTAAAGGACAGGATATGCTTATGATGGGAGATACGGTCGTAGTGATTACCACAAATAAAGGACTGAATGATATCAGTGATATTCTGAAGGAGTGAAAGAGTTTGCGATATGAATTACGGAATGATTGTATATATGCTGGGGTGGATTTGTCTTTTTGAGGCAATGTTTATGGCGCTTCCGCTTATGGTGGCAGTCATTTATCAGGAACCGGCGGGCTGGGCATATCTTATGGTTTTGGTTTTGTGTGCCGTGCTGGGGCTGCTGTTGACAAGGCGGAAAGTGAAAAACAGGAAGATTTACGGGAGGGACGGGCTGGTTATCGTAGCCTTTTGCTGGATTGTACTCAGTATTTTCGGGGCGGCGCCTTTCGTGATTTCCGGCGATATCCCGTCCTTTACAGACGCGCTTTTTGAGACAATTTCCGGATTTACTACCACAGGCTCCAGCATACTTAACGATGTGGAGGCGCTTTCCCGTGCAAACCTGTTCTGGAGAAGCTTTACTCACTGGATAGGGGGGATGGGAGTATTAGTATTTATTTTGGCGCTTCTGCCCATCAAGGCAGGAGGGGCGGGGATGTATATTATGCGTGCGGAAAGCCCCGGACCCAGAGTGCGTAAACTGGTGCCGAAAATCAAGACGACGGCAATGATTTTGTATGCCATTTATTTTGGAATGACAGTGCTGCAGATTATCCTGATGCTGCTGGCGGGAACGCCTTTATTTGACGCTATGGTATTAAGCTTTGGCTCTGCGGGCACAGGAGGCTTTGCTATTAAGAATGACGGGCTGGCAAGTTATACGAATCTGCAGCAGGCAATTGTGACAGTGGCGATGATTTTATTTGGAGTAAATTTCAATTTTTACTACTTGCTGCTGCGGCGGAAACCGCGGCAGGCTTTGGCGTGTACAGAGGTATGGGCATATCTGGGAATTATTGCTGCGTCGATTTTGGTGATTACTATACAGGTGCTGCCCGGGTTTGAGACGGTGTACCAGGCGTTCCATCATACGGCGTTCCAGGTCAGCTCTATCATTACGACCACCGGGTATTCTACGGCAGACTTTAATGAGTGGAATGCACTGTCAAAGACCATATTAGTATTGATTATGTTTGTGGGTGCATGTGCAGGAAGCACGGGCGGCGGCATTAAAGTGTCCAGAATTATTATTTTGCTTAAGGGCGTCCGCAAAGAAGTAATGAGGGTGTGCCATCCCCGCAGTATCAAAAAAGTAAAAATGGATGGGCATTCGCTGGAGCATGAGGCGGTACACTCCGTATATGCTTTTGTCATCATTTATATATGCATTTTTGTGGTTTCCCTGCTGGTTATCACGTTGGATGAGAAAGATTTGGTGACAAATTTTACGGCGGTGGCGGCAACCATTAACAATATTGGACCGGGACTGAACATTGTCGGACCTGCCGGGAATTTCAGCAGCTTTTCGGATTTGTCCAAGTTTGTGCTGATGTTCGATATGTTGGCTGGGCGATTGGAACTGCTGCCCCTGCTGGTGCTGTTCGTGCCGTCTACATGGAAAAAGTAAATTCGTTATAAAAAAGGTTTTAAGGGGCGAGAGAGATGTATGGAGAGTGCCATGCCCATATTTTTATGAATGGGTATCACTACAGGAAAGCAGTAGAACTGCACAAAAATCACATTAATGAACAAAATATCCGTGAGTGGTTTACGGAATATGAAAAGCGAGGCGTTGCTTTCATCCGGGATGGGGGCGATGCCCTTGGCGTGTCTGCGTATGCCAGGCAGATTGCCGGAGAGTATGGAATTACTTACTGCACTCCGCTCTTTGCCATTCATAAAAATGGACATTATGGAGGAATTGTGGGGGTTGGCTTTGATACCATGAGGGAATACCGGGGGCTGGTGGCAGAGGTAAAACGCAGAAAAGGCGATTTTATTAAAATAATGGCAGCGGGGATTATGGATTTTAATCAGTTTGGCGTTATTACAGGCGAGCCTCTGGGACAGAGCGAAATCAGAGAGATGATACATATTGCCCATGAAGAGGGGTTTGCCGTGATGGTTCATGGAAACACGGCGCAGGCAGTGCGGGACGCGGCGTTTGCCGGGGCAGACAGCATAGAGCATGGGAATTATCTTGACAGGGACTGCATCCAGGCGCTGGCAGACAGCGGGACCGTGTGGGTTCCCACGCTGTCTACGATACGGAACTTAATCGGATGCGGACGGTTTCCGGATGAGGAACTGAAAAAAATCTATGACTCTGCGGCGGAGAATCTGCGAAGGGCATATGATACGGGAGTTATGCTGGCTTTGGGGAGCGATGCAGGCGCTTACCGAGTGCCTCATGGACAGGGAATCGAAGATGAATTCGCAGCTTTTAAGGAAATCCTGGGAGACAGCACAGAGCTGCGGGAACGGCTGGAACAAGGGGAAGCAAGGATTCGGGAAAAATTTGTTTACGGGAGGAGAAAGACAAAATGAAGAAAATACAGATGAAGAATTCTTTCTTGCTGCTGCTGACAGCTGCGATTTGGGGCGTGGCGTTCGTGGCGCAGAGCGTGGGGATGGAGTATGTGGAACCATTTACCTTTAATGCCGTAAGAAGCATTATCGGCGGCCTGGTGCTGATACCATGTATCTGGTTTCTGGACAGAAAAAAGCCCAGACAGGAAAAGACGTCCCAAATGCGGAAGCAGGAATGGAAAATGCTGCTGGCAGGAGGCGTCTGCTGTGGCGTCTGCCTGTTTGCTGCCAGTAATTTCCAGCAATTTGGCATCCGTTATACCACAGTTGGGAAAGCAGGTTTTATTACGGCGTGCTATATTGTCATTGTTCCGGTAATAGGGATTTTTCTAAAGAAAGCATGTGGAAGGCTTTTGTGGGTATCCGTAGCAATGGCAGTCGTGGGATTGTATTTTCTGTGCATGACAGAGACACTGACGATTGGGAAAGGAGATTTCCTGGTATTTATCTGTGCCTTGCTGTTTTCCCTGCATATTCTGGTGATAGATTATTTTTCGCCCCGGACGGATGGGGTAAAGATGTCCTGCATCCAGTTTTTTGTGTGCGGAATCCTCTCGGGGATAGCTATGCTGTTCACAGAAGAGCCGCATCTTGCAGATATTTTTGCAGCTTGGATTCCCATTCTGTATGCGGGTATCATGTCCTGCGGTGTGGCTTATACCCTGCAGATCGTAGGGCAGAAGGGGATGAATCCTACGGTGGCTTCTCTGATACTGAGCCTGGAGTCATGCATTTCCGTACTGGCTGGCTGGCTCATCCTGGGGCAGAAGCTTAGCGTTCGTGAATTGAGTGGCTGTTTGATTATGTTCGGGGCGATTATCTTGGCGCAGCTGCCCGGAAAACAGGAGAAAAGCAGTACTGATTTGTAAAAAGATTATTTGAAACAAAGAGGACAATAATGAAAGGAGCATTTGGCTGGCGTGCTCCAAGAATTTCTTGCAAATCGCAGGAAAACTTAGTACAATACTTACAGTTCGCTGAATTACAGCGGTCAGATTACAGACAGAGGTAAAGTATATGGGGATTTCCGTTAAGCTGGAGGCGTTTGAAGGGCCTTTGGATTTGCTGCTGCATTTGATTGATAAGAATAAAGTAAATATTTATGATATCCCCATTGTGGAAATTACAAGGCAGTATATGGAGTACATCCAGGAAATGACACGCCGGGATTTGAACGTGATGAGTGAATTTCTGGTGATGGCAGCTACGCTCCTGGATATTAAATCTAAAATGCTTCTTCCAAAGGAAGTGAATGAAGAGGGGGAAGAGGAAGATCCCAGGCAGGAGCTGGTGGAGAAGCTGCTGGAATATAAGCTTTACAAATATATGTCTTACGAACTGAGGGAAAAGCAGCAAGATGCTTCTTTTGCGATGTATAAGCCACCTACAATACCGAAAGAAGTAAGTGCATACCGCCCGGAAGTAAAAGTAGAAGAATTGCTTGACGGTATTACGCTCCAAAGGATGCATGGCATTTTTAAGGATATCATGCGGCGGCAGAAGGATAGGGTAGACCCCGTGCGCAGCAGTTTTGGGACGCTGGAGAAGGAAGAGGTAGATATGGACGCTACCTGGGAGCGGGTGGAGGCTTATATCGCAGAGCATGGAACCTGTGATTTCCGCGCGCTGTTGGAAAGAGGGCGCACAAAGATGCAGATCGTTGTCACGTTCCTGGTGATTCTGGAACTGATGAAAATCGGCCGGATTACGATTTCCCAGGAAGGGACATTCGGGGATATTTTTATTACGGCGGCTGGAAGAGAGGGATAAGAGTGGAACGGAAAAAGACGGAAGCGGCGATTGAGGCGATTTTGTTTACTATGGGAGATTCCGTGGAGTTACAGAAAATCGCAAAGGCAGTGGGACATGATGAGGAAACGACCCGGAAAATCCTGCGTGCTATGGCAGATAACTATCAGGCGGAAGACAGAGGGATTCAGATTATAGAGCTGGAAGATTCTTTCCAGCTGTGTACAAAGAAGGAAATGTACGAGTATCTGATACAGGTAGCAAAGCAGCCGAAGAAAGCCGTACTTACCGATGTAGCGTTGGAAACACTTTCTATTATCGCCTATAAGCAGCCGATTACGAAAGCGGAGATTGAAAAAATCAGGGGTGTAAAAAGCGACCATGCGGTAAATAAACTGGTAGAATATAACCTGGTGGCGGAGCTGGGACGCATGGACGCGCCGGGAAAGCCGATTCTGTTCGGAACTACAGAGGAGTTTTTAAGGAATTTCGGCGTGCAGTCTCTGGATGAGCTGCCGGTTCCGAATCCAGTCCGGGTTGAGGACTTTAAGGCAGAAGCGGAGGAAGAGATCCAGCTGAGGTTAAATATATAATAAGTCACATAATATAAGGAGTCAGTAAGATGCCCACCACGTATACACATGATTTATTTGGAAAAGCGGTGTTTCAGAAATTGCCAGAAGAGATACGGAAGATTATACACAGAAATAAGACGGAATATCTTATCGGGCTGCATGGTCCGGATATCCTGTTTTATTACCGGCCATTTCATAGAAATGAAGTAAATCAGACAGGACACCGGATGCATGAAGAGATTGCAGCCGATTTTTTCCGGCACTGTAAACGTGAATATCTTGCTTCCGGAGAGGAAGGGATACTCTCGTATACGCTGGGGTTTATCTGCCATTATATGCTGGACAGCAGCTGCCACCCGTATATTTACAGCTATACAGAGCGGACAGGCGCCAGCCATGCGGAGATTGAGACGGAGCTGGATCGTGCTTTTATGGAAAAGAATGAGAAGAACCCATTTTGTTACCGGCCGGCCCGGGGCATTCATCCGGATAAGAAAGCAGAAAGAACGATTGCCGCAGTGTTTGAGGGAATCAGTGAAAAGCAGATTCACAAAACGCTGCGGGGGATGAAATTTTATACAGGGGTTTTGGTATGCCGTATGCCGTGGAAGCGGAAATTTATCTTGAGGTTTCTGAAACTTTTGGGTGTCTATGAGGAGACGCATGGAAGAGTTATGAGAAAGCAGCATTTTAATAAATGTGAGGAGAGTACCGGGGAGCTGATGCGCATGGTAAAATGCGCAGTGCCTGAGACGGTTACAGTTTTGGAAGAATTTTATGCCACTCTGGACGAGCCGGAGACAGTGAATTACCGTTTTTCCAGAAATTATAAGTAATCTTTAAGGGTGCGCATGGACGGGCAGAAAGCTGCATATACTGTCCAAAAAAAGGATGGATATGGATGTGAAAAAGACAGTAGCTGCAGTAATTATTATATGTGTATTAGTGATGAATGTTCGGATGGAGGTATTTGCCGCACCCGAAGAGCTATACGCCCAATCGGCGGTTCTGATGGACGCCGATTCCGGGCGTGTTTTGTTTGAGAAAAACGGGATGGAACAGAGACCGATGGCGAGTACTACGAAAATACTGACCTGTATCCTGGTGCTGGAGAAGGCAGGGCTAGGGGAGACCGCGGAAGTATCCCGGAATGCGGCATCCCAGCCGAAGGTGCACTTAGGGGTGCGTGCGGGGGAGAAGTATTATGTGCAGGACCTTTTGTATTCTCTGATGCTGGAGAGCCACAATGATGCGGCGGTAATCCTGGCTGAGCACGTAGGGGGGAGTCTGGAGGGATTTGCTGCGCTGATGAATGAAAAAGCGAAGGAAATCGGATGTGCGGATTCTCATTTTATTACGCCAAATGGCCTGGATGCAGAGGACGAAGAAGGAGCCCATTCTACAACAGCGGCAGATTTAGCAAAGATTATGCGTTATTGTATTACGCTTTCGCCAAAGAAAGCAGAGTTTCTGGAGATTACCAGGACATCGTCACGGGCATTTTCGGATGTAGAAGGAAAGAGGAGCTTTTCCTGCGTGAACCACAATGCGTTTTTAGGGATGATGGATGGGGCTCTCTCAGGTAAAACAGGATTTACAGGGAAAGCAGGTTATTGCTATGTGGGCGCGCTTACGCGGGACGGGAAGACTTTTATTGTTGCTTTGCTTGCCTGCGGCTGGCCGAACAACAAGACCTATAAGTGGAAAGATACCAGGAAATTGATGGAGTATGGGTTGAAAAATTATGAATACAGAAATGTATGGGAGGATATACAGGTAGAAAGGATTCCGGTGGAAAACGGGATTCCGGAGAGCGGGGAGTTGTGGGATACCGCATATACGGAGGCGGAAATCGAGGGGAAAGAAGAAGTAAGGCTTCTTCTCAGGAAAGATGAGAAGGTTTCAGTGGAAGTTGAAAAGGCAGAGCAGCTTGCCGCTCCGATAGAAGCAGGACAGCAGGTGGGGACAGTGCGCTACTATCTGGGGGATGGACTGATAAGAGAATTTCCTATAAAAATACGGAATTCCGTCAGGGAAATTGATATGTCCTGGTGTGCAGAGAAAATAGTAGAGAAACTATGTATGTAAGGGTCTGAAAATTGGAAAAGCAGCAGAAAAAGAATCCAGCCCATTTAAAGTTTGCTGATCGCAAAGGGCTGGATTCTCTGGCTGAATTTACGCATTTTCACGGACTTTGCAGCAGGTGCAAAGCCCTGGGATGAACTGTTACCCGGCTTCCGTGGAAATTAGACAAAAAGCTTGATATTTTTGCCAAAACAAGATACAATTACAATCGGCAGAGATTTTGAAATGTTTAAATAGAAAAATGGAGGGCTGAATAATGGGTAATACAGCACAAAGCTTAGCAAGTAGAAGAATTGCCGCTTTACTTGATGAGAACAGTTTTGTTGAAATCGGCGGACGTGTTTCTGCCAGAAGCACTGATTTCAACATGCAGCAGGCAGAGACTCCGACAGACGGCGTTATCACCGGATATGGCGTGATTGATGGAAATCTGGTTTATGTTTACAGCCAGGATGCATCCGTGCTGGGCGGTACGATTGGAGAAATGCATGCGAAGAAAATCACCGCAATCTATGATATGGCAATGAAAATGGGCGCTCCGGTCATTGGACTGGTGGACTGCGCAGGACTCAGGCTTCAGGAGGCAACAGACGCCCTGAACGGGTTTGGCGAGATTTATATGAAGCAGACGCTTGCTTCCGGCGTGGTTCCGCAGATTATGGCTGTACTGGGAACATGCGGCGGCGGTCTGGCTGTTTCAGGAGCGCTTACGGATTTTGTGTTTATGGAAAATAAGAAAGCGAAATTATTCGTGAATTCTCCGAATGCGTTGGATGGGAATGAGGTTTCCAGGTGCGATACTGCTTCTGCAAAGTTCCAGAGTGAAGAGGCAGGCGCGGTGGATTTCACAGGGACAGAAGACGAAGTCCTGGCGGGAATCCGGCAGCTGGTATGCATGCTTCCGGCAAACAATGAGGATGACGCGTCTTATGAAGAGTGCACAGACGATTTGAACCGGGTATGCAAGGATCTGGCAAACGCAGCGGGAGATACATCAATCCTCCTTTCGAATATTGCAGATGATTCCGTGTTTGTGGAAACACAGGCGGATTTTGCGAAAGAAATGGTTACTGGTTTTGTGAGAATGAACGGCATGACGGTAGGCGTGGTAGCAAACCGTACAGAGGTTTATGGCGAGGACGGAGGCAAGACGGCAGAGTTTGACGCAGTACTTACTACAAAAGGCGCACGGAAGGCAGCAAAACTTGTGAGGTTCTGTGACGCGTTTGAGATTCCGGTAGTTTCTTTCACAAATGTGAAAGGCTTTAAAGCAGACAAGCATTCCGAGAGAGGGATAGCAAAGGCAGCGGCAGAACTGACCTATGCGTTCGCAAATGCTACGGTTCCGAAGGTAAATGTGGTTATCGGCGCGGCTTACGGAAGCGCTTATGTGACGATGAACAGCAAAGCTATCGGAGCAGACATGACATTTGCATGGCCCACGGCAGAAATCGGAATGATGGATGCAAGGTCTGCAGCGAAAATTATGTATCCGGATGCGGATGCGGCAGTTTTGAATGAGAAAGCAGCAGAATATGCCGGTCTGCAGTCAAATGTGACGTCTGCTGCAAAGCACGGATATGTAGATACAATCATTGAGGCAGAGGATACCAGGAAATATGTGATTGGGGCCCTGGAAATGTTATTCACAAAGAGAGAAGATCGTCCGGCAAAAAAACATGGCACGGTTTAAGCGAGGTGAATAATGATGAAGCGAAAAATAAAAGGATTATGGATGGCGCTCTGCATGGTGCTTGCGGTTGCGGCGCTGACAGGCTGCAGTTCAGAGACGGAGCTCAAAGACAGCGTAACTACACTTTCAGATGAACAGGTGGAGAGTTATAAGACTTCGGCGGCTCAGACGGTACAGACAGTAGCGGCATTTGATGATGAGCAGATTGAGCAGTTTTTAAGCCAGCAGGTAGATGAGTTCAGCTCATCCGCAGTGGAGTCCTGGAAGGGAAGCAAGGGCGAGCTTGGCGCTTTCAAGGAGATTACCGCTCAGTCCGTGGAAGAGGACGGAAGCCAGATTATTATTACATCCCTGGCTGAGTTTGAGAAAGCCCAGGCGACAGTGGAACTGATTCTGGACGTTTCGACCGGAATGGAGCAGGCGAAGAGCATGAGCTTCAACGTGAACTACTCCATGACAGAAACGATGAAGATGGCAGGGCTGAATACCCTGATGGGAATTGGTATTGTATTTTGTATGCTGGTATTCTTGAGCTTACTGATTGCACAGTTTAAGCATATTGCGAAGCTGGAGGCAAAATTCACAGGGACGAAAGAAGAGAAGAAAGCAGCTCCGATACCGGTTCCGGCAGCGGCAGAGGAGCCGGAAGAGCTTGTGGACGACGGAGAACTGGTAGCAGTCATCGCGGCAGCGATTGCCGCATCCGAAAATACGTCTACAGACAGCTTTACGGTGCGTTCGATTAGAAAATCAAATGTTAGAAGATGGAAAAGAGCATAGTGATAGGAGGATATGGAAATGAAAAATTATACAATTACGGTAAACGGAACCGCTTATGATGTAACTGTAGAAGAAGGAACAGGCTCAGGCGTTGTTCCGGCAGCAGCTCCAAAAGCAGCGCCAAAGGCAGCTCCGGCAGCGGCTCCGAAGAAAGCAGCTCCGGCAGCAGGCGCAGGTGCGGTTAAAGTAGAGGCATCCGTTCCGGGTAAAGTATTCAAGATAGAAGCAAGCGTGGGACAGAGTGTGAAAGCCGGGGATAACATTATCATTCTGGAAGCTATGAAGATGGAAATCCCTGTAGTAGCTCCGCAGGACGGAACTGTGGCAAGTATTGATGTATCGGCAGGAGATGCAGTAGAATCTGGTGACACATTAGCAACGATGAACTAATATTGGAGGTAGAGACATGTCATACGTTACAGACACGTTGTCGAACCTACTCCATCAAACGGCATTCTTCAACCTGACCTGGGGCAACTATCTGATGATTGCAGTTGCATGTGTGTTCTTATTCCTGGCTATCAAGAAAGGATTTGAACCGCTGCTCCTTGTACCAATTGCATTTGGTATGCTGCTGGTAAATATCTATCCTGATATTATGGCAAAGCCGGAAGATATGTCGAACGGCGTAGGCGGACTTTTACACTATTTTTATATACTGGATGAGTGGAGTATTCTTCCATCTCTGATTTTCATGGGCGTGGGCGCCATGACGGACTTTGGCCCGCTGATTGCGAACCCTGTCAGCTTCCTGATGGGTGCGGCGGCGCAGCTGGGAATTTATATGGCATACTTCCTGGCAATATTTATGGGCTTCAACGGCAAGGCGGCAGCGGCGATTTCTATTATCGGCGGCGCAGACGGCCCGACGTCTATTTTCCTTGCAGGCAAGCTGGGGCAGACGGGATTGATGGGACCGATTGCAGTAGCGGCATATTCTTACATGTCGCTGGTTCCGATTATCCAGCCTCCTATCATGAAACTTTTCACGACAGAGGAAGAGCGGAAAATCAAGATGGCGCAGCTTCGTCCGGTTTCGAAACTGGAGAAGATTTTATTCCCAATCATTATTACGATTGTGGTGTGTCTGATTCTTCCGACTACGGCTCCTCTCGTAGGTATGCTGATGCTGGGTAACCTGTTCCGTGAGAGCGGCGTTGTAAAGCAGCTGACAGAGACAGCTTCCAATGCGCTGATGTATATCGTTGTTATCCTGCTGGGTACTTCCGTAGGCGCATCTACCAGTGCAGAGGCATTCCTGAACATGGATACCATAAAAATCGTTGCGCTGGGTCTGGTAGCTTTTGCGTTTGGTACTGCAGGCGGCGTACTTTTTGGAAAGATTCTCTGCAAAGTTACCAAGGGTAAGATAAATCCGCTGATTGGTTCCGCAGGAGTGTCGGCCGTACCTATGGCGGCACGCGTTTCCCAGAAGGTTGGCGCCGAGGCAGACCCGACCAACTTCCTGCTGATGCACGCGATGGGACCGAACGTAGCAGGTGTTATCGGTACGGCAGTTGCGGCCGGTACTTTCATGGCCATCTTTGGCGTATAAATGAGGAGGTTTAGAAATGGCACAGAATAAGAAAAAACCGATTAAGATTACAGAGACAATCCTGCGTGATGCGCATCAGTCTTTGATTGCTACACGTATGACGACGGAGCAGATGCTTCCAATCGTTGATAAGATGGACAAAGTAGGCTACCATTCTGTAGAGTGCTGGGGCGGCGCTACATTCGATGCTTCCCTGCGTTTCCTGAAAGAAGACCCGTGGGAGAGGCTTCGTAAGTTCCGTGACGGCTTTAAGAACACAAAGCTTCAGATGCTTTTCCGTGGGCAGAATATCCTTGGATACCGTCCATATGCGGATGATGTGGTAGAGTATTTTGTACAGAAGTCTATAGCAAACGGAATTGATATTATCCGTATCTTTGACTGTATGAATGACCTCAGAAATCTGAAAACAGCCGTAACAGCTGCAAATAAGGAAAAAGGCCATGCACAGGTAGCGCTTTCTTATACGCTGGGTGACGCTTATACGATGGACTACTGGGTAGACATTGCAAAGAAGATTGAAGATATGGGTGCAAACTCGATCTGCTTTAAAGATATGGCAGGACTTCTGCTTCCGTATACAGCTACAGAGCTTATTTCTGCGATTAAGAAAGCAGTAAAGATTCCGGTACAGCTTCATACACATTATACGTCCGGCGTGGCTTCCATGACTTATCTGAAAGCTGTTGAGGCCGGCGTGGATGTGATTGACACAGCTATGTCGCCGTTCGCACTGGGAACTTCCCAGCCGGCTACTGAGGTTATGGTGGAAACCTTTAAGGGAACACCGTATGATTCCGGTCTTGACCAGAATCTGCTGGCAGAAATCGCAGATTATTTCCGTCCTATCCGTGACGAAGCTCTGGAGAGCGGCCTTCTGAATCCGAAGAACATGGGCGTAAATATCAAGACCCTGCTGTATCAGGTACCGGGCGGTATGTTGTCAAACCTGACTTCACAGCTCAAAGAGCAGCATGCAGAGGATAAATATTATGATGTATTAGAGGAAGTGCCGAGAGTTCGTGCAGACCTTGGAGAGTGTCCTCTGGTTACACCGTCTTCCCAGATTGTGGGTACACAGGCGGTATTTAATGTAATTATGGGCGAGCGTTATAAGATGGTAACGAAAGAGACGAAGGATGTGCTCAGCGGAAAGTACGGTGCGACCATCAAACCTTTCAATCCAGAAGTGCAGAAGAGATGCATCGGTGATGTGAAGCCGATTACCTGCCGTCCGGCAGACTTGATTAAGCCGGAGCTGAAAACTATTGAGGCGGAAATGTCCCAGTGGAAAGAGCAGGATGAGGATGTCCTGTCCTATGCACTGTTCCCGCAGGTAGCGACAGAGTTTTTCAAGTATCGTGAAGCGCAGAAAACGAAAGTAGACCCTGCGGCAGCCGATACGAAGAATGGGGCTTATCCGGTTTAAAAATTAAAAAGATGAAAAAAGAACCTTGTACTGTGATAATTTGCAGGCAGGGTTCTTTTTTATATAACTGTCCTTACATAGATTCTTCCGAAACCTATTTACTAAAAGAGGTATTTGGTATAAGTTTGGATTGATGATTATTATTGTAAGGTTACATGGATAAACTTTTAAAGTTCGGGGAATAAGCTTACTCCAGAATGTCCGGGTACTGTGTATCATTCGTGACATCTTGAAGTATGCGGCAGTAATGATTTACTATTTCCAAATCTATATTTAAACTAAGGGCGGTTTGTTCAGGGGAGTACCCGTTATCTAAATGTTTCTGAATGAGAGCAGCCTGCTTCAAACCAGTTGTAAGCCCCTGTTCATGGGCATAATCTTTCTCATTCTGGATATGAAGTTCTTCGTCGTATTCGTAAATTCCCACTTTCATTACCTCCGCTCGGTTTTTATGAAGAAAATCAGCCAGGATGCCGTCATGGATGCACTCTGTGACCGCCTGTTCCATGGCCTGTGCTAAAGGAAGTTCTTTTCTGAGTTCCCGGACTTTGCTTACAAAAACCATATAGTCCCGCAGGGTTCGGCATTTTTTCATTAATGAGGAATTCTTTCCGGGATTGATGTTCAGTACGGTGGTCGTCAGCTCCAGCGCGGGGGAATCTGTGGGATTCGCATAAGCGTCAGAGAGCCTGCGCTCGCACCTTTCCGGAAGCTCCTTTGTGCCGTTGTAGAATTCTACAAACCGGGGCTCCGGGATGCGGACGAGACGTGAGCCGTAGAGGTCTGCCGTCCGGGTCAGCCTGGAATATATGTCGGATACATACAGAAGATTCCGGAGCGGCATGTTCGGGTTGTCGGTGGACTGGTGCTCGTACAGGGAAAGTGTGTCGTGGAGTAAAAAGGAGACGTCGTTTTTCATGCCCAGGTAGATAGCATTGTCCAGCGTGGTGACAGTCAGCTCGTCTGGATTGGTATAATGTGTACCGTTCATGGCGTTATACCAATCCAGAAATTCACGCTTTTCCTTGAAAATCATCCGGAATATCCGGTCTTTGTAAGTAGTTGCAGGAGTAAGAGCACCTGCAGTTGGCATTGCCGCTGATTTCTCAGTCTTGTTAAGTGTTTCTTTCATTCAAATCCTCCTTTAGATGGCGGGAGGATTTTATGCTCTGTCTTAGAAATCCTCCCTGCTTGTTGATAGGGGTTCAGCATTGAAGATTTCTAAGATTGGGCGAGAAGACGTAAGGACAGGCGTGAGCCATAAAAGAATGAATCATAGAAAGAAATGCATATATAGATTATAACATAAATAAGATAGAATGCAACATAGAAAATAAAAATAATTGTGATGATTTGAAGGTGGATGGATAAGGATTCAACGATTGGAAGAAGAGTGTATTACGGTGGGGATATCTATCCTTTATGATAGTATGGGTATAAAGTGCATACCAAGAAAATATGCGGATAAATAATGTAAATTTCCGGGAGTTAGTAAGAATACGAATACTCTTTGCGTGTTATATACAAATAAATGGTGACAAGGGTTATAAAGATTCAAGTCGTGACGGCGCGGATAGAAGAAAAGGAAGCGTTCTGCCGGGCACAGGTAGCGGCGGGCGAGGCAGTGGCAGGAGTGTGCCTTGAGGAGACGAATATCCGCGTCCGCGAGGGAGAGTCCAAGAAGCTGACATCATCCGTCCTTCCGGAAAATGCCGCCGATAAGAGAGTTGCCAGGGAAAGTTCCGACAGGACAGTGGCAGAGGTAGACGCCTACGGCAACGTGCGTGGCGTTTCCGTAGGCACGGCATTGATAGCGAGAACGGGAACCGGACGGCGCTCTGCCAGGCGACGGTACTTCAGGCGGAGAACCAGAAATATACGGCAGTTTTTTCGGGCGGGGAAAATACCTCCGGAAAACGCCCGGTGTCACTTATCAGAGAACCCGGATAAAGACCAGCCGCAGAACTCCGGTGGGAATCAGACGGAAGTTCCGGACAAAAACCAGCAGAAAAAACCAAATCCGCCAGATAACAGGAAGCCGGATAGCCGCCTGAAAGAAGGCAGCATCCTTACGGACAGCCGGACTTCGGCAGTCTGCAGAATCACCAGGCTCTCGCCCGGCGAAGCAGAATACATAGGATGTGCGAAGAAAAAAGCAGCCGTGACAGTGCCGGATTCCGTCACGGCGGACGGACGAAGATTCGCTGTGACAGGCATTGCAAAGTCGGCGCTGAAAGGAAACAAGAAGCTGAAAAGCGTGGTTGTCGGAAAGAACGTGAAGACAATCGGGGAAAAAGCTTTCTACGGATGCAAATCTCTGAAAAAGCTGACAATAAAATCGAAAGTCCTAAAGAAAGTTGGGAAAAATGCTTTTAAGGGCATACACGCGAAAGCACGCATCAAAGTGCCGAAAGCGAAACTGAAAGCCTACAAAAGGCTGCTGAAAAAGAAAGGGCAGGGCAGGAAAGTGCAGATAAGGAAGTAGAAAATCCTGCCGGATTCCTGAATGGCTGGTGAAATTTCTTAAATAAATCGAAACTATATTGATTCTAAAAAAACAGAGTGCTATAATAGCTCCCGACATAATAAGCATGTATCATACAGGGGAGATGATTTTATGAAAGTGATAAGAAAGTACGGGCATTTCATAATAGTTCCGATATACCTGGTCTTTTATCTGCTGGTGTTTCAGCATGTAGAAAGCCGTTCTGGTGCACAGGTACATATTCTTCATACGCGGCTGGATGACATGATTCCATTCTGTGAATACTTTATTATTCCGTATGTGCTGTGGTTTGGGTATGTAGCGGCGGCTGTCATATATTTTGGACTGATAGGCAAGAGCAGGCAGGAGTATTTTCGCCTGATTGCGTCTCTGGGAATCGGCATGACGCTGTTCCTGGCGATTTCTCTGGTATGGCCGAATGGCCACGCGTTGCGCCCGTATCATTTTGAGCATGAGAATATTTTTGTGGATATGGTCAGAGCTTTGTATAGGATTGATACGCCGACGAATATATTCCCCAGCATCCATGTGTTTAATTCCATTGCGGTGGCTGTGGCAGCAGCGGACAGTGAGGCGCTGAAAAAGCATACCTGGGTGGTTCGTGGTTCGAATGTGCTTGCGCTTCTGATTGTATGCGCTACGGTTTTCTTAAAGCAGCATACGGTGCTTGATGTGATTTCAGCTGTATGCCTGAACCTGCTGTGCGTGCGGTTTATCTATAGGCCAGGATATGCAATCGGCAGAAGAAGTGTGACGGAACGTGTTGAGGTTTTGAAATAGGAAATGGCATAGGCGCAGCTTTCTGCAGTTGCTTATACAAATAAAGGAATTTGCAGCCCGGATAAATGCCGGGCTGTAAAAGTACGTGAATACATGAGGAGGAGCAGGATGAAACGGGAGATAAGAAACAGCGCCAGGGCGTTGACAGATGAAATGACAAGAGAACTTCTGGAGAGAGGGGAGTTTGGTGTGCTTTCCACCGTGAGCAAGGATGGGGAGCCTTACGGGGTGCCTATGAGTTATGCTTTTGCAGACGGAAAGGTGTATCTTCACTGCGCCAGGGAGGGGCATAAGCTGGATAATATTTCTGATGTGTCCCAGGTATGCTTTACAGTCGTAGGGGAGACGGAAGTGCTGCCAGAGAAGTTCAGTACAAAGTACAAATCGGCGATTGTGTTTGGAAAAGCAGAGATACTGGAGGATGGTGAGGAAAAGATGCAGGGGATTTTAGCTCTGATGGAAAAGTACAGTCCTGATTTCCTGGAAGAAGGGCGCGCGTATGCGGAACGTGCATTTGCAAAATTTAAGGTAATTAAGATTGTACCTGAATATATTTCGGGAAAGGGCAGAATCAGCTAGAACGTTTTGCGGGCATCCTTTAAAGCTTCTGATTTGTCAAGGTCTAAAACTTTATTAAATTTCGCCGGGAATTGAATACGAGAGAGGCATAATGTGAAACATTTTACTATACCAGGTAATAGGAGGATGAACATTATGGCTCTTAATAAGGTTGAAATATGCGGCGTAAATACATCGAAGCTTCCGCTTTTAAGCAATGAGGAAAAGGAAGCTCTTTTTGCGCGGATTCAAGAGGGTGATATGGAAGCACGGGAGCTTTATATTAAAGGGAACCTGCGGTTGGTGCTCAGCGTTATCAAGCGTTTTGGGAGCAGCAATGAAAATGCAGACGACCTTTTTCAGATTGGATGTATCGGTCTGATCAAAGCGATTGATAATTTTGATTCTACGTTGAATGTAAAATTTTCTACCTATGCAGTTCCTATGATTATTGGGGAAATCAGGAGATATTTGAGGGATAACAACAGCATACGGGTGAGCCGTTCGCTGCGTGATACGGCATATAAGGCAATTTATGCGAAAGAAAATTATGTAAAAAAGAATCTAAAGGAACCGACAATCAATGAGATTGCGTCGGAAATCGGGATTTCCAAGGAGGATATTGTATATGCGATGGACGCTATACAGACTCCGGTGAGCCTTTATGACCCGGTGTATACGGAAGGCGGGGATACGCTTTACGTGATGGATCAGATTAGCGACAGGAAGAATAAGGAGGAAAACTGGGTAGAGTCTATTTCTTTAAATGAGGCAATCCAGAGACTTGGCGAGAGGGAGAGGATGATTATTGAGATGCGGTTTTATGAGGGGAAAACGCAGATGGAAGTGGCAAATGAAATTCATATTTCCCAGGCGCAGGTGAGCCGTTTGGAGAAGAATGCACTCAAAATTATGAAAGCATATCTGACATGAAGAAATGAAAAGGGCGGCTGCAAATCACAGCCGCCCTTTTTAGAGGATTAAAGCAAATCAATAAACTTCCGGAAGTCTTTCCGCCCTTTTTCGTCGCATTTATAGACGCCGGCACATTCTAAGACTTTCATAAAGACGATTCCAACCTCTTCCTGAATGATATCCATAACATTTTCCTGAGTAATTGTCCCGTATTTCGGAAGGAATTCTTCAACCCAGTCTGCGTGTTTTTCCAAAGTTTCGTTTGAACGGATATCTTTACCGGAAACCATATATTCAGCAAGCAGTTCCAGTTCCGGTTTCAGCCTTGCGGGAAGCACAGCCAAGCCCATGACTTCAATCAAGCCGATATTTTCTTTCTTGATATGATGAAGCTCTGCATGAGGATGGTAAACTCCAAGGGGATGCTCTTCGGTGGTAATATTGTTCCGCAAAACAAGGTCAAGTTCGAAAATTTCTCCCCTTTTTCTGGCAATCGGCGTAATCGTGTTGTGCGGTTCTCCATCCGTCTCGGCAAAGATGAAGGCATCTTTGTCTGTATACCCTCTCCAAAGCTCCAGGATATGGTCTGCCAAATCAACCAGGCGGTCAGGTTCTGCGTGCTGCAGACGGATGACGGACATGGGCCATTTTACGATTCCGGCAGTGACGTCCTCATAGCCTTTTATCGTAAAGGAAGCTTCTATCGGAGCCTTTGCCATAGCGAATTCGTAGTTTCCGCCCTGGAAATGGTCGTGGCTCAGGATAGAACCGCCCACAATCGGGAGGTCAGCATTGGAGCCGACGAAATAGTGGGGGAACTGGCGTACGAAATCCAGCAGCTTGGCAAATGTGTCGCGCTCAATTTTCATCGGGGTATGCTGGGAATTGAATACGATGCAGTGCTCATTGTAATATACATAAGGAGAGTACTGGAATCCCCAGGGTTTTCCGTTTACGGTAATCGGCATGACGCGGTGGTTCTGGCGCGCCGGGTGGTTGGTGCGTCCCCGATAGCCGATATTCTCCATACAAAGCTGGCATTTAGGATATCCACTCTGTTTAGCAGCCTTTGCGGCAGCAATTGCTTTCGGGTCTTTCTCCGGTTTGGAAAGGTTGATGGTGATATCTAAATCGCCGTATGGCGTAGAGGTCACCCATTTCCTGTCTCGTGCGATGCGGTAACGGCGGATATAGTCTGTATCCTGGCTGAATTTATAGTAGGCGTCTGTAGCTTCCTTTGGGGATTTCGCGTACAGTTCCTGGAACGCACGGATGACTTCGTGGGGTCTTGGAGTGAGCAGCCCCATAATCCGTGTGTCAAACAAATCGCGGTATACGATGCTGTCTTCCAGAAGTCCGTTTTCACAGGCATAATCCAGGATTTCTGCCAGGGTGGATTCCAGATCTACATCTGTATAGGTTTCTTCCGGCTCTTCGTACTCGTCCAGATTCAGAAGTTCTAAAAGTTCGTTTGTGGTAAAAATCCTATCCTCTTCGGTAATCAGCCCGGTTTCCAGGCCGTAAGTCACCAGTTTTTTAATGCTGTTGAAAATCATGGTGTTTCCTCCTTATATTCTCGCAGGACCGTCGCCGATTTCTACTACATAAAAGTCAGCGGCATAGCCGATTTTTTCCTTATAGGCTTCCCCTACGTTTTTCTTGAAGTTTTCAATAGCGTCGTTTTCTACGATGCTGACGGTACAGCCGCCGAAGCCTGCTCCGGTCATACGGGAACCGATAACGCCGGGCTGTTTCCAGGATTCCTCTACAAGTGTATCAAGCTCAATACCTGTTACCTCATAGTCATCTCTCAGGGAAACATGGGAAGCGTTCATCAGCTCTCCGAAAAGGCGGATGTCATTTTTCTTCAGCGCTTCCACGGCGCGGAGCGTCCTCTGGTTTTCATATACGGCATGTTTCGCACGCCTTACGCGCACTTCATCTGCGATGGCGCTTTTATGCTCTTCAAATTGTTCTTCTGTGAGCTGTCCCAGATTATCAATTTTTACTGCTTTCTGAAGCTCTGCGAGGGCAGTCTCACATTCTGCGCGTCTTTCATTGTATTTTGAGTCCCCCAAACCGCGCTTTTTATTGCTGCAGGCAATGACGATTTTCGAGCCTTCCAGATGAATGGGGGCATATTGGAATTCCAAATTGCTGGTATCAAGGAAAATAGCATGGTCTTTTTTACCCATGGCAATGGCGAACTGATCCATGATGCCGCAGTTTACGCTGTTATAATTGTTTTCGGAATACTGTCCAATCAGAGCCAGATCCTGATTTGTGACATCGAACCCAAACATGTCTTTTAATATGTAACCTGTAAGCACCTCCAGGGATGCGGAAGAGGACAGACCGGAGCCGTTCGGGATATTTCCGTAAATAACGATATCCATGCCGTTCGGGATATCCATGCCGCGCTGCGTAAATGCCCACATCACACCCTTCGGATATGCAGTCCAGATCGATTCTTTACCTGGGTTCATATCGGTGAGGCTGGATTCAATGACGCCCTGGCGTTCGAAGTTCATGGAGTAGAAACGCAGGAGGTTATCGTCGCGTTTCCTTGCCGCTGCATAAGTGCCGATAGTCAGCGCGCACGGAAATACATGGCCTCCGTTGTAATCCGTGTGCTCGCCAATCAGGTTTACGCGCCCCGGAGCGAAATAAGTACGGATATCGCCCTCACTGCCAAAAAGTTCTTTGAATTTCCCCAATATCTGTTCTTTCATGTCGCGTCTCCTTTACTTTTAAATGATTTTAGAATAATTCAGAAAATAGAAAACATTTCTGTAAGCATTATAACACATTTAAGAGGGGTGTGAACAGAAATAATGTTACTTTTGCATAAATTTGTAAGATTGCGGAGTCAGATATCTAAATGCCCCCGGTTGACAAATCCGGGCGGAGCGTCTATGATAGAAGCACAATAGTTTATATACAAAGGCTGGGAAGAAGAGGAGTACATATATACCCCCGACAGGAAGGATATTCCGCTGACTGAGAGGATATCCAGGGAAGGATGTATGGAAGGTAGCTTTGGAGCCGGAGGGCTGAATGTATCAGTAAGCTCTCCCGTAAGTCCGCGTTAAGGAGAAGAGGTGTCTGCCCTGGCAGATGTGAAAAAAGGTGGTACCGCGATAACTCGCCCTTTGCAGAAAGCTGCAGAGGGCGTTTTTAAATGTAAGGAGGAAGCTATGAGCAGAGAACTGGCAAAAACTTATGAGCCAAAAGGAATGGAAGACCGGATTTATCAGAAATGGATGGACAAAAAATATTTTCATGCGGAGGCAGACCGCAGCAGAAAGCCTTTTACGATTGTGATGCCCCCGCCGAATGTAACCGGGCAGCTTCATATGGGACATGCGCTGGATAATACGATGCAGGATATTTTAATCCGCTATAAGAGGATGCAGGGATATAACGCGCTGTGGCAGCCGGGAACTGACCACGCGGCAATCGCTACAGAGGTCAAAGTAATTGAAAAGCTGAAAGAACAGGGGATTGACAAGGATGAAATCGGACGTGAAGAGTTCCTGAAACATGCCTGGGCATGGAAGGAGGAGTACGGCGGAAAGATTATCAATCAGTTGAAAAAGCTGGGTTCCTCCGCAGACTGGGATAGGGAGCGTTTTACGATGGACGAGGGCTGCTCGAAAGCAGTAGAGGAAGTATTTATCAAGCTGTATGAGAAAGGCTATATTTACAAGGGTTCCCGGATCATTAACTGGTGCCCGGTGTGCCAGACTTCAATTTCGGACGCCGAGGTAGAGCATGTGGATCAGGACGGGCATTTCTGGCACATTAATTATCCGATCGTGGGGGAAGAAGGGCGGTTTGTAGAAATTGCTACCACTCGTCCAGAGACATTGCTGGGAGATACTGCCGTGGCAGTCAACCCGGAGGATGAGAGATATCAGGATTTGGTGGGCAAGATGCTGAAGCTGCCGCTGACAGACCGGGAGATTCCGGTGGTGGCAGATGCCTATGTGGATAAAGAGTTCGGGACAGGCTGCGTAAAGATTACACCTGCCCATGACCCCAATGATTTTGAAGTGGGAAAACGACACAACCTGCCGGAAATCAATGTGATGAATGACGATGCGAGCATCAATGAGCTGGGCGGCAAGTATGCGGGCATGGGACGTTATGAAGCGCGCAAAGCGATTGTGCGCGATTTGGAGGAACTGGGCCTGCTGGTGAAGGTAGAACCGCATACCCACAACGTAGGAACGCATGACCGCTGCAAGACGACCGTGGAGCCGATGGTAAAGCAGCAGTGGTTCGTGAAGATGGAAGAGATGGCAAAACCGGCGATTGAGGCGTTAAAGAACCACACGCTGAATTTCGTGCCAGAGCGCTTTGATAAGATTTACCTGCACTGGCTGGAAAATATCCGCGACTGGTGCATTTCCAGGCAGCTCTGGTGGGGGCACAGGATTCCGGCGTATTACTGTGATGAATGCGGGGAAATCGTTGTGGCAAAGGAAATGCCGGAGAAATGCCCGAAATGTGGGTGTACGCATCTGACGCAGGATGAGGATACGCTGGATACTTGGTTTTCCTCAGCGTTGTGGCCGTTTTCTACTTTGGGATGGCCGGAAAAAACGGAGGATTTGGACTATTTCTTCCCGACAGATGTGCTGGTGACAGGATATGATATCATTTTCTTCTGGGTAATCCGCATGGTATTTTCTTCGCTGGAGCAGACAGGGGAATCGCCGTTCCACCATGTGCTGATTCATGGGCTTGTCCGCGACTCGCAGGGAAGGAAAATGAGCAAATCTCTGGGCAACGGCATTGACCCGCTGGAAATCATAGATAAATATGGCGCAGATGCGCTGCGGCTTACACTGATTACCGGAAATGCGCCGGGAAATGATATGCGTTTTTATATGGAGCGCGTAGAGTCCAGCCGAAACTTTGCAAACAAGGTATGGAATGCGTCGCGTTTCATTATGATGAACCTGGAAAAAGCGGAGGTTCCGAAAGAAATGGACGCGCAGCTTTTGACCGGGGCGGATAAATGGATTCTTTCGAAGGTGAATACCCTGGCAAAAGACGTTACGGAAAATATGGATAAATATGAGCTGGGAATCGCCGTGCAGAAGGTGTATGATTTTATATGGGAGGAATTCTGCGACTGGTATATTGAGATGGTGAAACCCAGGCTTTACAATGATGAGGATACGACGAAGGCGGCAGCGCTCTGGACATTGAAAACTGTACTGGTAAATGCACTGAAGCTCCTGCATCCATATATGCCTTTCGTAACAGAGGAAATTTTCTGTACTCTCCAGACGGAGGAGGAATCCATTATGGTTTCTGCATGGCCGGAATTTACAGAGGCATGGGACTTTGCGTCAGATGAATTTGCGGTAGAAACGATTAAAGCGGCAGTACGAGGCATCCGGAATGTGCGTGCGGAAATGAATGTGCCTCCCAGCAAGAAGGCGAACGTGTTTGTGGTTTCCGAATCGGAAGAAATCAGGAAGATTTTTGAAAACGGAAAAGTATTTTTTGCTACCCTGGGATATGCGAATGAAGTGTCTGTACAGGAAGATAAGGCAGGAATCGCTGATGACGCTGTGTCAGCTGTGATTCCGAAGGCAGTGATTTATATGCCTTTTGCTGAGCTGGTAGATATTGAAAAAGAGATTGAGCGCCTGAAAAAAGAGGAGACACGTCTGACGAAGGAACTTGCGCGCGTCAACGGAATGCTGGGCAATGAAAAGTTTGTAAGCAAGGCTCCGGCGGCAAAGATTGAAGAAGAGAAAGAAAAACTTAAAAAGTATAGCGAGATGATGGTTCAGGTAAAAGAAAGACTTGCACAGCTGACATAGAGAAAGAATATAAGATGATACTAGGGTCAAAAGGTCATGCGTTTCAGGTCCGCATGAAAAAGCATGACTTTGGGACAAAGGCTTTTGACCCCAACATCATAAAATAGGATAATCAGCATAAGCGGAGCGTTGGAAGGAGTGTGTATGAGTAAAACATCACAGCAGAAAATAAGCGAAATGGTAGAGGGGCTGCTGGGCAGTTATGAGGAACACCCGATTATCTGCAATATCGATTCGGAAAACCAGATTAACCGGGATGTAATTCTGGAAATCCTGGATATGCTGCGCTGGCTCATCTATCCCGGGTACTTCGAGATGAGAAAGCTGAAAAGCAGCTCTATCGAGTACCATGTGGGCGAAATCCTGGAAAGTGTGCGCTACAACCTGACGAAGCAGGTGATGAAAGCATTGTATCATGACTCAAAATATCAGACAGAAGACGCGGACGAGGCGTATGCGCAGGCAGAGTGCATTGTTACCCGGTTTCTGTATAAGCTGCCCAAGGTAAGGGAGGTGCTGGCTACAGATGTTCAGGCCGCATATGACGGCGACCCGGCGGCATTTAATACAGATGAAGTAATCTTTTCCTATCCGGGCGTCTATGCGGTTTCTGTCAACAGGATTGCCCATGAGCTTTATCAGATGGGAGTTCCGCTGATTCCGCGTATGATGACGGAACATGCCCACGGCCTGACGGGAATTGATATCCACCCGGGGGCAACTATCGGGGAATATTTTTTCATCGACCACGGCACCGGAGTGGTAGTCGGGGAAACGACGACGATAGGGAAGAATGTAAAGCTGTATCAGGGCGTAACGCTGGGCGCGCTTTCCACCAGGGGAGGCCAGGGGCTGCGAGGCATGAAGCGCCACCCGACGATTCAGGACAATGTGACGGTTTATTCCGGGGCGTCTATTCTGGGCGGAGAAACCGTGATTGGCGAGGGCGCCGTAATAGGAAGTAACGCGTTTGTAACGGCATCAGTGCCGCCCCATACCAGAGTGAGCATCAAGAATCCTGAACTGCAGTTTAAAGACCGTTCCAGGACGGCAGAACTGGGGCAGGAAGGATTTTTTAACCGGAAAGAGCGGGATTAAGCTTGACAATTTTATATCGAAAGTATAAGCTGTATTCAAGTAATTGAATATCGGCTGTATGATCGAAATTCTATAAAGATATATCTTGGGACGGGAAACCCGATCTGCCATGAGCAGGATTTCCTGCGTCTGAGGTATATCTTTCTTTTACCCAAAGCTATAACTATATAATGAAAAGGAGAAGTACTCATGGAGAGAAGTGTATCTGATTTAAAAGAGAGAATCCGTGCGGGCAGGGGACTGGTCCCGGCGCATAAGGTGATTCGCGGCGGGCAGCTTGTCAATGTCATGTCAAGCGAGATTTATCCGGCGGATGTGGCAGTTTACAATGATATGATTGCGGCTGTCGGCGATGTGGAGGCGTATATCGGGCCGGAAACGGAGATTATCGATGCGGGCGGCAGGTATCTGGTGCCGGGCATGATTGACGGGCATATCCACAGCGAATGCAGCAAGCTCAGCATTACCAGCTATGCGAAGGCTGTCGTGCCTCACGGGACGACCAGCATGATTTCCGGACTTGATGAGTATATTTCTGTTTCCGGTCTGGAAGGGCTGCGTGAGGTGATGGACGAGGTGAAAAAAAGTCCGCTCAAGGTTTTTTGGGGCGCGCCGTACAAGACGCCGTATACGATTCCCCAGTCTACGATTGCATTTAACTTCAATAAAGAAGTACATGCCGAGGTACAGAAATGGCCAGAGTGTTTTGGCGTATGGGAGACAGTGCGTGAATTTATCCAGGAAGAGGATGAAGATACGCTTGGCGCCATCTCTGAAGCATTTAAGAACCGCCTTCCGGTATTTGGATGTGCTCCGATGGCGAGAGGGAACGACTTGAATGGCTATCTGTGCGCGGGCGTGCGTCTTGACCATGAGAGCTATGACCATGAAGAGGTTGTAGAGAAGATGCGTAAGGGGATGCATATGCTGATCCGTGAGTCTTGTGTGACACATTTCCTGGAAGAAAATATCCGTGCGGTTACGGAGGTAAATCCGGCGTTTGCCCGCCGTGTAAGCTTCTGTACGGATGATGTCACAGCGACGGACATTCTGAGCAAAGGACATCTTGATAATGTTGTGCGTTTGGCAATGAAAGCTGGCGTGGAGCCGATGACAGCGATTCAGATGGCAACCATTAACAGCGCCGAGGCATACCGCATCGACCATCTGGTCGGCTCGATCTGTCCGGGACGTATTGCGGATATTTTGTTTGTTGACGATTTGAATGAATTTAAGATTGAGAAGGTCATGACAAACGGAAAGATGGTTGCGGAAAATGAGCGTCTGTCCTATGAGCTGAAAGCGCCGGAAAGAAGCTCAGTACTCAAAGGCGCGCTCAAGTGCAAAATGACAACGAAAGCTGATTTTGAATATAAAGTATCCATCTCAAGCGGTGAAGCTACCGTGCTGGCGATGGATGTCAAAGGGCCTTTCGTCCGCAAGCGGAGAGATGTGGTGCTAAAGGTTGAAAACGGTATCGTCCTGCCGGATGTGGAGCAGGATGTAGCAATGGTTTCCGTGTTGGAGCGCTTTGGCAGAAACGGAAATAAGTCTCTGGCGTTCTGTTCCGGCTGGAAGCTAAAGAAAGGTGCAATGGCGTCTTCAGCAGCGCCGGATGACAACAATCTGGTTGTTATGGGAGTAAATGCGGAAGATATGTCGATTGCAGCAAACTACCTTATCGAGCAGGGCGGCGGCCAGGTTGTGGTTGCAGACGGTGAAATTGTGGAGTTCCTTCCTCTGCCGATCGGCGGTATTGTAAGTGACTGTGAGCCGGAAGAGGTGGCAGAGCAGGAGAAACGGATTGACGCTGCGGCGCGTGCGCTTGGTTCCGATTTGCCGAATCCGATGATGTATATGTTCTTCCTGCCGATTACGGCGATTCCGGATTATGCGATTACGGATGTGGGCCCGGTAGATTATCTGGCGCTGACTACCTTTGACCCGGTATTAGATTTGAAAGAGGCGTAAGCAGAGGAGAGAGACGATGGAAAAAGAAATGCTTAGAAAATTGATTCAGACTGCTTCCGGGGAAATTCCGGCAGAAACAGTTATTAAAAACTGCAAGGTGCTGGATGTGTTTTCAGGAAAATTTACAGAGGGCGATATCGCGCTCTGCGGCGGGCAGATTGCGGGCGTAGGAGAATATCACGGGGAGACGGAGATTGATGCGGAGGGACGTTATGCGGTTCCGGGCTTTATCGACAGCCATATCCATATCGAGTCTTCCTACCTCTGCCCGGAGGAGCTGGGAAGGCTTCTGGTTCCACACGGCGGGACGACGATTATCGCCGACCCGCATGAGATTGTAAATGTCTGCGGAATCGAAGGGCTGGACTATATGATGGAGGCGGCTGAAAATACGGCGCTTGACATTCAGTATATGCTTCCGTCCTGTGTGCCGGCGACACCGTTTGAGAATGCAGGGGCGACGGTGGAAGCGCCGCAGATGGGTGAGCCGATAAAGAGAGAGAAGATTCTTGGGCTTGGCGAGTTTATGAATTTCCCAGGCGTGCTCTCCACGGATGATTCTGTACTGGACAAGCTGCTGCTGGCGAAAAAAGAAGGCAAGCTGATTGACGGGCATTCACCGGGACTGTCCGGGCTGGCTCTGAACGGTTATGCGGCTGCCCGCATTCAGGGGGATCACGAGTGCGCTACGGTAGAAGATATGCAGGAGCGGATTGCCTGCGGTATGTACGTGCTGCTGCGCCAGGGATCTGCCTGCCATGATTTGCGGACGCTGTTAAAAGGCGTTACGCCGGAAAACAGCCGCAGATGCCTGCTCTGTTCGGACGACCGCCAGCCAAAGACGATTTTGCAGGAGGGGCATCTGGACAACCACCTGCAGATTTGTGTGGAGGAGGGGCTGGACGCGGTGACCGCGCTTCGCATGGCGACTCTGAATGCCGCTGAGTGCTTCCGCCTGTATGACAGGGGGGCGATTGCCCCGGGGTACCGCGCGGACATTGTGCTTCTGGATGATCTGACGAAGTTCCATGTAGACAGAGTGTGGGTAAAGGGCGTGCTGACGGCAGAAAACGGAACATATCTGCCGGATGTGAAACGTCACGATATTTCCGGCGTTATGGGGAGTATCCATTTGAAAGATTTTTCAAAAGAGAAGTTCCGGATGCATCTGAAAAGCAATCGCGTGAATGTGATTGAGATTATGCCGGGCGGCGTCGTGACAAAAAAGGCGACGGCAGAAATTTCGCTGGATGAACAGGGAGAATTTATCTGGTCGAAGGATGTGGATCTGGTCAAGGTGGCCGTGGTGGAACGTCATAAGGGTACGGGAAATGTGGCCTGCGGCTTTTTGAAAGGCTATGGAATCAAAGAGGGAGCTATCGCACTTTCCGTTGCGCATGATTCCCATAATATTATCGTCGTGGGCGTGAATGATGATGAGATGGAGTCTGCGGTAAAGTATCTGGAGAAACAGAGCGGGGGAATCGTTCTGGTGAAAAATGGAGAAGTCGTGGAGAGTATGCCGATGCCGATTGCCGGGCTGATGAGCGATCAGTCGGGCGAGTGGGTGGCAGAAAAGCTGGCGGCGCTGCATGAGGCGGCTTATACGCAGCTTAGAATTGACAGCACGGTTGAGCCTGTGATGACGCTCTGCTTTATGTCGCTGGCCGTTATTCCAGAGATTAAGCTCACGGATATGGGGCTTTTTGACGTGACAAGCTTTTCGTTTATCCCGGTCGAGATAGAGAACTAACACAAAGGAGAGAGAAAAAATGAACAAAGAGAAAGCACTGGTGCCGTTTTTCAGGCGCGGCGATATCGGCGGCGTGTCTTATGCGGTAACAAATAACATTGTCAACTATTTGATTGTCATTGCAACGCTGACGGGGGTTCTTGGATGGCCGGATGACATTGTATTCGGCTTTGTAGTGCCGGGTATGTCTATTGGCTTGATGCTTGGATGTTTTTACTATGCGTGGATGGGATATAAGCTGTCAAAGAAGGAGGGGCGCGCGGATGTCACGGCGCTTCCTTCAGGTGTGTCCACTCCCGCTATGTTTGTCATTCTGTACGGCGTGGTTATGCCTCTGAGTTATGCGCTGGAAGATCCGAAACTCGCCTGGTCTGCGGCTATGGCGGCATGTTTTATCGGCGGTTTTGTTGAATTTTTCGGCGGATTTATTGGCCCCTGGATGAAAAAGCGGATTCCGAGAGCTGCGCTTCTTGGCACTGTAGCGGGAATCGGATTTATCTGGATGGCTACCCAGGGTGTGTTTGATATCCTGAGTGATCCGATGGTAGGGCTTCCGGTGCTGTTTATCGCAGTTGTCGGTGTTTTCGGGGGGTATCTTTTCCCAAAGAAGATTCCGCCGCTGGTAGTGGCGATTGTGGGCGGTATTATTTATGCGTTCTGTCTGGGACGTACTACCGTGGATTTCAGCAGAATTGGGTTCTATTGTCCGAACCCGGCGACGAGTATTCAGTATTTGATAAATGGTTTTGCAGTTGTCGTACCATATCTGACGATTATTATTCCGGTGGAAATTTATAACTTTATCGAGACGATGGATAATGTAGAGGCGTCAAATGCTGCCGGGGATAATTACAATGTGCGTGAGGCGCAGTTTGCAGATGGTATCTGCACTATGATTTCAGCATTATTTGGAGGTATCATCCCCAATACGGTGTGGCTTGGCCATGCAGGGCTGAAGAAAGCAAATGCCGGAATCGGATATTCTATCGTGTCCGGCGTGGTATTTGGAATCGCTGGTATTTTCGGACTATTTACCTTCCTGAACAGCATTGTTCCTCCGGCAGTGTGCGCGATTACCTTCCTGTGGTGCGCGGTTGTTATGGTAGCGCAGGCGTTTGACGTCTGTGAGAAAAAGCATTATGCGGCGGTTGGTATTGCTATGGTGCCGTCTGTTGCGGACTACCTGTACACACAGGTAACCGGCGCCGCGGGGCTGGCCGGCCATTATACAGAGGTGCTTTCGACGGGAATCAATGACTTTACGGCGGATGTTTCACAGCAACTGCTTGATGCGGGCGTTATGTGGAATGGCGTAGCTGCTACGAAGGCGGGTGCGATTCTTATAGGCATTCTGCTTGGAACGATGACGGTTTTTGTTATTGACAAGAAGCTGGTTACAGGAGTGGCAGGCTATGTATTGGCGGCGCTTGGGTTTATCCACAGTGCGGCGCTTGGCCTCTATCCGCTGTCTCCATATGCGCTTGGTTATCTTTCCATTGCTGTGCTTGCGTTCATACTCCACCTTGGACGGGATTCCTGGTTCAAAGGCCCGGATAAATTTGATTATATTTAATTATTTGGATGCAAAATAGAGATAGAAAAGAAATCGTAGACCGCAGCCAGGATATGGCTGCGGTTTTTTGAGTATTTTTAATAAAAATGTTGAAAATTAAGCGGAAAATATGTTAGAATTGTATAGAAATATATCCATAAAGCATTAATTTAAGGAAGAAAGGAGAAACACAATGAAAAGAAAACATTATTTTGGGATAATTGTTATGTGCATTCTTTTGGGAGCATTTGCTTTGGGAAGTTTAGCAGTGCATGCAGAAGAGACGGGAGCCGTGACGATTAACCCGGTGGATTATGGGGCAGATCCCACAGGGCAGAACGACAGTGCGGAAGCCGTGTGGCGGGCATTTGAAGCGGCTAAGGAGGCCACTGCAAATGGTGCGTCTCACGTTACAGTTGAATTTCCGGAAGGGGAATATCATATTTATAAAGACAGGGTTCAGCAGAGAGAATATCATACGTCTAACACGAACAGTATTGAAAATTCTAGGAAATGGATTGGACTGCTAATTGAAGGGCAGGAAAATTTTACATTGAAAGGAAATGGCTCGCTGTTCATGTTACATGGAAATATGATGGCGTTGGCGGTAGTACATTCAAGAAACGTTACTTTGGAGGACTTTTCCTGGGATTTTGGCGTACCTACCATATCAGAAATGACAGTTACAGGAACAGGGACGGCGAGCGACGGGAAACCGTATACAGACTATCGGATACCGGCGTGCTTCCCGCATGAAATTACCGGAAATACGATTACCTGGCAGAGTGAGCGCAGCCCATATACAGACCAATATTATTGGACACAGACAGGTTTCCACAATCCGTCTTATGGAATTGTGGCGTATCAGCCGAATGGCGAAATGTCGAGGAATTATTATACAGATGCGGGGCCGTTTACCAATGTTTCCAGTATCCAGGCGATGGAGGATACAGATAATACAGGCGATACTTATATCCGAATTGTATATACATCAAAAACAGCGCGGATGGAAGAACTGCAAAAGGAAGGGGCTGTGCTTCAGTTAGCGGCAAATGCGCATCGCCAGACAGCGGGGGCATTTACATGGGAGAGTGAGAATGTCACTGCCAGAAAGGTAAATGTCCATTATATGCATGGATTTGGCTGGCTGATTCAGATGAGTAAAGATGTCTATTATTATGAATGCAATCTTGTACCGAGGGAAGATTCCGGGCATATTGTAGTAAGTTTTGCGGACGGAATTCACGCGTCCGGAGCAGCCGGAGAGCTGGTGATTGAGGACTGTAATTTTGCAAATACACATGACGATCCGATTAACCTGCACGGAACTTTTACGCGTGTGGAGCAGCGCGTAAGTGATAAAGAGCTGGTATTGAAATATATTCATAACCAACAGGGAGGGTTTCCGCAGTTCCATCCGGGAGATAAGGTAGCATTTTTCACCAGGGATACACTGGAATCTACAGATAATGAAACATTGTACACGGTAGCTTCGGTAGTCAATCCGGGAGAAAGCGGTAATGACCTCAGGACTATGCAGGTAACTTTTGAGGAGACTCTGCCTTCTAATTTAAGTGATAAAATCGGGAACGAACCGAAGTATGTGGCTGAAAATGTCACTTATGCGCCTAAGGTAACCATCCGTAACTGCACATTCCGGCAGGTGCCTACCAGGGGGATTTTGTGTACGACCAGAAATCCTGTCTTGATTGAAGGAAATACTTTTAAAAATATGTCAATGGCGACGATTTTTCTTTCCAATGACTCCAATGACTGGTATGAATCCGGGCCAATCCGGGATATGACCATCCGGAATAACGAATTCTACATTAAGAGTATCGGGAGAACATCATGGGACTATGCACCGGCGGTTTATGTCCATCCGGTTACAAAAGGCGGCGGTTTGCCTTCAGCAGAGAATCCAATTCACAAAAACATTACGATTGACGGGAATATTTTCCATATGGACTGTGATACTGTCGTGAAAGCGGAGAGTGTAGAAAACCTGACAATAACGAACAATGTAATTCTTCGTACCAATCCGGAGGTTTCTCTTGAAATCAGTTCACCGCAAGACAGAATCCTGGAAGGAGAGAAGCTTACTTTAGATACGGAAGCTGACGGGAAACGCTTTACGGCGGCAACAGAAAATGTTTATGAGTTTACGAAATGTAAGAATGTTACACTGGAAGGAAATACATACGATGATGGTTTGAAGAGATATGCAGTGCTCAGTAATATGCCGGATGAATATTTGAATAACAGGGATAAAGACATTATGGTGGCATATGACAGGAACCAGCCTGCTTCGGAGCCGGTATCAGATGTTCGGTATAATAGCAGTGCGCCGGAAATCCTTTCCGTAGACAAAAATGGAAGGATGACGGCAAAGAAGGCAGGAACAGCCGAGGTTTGGGCATACTATGTGTGGAATGGAGAAGAAATTCATTCGAACAGAGTATCTGTGACTGTTGTTGGTGCAGATGAATTGCCTCCGGAAGATGTCGTGACCATCAATGGTGAAGATAACCGGATTCTTGAACGTATAGGTGCAGAGATTTCATTTTCTGCTAATGTTGCTTCCGGTAAGACAGTCCTGTGGTCTGTAGAAGATTTCCTGACAGGAGGCTCTACTGACGCGGCAAGTATTGATGAGAACGGGACCCTGACAGCACGGAAAAATGGAATTGTCCTGGTAAAAGCCGTATCAGGGCTGAGTGTTGACCGTAAAATCGTTATTATCAGCGCATCGATAACAGGAGATAGAAACGCTGATTTTACAATCACAAGAGAGGACGCAGAGAATTATACACTGACGGAAGACAAGATTACGATTGATATGCAGACAGGTGATTTATATAATAATAATAATACTCTGAAAAACCTGTTTCTGTATCAGATACCGGAGAGTTTGGACAGAAATAATCTCAGAACCGTGATTAAGCTTGAAAATCTTCCGGCAAAAGAGAGTGGGCAGTGGGACACGGTATCATTTTTCTTGTATAAAGATGATGACAATTACATTTCCGGCGGAAAGAAATCGCATTATGACGGAATTGTGACAGTAGCGGAAACGAATGGTTCTGCTGCGGAAACAGGAGGAGATGCGGCTCAGAATGAGCTTTCGTCCGCATACCTGGGCTTTTATAAAAATGGGAATACGGTTTCTGTAGATTTTAAAACGGAAGATGGCCAGTGGCAGCATGTACGTGATATACCTGCAGATATGCTGGGAAGCAGTTACAAAATCGGATTTAGCGCTTGGGAGACAAATGATAGAGGGAAAACAGCAGTGTTTTCAGGACTTCGTGTAGGTTCCGGAAATGTTTCTTATGAACAGCTTTGTTCTCAGGAAGCCATTTCTTTTATGGAACTGGAAAACCAGGCGCCTGTAGCTGCAGGTGCGGCGTTTGACAGCGACAGCTATGAAGTGGGAGATACGGCTGCCGTAAACTATGATTACAGTGATCCGGAGGGGGATGACGAAGGCAAGACTCTGTTTTGTTTTACTTACAGTAACGGCGTCAGAGAGGTGACAGAAAATCCCAGCTTTAAATTAGAATATGAGGGCACTGTAGAATGTTGGGTTTATCCGGTAGATAAGAAAGGCAGACCGGGGACGCCGGCGGTCACTGCAAAAGCCCAGGTGAATCCGATGAAAGTTCCGGGAGAAACTGAAGGACTGCAGAGCGCGGTTGAAGAAGCAGAGAAGCTGAACCTTGATGGTTATACGGTTGAAAGCGTAAAGAAATTCCAAAGCGCCCTGGAAGAAGCAAGAAGGGTGTTAGCGAGCGGTTCAGGACAGGAAGAGATCGATGAAGCTCTGAGGGCTTTGCAGAAAGCAAGAGAAGAGTTAGAGAAAAAGCCGTCAGGGGGAGAGCAAAATCCTCCGGGAGGTAACCAGAATCCTCCGGGAGACAATCAGAAGCCACCAGAAGGTAATCAAAATCCGGGGATTCAGAAGCCTGCTGCTGTTCCGGCAGTTGGGACAGTGATTGTGACAGGCGGCATTCAGTATAAAGTTACAAAATCAGATGCAAAGAACGGTACGGCTGCGGCAGTCAAACTGGAAAGCAAAAAGAAATCCAGGATTGTGATAGCAGATACTGTTAAAAAAGATGGTTTTACTTTTAAGGTGACAGAAATCAATCAGAAGGCTTTTCAAAAGAATAAGAAAATAAAGAGTCTGGTTATAGGGGGAAATGTAAAGAAAATTGGCAGCGCGGCATTTTATAAATGTGCGAAACTGAAAAAGGTTACATTTAAAGGCAAAGCCCTCCCTCAGATCGGTAAAAAAGCTTTCAAGGGCATTGCTGTAAAATGTAAAGTTACTGTTCCCAAAAAGACATCGGCAAAACAATTGAAAAAATGGAAAAAGAAAATGAAAGCGGCGGGCGCGGGAAGCAGGACAGTGTACAGGAAAAAATAGGAGCGGTTCTTTATATGCCGGGGAGATCAGAAAACAGCTGGTTGTAGTTTTGGGACATATATGTTATACTAATGGCAAACAAAGGAAGCAGAGGTGCGAGGATGAAAAGAGTATTGCTGAAGCTGAGTGGGGAAGCTCTTGCAGCTGATAAAAAAATGGGGTTTGATGAGCCTACGGTTATGAAAGTTGCAAAGCAGGTAAAACAGCTGGTTGATGGAGGAATGGAAGTGGGGATCGTCATCGGCGGGGGGAATTTTTGGAGAGGACGTTCCAGTGAGAATATTGACCGTACGAAAGCGGATCAGATAGGGATGCTGGCTACAGTGATGAATTGTATTTATGTGTCTGAGATTTTCCGTTCTGCAGGGATGCTGACTCAGATATTGACACCCTTTACATGCGGCGCATTTACGAAGCTTTTCGCGAAAGATAGAGTGAATAAGTATTTTGAGAAAGGCATCGTATCTTTCTTTGCGGGAGGGACAGGACATCCGTATTTTTCCACGGATACGGCTACTGTGCTGCGTGCAGTTGAAATAGAAGCAGACGCTATCCTGCTGGCGAAATCCATTGATGGAGTTTATGACAGCGATCCCAAGGAGAATCCGGACGCGAAGAAATATGATGAGATTTCCATCCAGGAGGTCATAGACAGGAAGCTGGGCGTGGTGGACATGGCGGCATCGATACTCTGCATGGAGAATAAAATGCCAATGCTGGTGTTTGGGCTGAATGAAGAAAATAGTATCGTGAATACCGTAAAAGGAGAATTTCACGGGACAAAAGTAACCGTATAAAACGTAGAGAGAACTACGAATCAGGAGGAAAAGAAAATGGATGAAAGACTTCAGGTATTTGACACCAAAATGACAAAATCATATGATAATCTTTTGACAGAGTTTGGAGCAATCCGCGCAGGGCGGGCAAACCCGCATGTGCTGGACAGAATCACGGTAGATTATTATGGAACACCGACGCCGCTTCAGCAGGTAGGAAATATCACGGTTCCGGAAGCGCGGATGATTCAAATTCAGCCGTGGGACGCTTCTCTGGTGAAAGCAATTGAAAAGGCAATCATGACTTCAGACCTGGGGATTAATCCTTCGAATGATGGGAAGATTATTCGACTGGTATTTCCGGAGCTTACGGAGGAACGCAGAAAAGAGCTGGTGAAAGACGTTAAGAAGAAAGGCGAGAATGCGAAAGTCGCAGTCAGAAATATCCGCCGCGATGCGAACGATTCTTTTAAAAAGCTGGCGAAAACTTCAGATGTTTCTGAGGATGAAATAAAAGAGCTGGAAGATAAAGTGCAGAAAATGACAGATAAGTATATCAAAGAGATTGATAAGGCAGTCGAAGAGAAATCAAAAGAAATATTAACAGTATAAGGAGATAGGCTGTTGCAAATTGCAGTGGGTGAAAAGACTACTTTGCAGCAGCCTTTTGCAGTTATGGGGGATAAAGGAGGGCGCTATGGTAATTCCGCAGCATGTGGCAATCATACTGGATGGAAATGGCCGATGGGCGAAGAGCAAAGGGATGCCGAGAAATTACGGGCATGTCAGAGGGGCAAAAAACCTGGAGACAATCTGCCGCGACGCATATAATATGGGGATTAAATATCTGACGGTTTATTTGTTTTCCACGGAAAATTGGAAGCGCTCGAAGGAAGAAGTGAATGCGCTGATGGATTTGTTTCGCAGTTACACAAAGACCTGCAAAAATACGGCGAGAAAAAATAATATGAAAGTGCGTGTTCTGGGCGACCCGGAAGCGCTGGATAGTGACCTTCGCAGGAGCCTGAAAGAGCTGGAGGAAAGTTCAAAGGGTAATACAGGACTGAACTTTCAGATTGCTATCAATTATGGAAGCCGGGATGAGATGATCCGCGCGATACGCAGGCTGACTCAGGACTGCATGGAAGGAGAGGTACGGCCGGAGGATATTGATGAAAGACTGTTTGCTTCTTATCTGGATACCCGGGAAGTGCCGGATCCGGACTTACTTATCCGCACCAGCGGAGAGCAGCGCTTATCTAATTATCTGCTTTGGCAGCTTGCTTACACGGAATTTTATTTTACGGAAGTTCCGTGGCCGGCTTTTACGAAAGAAGAGCTTTGGAAGGCAATCGAAAAATACAACAGCAGGGAGCGCAGGTATGGAGGCGTGAAGGAGGAACAGCATGTTTAAGACGAGATTGTTAAGCGGTATCGTGCTGGTGGCTGTTGCGCTTTTTACCATTATCAGCGGAGGATATGTGCTGTATGGAACGCTGCTGGCAGTTTCTCTGCTTGGTGTCTGTGAACTGTATCGGGCAGTGAAGGTAGAGGAAAAGAAGATGAATCTCCTGAGCGCCACAGGGTATCTGGGGGTAATTTCTTATTATTTTTTGTTAAATATCGGTCTGGATGCATATATTATGATGGATGTCATACTGATTTTGGTGGCATTTATGTTTGTCTATGTGTTTTCCTATCCCAAATACAGGGCGGAACATGTGATGGCGGCATTTTTTGGCGTTATTTACGTGGGGGTGATGTTATCTTATATTTACCAGACCAGAAATCTGGAAAACGGCGCGTTTTTGGTGTGGCTGATTTTTTTATGTTCCTGGGGATGCGACACCTGTGCGTACTGTGTGGGAATGTTGATCGGGAAGCATAAAATGTCCCCGAAGCTCAGCCCGAAAAAGTCAGTAGAGGGGGCGGTCGGCGGTGTAGCAGGGGCAGCGCTTCTTGGCGCGGTATATGGGGCTGCCATAGGAGGTTATATGCAGGGGGGAAGCCATATTGCGGAGTTTGCCGTGATTTGTGCCGTGGGGGCGTTGATTTCCATGGTAGGAGATTTGGCGGCGTCCGCCATCAAGCGGAACCACGAAATTAAAGATTACGGAAAACTGATTCCGGGACATGGCGGTATTTTAGATCGGTTTGACAGTGTGATATTTACCGCACCGGTGATTTACTGGATGGCGGTTCTCCTGATTCGCTGATTCGCTGCTGTCGCCTGAAAAACGAAGGAGAGATGCAAATATGAAAACAATAGCAATCTTGGGATCTACAGGTTCCATCGGCACCCAGACGCTGGAAGTAGCAGAGGCGAATGGTGATTTGAGGGTGGCGGCTCTGGCAGCGGGCAGTAATGTAGAGCTGCTGGAACGGCAGATTCGAAAATTTCATCCGAAGCTGGCTGCGCTCGCAAGTGAAGAAGCCGCAAAAGATTTGAGAGTTCGGGTGCGTGATTTGGATGTGCGTATTGTCAGCGGCATGGAAGGGCTGATAGAAGTTTCAGTGATGCCGGAAACAGACATCCTGGTGACGGCGATCGTGGGGATGATAGGAATCCGGCCAACGATTGCGGCAATAGAGGCGGGGAAAGATATTGCTCTGGCAAATAAGGAAACCCTGGTGACGGCGGGACATATCATCATGCCGCTCGCGAAAGAAAAGAATGTACGGATTCTTCCGGTGGACAGTGAGCACAGCGCTGTTTTCCAGGCATTGAATGGAGAAAATGGGAAACAGGTCAGCCGTATTCTGTTAACAGCTTCCGGCGGACCGTTCCGCGGAAAAACTAGGAAGGAACTGGAAAATGTACAGCCGGAAGATGCGCTGAAACATCCAAACTGGGCAATGGGACAGAAAATAACCATTGATTCGGCAACGCTGGTAAACAAAGGGCTGGAGGTCATGGAGGCAAAGTGGCTTTTTGGCGCAGAGCTGGAACAGATAGAAGTGGTGGTTCAGCCCCAGAGCGTTATTCATTCTATGGTAGAATTTACAGATGGGGCGGTGATGGCACAGCTTGGCACGCCGGATATGAAGCTGCCGATTCAGTATGCGCTGTATTATCCGGAGCGGAGGTATCTGGGCGGTGAGAGGCTGGACTTCGGCAGCATGGGACGGCTTACGTTTGAGGAACCGGATGAAGAGACTTTTTTAGGGCTGCCGCTGGCATTTCAGGCAGCACGGGATGGCGGTTCTATGCCGACAGTATTTAATGCGGCAAATGAATGTGCAGTGAGCAGATTTTTACATAAGCAGATTCGCTTCCTGGATATTTATGAGATTCTCCAGGCATGCATGGAAGAACACCATGTCGTGGAGAATCCTGCCGTGGAGGAGATTTTAGCTGCAGAGCAGATGACTTATGAATTTATAGAAAACAGGTGGTAGCATGAGTATAATTTTAGCGCTTATTATTTTTAGTTTGATTATTCTGATTCATGAACTGGGGCATTTTCTTCTGGCAAAACGCGGAGGAGTTACAGTGGAGGAATTTTCTCTGGGAATGGGGCCGAGGCTTATCAGTACAGTGAAAGGCGGCACACGGTATTCTCTGAAACTTCTGCCCTTTGGCGGTTCCTGTATGATGCTTGGGGAAGACGAGGCGACGACAGAGGAGGGTTCTTTTGCCAGCAAGTCAGTATGGACCAGGATATCGGTTATTGCCGCAGGACCTATCTTTAACTTTATTTTGGCGTTTGTCCTTTCAGTGATTATCATAGGAAGTATTGGCGTAGATAAGCCGGTTATTCTGGCGGTATCGGAAGGATTTCCGGCAGCAGAAGCGGGGATTCAGAAGGGAGATACAATCCTTAAGATGAACGGGACAAAAATCCGTCTCAGCCGTGAGGTTACTAATTATGTCACATTTCATCAGGGAGAGGATGTAACCTTTGTGTATGAACATGAAGGGGAAGAACGAACGGTTACGCTTTCACCGGAACAGAACGAAGGCGGACGCTATATCTTTGGGCTTAGTACAGTTTCTTCTTATCGGGAGAAAGTGGGAGCCTGGGAGACGCTTAAGTATAGTGCATATGAAGTAAAATACTGGATTCAGACGACAATTTCCAGCCTGAAAATGCTCTTTACAGGGCAGGTAGGGATTAATGATATGTCCGGGCCGGTAGGCGTGGTGACTATTATTGGAGATACTTATAAAGAAAGCGCGGCTGACGGAGGGTTTTATATCTGGCTGAACATGCTGAATATTTCCATCTTGCTTACGGCAAACCTGGGTGTGATGAATCTTCTGCCGCTTCCGGCTCTGGATGGCGGACGGTTGGTGTTCTTGATTATTGAGGCAATCCGAAGAAAACGGATTGACCCGGAAAAAGAGGGAATGGTACACTTTGTCGGACTGATGCTTTTGATGGTACTGATGATTGTGGTAATGTTTAATGATATCAGAAAGCTTTTCTAAGCAGATAAATAGAGCGCGTTCTCCGTCTGTCACTGACAAGAGAACGCGCTCTATCAAATTTGGAAACAATAGTTTCGGAAAGCTATGCAAAGCCCTGTAATATTTCACTGTGCTTTGCCAGTACCTGTTTTATTATCTTGTTATCATTTTGCAGCTCTTCAATCTGTGAAACAGCTTCAGTAAAACGTTTGGCGGCAGGCAGATAGTTTTCTGCCAGTATTTGGAGCTGTTTGTCAGTAACGTTTTCAAGGTGCAGGCTGATATGGGAAAGTCCCTGCTTAAGATTGTCAACCTCTTTTTCAAGAGCAGAGACTTTATGCTTGAGAACAGAAACGTCTTGCTTAAGAGCAGAAATATCTTTCTCAAGCGTGGCAACTTTCAGCTTGAGAACAGAAACGTCTTGTTTAAGAGCAGAAACGTCTTCTTTAAGAATAGTGACTTCTTTTTTGAGTACAGAGACATCCTGCCGAAGTTCAGAAACCTCTTCTTTTAGACTGCGGATGTCTTGTCTCAGAGGCTGAATGTTTTTTTCGAGTTTTACATCGAATTTCGCATCCAGTTCGGATAATTTCGTATCCATTAGTTGGGCAATTGCCGACAAATCTTCGTTTGTTAATGTCATTTCATCACACTCCATGAAAAATATGCATTTTGAGGGGGATATGTTACGCAGCGTATACTTCTTTTTTTGGAAAGTATGATAGTATAGTACTACAAAGCAGAGAGAAATGCAAGTAAAAGAAATAACTTTTTAAAATAAAATATCCCATAATATATAAGAGTTAAACTTTGGGGAGGAAACAAAAAGGATTTCTTAAAAAATATTACGGTGAAATGTTGGAAATTCATATTTAAGACTTGAATTTTGGGAGAAGAAATTATAGAATATAAGACGTAAGGAGGTCTGCACATATTAACGGCAGGCTTCTGGTAACTGGAGAAGAAAAAGGAGGATATGTATGAAAAGAAAAGCTTTTTTAGCAAAAGTGCTTGCTGCCGCAGTTGCGGTAACATCAGTCCTGCCTAGTGGTCTGGTGGCAGAGGCAGCAACCATTAAAAATGAAACAAAGAGAACAGACTGGGAAGCGAATGCTGAAGCAAGCTGGGGGCCGGCTGCTGAAGGTGAGTCGGCGTTTGACGGTAAGTTGAATGTGGGAGGTTTCCAGAGCTGGCATTTCAAGGCAACAGAAGCGACGGGAAACCATAATAACAATGGAGATTTTACAGCGTCTGATGCACCATCATTGGCTATTGCTGATGCTATTAATATTGCGACGGTTGAGGGGGCTGATGCCAGAGAATTGACATTTGACCTTTATCCGTATCAGGGAACAATAGCAAATATCCGTTTTGCAATTATGCTGAAGTATGTAGATGCGGAAAACTGGGCTTCATTAGGGCATGACCCGGAAGGCTGGTACTATGAGTATAGAATTGGTGATAATACGAGTTATACTTCTAAATTTAGCGAATTACATTCATTAGACGAAGAGAGATACACTCGTGTAAAGCTAACATATACGGCGAGTGATACAATCAACATTGAAATGACTAAATTGCAGGAGGGGCCGGAGGTAGACGGAAAACCAACATTAGTACCTGCAGAAAATGAGACTCCGGTGACTAAGGAACTGCAACAGGAGTCGTTAGCAACTTTGCGGACAGTAGCAGAGCAGAAGGCTACAGAGGCTGGAGAGAGTGGACCTAAAATATGTTTCGGATTTAAAGGAGGAACATGGGATGGTAGTATTACGGAACTGAATATTGTAAATGTAAGAACAAATGCAGATTGTGCTTCGGGAGAGGACAGAGTTTTGGCTTTTAACAACTGTGGTTGGGAATGGGTCAATGAAGCGACAAAAGGTACATTTGACAGCGAAAATCCTATCGGTGGTGTAAATTATGTTACAATTGATGGAGGTGCGTCTGGCAGAACTGTATATGAAGGTAGCACAACTGGATTTGAAGAAGGCACTGTATCAGCAGTCCTGCGTCCTTATACAGTAAATGCGCAGGGTGAGGCGGTTGAGACAACACAGGCATTTTACCTGGATGCAAAGTATACCCCGGCAGGTGAGGGCACTACGGCAACTGGTATAAAGGTTGGATTCAACGGCACAAAATGGGGATATCAGATAGGGGATGCGGCATTTGTTGAGAAGGATGCTGTTGCTCTTGTACCTATGGGCAGACAGGATTATACGGTGAGTTTGGAAGTCACAAAGGATGGAAAGCTCATCGCAAGTGTAACGCCTGTTGCAGCAGAAGGTGAAGAAACTACCACATATAATATTGTAACTGCGGAAGATAATGTATCCGTAGCGGATTTAGCAGCAGGAAGCGTTGGCGTTACAGCAGGGGCAGGGCTGTCACTGCGTGTAAGGGATTTTGACTATACACATGAAATAACACGTACAACGCCTGCACTTCAGACAACGGTTGATACGATTGAAACTGAAACGAAGAATAATGCAGAGTTTACGTATTACAAAGAGAACTGGGAAACTTTTGTTGCAGAATTGAACGCTGCGAAAACTTTCCTGGAGCCAGACGATGATGTTGATGCAGATGAGGCGGCGACTAAGAATACGGCTTTAACGACGGCGTATAATACATTGAAGAATGAAGGAACGGTTAGCAAAACAGAACTGGAAAATGCACTCAATGCAGCGAAAAACGGTAAAGTAGAAAGCGATTATACGGCTGAAAGCTGGACAGAATTCCAGAACAAGCTGAAAGAAGCCACAGATCTTATTGCAAAAATTAATGCTAAAAATGAATTGATTGAAAAGAGCAAAGTAACAACTGCAATTACCAATATGGAAACTGCAGCAGATGTTCTGGTGGAGGTTCCGGCAAGTGCGGAAGAGAAAGCAGGGCTGCAGAATTTGGTGAATGAAGCAGTTTCTGTTAAAGATACAGAGAAAGATTTGTATGATACAGCTCTTTGGGATGCATTTGTTGCAGCACGTGAAGAGGCAAAGACAGTGTCAGAAAAAGCAAATGCTTCGAAGAAAGAAGTCGCAGATGCGCTTGCAAAACTGCAGGCTGCAAAAAGTAGCCTGGTACCGCGCAAGGCCAGCGAAGAAGAAACAGCGGCATTCAAAGGCGAAGTTGATAAAATTAAAGCTTCTGCAAACAAGAAGTATACGGCAGAGAGCCTGAAAGTATATCAGGACGCGCTGGCAGCAGCAGAGAAGCTTCTGGCAGACGGAAATGCAACGAAGAAAGCATTGGATGAAGCACTGGCAAAACTTCAGGCAGCGAAAGCCGCACTGAAAGAAGATACGGGCAGTGTAACACCGAAGCCTCCGGTTCCTACCCCTGGTTTGAAAAAGGGTGAGACAAAGACAGTAGGTAACGCAGCATATAAAGTTCTGGATGCAGATAAGAAAACGGTAGAGCTTACCAAGGGCGATGCAAAAGCGAAATCAGCGAAGATTGACAAAGTTAAGATTGATGGTATTGATTGCACAGTTGTATCAATCGGTGCAAATGCTTTTAAGGGAGCAAAGAATCTGACTTCTGTTACTATCGGCACTGGTGTGACTTCTATTGGCAAGAACGCATTTGCAAGCGCTAAGAAGCTGAAATCTGTTGTTGTGGGCAAGGCAGTTAAGACTATCGGCGCAAGTGCATTCTCCGGATGTAAGAAGCTTGCCAAGGTTACCTTTAAAGGAACAGCGGTCAGCAAGATTCAGGGCAAAGCTTTTAAGGGAACAGCTAAGAAAGTGACCGTTAAGATTCCGAAGAGCCTGAAAAAGAATAAAAAGAAAGCTACAGCATTTAAGAAGAAACTGACAAAAGCCGGCATGAGCAAAAAACTGAAATTGAAATAGTCAGTAAGAACAGCAAAATGGGGCTGCTGCGAAGGCAGAAAGTAATCTGCCGGAGCGGCAGCTCCATTTGTTAGATAAAATCATAGAAGGAGGGCTTTTATGGAAACACGTGCAGTAAAGATTTATTCACAGGTAAACAAGAATGTGGTATTGAGGGTAATGAAAGGACATTTTGCTACAACACACTCGCATATCAATTATTTTATGGATATGACGGGCTTGAAATCGCGTCTGAATGAAGCTAAGGGAGCGGCTTCCGTGTTGGCGAGGAAGTATGAGAATACGACAATTGTAGATACAATAGTCTGTATAGACGGGTGCGAAGTAGTTGGCGCATTTCTTGCGGATGAATTGACTCGGGCAGGGGTCATGTCTATGAATCAGCATCGGACGATTTATGTATCTACTCCTGAGTGCCATACAGGAGGCCAGTTAATTTTTAGGGATAATATGCAGATGATGATTCGGGGGAAGAATGTCATTCTGCTATTGGCAAATGTGACAACAGGAAAGACTTTGAACCGCGCTTTAGAGTGTATTGAGTACTATGGGGGACAGACAGTAGGGATTTCTTCCATTTTTAGTGTTATTAAGTCTGCGAGAGGGATTGAAGTAAATTCTATATTTACTGAAAAAGATGTGCCGGATTATATGACATATGAGACGGCAAAATGCCCGCTTTGCCAGAAGAAGGTGCTGCTTGACGCTATGGTGAACAGCCACGGGTATTCAAAAATCTAAAGAAATGTGAAACAGCAGGTAGGGGAGCTACCTGCTGTTTCGAGGGGAGTATAAATAATTAATAAGGGGTTGTAAAAAAAATTTTTGAAGGGAAAATTCTTTTTACAACAGAATTATAATATACATTGGAAAAAAATGCAACATTAATTTATCGTATTTTTCAATTTATGACAGTTTTTAGCGGTTTTTAGCCATAAAATGGACAAAAAAGCTATATATGGCAGATGGGCGCTCTGTATAAAATGATGAATCTACGGCATAATAAGAGGGCAACAAATAATTCTTCATTTTTAGGAGGTAGTTTGAAATGGCTAAGAATATGAATTCCAAGAACAAAGCCCAGAATAATGCAAATAACAGCACAAACAGCACGAACTCTACTAACGGCACAAACAGCAGCAACAGCACAAATTCCCAGAACGCAAATAACAGCAGCAACAGCACAAATTCTCAGAATGCAAATAGCAGAAACAATTACTAAAGGTTTTAGAGAGGGCACCGCTTGGCGGTGTCTTTTCTATTTGCAGGATAGTGTTTTGGGGGCTTGGCATACTCTGAACGGTTTTTCTTTTTTTACATATACTGTGATAGAAGGAGGAGAATGGAAGGAGTGGATTTGATTGGATTTTGGCATGATAGCGGCAAATGAGCTGGATAGATATGTGGAAGATGGCGAAGCGTTTATCATAGATTTGCGGATGCCAGAGGAATATCGGCGCTGTCATATCAAAGGCGCTGTAAACATTCCATATGGCAGGCTGGGGCAATGCCGCGAGCTTCCCAGGGGAAGGACATTAGTTCTCTACTGCGAACGGGGTGCTGTGAGCATGGTAGCCGCCAAGGAATTGGCAGCAAGGGGGTATCGGGTAAAGACGGTGATTGGGGGAATTCATGCCTACCGGGAAATTTTCGATTGACAGCTATCCCGGCGGGCTTTAAGATAGAGGAAGAAATGATAGGTACGAGGAGAAAAGATTATGAAACTGATGTTTGCATCGGATATACACGGTTCTTCATACTTCTGCAGGAAAATGCTGGAGATGTGGAAGAAAGAAAAAGCGGGGCGCCTGATACTGCTTGGAGATTTGCTGTACCATGGCCCCCGAAATGAACTGCCGAAGGAATATGCGCCGAAAGAGGTTATTTCTCTTTTGAATTCTATGAAAAATGAAATCTGTGCTGTCAGGGGGAACTGTGAAGCAGAAGTGGATCAGATGGTTCTGGATTTTCCGGTGATGGCGGATTACTGTATAATTGTTGAAGGAGAGCGCACAATTTATGCAACGCATGGACATGTATACCATGAAAATCATTTGCCGCCCCTGAAAAATGGAGATGTATTGATTCATGGGCATACCCATGTACCGCGGGCAGAGCGGCGGGAAGGATATGTTTTGCTGAATCCGGGTTCTGTGTCTATACCAAAAGAAGGAAACCCGCCTACATATGGGATTTGGGAAGGCGGAAGTTTTTGCGTAAAGGACTTTGACGGGAATATTATAAAGGAGATAAACATATGATGAATACGGTGGAACTCATAGCGCCCTGCCATTTTGGACTGGAGGCGGTGCTTAAGAGGGAAATTTTGGACTTGGGTTATGAAATCAGCAAGGTAGAGGATGGGAAAGTGACTTTCCTGGGAGACATGGAGGCAATTGCTTATGCAAACGTATTTTTACGGACGGCAGAAAGGATTTTGCTGAAAGTGGGGGAAATCCATGCAGAGACGTTTGACGAACTGTTTGAGCGGACACGGGAGCTGCCGTGGGAAGATTATATTCCGCGTGACGGAAAGTTCTGGGTGGCGAAAGCTACCTCCATTAAAAGCAAACTGTTCAGTCCTTCGGATATCCAGTCAATTATGAAGAAAGCGATGGTAGAACGGCTCAAAAGGGTGTATGGAGTCTCCTGGTTTGAGGAGAGCGGCGAGAGCTATCCTGTCCGCGTGACCTTCATGAAAGACCAGGCAGTGATAGGTATCGATACTACAGGAGTATCCCTGCATAAGCGGGGATACCGTCAGATGACTGCAAAAGCGCCGATTACGGAAACATTGGCGGCAGCGCTGATTATGCTCACGCCTTGGAATAAGAACAGGATTTTTGTGGATCCATTTTGCGGCAGCGGTACGTTCCCGATTGAGGCGGCTATGATGGCGGCAGGCATTGCCCCAGGCATGAACCGGGAATTCCTGGCGGATAAATGGGATGCACTGGTTCCGAAAAAGTTCTGGTATCATGCTCTGGATGAAGCGAATGAGAGGATGGATACGCAAATTGAAGTAGACATACAGGGGTATGATATTGATGGTGAAGTAGTGAAAGCAGCGCGTGCGAATGCGAAAATGGCAGGCGTGGATCATCTGATACATTTTCAGCAGCGCCCTGTGAATATGCTGAATCATCCGAAAAAGTATGGCTTTGTGGTTACAAATCCGCCTTATGGGGAACGGATTGAGGAAAAGGCGAAGCTGCCAGGGCTTTACCGGGAAATCGGGGAAGCCTTCCAGAGACTTGATTCATGGTCAGAATATGTGATTACCAGCTATGAAGAGGCTGAAAAGTATATCGGACGGAAAGCGGACAAGAACCGTAAGATTTATAATGGGATGATTAAGACATATTTTTATCAATTCCTGGGTGCAAAGCCGCCAAAGCCGAGGAAGAATCAGGGGGAATCATTTGGCTAAGAGAATACAGGGGACAGTGATTGTCCTGATTTTATGCTTGTGCGGATATCTTGTGTATCAGATGTATGGAGAGGATGTTATTTATCTGATAAAAAATAAAATGGAAACGGAGAAGGCAGCTGAGACAGAGCCGCAGGAAGAAAGCAGTGAGACAGCACAGGAGAAGAAAGAAAAGCTTCCGGGCTATTTTCATGCCGGGAAAGCGGGACGTGCTCCGGTTGTGAAGAATCAGGGAGAATTTGGTACATGCTGGGCGGTGGCGTCTTCGTCTGCGCTGGAGTCTGCTCTTTTGCCAGGGAAGCATCAGATTTTTTCGGCGGACCATATTGCGGCAAAAAATGCTTATGGAAAGGATGTGGAGGAAGGAGGCGCTTATATTATGTCTATGTCCTATCTGGCGGGGTGGCTGGGGCCTGTGACTGAGGAGGAAGACCCATATGGGGATGGTTACTCACCAGACGGTCTGTCTCCGGTATGTCATGTCCAGGAGATGCAGCTCTTGCGGGAAAAGGACATTACGTCTGTGAAAGAATTGGTTTTTCAATGCGGAGTTATCCAGTCTTCTTTTTATATGGATATGGAAAATTCGGGGCATTCATCTGTGTATTATAATGAGTTTGAACATGCGTATTGTTATGATGGGGATAAGGAAGCAAACCATGATGTGCTGATTATTGGATGGGATGACGCATACCCCAGGGAGAGGTTTTCTGTAGATGTGAAAAAAGACGGCGCCTTTATCTGCCAGAACAGCTGGGGCAGGGAGTTTGGAGAGGATGGAGTGTTCTATGTATCTTATGAAGACGTCCTGATTGGGAGCTCTTGCGTGGGTTATACCAGGGTTGAAGAGACGAATAATTATCACCACATTTATCAGACAGATTTGTGCGGCTGGATAGGGCAGATAGGGTATGACAGCCCGGATTGCTATTTTGCAAACGTGTATACAGCAGGCCAGGCAGAAGAGCTGGCGGCAGTGGGGTTCTATGCCACGGGAAAGGATACAGAATATACGGTATATGTGGTGAAAGGTTTTGTAAACAGCCTTTCTTTTATATTAAAGAACTCTGTGGCTTCCGGAAGTTTTCAGAATCCGGGTTATTATACGGTAGATTTCGACGAGCCGGAAAGCCTGGAGGAGGGAGAGCGGTTTGCGGTGGCTGTGAAAATCCATACGCCGGGATCTGTATATCCTGTGGCTACGGAATTTGAGGCAGATGAAAACAGCAGGAACGTAACAATAGAGGATGGGGAAGGCTACCTGAGCATCAACGGAATTATTTGGCAGAATACCGAGGAGAGTAATGCTTGCAATATATGCCTAAAGGCATATACACGAAATATGGATTGACAAAGGCAGTACAGGATTTTATACTTGTATAATCTTTAAGAAAAGAGTGATAAGATGAGAAGAATTATTTTTGCAACGGGTAATGAGGGAAAAATGAAGGAAATCCGCGCGATTTTAGCTGATTTAGGCGTACCGGTTCTTTCGATGAAAGAAGCAGGGATTACGGCAGAGATTGTAGAGGACGGAAAGACATTCGAAGAAAACGCAGATATTAAGGCGCGGACAATTATGGAACTTACAGGCGATGTAGTTCTGGCAGATGATTCCGGGCTGGAAATAGACTGGCTGAATGGGGAACCGGGAATTTATTCTGCCCGCTATATGGGAGAGGATACTTCTTACGATATAAAGAACAGCCATCTGATACAGCTTCTGGACGGCGTGCCGCAGGAGCAGCGGACAGCGCGTTTTGTATGTGTAATTTCAGCGGCATTCCCGGATGGCAGGATACTCCACGGGCGTGGGACGATAGAAGGGATTATCGGATATGAAATCAAGGGGGAGAATGGATTTGGATATGATCCGATTTTTTACCTCCCGGAATACGGATGCACGACAGCGGAACTTCCGCCGGAAAAGAAGAATGAGCTGAGCCACCGGGGGAAAGCGCTTCGTGAGATAAAAATGAAGCTGAGAGATACAGCGGATAAAGGGAGAAGGAAAAAATGAAAGTTTTGATAGTGAGCGACACACACCGCAGAGATGAGAATCTTGAGAGGGTTTTGGAGAAGGAAAAACCAATAGACTGCCTGATTCATTTGGGAGATGTGGAGGGCAGTGAGGATTACATACGGGAAATTGCGGGGTGTGAGACGCATATCGTCAGCGGGAATAATGACTTCTTTTGTGACTTGCCGCGGGAAGAAGAGCTTATGCTGGGGGGATACAAGGTGCTTTTGACTCATGGACATTATTATTACGTTACCGTGGATTTGCATGAGATACGGAAGATGGCAGTGAGCCGGGGGATTGATCTTGTAATGTTTGGGCATACCCACAGACCCCTTCTGGAAAAGAGTGAAGAAACGTTCCTTTTGAATCCGGGAAGCCTGTCTTATCCCCGGCAGTCAGGCAGGAAGCCCAGTTACATTGTGATGGAGTCAGATGCAGAAGGGAAAATGCAGTTTGAGGTGCGCTTTTTGTAAATGGGCGAGAAATTGAAAAAAATGGTTGACAATTAGAAATGTGTATAATATAATATGTCTTGCGTCGAGAGCGGCGCAGGAGATATTACAACGGGGTGTGGCTCAGCTTGGCTAGAGCGCCTGGTTTGGGACCAGGAGGTCGCAGGTTCGAATCCTGTCACCCCGACGTATAAAGAAGCCGCAGGAAAGCCATAAGAGGCTGTATACTGTGCGGGTGTAGTTCAGTGGTAGAACACCAGCCTTCCAAGCTGGATATGTGGGTTCGATTCCCATCACCCGCTTTTGAGTCTGTAGCTCAGTTGGATAGAGCAACGGCCTTCTAAGCCGTGGGTCGGGGGTTCGAATCCCTTCAGGCTCGTTGGACAGCTTCCAGGCTGTCCGGAATATAGATATGGTGGGTATAGCGCAGTTGGTTAGCGCGCCAGATTGTGGCTCTGGAGGCCAAGGGTTCGAATCCCTTTATCCACCCTTTGTTGGGCTATCGCCAAGCGGTAAGGCACAGCACTTTGACTGCTGCATTCGCTGGTTCGAATCCAGCTAGCCCAGTTAGCGGGAGCTGGCTGGCGAATGTTCAGCCGCCTGGCTTTCAAACAAAGATATGCTGCGGCGAAGACGCAGCAATTTTTATGGGATATTAGCTCAGTTGGTAGAGCACTTGACTTTTAATCAAGTTGTCCGGGGTTCGAATCCCCGATGTCTCACTCCTTGAAAATAGCGGGAAGCCAGTAAATAAGCGGCTTCCCGCTATTTTTCATGTAGCCCGAAGTACACCAAAGTAACCGAAAGTAAATGTCTCAAAAATCAATTATTATTTTTGTGTTTTTTCTTATATAGATAAATAGCTCTCGAAAATGAAATGAGAATGATTATGAGATAGAATATAATACCATAGGTTCCTATTCTTTTTGTCATAGACGGAAACAGAAAATTTATGAATCCGCTGATGAAATAAAAGATGCCTGACAAAAATGGCAATGTCCATTTTCCATATTCAAAAATCCCTAAAAATCCTCCGGCTATTAAAGAAAGTAGTTCTGTTTTTTGGAGGAATGGATAGGCAGTATTGCCTATTTTGAGCATTGCGCTCCATTCAAAAATTCCTGCCAGAAAAGCAAATAGCCCTATGTATTTCGTAGCGAAAAAGCTGCGTCTTGAAAAAGGGATTTTATTATCGCTCCAAAGAAGGACTTCTGTTCTATCGGCCAATGTTTTTGCAGATTTTGTAAAGGCAGCATTTGTCATTACGGCTGCTATATCGCAATTATAATACTTTGCACCTGCAAAAGCCTCCTGGACGGCATGATTCCCAACGGGATAGGAATAATATTTACACTGGATGCCATATTTCTTTCTTTTTCTGTAGGCTATGATATCAATTCCCTGGTCGCCGCTTTCTCTGGTAATTTCTATTTTTCTAAATCCGTGTCTCTTTAGTTTTTTAGCACATTTCTGTTCATATTGGTGTCCGTTCATATAAATTCTCCTGTTTCAAAGTTATACATGAAAAAGCCCGCCTTTGTCAAGGGCAACAATCTTTCCGGAGTATTTAGATTAGAGGGATAAAATAATATAAAAAGCGCCCCCTGAGCCGATAATAGCAAACAGGGGGAAGAAAAATAGTGTGAATAATTATATCTTAGCGTAGGAAGAGAGGAAATGCAATAGGCTGTTTCAAATTAGAATACAAAATGTTTCACGGTGAATAATAAGTTCTTCGTGTATTTACAGGCGGTATGCAACGAGGGCAACTTTCTCTCCTGTTTCTTTAGAGACAGCTTGTTCCAGTTTTGTTATCTGGCGAACGCAGGAGTCTGTAAGAGATGCGTAGGCATCTTCACGTTCCAGTTCTTTTGCCATACGCTCAGCAGCAGATTTGCAGGATCGAGGGAGTTCAGTGACGGTTGAGTTGACGTAAATCATTTTTAACATCTCCTTTTCTGATAATTGTTCAATTCTTTGAACTATTATGTAGTATGTACAAAAAGATAATGGTACAGTCTTTGGATGCTCATTTGGAGAATAATTACACAAAAAGAAAAAATATCCGGATTACATATTGACAGAATGGATTAGTTAAGATAATGTTAAGAAATAACATATTCGCATCATATTTCTAATATATATTCTTTCTTATAAGGAAAATATGGAAATATTTTGCGTGGTACATAAAAAGAGAAAAAGTGGTAATTATTTTTATAACCACATAGAAAATCAAAACAGGAGAAAACTTATGAATCATTTGGATGAATTGGAAGCGGAAGCGATCTATATCCTTCGCGAAGTGGCTGCAGAGTGTGAAAAGCCCGTCATGCTGTATTCGATAGGAAAGGATTCCTCTGTCATGCTGCATCTGGCGATGAAGGCATTTTATCCTGAGAAGCCTCCATTTCCATTTTTACATGTAAACACGACCTGGAAATTCCGTGAAATGATAGAGTTCCGGGATACGCCAGGGGATTAATCCTTTTGAGCATGGGGCGTCTTATACAGATATTATGAAAACACAGGCGCTCAAGCAGGCTTTGGGGAAATACGGATTTACGGCGGCTTTTGGAGGCGGCAGAAGGGATGAAGAGAAATCCAGGGCAAAAGAAAGGATATTTTCTTTCCGAAATAGGGAGCAGGCATGGGATCCGAAGAATCAGCGTCCGGAGATGTGGAAGCTGTTCAATACCAGGATTGCACAGGGCGAGAGTATCCGCGTTTTTCCTCTTTCAAACTGGACGGAGAAGGATATCTGGCAGTATATCCGCAGGGAGAATATTCCAATTGTATCGCTGTATTTTGCAAAGGAGCGTCCGGTGGTTGAGCGGGACGGACAGCTTATCATGGTGGATGACGAACGCATGAAATTACTGCCTGGTGAGAAAATAGAGATGAAAAAAGTGCGTTTCCGTACGCTTGGCTGCTATCCGCTGACCGGCGGGATGGAGTCTGACGCGGAAACTTTGGATGAAATTATAGGAGAGACACTGGCGGCGGTAGAATCAGAGAGGACGAGCCGTATTATTGACTCAGACGGAGGCTCTGCCAGCATGGAAAAAAGGAAGCGGGAGGGATATTTTTAACGATGAGAGAAGATTTGTTAAAATTTATAACCTGCGGAAGTGTGGATGACGGAAAGTCGACGCTGATAGGACATATGCTCTATGATGCAAAATTATTATTTGCCGACCAGCAGAAGGCGCTGGAATTGGACAGTAAAGTGGGTTCCAGGGATGGCGATATTGATTATTCTCTGCTGCTGGACGGGTTGATGGCAGAGCGGGAGCAGGGAATTACGATTGATGTGGCTTACCGTTATTTTACTACGGATAACAGGAGCTTTATTGTGGCAGATACGCCGGGACATGAAGAATATACAAGGAATATGGCAGTAGGGGCTTCTTTTGCTTCTCTTGCGGTGATTCTGGTGGATGCCAGCCAGGGAGTACTGATTCAGACGAAGCGGCATTCCAGAATCTGCTCTCTGATGGGCATTCGGCATTTCGTGTTTGCGGTGAATAAGATGGATTTGGTGTGCCATGATAAGAGGAAGTTTCGAAAGATAGAGAGAGATATTAAGGTCTTAATGGCAGAGTTTGAATATCAGTCGTTAAAGATTATTCCTGTTTCGGCAACAGAGGGAGATAATATCACGAAGCCTTCAGAAAATATGCCGTGGTATACAGGAGAGCCGCTTCTTACTTATCTGGAAAATGTGGACGTGGGGGAAAAAGAGGGAAAGACAGGCTTTTCTATGCCTGTTCAGCGTGTATGCCGTCCAAATCACAGCTTCCGGGGATTCCAGGGGCAGATTTCTACAGGGGAAATCGCAGTGGGAGATACCATTACAGTTATGCCAAGCCGTGAAACAGCGAAGGTAGCGGAAATCCTGGAGGGGGATAAGCGTGTAGAGCAAAGCAGCAAAGGGCATGCAGTAACGATTCGGCTGGATACGGAAATTGATGTGTCCAGAGGCTGTGTTTTAGAGCGGGGGTACCAGCTCTGTACAGGTTCGATGTTTACAGCTTCTATCCTTTGGATGGATGACAGCAGTCTGGTCGCAGGCCGGAATTTCTGGCTGAAGCTGGGAACCCAGCAGGTTCCGGCGACTGTAATGAAGGTGAAGTATAAGGTTGATGTGAATTCCGGTGCAGAAGTATATGCAGACAGGATTTATAAAAATGAAATCGCGTATTGCGAGATTTCGGTGGGCAGTACAATTGTATTTGACAGGTTTGAAAATAACAGGGAGCTTGGGGCAGTGATTCTGATAGACAGGATTACAAATGCTACATCTGCGTGCGGGATTGTGCAGGAGCCGCTGGCGAGAGGGAAGAGCCTGACGTGGCATAATATGGATATTACGCGGAACCTGCGCGAGAGCCAGCTGGGGCAGAAAGCAATTACCATATGGATGACCGGGCTGTCCGGAGCCGGGAAATCATCTCTTGCTAATGCGTTGGAGAAACGTTTATTTTCCATGGGCAGGCACACGATGTTGCTGGACGGTGACAACGTGCGCATGGGGCTGAATAAAAATCTGGGATTTGAAGAAAATGACAGAATTGAAAATATCCGCAGAATTGCAGAAGTGGCGAAGCTGATGAACGATGCCGGTTTGATTGTACTGACATCCTTTATTTCTCCGTTCAGGCAGGACAGGCGGAATGCAAGGGATATTATAGGCGAGAGTTTCGTTGAAGTCTATGTGAGTACGCCGCTGGAAGAGTGCGAGAAGCGGGATGTGAAAGGGCTGTATAAAGAAGCACGAAAGGGCAATCTTCAGCATTTCACAGGGATCAGCAGCCCGTATGAAGCGCCGGAGAATCCTGCGGTTGTGATAGATACCAGCAAACACAGCCTTGAGGAATGTGTGGATATCCTTCTGGAAGGCTTGGAAGAGCATTTAAAGAGTGAGTAGAAGGCTGTTTGGAAAGCAGATTTCCATGGCGGGAAAATAACGGTGTCACGAAAGGGAAGATTATGTCAACAGTTTATATCAGTATCGGTACGCCGAAGACAGGAACTACAGCGCTGCAGACGTTTCTGCGTGAAAATGAGGAAGAACTGAATAAGCAGGGGTATTGTTACCCCATGCTTGAGCTGGGCATTGCGCCGTATTATGCAGACAGGAATGGGCAGTTCCTTGTCTACAAGTCGCGCAGTGAAGAGAACAAAGCGGAGCGTGAGGCGAGAGTCCGGAATATGGCATACCAGCAACTGCAAAAGTATATAGAGAAATATCCGAATATCATCCTTTCAGATGAGCAGATTTGGTATCGGAGCAGGAATCGGGAGGATTTCTGGCAGGATGTGCTGGACAGGTTCCGTGAGATGGGCTGTGAAGTTAAAGTGATTGTTTATCTCCGACGGCAGGATTTACTGATACAGTCCCTTTGGAACCAGAGTATTAAGATGTTTCAGAAAAATAGATGGACTTTTAAAGAGTGCATAGAGCGGAATTATTTCAGTTATCATCCATTGGACTATTATGAAAACCTGAAGCATATGGAAAAGTTTCTGGGAAAAGAAAATATCATTGTGCGTCCGTATGAGAGGGGAAGGTTTGAAGGAGAGGAACACACCTTATTTTCAGATTTTTTCCAAAGCGTTGGATTGACTTTGACAGACGGATTTCAAAAAAGCGTGAGCAAAAATCATGGTTTAGAAGGAAATTTTCTTGAAATTAAGCGATGGATTAACAATGTGCCGGGCTACGCTTCAATACGTGATTTCCTGAGCCGTCCTGTATTAAATGCCAGTATGCATTATACAGAGCTGGGGGAAAATGAAAAGGCAAATATGTTCAGCTACGAAGAACAGAAAGCTTATCTTGCACAGTTTGAAGAGAGCAACCGGAAGGTGGCAGAAGAGTACCTGGGGCGAAAAGAAGAACCGCTGTTTTATGATGAGGTTAAGGAAGCGCCCCAGTGGACATTCCGGGAGGACAGGCTGTCCAGAGACATTGTTGCGATCATGACAGAGGCGTTCAGTGTGCAGGAGAAGCGGATTGCCGATTTGAAAAGTGAACTGAAAGAAACAAAAGAAGAATTGGAGAATCTAAAGAATATCCGCCTTCTTCGCACATACCGGAAGGTAGGGGATTTCTTTAAGCATTAGCGAAAAGCAGATGGCGAGTAACAGTTCACCCAGGACTTTGCACCTGCTGCAAAGTCCGTGAGAATGCGTAAATTCAGCCAGAGAATCCAGCCCTTTGCGAACAGCAAATTTTAAATGGGCTGGATTCCGTAACAGTGAAGCCGAAGGCTGAACTGTTACGATGGCGAAAATAGATAGGTAAATAGATATCATATCAGTATTGACAGAACGTGTCGTTGTCTAGTATAATAGCTGAGCAGTGAAAAGCGGATATGGCGGAATTGGCAGACGCGCCAGATTTAGGTTCTGGTGGGAGACCGTGCAGGTTCAAGTCCTGTTATCCGCACCAGAAGGCGCGAATTTGAACACGCCGAAACGGATCCTCCACTTCTTTGAGAAGGTGGTGGCCGTGGTGCTCAAATTCTCAAAATAAAGGCCGAGAAGGCGCAGAAAAAGCCCGGAGGGTATAAACTACCCGCCGGGCTCTTTTCGTGCGCTCTGAGGGCCCGTGTGGGGCTCTCAGGGGCATTTATTCACTATTCC
>Ga0137308_100487_pt1 | contig 63303 bp, 56 predicted proteins | sample Inofrocosms_June_FD_97181 | JGI IMG/M metagenome (GOLD analysis project Ga0137308, IMG submission 97181) | Mouse cecal microbial communities from Vienna, Austria - N-Acetylneuraminic and N-Acetylglucosamine D2O microcosms_June | ecosystem: Host-associated > Mammals > Digestive system > Large... | reverse complement strand
CTTCCGTCCTCAGAATGCCAAGAATCCGGGACGGATGTCCGGAGGACGCTCGGGGGCGGATCGGCGCTCTCAGGGACGGCCCCAGGGGGCAGAGAGGCGGTCGTCAGGGCAGCCGGGTACAGAGAGACGGCCTCAGGGAATGCAGCCGGGAGAACGGCGCACCCAGGGACAGCCGGCAGCAGGAGTCCGTCCCCAGGGACGGCCCCAGGGGGCGGAGAGACGTCCCATGCCGGGAGTAGGCGTACGTCCCCAGGGATCACATCCGACACGTCCCCAGGGAATGCAGGGGAATCCACAGGGAGCAGAAGACGTGCAGGCACGGGAGGCTTCCATGCGCAGACAGGATGCTGTTTCTGGCCGTCCCGTTTCGGAGGAGCAGGGCGCGAAGACAGTGCAGCCCCGAGGCGCTTCGAATCCGCAGGTACAAAACCAGGCTGTCCGGAGTTCTCAGGAGGTTCAGGTACAAAAGGAAGGAATGCAGGAAGTAAAAGGAAACGCAGGGGAAGAACAGATGAAAAATAGACGTTCGCAGGAAAGCAACGTACAGGAAAACAGCCAGAATACAAATGCACGCGGCAATATGCAGAATCAGCGTCCGAGACAGGGCGCAGGCCAGGGAGTACAGTCCCAGGGCAATCGGGAGGGAGGACGCTTTGGAAACAGCCAGGGCGGGCGTTCCCAGGATGGCGGCCGCATGAATCGGGACGGCCAGGGAGCGCGTCCCGGAAGACGGGATGGTGCCCGTCCCCAGGGAGAGGGCCAGAGGGACCGTTTCGGCGGACGTTCCCAGGGAGAAGGCCAGAGGGACCGCTTCGGCGGACGCTCTCAGGGAGAAGGTCAGAGAGACCGTTTCGGCGGACGCTCCCAGGGAGGCGGCCAGGGAGACCGCTTCGGCGGACGCTCCCAGGGAGAGGGCCAGAGAGACCGTTTCGGCGGACGTTCCCAGGGAGAGGGCCAGAGAGACCGCTTCGGCGGACGCTCCCAGGGAGGCGGCCAGGGAGACCGTTTCCAGCGGGGAGACCGGGGCGGCCAGCCCTTCGGCGGCCAGCGTCCGTCTGGAAGACCGGGAGCGCGCAGGGAAGACCGGGATTCCATTCCCACACCTATGGTAGAGCAGCAGAAGAGCCAGAGGAATAAAGGAAAAGACAAAGAGAAAGACTATAAGAAAAAAGAACTCCGGGATTCAGAATTTGAAAACAAGGGCAAGAAGGGCAAGAAGCAGAAACCGGCAGCAGAGACGAAAAAGCCGCAGCAGAAGGCTGCGTCGGTGGAGGAGATCAAGCAGATCATCCTTCCGGAGCTTCTGACCATCAAAGAGCTTGCGGATAAGATGAAGATCGTTCCGTCTATTATCGTAAAGAAGCTCTTTATGCAGGGAAAGGTAGCCACCGTCAATCAGGAGATCGACTATGATACGGCGGAAGAGATCGCCATGGAATTTGATGTTCTGTGTGAGAAGGAGGAAGTGGTGGACGTCATCGAAGAGCTTCTGAAGGAGGATGAAGAGGACGAGAGCACCATGGAGAAGCGTCCTCCGGTGGTCTGTGTCATGGGACACGTAGACCACGGAAAGACCTCCCTTCTGGATGCCATTCGTCATACCAACGTGATCGACCGGGAAGCCGGCGGCATCACGCAGCATATCGGAGCTTATGTGGTGGAGGCCAACGGTGAGAAGATCACATTTTTAGATACTCCGGGACATGAGGCGTTTACCGCCATGCGTATGCGGGGCGCCAACTCCACGGATATCGCAATCCTTGTTGTGGCCGCGGACGACGGCGTGATGCCCCAGACCGTAGAGGCGATCAACCATGCCAAGGCGGCGGGGATCGAAATCATCGTTGCCATCAATAAGATCGATAAGCCAAGCGCAAACATCGAGCGTGTAAAGCAGGAGCTGACAGAATATGAACTGATCGCGGAGGACTGGGGCGGAAGCACGGTTTTTGTACCGGTATCCGCACACACAGGAGAGGGAATCTCCGACCTGCTGGAAATGATCCTCCTGACAGCGGAGGTGCTGGAGCTCAAAGCAAACCCGAAGCGTGAGGCAAGGGGTCTTGTGATTGAGGCACAGCTGGATAAGGGCAAGGGCTCTGTGGCAACCGTCCTCGTACAGAAGGGAACCCTTCATGTGGGAGATGCCATTGCGGCAGGCTCCGCCCATGGAAAGGTCCGGGCAATGATGGACGATAAGGGAAGACGCGTGAAGGAGGCAGGCCCGTCCAAGCCGGTAGAGATCCTGGGACTCAACGACGTACCCAAGGCTGGAGAGATCTTCGTAGGATGCGCAACGGAAAAGGAAGCGCGTAACTTCGCGGAGACCTTTATTTCCCAGAATAAGATGAAGCTGCTGGAGGATACCAAGTCCAAGATGTCATTGGATGATCTGTTCTCCCAGATTCAGGAGGGCAATCTGAAAGAGCTGAACATCGTAGTCAAGGCAGATGTGCAGGGCTCTGTGGAAGCGTTGAAGCAAAGTCTCTTGAAGCTGTCTAACGACGAGGTTGTGATTAAGATCATCCATGGCGGCGTAGGAGCCATCAACGAATCCGACGTGACCCTTGCGTCTGCTTCCAACGCCATCATCATCGGCTTTAACGTAAGGCCGGATGCCACCGCAAAGGAGATTGCGGACCATGAAGGCGTGGACCTGCGTCTGTACAGAGTCATCTACAATGCCATTGAGGATGTGGAAGCAGCCATGAAGGGGATGCTGGATCCGATCTTTGAGGAAAAGGTACTGGGTCATGCGGAAGTCCGCCAGACCTTCAAGGCATCCGGTGTGGGAACCATTGCGGGCGCATATGTGCAGGATGGTATCTTTGAGCGGAACTGCTCCGTCCGACTCACCCGTGACAATGTGGTGATGTTCGATGGCCCGCTGGCATCTCTGAGACGTTTTAAGGATGATGTCAAGGAAGTCCGTGCCGGATACGAATGTGGTTTTGTATTTGAAAACTACAACGACATCCAGGAGGGTGACTCCGTGGAAGCATACAAGATGGTGGAAGTGGAGAGAAAATAAGAATAGAATCGGAATTGGGAATAAAAGGAGCGGTTATGAGAAAAAACAGTATTAAAAATACGAGAGTCAATGCAGAGGTCCAGCGGGAATTGAGTAACATACTGCGCGGGGGCATCAAAGACCCCAGGGTCGCGCCCATGACTTCCGTGGTAGCTGTTGAAGTGGCTCCCGACCTGAAGACCTGCAAAGCATATATCAGCGTATTCGGAGACCGTAAGGCGCAGGAAGACACGCTTGACGGGCTTCGGAGCGCGGAGCGGTATATCCGCCGTGAACTGGCAAGGACGATCAACATGAGAAATACTCCGGAGATTCAATTCGTACTGGATCAGTCGATCGAGTACGGTGTGAATATGAGCAGAAAAATTGATGAGCTGACCAGAGATTTGAAAGATGGGGATGAAGAATGAATATAAGTTTATCAGAGCTTTTAGATGGAAAGAAGACAGTGGCCCTGGGCGGGCATATCCGCCCGGACGGCGACTGTGTAGGCTCCTGTATGGGACTGTATCTGTATCTGAGGGAACAATATCCGCAAATGGATACGGATGTGTATCTGGAATACATTCCGGAAGCCTACCGTTTTATCCAGGATACGGAAGCGGCCCGTCACGACATCACGCCTGGGCAGGTATATGACCTGTTTATCTGTCTGGACTGCGGGGATGAAGAACGGCTTGGGTTTGCCGCGCCTCTGTTTGAGAGCGCTCGGCAGACCTGCTGCATCGACCACCATGCCAGCAACCGGTCCTTTGCGGATTATAATGAGATCGTGGCAGATGCCAGCTCCACCTCAGAGCTGGTATACCATCTGCTGGATCAGGAAAAGATCAGCCGTGCCTGCGCGGAAGCGCTCTATATGGGAATCGCGCATGACACGGGCGTGTTCAGGTATTCCTGTACCAGTCCGGAGACCCTGGAAGCGGCGGCCGGACTGCTGAGAAAGGGAATCCACGGCAGCGAGATCGTGGAAAAGACTTTTTACGAAAAGACCTATGTACAGAACCAGATCCTGGGGCTGGCGCTGCTGGAGAGTATCCTGATCCTTGACAAGCGTTGCATCGTGACCTGGATCACGAAAAAGAACATGGCGTTTTTTGAGGCCATTCCCGCGGATATGGACGGGATTGTAAATCAGCTCAAGCAGACCAAGGGAATGGAGGTAGCTCTGTTCCTGTATGAGATCGACACACAGCTCTTTAAGGTTAGCCTTCGCTCCAGAGATCAGGTGGATGTGAGTAAGATTGCTACATATTTCGGAGGCGGCGGCCATGTGAAGGCTGCCGGATTTACAATGGCAGGGACGGTTCACGATGTGATCAACAACGTGAGCCATCAGATCGCCCTGCAGTTGGACGGAGCCTGCTGATGTGGAATGGAATTTTAAATATTTACAAAGAAAAAGGCTATACGTCCCATGATGTGGTGGCAAAGCTCAGGGGGATCGTAAAGCAGAAAAAGATCGGGCATACGGGAACGCTGGATCCGGACGCGGAGGGCGTGCTTCCTGTCTGCTTGGGAAAGGCAACCCGGCTGTGTGATATGCTGACGGACCAGAGCAAGACCTATGAGGCCGTGCTTTTGCTGGGAAAGACGACGGATACACAGGATATCACGGGGCAGATTTTGGAGGAGCGGGAGACCGGGCATCTGACAGAGGAAGAGGTCTGCGCCTGCATTGCCGGGTTTACAGGAGAATATGCGCAGCTTCCGCCCATGTATTCCGCCTTGAAGGTGAATGGGAGGAAGCTCTATGAGTTGGCCCGCCAGGGGATTGAGGTGGAGAGGAAAAAACGAAGCGTGACGATCCATGAGATTTTGATCCAGGAGGTTTCCCTTCCACGGGTCCGGATGCGGGTGCGCTGCTCCAAAGGGACGTATATCCGGACCCTGTGCCATGATATCGGCAGGGAACTGGGCTGCGGGGGGTGTATGGCAGCGCTCCTCCGGACACAGGCAGGCTGCTTTGAACTAAAAGACAGTATGAAGTTGAGGGAAGTAGAGGAAGCCTGCGCGGCGGGAGAACTGTCCCGGGTGCTCCTGCCGGTGGACGCAGTGTTTCATCACCTGAAAGAGGTCCGAATCCTGGAACCATATCAGAACCTGGCTTACAACGGGAATCCTTTTTCCGAAAGCCAGATCGGGCAGAAGCCGGACACCCCGGAGGATCCCGAAAAGGCAGACTGCGTCAGGGCTTCTCAGGAGGCCGTCCGGGAGAGGCAGGGGCGGTTTTGTAATGGGGAACAGGTGCGGGTCTATGACCGGGAGCGGCATTTTATCGGGATCTACCGGTATCATGCGGGAAAACAGGTATTCCGTGTTGAGAAGATGTTTCTGGACCAAGAGGCGGCGGAGGATTGACATGCGTTATATGACAGAGATTCATTCTTATCAGAGCGAAAAGCGTTCGGCGGTGACACTGGGAAAGTTCGAGGGACTTCACAGAGGGCATCAGAAGCTGATCAGCAAGGTCAAAGAATATGCGTCGGAGGATGTGGAAAGTATCGTCTGCGCGTTTGATATGGGAAAAGCCTCCCTTTTGACGGCACGGGAGAAAAAAGAACGGCTGGAATCCGAAGTGGATCTTATGATCGCCTGCCCGTTTACGAAGGAGCTGCGGGAGATGGAGGCGGAGGACTTCATCCGGCAGATCCTGGCAGAGAGGTTCCGCGCGGCCTATGTGGTGGTGGGGACGGATTTCCGGTTCGGCCATGAGAAGCGCGGGGACGCGGACATGCTGGCACGGTATGCGGATACGTATGGATATCATCTGGACGTGGTGGAGAAGGAGCGTTACCAGGACCGGGTCATCAGCAGCACCTATGTCCGGGAGGCGTTAAGTGAAGGAAATGCAGAGCTTGCGAAGGCTTTGCTGGGCTATCCTTATCAGATCACCGGCAGGGTGGAGCACGGGAAGCGGCTGGGACGTACGCTGGGTTTTCCGACCATGAATGTGGCGCCCCCTCCGGAAAAGATCCTGCCCCGGTTCGGTGTCTACGCCTGCCGGATCCAGGTGGAAGAAGCGTGCTATCCGGGGATCGGCAACCTGGGGGTGAAGCCTACCGTGGCGGAGGAAGCCAAAGTTCTGGCAGAGGCCTATGCATTTGACTTTGCAGGAGATGCGTATGGAAAAGAGGTCACGGTGGAATTTCACGCCTTCGAACGTCCGGAGCAGAGGTTCGGCTCTGTGGAGGAGTTAAAAGCCCGGGTGGACGCGGATATTCGTTTCGGACGGGAATACTTTTCTTCCCACGCCGGAAGGGAAACAGTGAAAGAAACATAAAGTTATTTACAGAAGCAAACGTTTCGCAGAGAAAGTGTTGGGGATAAACAAATGAATGTTACAAATATCATTTCGTTGTTTGGAGGACTTGGGATGTTCCTGTTCGGGATGAAGCTCATGAGCGACGGACTGGAGCAGGTGGCAGGCGCGAGGATGCGTTCCATTCTGGAATTTTTTACGCAGAACCGCTTTATCGGAATGATCGTGGGACTGATTTTTACCGGGATTATACAGTCCTCCAACGCAACTACGGTGATGGTGGTCAGCTTTGTCAATTCCGGGCTGATGCAGCTTTCCCAGGCTGCGGGTCCGATCCTGGGAGCCAACATCGGTACTACGGTGACCGGTCAGCTGATCGCGTTCAATCTGGCGGAGATCGCCCCACTGTTTGTGATTATCGGTGCGGTGATGTATATGTTTTTTGAAAACCAGAATGTGAAAAAGATCGGGATTGTTTTGTTGGGATTCGGGATCCTGTTTATGGGACTGAGTACCATGGGAGAGAGAATGACCGGTCTGCAGGATTCCCCACAGATCGTGGAACTGCTGCAGTCCATGAAAAATCCGATGGTGGCGATCTTGCTGGGATTTGTGGTGACGGCAGTTCTGCAGAGCGCCTCCGCCTCAGTGGGCATTATCATCCTGATGGCGGCGCAGGGGCTTTTGGCCTTTGAAATCTGCTTTTTCCTGATCCTTGGCTGCAACATGGGCTGCTGTATTTCCGCGCTGCTTGTCAGCCTGAACGGAAATAAAGACGCGAAGCGCGCGGCCTGGATCCATCTGCTGTTCAATATCATCGGTTCTTTGATCGTGTTCGTGATGCTGCTGGTGGCTCTGGGTCCGATCTGCGATCTCTTTATGAGGATATCCGGAAACGATGTGGGGCGTGCGGTAGCCAATGCGAATACGCTTATCAAGGTGCTTGAGGTGGTTTTGCTGTTTCCATTTATGGGATGGATCGAGAGATTGACGCATATCATTATACCGGGTGAGGATGCGGCGCAGGAGGAGACGACACATAAGCTGCAATATATCAACAAGTCTATTTCCGCAGCCACTGCTGTGATTGACGCGATCCATGAGATGCAGCATATGGGAGAGCTGGCAAAGGAAAACCTGCGAATCAGCATGGAGGCCCTGTGCAGTCCGGACCAGGAGAAGATTGAGGAGGTCTATGAGCGGGAGCAGTATATTGATTATCTGAACCAGGAGATCACCGCCTACCTCGTGCAGATCAACAGCCTGGATATTCCGATGGCCGATGGAAAGATGGTCGGCGGCCTGTTCCATGTGGTCAACGATATCGAGCGGATCGGCGACCATGCGGAGAACTTTGCGGATTCGGCAAAGCGCCGTTTTGAAAAAGAAATTCCGTTCAGCGAGAAGGCTGTCAGACAGATGCAGGAGATGACGGATATGGTTCTCAGACAGCTGGATTACGCGTTCAACATGTTTTCGAACCAGAGTCTGGAGCATATGCGGGAGATCCTTCGGCTTGAGGACGCCGTGGATGAAAAGGAGAAGCGGCTCCGCAAGGCGCATGTCAAGCGGCTCACGAAAGGAAAGTGTACACCGGAGGCCGGCGTACTCTACTCGGATGTGATCTCGGGGCTGGAGCGTGTGGGGGATCATGCGACTAACATCGCGTTTGCCCTGCGGCCGGAAAACCAGGATGAGCTGGAGGAACTGGAAGAGGAAGAAGATTAAAAGGTCAAGTAGACATACCCTGCAAGGGGTATGTCTACTTGACCGATGAAAACGCAGGATGAAAAATGTTAAAAATTATCACTTTACAGTGAAGGGGATTCTATGTTATAGTATACGGGTATCAGACAGCCGGTGTTCAGTAACCGGACAACTCCGACCGTTACCTAATACCAGGCGTTCATTAAGAATTTCAAGGAGGAATACAACATGATCTCAGGAGAGAAGAAACAGGCAATCATCAAAGAATACGGAAGAAGCGAAGGAGATACCGGATCACCGGAGGTACAGGTAGCGATCCTGACAGCAAGGATCAATGAGCTGACCGAGCATTTTAAGGCGAATCCGAAGGATCACCATTCCAGAAGAGGTCTTTTGAAGATGGTAGGACAGAGAAGAGGCCTGCTGGCATACCTGAAGAAGATCGACATTGAGAGATACCGTTCTCTGATCGAAAGGCTTGGATTGAGAAAGTAATCATCCAACCGTACAGGTGGAATAATTTCTCATACAATTTTATAGCTGGTAGATTCGCCCTAAGCTGATCAACGGCTTAGGGCTGTTTTTTACATTTATAAAGGAGGACAAGTGATGAGGCAGATTTCAGGCAACAAATTGTTGGTAAAAGCTTTAAAGGAAGAAGGCGTGGATACCCTGTTTGGCTATCCGGGAGCCTGTACCATCGATATCAGCGATGAATTATACAGGCAGAGTGATATCCGGGTGATCCTTCCCCGGCATGAGCAGGCGCTGGTGCATGAGGCGGACGCTTATGCAAGAACCACGGGAAGGACCGGGGTCTGTCTGGTCACCAGCGGACCAGGGGCCACCAATCTGGTGACAGGACTGGCAACGGCCAATTATGACAGCGTGCCTCTGGTATGCTTTACGGGACAGGTGGCGCGTCATCTCATCGGAAATGACGCGTTCCAGGAAGTGGACATTGTGGGGATCACAAGAAGCATCACAAAGTACGGTGTGACCGTCCGCAACCGGGCGGATCTGGGCAGGATCATCAAGGAAGCTTTTTACATCGCGCGGACAGGCCGACCGGGACCGGTGCTGATCGATCTGCCCAAGGATGTGATGGCGGAGCTGGGAAACGCGGATTATCCCAAGGATGTGAATATCCGCGGCTACAAGCCCAATACCAATGTCCATATCGGCCAGCTCAAGCGTGCCCTGAAGATGCTGCATAAAGCAAAGCGGCCCCTGTTCCTGGCAGGGGGAGGCGTAAATATCGCAGAGGCCAACGAGGTATTCATGGAGGTGGTGGATAAGACCGGTGTGCCGGTGATCACCACAGTCATGGGACGGGGGGCGATCCCTACAGATCACCCGCTGTTCATCGGCAATCTGGGAATGCATGGCGCCTATGCGGCCAATATGGCGGTGAGCGAGTGTGATCTGCTGTTTTCCATCGGCACCCGGTTCAATGACCGGATCACCGGAAAGCTCCATGCCTTTGCGCCCAATGCGAAGATTGTCCATATCGATATCGATACCGCATCGATTTCCAGAAATATTTCCGTGGATGTGCCCATCGTAGCGGATGCGAAAGAAGCCATTATGAAGATGAAGGAGTATGTAGAAAGCTGCAATACCAAAAAGTGGCTCAAAGAGATTGAGGGCTGGAAGCAGGAGCACCCGCTGGCTATGCGGCCGCATAAGAGCCTGGGGCCGGTGGATATCCTGGATGCGGTCAACCGCCAGTTTGAGGAGGCCATTGTGGTGACGGACGTAGGGCAGCATCAGATGTTTGCCGCCCAGTATACGGAGATCACGGCGAAAAAGAAGCTGATCATGTCCGGTGGACTGGGGACCATGGGTTATGGCTTTCCGGGAGGCATCGGAGCCAGACTCGGCAATCCGGATACGCCGGTCATTGTGATCTCCGGCGACGGCGGGATGCAGATGAATATTCAGGAATTTGCCACCGCGGTTCTGGAAGAGCTTCCGGTCATCGTCTGCGTGTTCAATAATACATATCTGGGAATGGTACGGCAGTGGCAGAAGCTGTTTTACGGAAAGCGCTACGGCATGACGGATCTGCGCGCCGGTGCGCTGACCCGCAGGACCGGCGGCGAAGAAAAGCCGGTCTACACGCCGGACTTTGTGAAGCTGGCGGAGAGCTACGGGGCAAAGGGCATCCGTGTCACACAGCGGGAAGAGGTGGAAGCCGCATTCGAAGAGGCAAAGAAGAATACGAAGACGCCGACCTTGATCGAATTTATCATAGATCCCGAGGAGATGGTGTATCCCATGATCCAGCCGGGCGGAACCCTGGAGGAAATGATCCTGGACTGCTGATCGGATGTTTCGGGAGGATCCTGAGTGTCAAAATGGCTTTCATGATAATATGCGGAAGCGCTGCCCCCCGGCAGGCCTTCCGTATGAAAGAGGAGTGAAAACAGAGATGGATAATAGTATAAAAAAGAGATGGATTTCGTTATATGTGGAAAATCAGGTTGGTGTGCTGTCGAAGATCTCCGGGCTGTTTTCCGGTAAATCCTATAACCTGGACAGCCTGACGGTGGGAACAACGGAGGATCCCACGGTATCCCGTATGACCATCGCCACTGTCAGCGACGACGAGACCTTTGAGCAGATCAAAAAGCAGCTCAACCGGATGGTGGAAGTGATCAAGGTCATCGATTTTACGGATGTATTTGTCCGGATGAAGGAGATCCTCTATGTAAAAGTGAAAAAGTGTACCAGGGACGACAAGGCAGAGCTGTTCCAGATCGCGGATACCTTTAAGGCCAGGGTCATCGACTACGGAAAAGACAGTCTCCTTCTGGAGTTCGTCCAGACAGCGACAAAGAACGACGCGGTGGTGAAGCTGCTGAAGGAAGAATTTAAAAATATAGAGGTGGTCCGTGGAGGCAGTGTAGGAATCGAATCCATCAGTATGATGGAGCGATAGAAGTTACGATTTACAGACGTGTAACAATTCGGGTACAGAGTCGTCAAGCTTGCTTGTAAGACGCTGTATTCGAATTGTTATGCGGCTGGAAGCAGTCACTCAACGTACATAAGCAAAAGGGAAGCTACGCAGCAGCGGTTTTGCGCATGTATGTTGAGCGGCTGTGAATCGTAAACGGCCTGAGGAAATGAATCGGGGAATAAATTGTAATAAAAAACAGAGTGCGCTCTTGAATTTTGCGCGGGATGGTATTATAATGATTTTTATTATAGAGGAATGGAGGAGATACTGATGGAGAAAAAGAAGATTGACTGGGAGAATCTGGGTTTTGCCTATATGAAGACCGATAAGCGGTATGTATCCAACTACAGGGACGGGGCATGGGATGCGGGTGCTCTCATTGAGGACGCGGATATCACCATGAACGAATGTGCCGGCGTCCTGCAGTATGCGCAGACGATCTTTGAGGGGCTGAAAGCCTATACGACAGAGGACGGACGGATCGTGACCTTCCGGCCGGACCTGAACGGGCAGCGCATGATGGATTCCGCAGCCAGGATGGAGATGCCCCAGTTTGATGCGGACCGCTTTGTGGACGCGGTGACGCAGACAGTCAAGGCAAACGCCGCATACGTACCTCCATACGGCTCCGGGGCAACCCTGTACATCCGGCCTTATATGTTCGGGATCAATCCGGTCATCGGCGTGAAGCCTGCGGACGAGTATCAGTTCCGTGTATTTACGACTCCGGTGGGGCCCTATTTCAAGGGCGGCGTGAAGCCGCTGACGATCTGTGTGTCTGACTTTGACCGCGCCGCGCCGCGGGGAACCGGGCATATCAAGGCGGGCTTGAACTATGCCATGAGCCTCCATGCGATCGTGAGCGCGCATGCCAATGGATTTGATGAAAATCTGTATCCGGATTCTGCGACCAGAACAAAGGTGGAGGAGACCGGAGGGGCCAACTTCCTTTTTGTGACAAAGGAGAACAAGATCGTGACGCCTCACTCGAATACCATTCTTCCGTCGATCACCAGACGTTCCCTGATGTATGTGGCGGAGCATTATCTGGGACTGGAAGTAGAAGAGCGGGATGTATACCTGGATGAGCTGAAGGATTTTGCGGAATGCGGGCTCTGCGGGACTGCGGCAGTCATTTCCCCGGTGGGAAAGATTGTGGACCACGGAAAAGAGATCTGCTTCCAGAGCGGCATGGAGAAGATGGGCGGGACGACCCGGAAGCTGTACGAGACACTGACCGGTATCCAGATGGGACAGATCGAAGCTCCGAAAGGATGGATCCATGTAATCGAATAATGAACAGGAAAATCATGGGATGCCAGCTTATAAAAGTTGGCATCTTTTTTATAAATCTGTTTACAATGATTTGGCAGAATGCTATGATAGAGCATGGGAAAATTAAGATGTGAAGTATCAAGGGAGTATGTTCAATGAAATGGGGAGTGCTTGCCACTGGCCTCATTAGTGTTGTGTTATTATGGTGCATATGGAACTGGAAGCCGCTGGAGGTCCATGCAGAGATTGCATCAGACGATGCGTTTGAGGGAGTAACATGGGAAAAGATCATAGAAGATGACATCGAAGGGCCAAAAGGCGTCATTCAGTCGATGTGCGTGACGGAGGATTATATCATTCTGATCGAGAATTATGATGACAGCGCGGAAAAGTCGGACATTATAAAAGCGTATTACAGGAATGACACGGATGTCCACGGAAAACCGGTGGACAAGTATTCCCTGGCAAAGCGGGTGGTGGAACGAAACTACGAGCATGGAAACGGAATGGCATATAATCCGAACACCGGGGAGATCGCAGTCGCCCTGTATACCCATCTGAACCCGGAAAACAGAGGGTGCATTTTTCTGATAGACGCGGATACGCTTTCTTTCAAGAAAAAGATCAAGATCTCGGATGACTATGATATCCTGGGGATCGGCTATGAAGAGGAACAGGATCGCTATGTCATCCAGACCAATGTGGACGGGGGATACAGTTTCAAGATTCTGGACAGTCAGTTCCAGATCATAGAGGACCTGGGAGAATACGAAGGCTCTTCCAAGGGCAATAATTTTCAGGATCTGTGTGTCAGCGGGGATTATATCATCAATTTTCCTCTGACGCTGGGGCTGGGGATCGGAGATTTCCTGAATGTCTATTCCATTTCAAGAAGGGCTCTGGTATCTTGTCCGCAATTAGACTTTGGGCTGGATGCCGGAACCGTGGACGAGCCGGAGTCGATCTGCGAGCTGGAGCCGGGGGTATTTGCCGCGGTGGTGAATGTGTATAACGGAGACGGAAGCCGGAGATTTTCCGTTTATAAAACGATGGTGCCCTATAATTTTCCTGCGAAGCCTGCGGAAGAGAAAAAGCCGGAAAAAGAGGAAGCGGCCGGAGATGCCGGGAAAACGGAAGAAGCAGAACCAGCGGAAGGAGCTGAGACGGCAGCCCAGGGGGACGCGCAGAAAGACGAGCAGGAAGAGAAGCCGCCTCTGCGGGAGCGGATCAAGTCTCTTATGAAGACCACGTATTCTATGAAGAACATCATGAAGACGGCGCTGCTCATCTTCTTTGCTCTGGACATTGTCCTGGTCCTTTATCTCCGGGTTTTGGCTATACGGAGAAAGCGGAAGCGGAAGCTGGAGAAGGCCAGGCGGGAACGCCAGCGGATCCGTCAGGAGATCAGGGCCATGTATGGCGAGCGGCTGTAGAGGAAACAAAGGCAGGAGGGAGAGCAGTGAGGCGGTTTTGAAAGGACTGCCGAATGAGCGGGGCGGTATCAGGCAGAGGGAGGAGCTTTTTGGAGGCATATACGAGTTTTGCAAAGGTGTATGATCAGTTTATGGACAATGTCCCGTATGAAGAATGGGCGCAATATCTGCGCGGCGTGCTGGAAAAACACGGGATCCGGGACGGCCTGGTCTTAGAGCTTGGCTGCGGGACAGGCACTATGACGGAGCTGCTCTCCGGGTATGGGTATGACATGATCGGTGTGGACTGCTCGGAGGAAATGCTGGACGCGGCAATGGAAAAGCGGGAGGAATCCGGGCACGACATCCTGTATCTTCTGCAGGATATGCGGGAGTTCGAGCTGTACGGCACGGTTCGGGCGGTGGTCAGCGTCTGTGACTCGATCAACTATATTTTGGAGGAAAAGGAGCTGGAGCAGGTGTTCCGCTTGGTCAATAATTATCTGGATCCTGGCGGGATCTTTCTCTTTGATTTCAATACGGAGTATAAGTACCGGGAGGTTCTGGGGGACTGTACGATTGCGGAGTACCGGGAGGACTGCAGCTTTATATGGGACAATTATTATTATGAAGAGGAAGGGATCAACGAGTATGAACTGATCTTGTTCATTCGGGCGGGAAGGGACGGCAGTGTACCGGAGCATGAAAATGTACGGCCAAGGGAAGAGCTGTTTCGGCGGTTCCGGGAGACCCACCTTCAGAGAGGCTATACGCTGGAACAGATTCAAACCGCACTGCAGAATGCAGGGATAGAATACCTCGGCGCTTATGACGGAGATACAAAGTCCGGACCACATAGGCAGAGTGAACGGATCTATGTCGTTGCGCGGGAGCGAGGAAAAAAGAAAGCGGAAGAGAATATCCGCAACAGGAGGATCAAGCATGAATGATTATATCGTAAGGGCTACGGCTGCTGACGCGCAGATCCGTGCGTTTGCGGCGGTGACTACCAGACTGACGGAGGAAGCCAGGTCAAGGCACCAGACCAGTCCGGTGGCGACGGCGGCTCTTGGGAGGCTTTTAACCGGCGGCGTGCTGATGGGAAGCATGATGAAGAACCCGGAGGATGTACTGACGCTGCAGATCAAATGCGACGGGCCCATCGGCGGCCTGACGGTGACGGCGGATGCCATGGGACATGTGAAGGGCTATGTAAACCACCCGGAGGTGATGCTGCCGCCGAAAAACGGAAAGCTGGATGTGGGCGGCGCACTGGGCCAGGGGATTTTGAACGTGATCAAGGATATGGGACTCAAAGAGCCTTATTCCGGGCAGACGATTCTGCAGACCGGAGAGATTGCGGAAGACCTGACCTATTATTTTGCGGCTTCGGAGCAGGTTCCCTCGTCGGTCGGGCTGGGCGTTTTGATGAACCGGGACAATACGGTGCGCTGCGCCGGGGGCTTTATCATACAGGTGATGCCCTTTGTGGAGGAGCGGGTGCTGAGGCAATTGGAGGAGAACATTGGGGCCATGAGGTCGGTGACGGACATGCTGGACGGCGGGCATTCGCCGGAGGAAATGCTGTCCGGGGTGCTTTCCGGCATGGAAGTGGAGATCACGGATACGATGCCTGCCGGATTTGCCTGCAGCTGTTCTGAAAGGCGGATCGAGAAGGCGCTGATCAGCATCGGGAAAAGTGAGATTGAGGATATGATCCGGGATGGAAAGCCCATTGAAGTGAAATGCCATTTCTGCAATACGGCGTATACGTTTTCGGTGGAGAAGCTTGGGCAGATCCTGGAAAAACAGAATGCTGTACTGGGGTAGTGTAAAGCATTGCATGAAAAAAATGGAACGGAAGGGTTGAAGAAAATGAAACATGGGTTTGTGAAGACGGCGGCGGCCACGCCGGACATCCGGGTTGCCGATACGGCGTATAATCAGGAAAAAATCTGTGAGTGTATCCTGGAGGCGGAAAAGCTTCGGGCGAAGATTCTGGTATTTCCCGAATTGTGCGTCACGGGATATACCTGCGGCGACTTGTTTACACAGGATGTACTTTTGAGAAATGCGAGACAGGCTTTGCTGCATATCGCGGAGTTTACGAAGGAAAAGGACATGCTTGTGTTTGTGGGCCTGCCGCTGTGCGTGGAGGGAAAGCTCTATAATGTGGCGGCGGCTTTGAACCGGGGAGAGATCCTGGGCTTTACGACGAAGACATTCCTGCCCAATTACGGAGAATTTTATGAGATGCGGCAGTTTACGCCGGGCCCGCGGACTGCAAGGATGATCGAATTTGAGGGGGCGCAGATCCCCTTTGGGCCTCAGCTTTTGTTTCCGTGCCGGAATATGGAGGAACTGGTGGTATCGGCGGAGATCTGCGAGGATGTGTGGTCCCCTGTCCCGCCCAGCATCCAGGCTGCGCTGGAAGGGGCGACGGTGATCGTAAACTGTTCGGCCAGCGACGAGACCATCGGAAAGGACGTCTACCGCAGGGAACTGATCCAGGGGCAGTCCGCCCGCCTGATCGCAGGATACGTGTATGCAAATGCGGGGGAAGGGGAGTCAACCACGGATCTGGTGTTCGGCGGTCACAATATTATTGCGGAGAACGGCGCCGTTCTGGAGGAGGCGCAGCGGTATGAGAATGACATCATCTGTTCGGAAATCGACGTTCGGAGGCTCTCCGGCGAACGGAGGAAAAATACCACCTTCGGCGGAACGGAGGAAAGGACACTTTTCAGGGTGCCTTTCTGTCTGGATGTGGAGGACACAGAGCTGACCCGGAAGTTTCCCAGGCAGCCCTTTGTACCCCAGGATGATGGAGTACGGGCAAAGCGCTGTGAGGAAATTCTGATGATTCAGGCCATGGGGCTGAAAAAGCGGCTGGCGCATACCCATGCAAAAACCGCTGTGGTGGGAATCTCCGGAGGACTGGACTCCACCCTGGCCCTTTTGGTCGCGGCCAGGGCCTTTGACCTGCTGGAAAGGGATAAGAAGGAGATTCTGGCGGTCACCATGCCCTGCTTTGGAACCACCGACAGGACGTACAACAATGCCTGCCGGATGGCGGTGAAGCTGGGGGCGACGCTGCGGGAGGTGCCCATCGGGGAGGCGGTGAATGTGCATTTCCGGGATATCGGACATGACCCCGCAGATCACAGCGTGACCTATGAGAACAGCCAGGCCAGGGAGCGCACCCAGGTTCTGATGGACCTTGCCAACCGGGACGGGGGGCTGGTCATCGGAACCGGGGATATGTCGGAGCTGGCGCTGGGGTGGGCCACCTACAACGGGGACCATATGTCCATGTACGGTGTCAACGCTTCCGTGCCCAAGACACTGGTGCGCCATCTGGTGAAGTATGCCGCTGACACGGCCAGGGATGAGGAGCTTAAAATGGTGCTCTATGATGTCCTGGATACGCCGGTGAGTCCGGAGCTTCTGCCGCCCAGGGAAGGGAACATTGCGCAGAAGACGGAAGACCTGGTGGGGCCCTATGAGCTGCACGACTTTTTCCTGTACTATATGGTCCGTTTCGGATATGAGCCGGGGAAGATCTACAGGCTTGCGCGGCAGACCTTTGCAGGGAAGTACGAACCGGCTGTGATTCGGAAATGGCTGGAGACTTTCTGCCGGAGATTCTTCAGCCAACAGTTCAAGCGGTCCTGCCTGCCGGACGGTCCCAAGGTGGGGACGGTGGCGCTCTCACCCAGGGGAGACTGGAGGATGCCAAGCGACGCATGGGCGTCAGGGTGGCTGGAAGATTTGGAAAAAGAATGACGATTGTAAAGGATGCCCGGAAAAAAAGCGGCATCCTTTTTTGATGCCATCGTATGTAGGCTGGAGAGTTACATGTCACACACTGACCAATCACTACGCTGATTGGTCAGGAGGATGCACATAAAAGCTGGGATTCAGGCCGTCCATTGCCGTAGGCAATTTTAAATGACGGCCTGAGTTACAGGGCACGCCTGGTCAAGGTGTGACCTGTAACGCTGGAGAAAAGTTCTCAGAAGCATGATGAAAAATTCAATTGCGCTGGTTAGCAGAGTATGGTATAATAATTAAGTCTGCGGGCAGTTGTTTAGTTCCCGAGACCACTGAAAAGTACATCTGCCAAACAGGTTTAGCAAAAGGGCGGATTCCAGGTGTGTTTTTCAGTAGTTTCGGACTCTTCTGTAGGCAGACGAATCCATGACGAAAAGGAGAGTACCATGTATAACAAGTATGAAATGGAGCTTGCGGGGAGGACCCTGCGGGTGGATGTGAACCGGGTTGCCAAGCAGGCCAACGGCGCGGTTCTGATGCATTACGGAGAGACGACGGTGCTGTGTACGGCTACGGCGTCCGAGAAGCCGAGGGACGGGATTGACTTTTTCCCTCTGAGCGTGGAATACAATGAGCGGATGTATTCCGTGGGCAAGATCCCGGGCGGATTTAACAAAAGGGAGGGAAAGGCGTCGGAGAATGCGGTTCTGACAGACCGTGTCATCGACCGTCCCATGCGGCCTTTGTTCCCCAAGGATTACAGGAATGACGTGACGTTAGAGAACCTGGTGATGTCCGTGGACCCGGACTGCAGTCCGGAGCTGACGGCCATGCTGGGAGCGGCCATTGCGGTGAGCATCTCGGATATTCCTTTTGACGGCCCGATTTCCACCACCCAGGTGGGGCTCATTGAGGATCAGTTTGTATTCAATCCCACTGCGGAGCAGAAGGAAGCTTCCAGGATGGCTCTGACCGTGGCGTCCACCAGGGAAAAGGTGATCATGATCGAAGCCGGGGCGGAGGAAGTGCCCGAGGCGCAGATGATCGAAGCGATTTTCGCGGCCCATGAAGTGAATCAGAAGGTCATTGCGTTTATCGATACCATCGTGGCGGAGTGCGGCAAGCAAAAGCACACGTACGAGAGCTGCGCGGTGCCGGAAGAGCTGTTTGAAGCAATCAAAGAGATCGTGCCGCCCTCAGAGATGGAAGAGGCGGTATTTACAGATGACAAGCAGACGCGGGAGGAGAACATCCGCGTGATCAAAGAGAAGCTGGAGGAAGCATTTGCAGAGAAGGAAGAGTGGCTGGAAGTGCTGGGCGAGGCGGTATACCAGTATCAGAAGAAGACCGTCAGAAAGATGATCCTCAAAGACCATAAGCGTCCCGACGGACGTGCCATTGACCAGATCCGGCCGCTGGCGGCTGAGGTGGATCTGATCCCGAGAGTCCACGGGTCCGCAATGTTTACCCGGGGACAGACTCAGATCTGCACGGTGACCACACTGGCGCCGTTATCCGAGGCGCAGAGGCTGGACGGGCTGGATGAGTCCGAGACCTCCAAGCGCTATATGCATCATTATAATTTCCCTTCCTACTCCGTAGGAGAGACGAAGCCCTCCAGAGGACCGGGAAGACGTGAGATCGGGCATGGCGCGCTGGCAGAGAGGGCGCTGCTTCCGGTGCTGCCAAGCGAAGCAGAATTTCCCTATGCGATCCGTACGGTATCGGAGACATTTGAGTCCAACGGCTCCACATCCCAGGCGAGCGTGTGCGCGTCCAGTATGTCCCTGATGACGGCAGGCGTGCCGATCAAGGCGGCGGTTGCGGGAATCTCCGCAGGACTGGTGACAGGCGATACGGATGAGGATTATCTGGTTCTGACCGATATCCAGGGACTGGAGGATTTCTTCGGAGATATGGACTTTAAGGTGGCGGGTACCCACAAGGGAATCACCGCGATCCAGATGGATATCAAGATCCACGGCCTGACCCGTCCTATTATCGAGGAAGCCATTGCGGCTACCAAGAAGGCAAGGACCTATATCCTGGATGAAGTGATGAATCCGGCGATTGCAGAGCCCAGGCCGGAGGTTGGAGAGTATGCGCCGAAGATCATCCAGATGCAGATTGATCCCCAGAAGATCGGGGACGTGGTTGGACAGAGGGGAAAGACCATCAACGCCATCATTGAGGAGACCGGCGTGAAGATTGATATCGAGGACGACGGAGCGGTATCCATCTGCGGAACAGAGCAGGAGAGTATGGATAAAGCGGCAAAACTGATCTCCACCATTGTGACGGAATTTGAAGCCGGACAGGTATTCGAAGGAAAGGTAGTCAGCATCAAGGACTTCGGGGTATTCCTGGAATTTGCTCCGGGCAAGGAAGGCATGGTGCACATTTCCAAGATTGCGAAGCACCGCGTGAATAAGGTGGAAGATGTCCTGAAGATGGGAGATGTGGTAAAAGCTGTCTGCCTTGGAAAGGACAAGATGGGAAGATTCAGCTTCAGTATGCGTGATGTAGCAGAATAGAGAACAATAAAAAACCTGCCGGTGAGGCAGGTTTTTTATTGTTCAGATTACCAATCTGTATAGATATCAATGGTGCCGCTGGCACATCCGCAGTCATATACCTTGCCTGTGCCGAGAGAGGTCTCTACAATACTTCCCCAGGGAAGGTCGCTGCTTGCAACACAGATATAACCGTCAGCATCGCGGATGGTTCCGTCCGATGCAACATGGCGTCCGGGAATATTCAGACCGCCTCCGGGAAGGACTTTCTGGGAATAATAGGTCTCACGGTGTCCGTTGTAATATACCACACCCTTCGAAGGGGTCAGTGCCCCGCCGCTTTCACTGGGAATATATGTGGTCTCCTGGGTAGGGATATCGGTATCCGCCTTCTCATCCTCCTGGGTACCGTCCGCGTCGGGAGCGGTGGAATCTGTCTGGGGTCTGTCTCCTGAGGGTACAGTGGAAACCGGTTTCTGCGCTTCTGCGGCTTTTTTTGCTTCCGCGGCCTTCTGCGCTTCTGCGACTCTTCTTGCTTCTTCTGCGGCCCGTGCCTGTTCCGCGCGCAGTGCCTGAAGCTTCTGATTGAATACGGCCAGATCTGTTGATGTCTCAGCCGCCTTCTGGTTCAAAGCATCCTGCTGGCTTTTCAGCTGGGTCTGCAGGCTGTTTAGGGAATTCTGCTTTTCCGTCAGATCGGCTTCCTGCTGTTCGATCCCCTTCTGGATGCTCCGAAGATTTTCCAGCTTTTCACGGTCATAGCTACTGATATTCTGTATAAATTCCGCCCGGTTCAGAAAATCGGACATATTCTCGGCGGAGAACAGCAAATCCAAAAGATTATTATTGCCGTTTTCATACATATACTTGATCCGTGTCTTCATGTCATCGTACTGCCTGATCTCGTTCTCCCGGGAAATCGCAAGAGAGTCCTGGATACGAAACATCTCATTGTTGGCATCCTGAATCTTGGTCTCCGTAGATGCGATCTCATCGCTGATGGCCAGCAGATCCTGATTGATATCGTTCAGCAGATTTTGAAGATCACTGGTTTTGCTTTCCAGATTCTCGATCTCATCCGCATAGACAGGAACTGACATCAACAGCATGACAGATGCAAGGAGAAAGGCCGGTATGGCTTGTACTTTTCGTTTCATACGCAATCACAAATCAAATCCTTTCTTTATGATCCGTACTCTGCCGCGCCTGCACAGAGTACCTTGTCTGTATATTATATAGTGAATTTTCCAAAAGCGCAAGCCTTAAAAGGAATATTTTACCGATCATTTACGATTTTGTTAATAAATGAGTTGCTTTTGATATAAATTTCTGCATAATTTTTCCAATGCCTCATATATTGTTACAAGAGGTGGACAAGATGGATGTGAACAGAAAGGAACGACAGATATTGTGTGTCCTGGCGCGGTCTGTGCGGGCTGTGGTGGAGGATGCGGGTCTGGATTTCGGACAGGTTCAGGAGATCCGAATGCGGATCGCAAAGCCGCTGATCGTGGTATACAACAATGAAGAGAGGATACTGCCGCCGATTCAAAGGGACCGGGAAGGGGGGCATATCGTGACCAGGGAGGAAATGCGGGAAACCCTGGAGTATGTGAGCCATTATTCCCTCTATGCCTATGAGCAGGAGATACGGCAGGGATTTATTACGATTGAAGGAGGACATCGTGTGGGTGTAATAGGAAAGGCAATTCTGGAGCGGGACAGGGTGAAAAATCTGCAGTACATATCTTCGGTCAATATCCGGGTGGCTCATGAGGTGGCCGGCTGTGCGGACAAGGTGATCCCATATATTACAAAAGACAGGCAGGTATGCCATACGCTGATCATCTCCCCTCCCTGCTGCGGAAAAACCACATTGATCCGCGACTTGATCCGGCAGGTGTCGAATGGAAATACCTATGTGAAGGGATGCTCCGTGGGGGTGGTGGATGAGCGTTCAGAGCTGGGGGGCTGCTACCTGGGCGTGCCCCAGAACGAACTGGGAATGCGCACGGATATCCTGGACGGCTGCCCCAAGGCCCAGGGGATGATCATGCTGATCCGTTCCATGGCTCCCAAAGTGATTGCCGTGGACGAGATCGGTTCCCCGGAAGATATCTACGCCCTGGAATATGCCATGCAGTGCGGATGCACGTTGATCGCCAGCGTACACGGGAGGGATATGGAGGAGATCTCCGAAAAGCCGGTGCTTTCCGACCTGGTGCGAAAAAAAAGGTTTGAACGCTATGTGGTGCTGGAGAACCGGAACCACCCCGGAGAGATCCGGGCGGTCTTTGACCAGAGGGGGAGTCTGCTATGCTGCGGTTTATAGGTGGGATTCTGATCATTACGGCAACCACCGGGGCTGGGATCCTTTACGGCATGGAGCTGCAGGAATATCTGGAAAAGCTTTTGTATATCCGGCATATTATCTACATGATCAAAGGGGAGCTGGAATATTCCTCGGCGCCCTTGAGCGAGGTGTTCGGAAGAATCTCGGCGCGTGTCAGAGAGCCCTACAGACAGTGGCTCGGGGCAATGGAGAAGCAGGTAGAGAACCGGGAGGAGGACGCATTTTTGAAAATCTGGATGCGTTCCGTGGACAAATATCTCAAAGAACTGCATCTGAAAAGCGAGCATTCCATCCAGCTCAAAGAGCTGGGAACCTATCTCGGGCAGACGGACGGAGCGTCGGAAAGCAGAAACCTGCAGCTGTACCTGGGCCGTCTGGAGCTGGAGATCGAAAAGGTGCGGGAGGGGATGGCATCAAAGAAGCGGATCGGGAATTGTCTTGGGGTGATGGGCGGAATTTTTCTGGTGGTGTTGTTGATCTGATAGGAGGGTACCATGACGATCAATCTGATTTTTAAAATTGCAGCGGTAGGAGTCCTGGTCTCTATCTTATCTCAGGTGCTGAAACACAGTGGAAGGGACGAGCAGGCATTTATCGTAAGTCTGGCAGGGCTGATCCTGGTCCTATCCTGGATCCTGCCGTTTATCTATGATCTGTTCCTGTCCATCAGGCAGCTCTTTCTATTATAAAGAACGGTTGAGGATGAATTTTGCATAGGGGGCAGGAGAGCTTTCAGGGAGCTGTTGGTAAAACTGTACGGATGACGCGGCAGCTCGGTGCGTTGGCAATTGGAGAAAGGGACGGTGCGAAGGTATGAATATGTTTCAGATTGGAATCATCGGGGTGGTGGGGGCGCTGCTGGCCGTGCAGTTCAAAGGCGGGAAAGCGGAATACGGCATCTATATGAGTGCGGCGGTGAGCATCCTGCTGTTTTCGTGCATGATCGACAAGCTGGGGATCTTTGCGGACGCGGTGGAGCAGATGAGCGGGTATATCAGCATTGACACCGGATATATCGCGACCATGCTGAAAATGATCGGGGTCACGTATATTGCGGAATTCTGCTCTGCCATATGCAGGGATACCGGATACCAGACCATCGCCGCACAGGTGGAGATCTTTGGAAAGCTCACCATCCTGATGCTGGGGATGCCGGTGCTCCTGGCTCTCCTGGAGACGATCCGGGTGTTTTTATCATGAAAAGGGCCTGGATGTGGGTGCTGGTTTTGCTGTTCCTTTTTCAGACAGAGACTGCGGTACAGGCTGCCGGAGAAGACAAGCCTGACGCAGGCCGGGTGGCAGAACAGAGGGAAGAGCGAGAGCCGGCAGAGAACCAGACAGAGGGGGCGGATCCGGCACCGTCCCGGGAGCTGGACGCTGAGCAGATGGAGGAGATCCAAAACCAGACAGAGGATAAGATGCTGGGAAAGTTTGATTTTTCGGAGCTGGACGACAGCATCCGCAATCTGTTTCCCAGAGAAAAGCTCCGATTTTCGGATGTGACGGCATCCATGATGAGCGGAGACCTGACAGAGACCGGGAAGCTTTTGCTGGAATATGTGGGAGATCAGTTTCACTATGAATTCCGGACTAACCGTAAAAATCTGGTATATATGCTGCTGATCGCAGTGATCGCCGCCATCTTCACGAATTTTTCAGGCGCCTTCCAGAGCAGGCAGGTGTCGGAGATCAGCTTCTACGTATTGTATATGCTGCTGATCACGATGTGCCTGACCACATTCCGGGTGGCGATGGAAGGGCTGGAAGGAAAGCTGGAGGCGCTTCTGGACTTTATGAGACTGCTCTGTCCGGGATATTTTATGGCGGTATCACTGGCCTCGGGAACCAGCAGCTCCCTGATGTTTTACGGGATGGTGCTGATCCTGATCTACATGGTGGAAGTGCTGGTGCTGCGGCTTCTGCTGCCATTGATCAATGTGTATATCATGATCCAGGTCATGAATTATCTGGTGGGGGAGCATGTCCTGTCGGAGCTGGCCGATCTGATCCGAAAGTTGATCACCTGGATTTTGCGCTCCCTTCTGGGGCTTGTGGTAGGGATGAATGTGATCCAGGGTCTTTTATCGCCCACGATCGATACCTTGAAGCGGAGTACGCTGACCAAAACAGTGGAGGCGGTTCCAGGTCTAGGGAACCTGTTCGGCGGTGTGACGGACGTACTGTTGGGGACGGCCGTACTGATCAAGAACGGGATCGGGATGGCAGGGGCCGTGATCCTGATCCTGATCTGCAGTGTCCCGGTGGTCCAGATGGCAGCTATGACATTTCTGTATAAATTTGCAGCCGCCATGGTCCAGCCGGTCTCGGACAAACGGATTACCGGATGCATCCGCAGCGTCAGCGAGGGATACCGGCTCATGCTGAAGGTATTGTATACCACACTGCTCCTGTTTCTGATCACCATTGCGGTAGTGGCGGCTTCCACATCTTAGGAGCGATCAAAGGAGGGAGGAGAGTTATGATTGAGGCAATCTATACCTGGATGAAAAATATCGTATTTTTTCTGGTGATTATCACCGCGGTGCTGGAAGTCCTTCCGGGAACCGCCTATCAGAAATACATCCGTTTTTTTACCGGACTGGTTTTGATGATGCTTCTGCTGACTCCGGTTCTGAGCCTGAGCGGGGCCGGGGAGGTCTTTATGGAGCTGTATCATGGATATGAGCATGAGCAGTATAGGCGGGAGCTTGAGGAGCAGGAGGAATATTTTCAGGACCTGGACCTACTGGATTTTCTTCCGGAGGAATACTTCGTGACGGAAAGCGGCGGGACAACCGCAAAGATGGGGGAGCAGGAGAGGGAAAACGCCCCCGGGGAACATGCAGACGCAGGCGGGGATCAGGATTTGGAAGGAATCAGGGTCGATGAGATTGAAGTGAAGGAGGTCAGGATTGGAGAAGAAGTGGAGTGAATGGATGGAACAGATCAGATCCCATTCAAAATTTCCGAATAAGAACCAGCTGCTTCTTATTTTTTTATGTGGGCTCCTGCTCCTTGTGATCGTCTGGCCGGTTTCCGATTCTCGGGAGGATTCCGATCCCGGGGTGCCGGAGACCGGTATGTCCGGGGGCGAAAAGGAGCCGGGAGAGGGCGGCGAACAGGCAAACAGCGGCGCCCAGGGAGGGCACACAAAGTCCATGGAAGCCTATGAGGAATATCTGGAGCGGCGTCTTTCATCGGCACTGGAATATGTGGAGGGCGTGGGGCGGGCGGAGGTGGTGATCACCTTGAAGTCTTCGGGGCAGAAAGTCGTGGAAAAAGACCAGTCTTCCAGCAGCCAGTCCTCCTCCGAGGAGGACCAGAACGGAGGGACCCGGGAGACACAGAACCGTTCTTCGGATAAAACCAGCGTCTATACCCAGGGCTCAGATGGTTCCCAGACGCCTTATATCAGCAAGGAGATGACACCGGAGATCGAGGGAGTACTTGTCATTGCGGAGGGAGGGGAAAATGCGGTGGTGATTCAGAACATCACGGAAGCAATTCAGGCATTATTCGGTGTGGAGGCGCATAAAATAAAAATAATGAAAAGGACAGATACATAAAAGGAGGATTTTAAGTGAAGCGTTTATTTAAGAAAAACCAGATCATTATTACAACACTGGCGGTGATGATCGCCATCGCCGGGTATCTGAACTATTCGGGAAAGCTGTTTTCAGAAACAGACAAAGGAACTGCCGAGGCAAATACGGAGCTGGTCAACCAGGAGCTGCTGGACATTTCTGAGGAGGACATTGAGACGAGCGAAATGGAAATCGCAAGCACGGACTCCGAGGTGGAGGGTACGCCAGGGGAAGCCGTGCTGACCAACAGCGCGGCCAATACCACGGTTGCGGAGGCAAAGGTGTCCCGGGAGCAGATCCGCGCCCAGAATAAGGAAACCCTGCAGGCGCTGATCGACAATACCAATATCAGCGAGGAAGAAAAGCAGGATGCCGTGGCCCAGATGGTCCGTATGACGGAGCTGGCGGAGCAGGAGATGGCGATCGAAACTCTGATGGCATCCAAGGGATTTTCAGAGGCAGTGGTCAGCCTGACCAATGACTCTGTGGACGTGGTGGTGGACGCGGCGGAGCTGACAGACGCCAACCGGGCCCAGATTGAAGATATCGTAACCAGAAAAACAGAGATCGCTCCGGAGAATATCGTGATCACGCCGATCCATGAATAAGGACCTGTTAAAAAACCTGCCGCGCGCAGGTTTTTTTGTATTCCCTCGTATGCGGAAAAGATGACGGCAGGTGACTTTTCAATGGGCTGGATGCCGTTACTGTGAGCGCCCGGTCAGGGTTTGAACAGTAACACTCTGTGACCGCTTTTTTGTATTTTACGAAAAACAGGCGTTGCAGGCAGGGCATTCTTGTGGTAAACTTAGAATACTGTTTCGCCCGGTGCTGTGCGATACACTGCGCGGGATCGGGCGGACTCCTGATTTTTGGATAGAAAGAATGCTGGGAGATTTGAATATGTCTGAGATTACGAAGGAAATAGAGAGAAGAAGAACATTTGCGATCATATCCCATCCGGACGCGGGCAAGACCACGCTGACGGAGAAGTTTCTGCTCTACGGAGGAGCCATCAACCAGGCCGGTTCCGTAAAAGGAAAGGCGACCGCAAGGCATGCCGTGTCGGACTGGATGGAGATCGAGAAGGAGAGAGGGATTTCGGTGACCTCCTCGGTGCTGCAGTTTGAATACGGCGGCTTCTGCATCAATATTCTGGACACACCGGGACACCAGGATTTCTCAGAGGATACCTACCGGACCCTGATGGCGGCGGATTCCGCGGTCATGGTCATTGACGGGTCAAAGGGCGTGGAGGCCCAGACACGGAAGCTGTTCAAGGTCTGTGTCATGCGCCATATTCCGATCTTTACCTTTATCAACAAGATGGACCGAGATGCCATGGATACCTTCGAGCTGCTGGATGATATCGAAAAAGAGTTGGGAATCGCCACCTGCCCGGTGAACTGGCCCATCGGCTCAGGCAAGGCTTTCAAAGGAGTCTATGACCGAAGCCAAAAGGAGGTGGAGCTGTTTTCGGATACCCAGAAGGGAACCCGGATGGGGGAGGTGCGGAAGCTCTCCATCGATGCCCCGGAGCTGGACGGGATCCTGGGTGAGGAAGCCCGGGCAAAGCTGGATGAAGAGATCGAGCTGCTGGACGGCGCGGCGGCTGAATTTGACCAGGAGCTGGTGTCAAAAGGGGAGCTTTCCCCGGTATTTTTCGGATCCGCGCTGACCAACTTCGGTGTGGAGACCTTTCTCCGGCATTTCCTGGATATGACCACGTCTCCGCTGCCGAGAATGTCCGACCAGGGGGAAGTGGATCCGATGACAGAGACGGAGTTTTCCGCATTTGTGTTCAAGATCCAGGCAAATATGAATAAAGCGCACCGGGACCGGATCGCGTTCATGCGCATCTGCTCCGGGGAATTTACGGCAGGGATGTCCGTCTATCATGTGCAGGGAGGAAAAGAGGTGCGCCTGTCCCAGCCCCAGCAGATGATGGCAAGTGAACGGAAGATGATCGACAAGGCTTACGGGGGCGATATCATCGGGATTTTTGATCCGGGCATCTTTTCCATCGGCGATACATTGACCAATGCGAAGGAACGGTATGTCTATGAAGGGATTCCCACATTTGCCCCGGAGCATTTCGCCCGGGTGCGTCAGATGGACACCATGAAGCGGAAGCAGTTCGTCAAGGGGATCAACCAGATCGCCCAGGAGGGCGCCATCCAGATCTTCCAGGAATACAACACCGGAATGGAAGAGATCATCGTAGGCGTGGTGGGCGTGCTTCAGTTTGACGTGCTCAAGTACCGTCTGGAAAATGAATACAACGTGGAAATCCTTCTGGAAAACCTGCCCTATGAGCATATCCGCTGGATTGAAAATGAAGAGATCGATATGGACCGTCTGAGCGGTACGTCGGATATGAAGAAGATCAAGGACTTAAAGGACCGTCCGCTTCTGCTGTTCATCCATGAGTGGAGCGTCCGTATGACACTGGAGAGGAACGAGGGACTGAGGCTGTCGGAGTTCGGAAAATCATAAATTGTTAGAGTTTTTGTTTGCAAACGGCAGGATATTTGCTATAATGATACTTAGCGCCAGATATACGAAACACCAGACGGGAGGTTAGAAAGATGGCAAAGGACGAAAAAATAACGTATGACATACAGAATGACGCCGGACTTGGGGATGTAAAGATTGCGGATGAAGTCGTAGCGATCATCGCGGGGCTTGCTGCGACGGAGGTGGAAGGTGTGGCTTCCATGGCAGGCAATATCACCAATGAGCTGATCAGCAAGCTGGGCATGAAGAAGCTGTCCAGAGGGGTCAAGGTGGATGTGTTGGAGGGCGTTGTGACCGTGTCGCTTGCTCTGAATCTGAAGTATAATTACAGTATTGTGGACGTGACTGCCAGGGTACAGGAGAAGGTAAAGAGTGCGATCGAGAATATGACCGGGCTTGAAGTCGCTGATATCAATATCCGTGTCGCGGGCGTGGAGATGGAAGATTAGGTTTTCGTTGCAAAGCCGCAAGTGTGCGTTGAGGCGCACACTTTTTTACATAGGAACTGTAGGAAAATAACTTGTGCAGATTGCGCAGGATATTTCTTCGAGTGTACAGGTCAAAAAACGCAGGCGCGGCGGGCTGCGTCGAGGCTTTTTGACCTGTACACTCGGAGAAACAGACAAGCAAGATGCATAAGTTATTTCCATACAGTTCCGTATAAGCGGAAAGGAGTTTTTTATGGTAAGAACAGAACTTCGTGAGCATGTGTTTAAGATGCTGTTTCAGGTGGAATTCAACCGGCCGGATGAGATGCCGGAGCATCTGAGATTATATTTCGAGAGCCTGGAGCATGCGACGGACCGGGATCAGGAGTATATCCGGACAAAATATGAAAAGGTCATACCGCTGATCCCCGAGATTGATGCGCTGATCAACGCGAAGAGCACGGACTGGAAGACGAAGCGTATGAATAAGGTGGATCTGGCGATCCTGCGCCTTGCCGTATACGAGATGAAGTGGGATCCGGATATTCCCACCGGGGTAGCGATCAACGAAGCCGTGGAGCTCGCGAAGCGGTTCAGCGGAGAAGAAAGTCCGGCCTTCGTAAACGGAGTGCTTGGCCGGCTGGCAGGACGGCAGGACGAACCGGTATCCCGCGGCCCGAAACCGGAAGCAAAATCAGAACCGAAACCAAAGCCGGAAGCGAAATCGGAACCGAAACCAAAACCAGAAGCAAAATTGGAATCGAAACCAAAGCCGGAAGCGAAATCGGAACCGAAACCAAAACCAGAAGCAAAATCGGAATCGAAACCAACGCTGGAACCGAAACCGGAAGCAAAATTACAGCCGGAAGTAAAGTCAGAATCGGAATCATGAAGACGCCGGATGCCGCTGCATGACGAGAACAGGGGGCATGATATATGCGCAGTGTCTATACGGTCAGGCAGGTCAATGCCTATATCAAAAATATGTTTACCCAGGACTTTATGCTGAACCGCATCTATGTCCGGGGAGAAGTCTCGAACTGTAAGTACCACACCTCGGGACACATTTATTTTTCACTGAAGGATGAGTCCGGGACTATAGCCTGCGTCATGTTTGCAGGCTCCAGGTCAGGGCTTTCGTTCCGGATGCAGAGCGGACAGACGGTCATTGTTCTGGGCTCGATCAGCGTCTATGAACGGGACGGGAAGTACCAGCTCTACGCAAAGGAGATCCTTCTGGACGGCGCGGGACTTCTGTATGAGCGCTTCGAGGCATTGAAGCGGGAGTTGGAGGAGATGGGAATGTTCGCGCCGGAATACAAGCAGCCCATTCCCGCCTATGTCCGCCGGGTGGGGATCGTGACGGCGCCTACCGGAGCAGCGGTGCGGGACATCATCAATATTGCCAGACGGAGAAACCCCTATGTACAGCTGATCCTCTACCCGGCCCTGGTCCAGGGAGAGGGCGCGGTATCCAGCATCATCCGGGGAATCCGGATGCTGGAAGAGCAGCAGGTGGATGTGATCATTGCGGGAAGAGGAGGCGGATCCATTGAGGATCTCTGGGCCTTCAATGAGGAGGCGGTGGCCCGGGCCATCTTCGACTGCGGCGTCCCGGTGATCTCGGCGGTGGGACATGAGACAGACACCCTGATCTCGGATTTTGTGGCGGACTTAAGGGCGCCTACCCCTTCTGCGGCGGCAGAACTTGCGGTCTATGAATATGCGGCAGCAGAGGCCAGAAAGAAGGAATACGAGCTGCAGTTAAAACGGCTGATGGCTCAGAAACTGCGGGAGCAAAGACAGCGTCTGGAACAGCTTTCCGTCAGGCTGCGCTACGCTCATCCCCGGCAGAAGCTCAATGATCGGAGGCAGTATGCGTCCGACTTGGAGACCAGGCTTCGGGGACAGATGGAGAGGCGGCTGGAGACATGTCGGCATAAGCTGGCGATCTATATCGAAAAAATGAACGGTCTGTCCCCGCTGAAAAAGCTGAATCAGGGCTATTCTTATGTGGCGGACCGAACCGGCGGGGCGGTCAGGTCCATTTCCCAGGTAAAGCCTGGGGATGAGCTTTTGATCTATGTATCCGACGGGATCGTGGATGCACAGGTGGGAGGAACCAGTCCATCGCTGACGGACCGAGAGGCGGGCGGCAGCATCCGCTGATTTCAACACAGCGATGGCGTGAACAACGGGCGGTATGGATACCATCGTATGTGGAAAGGCTGCCGGCCTTTCTGTATTCGGTTAGGAATGCAACACAGTATCAGGGAGGTTTAAGGATGGGAAAAGACAAGCAGGCGGTTCCCGAGGGCGGACAGCTCCCTCTCGAAGAACTGTTTCAAAATCTGGAAGAAGTGATCGGGAAGCTGGAAGGTGAGGATGTCAATCTGGAAGAATCCTTCCGGCTCTATCAGAAGGGCATGGAGCTTCTGAAACAGTGCAATACGGTGATTGACGCGGTGGAGAAGAAAGTGCTGATTCTGGATGAGAATGGGGAAACGCACCCGTTTCAGGATGGAGAAGACAATGAGCAGTAAGATTTGTGATCAGAATTTTGAAAAAAATGAAGCTGCGTTCCAACAGGGACTCATAGAGCGTACCGGGCAGATTGAGGCCGTTCTGAGGGCGTATCTTCCGGAAGCGGCAGGCCCTCAGCGGGTGATTATGGAAGCCATGGAATACAGTCTGATGGCAGGAGGAAAAAGGCTGCGGCCGATGCTGATGCAGGAAGCCTACCGTCTGTGCGGCGGACAGGGAAAGGAGATCGAGCCCTTTATGGCAGCCATTGAGATGATCCACACCTATTCTCTGGTGCACGACGACCTGCCGGCCATGGATGACGACGAGTACCGCAGGAACCGTAAGACAACACACATCGTATACGGGGAGGACATGGGGATCCTGGCTGGAGATGCCCTGCTGAATTTTGCCTTTGAGACGGCATGCCGGGCGTTCGGGATGGAAGGAGCGGATGCGGCACGGATCGGAAAGGCGCTGGGGATCCTGGCAGGGAAGGCCGGCATCTACGGGATGGTCGGAGGCCAGGTGGTGGACGTGCAGTCCACAGGAAAGGAGATCTCGGGGGAGACTCTGGACTTTATCTACCGGCTGAAAACAGGCGCCCTTCTGGAGGCATCCCTGATGGTCGGCGCGGTGCTTGCGGGATCGGAAGAGGACCGGGCGCGCGCGCTGGAATCCATTGCCCGCAAGATCGGCATGGCATTTCAGATCCGGGATGATATCCTGGATGTGGAGAGCACCCGGGAAGAGCTGGGCAAGCCTGTCCACAGCGATGAAAAGAACCAAAAGACCACCTACGTGACTTTAAATGGCCTCAGGCATGCGAAAGAAGAGACCGAGCGGCTGTCCAGGGAGGCGATCCGGGAACTCAGGGCTTTCGGGCCTCAGGACCCGTTTCTGGAAATGCTGCTGGAATCCCTGATCCACCGGAAAAAATAAGCAGTGTAAAGTATCGTATGAAAAAACGATACGGGAATTGCCCGCATTAAAAATCTGCTTCGCAGATGGCGGGCAAGTAGGCAATCAATTTGCTTCGCAAATTGGTTACATAAAAAGGGGAAAGCAATATGATTTTGGATAAGATTCAGGGCGAAAATGATATACAGAACCTGGCGCCGGAGGAGCTGGATCCCCTGGCTCAGGAGATCCGGAATTTCCTGGTGGAGAAGATCAGCATGACCGGTGGGCATCTGGCCTCCAACCTAGGTGTGGTGGAGCTGACGATGGCACTTCATCTTGCTTTTCACTTTCCAGAGGACAAGCTGATCTGGGATGTGGGGCACCAGTCCTATACCCACAAGCTTTTGACCGGGCGCAGGAGCGGATTTGAGAACTTAAGAGCCTACGGCGGGATGAGCGGATTCCCAAAGCGGAAGGAAAGCAGCTGCGACGCGTTTGACACCGGGCACAGTTCCACCTCCATTTCCGCAGGGCTGGGCTATGTGGCAGCCCGGGATATCCGGGGAGAGGATCATTTCGTGGCGGCGGTCATCGGGGATGGCTCCATGACCGGAGGAATGGCCTATGAAGCGCTGAACAACGCGGCACGGTTGAAAAGCAATTTTATCATCGTCCTCAATGACAACAATATGTCTATCTCGGAAAATGTAGGCGGCATGTCCAACTACCTCAACGGGCTGCGCACGGCGGAAGCCTATATGGATCTGAAACGGGGCGTGGAGGATACGCTAAAAAAGATTCCGGGACAGGGCGAACGGATCGTATATCGGATCCGGAAGACAAAGAGCGGCATCAAGCAGCTCATCGTACCTGGGATGCTCTTTGAGAATATGGGTATCACCTACTTAGGGCCCGTGGACGGGCATGACATCAAGGCGCTGTACAAGACCTTCCGGGAAGCGAAGCGGGTAGACCATGCGGTGCTGGTCCATGTGATCACGAAGAAGGGAAAGGGCTATGAACCAGCGGAAAAAAATCCCTCCGGATTTCACGGGACAGGCCCCTTTGAGATCGCCACAGGGGAACCGAAGAAGGCGGCCAAAACCGATTCCTATACGGATGTATTTTCCAAGGTGATCTGTGATATCGGAAGAAATGACGAAAAGGTTGTGGTGATCACGGCGGCAATGGCGGACGGGACCGGACTGAACCGGTTTGCCAGGTATTTTCCACAGCGCTTTTTTGATGTGGGGATTGCGGAGGAGCATGCCATGACGTTTGCGGCCGGACTGGCTGTCGGCGGGATGAAGCCGGTGGTCGCGCTGTACTCCTCTTTTCTCCAGAGAGCCTACGACCAGATCATCCATGATGTGTGCCTGCAGAACCTGCCGGTGACGCTGGCCATTGACCGGGCAGGGCTGGTAGGCTCTGACGGGGAGACCCACCAGGGGATCTTTGATCTGTCCTTTTTGAGCAGTATTCCGAACATGACGGTCCTGTCCCCGAAAAACCGGTGGGAGATGGCGGACATGATCCGGTTTGCGGTAGATTTTCCAGGCCCCGTGGCCGTCCGGTATCCCAGGGGAGAGGCCTATGAAGGGATGCAGGAATTCCGGGCCCCGGTGGTATACGGAAAAAGCGAGGTCCTGTACGAGGAGGGACAGATCGCGCTTCTGTTCGTGGGACATATGTCTTCCCTGGCGGAGGAGGTCCGGACAGAACTGAAAAAGGAAGGCTTCGGCTGTACTCTGGTCAACGCGCGGTTTGTAAAGCCCTTGGACGGGGAGCTTCTCGAGCAGCTCTCAGAGGGACACCGCCTGCTGGTAACCATCGAAGAAAATGTGCTGACCGGAGGCTTCGGTTCCCAGGTGCGGGATTTTATTTCCCGGACGGGACTGCCTGTGCAGGTGTGCGCGGTGGGGCTTCCGGATGCGTATGTGGAGCACGGGAACGCAGAGGTGCTCCGGCGGGAGACCGGGCTGGAAAAGGGAGCCGTTGTGAAGCGGATCCGTGAAGAATATGAAAGAATACAGAAAAACTGCCGCTGACCAGGCGTTGTTGGCGCGGCCGCGTCAATCCTGCGGCAGAGCGGTGAAATGAGGAATCAATGATATGAAAGAACGGCTGGACGTATTACTGGTTAAACGAAACCTCACTGCCTCCCGCGAGAAGGCGAAGGCAGTGATCATGGCGGGAAATGTATTTGTAAACGGACAGAGGGAGGACAAGGCGGGAACCACCTTTCCGGAGGATGTGCAGATCGAAGTGCGGGGACCGGCCCTGCGCTATGTGAGCAGGGGCGGCCTGAAGCTGGAAAAGGCCATGAAACACTTTGACGTGTCCGTGGAAGGAAAGGTGTGCACCGACGTGGGTTCCTCCACAGGCGGGTTTACCGACTGTATGCTGCAAAACGGCGCGAAAAAGGTATATGCCATTGATGTGGGGCGGGGGCAGCTGGACTGGAAGCTGCGGCAGGATGAGCGGGTGGTCTGTATGGAAAAGACCAATATCCGTTATGTGAAGCCGGAGGATCTGGGAGAGCCTATCGAGTTTTCCTCCATTGATGTTTCCTTCATCTCCCTGACCAAGGTGCTGGGGCCGATTCGGGATTACCTGACGCCGGAGGGAGAGATTGCGGCTCTCATCAAGCCTCAGTTTGAGGCGGGAAGAGAGAAGGTTGGAAAGAAAGGCGTGGTGCGGGAGAAGAGCACCCACCATGAGGTGATCGAAAAGGTAGCCGGATATGCCCATTCCATCGGGTTTGAAGTCAAAAATATCGACTTTTCCCCCATTAAAGGGCCGGAGGGCAACATTGAATATCTGATCCATTTGAAAAAATGCGCGGAAGGGCTGGCGCCGGAGATCTCCATAGATCTGCAGTCGGTTGTGGACGAGGCATTTGCGGCATTGGGAGGTTCCTCCAAGGCGGAAGCCGATCCGGGACATAAGGAATCATAGCATGAGATACAGGACAGTGTGATGGAAACATTTTATATCATAACGAATCGATTAAAGGATCCGGATTTTCGGATCACAAGGGAAATCCAGAATTACATAGAGGATCATGGAAAACGCTGCGTCCTCTCGAAGAAAGATGAGGAAGGCCATATTATCCCGGGTACCGTGCCGGAAGGGATGGACTGCGCCCTGGTGCTGGGCGGCGACGGGACGCTGATCCGCGCGGCCAGAGAGCTGGGGGGCCATAATATCCCGCTCTTGGGGGTGAATATGGGGACACTCGGCTACCTGGCCGAGGTGGAGCTGCCGCGGATCAGGGAAGCGCTGGACATGTTGTTTTCGGGAGAGCCGGATATTGAGGACCGGATGATGATGCGGGGGTCGATCGACGGCAGGAACGAGTATATGGCCATGAATGATATCGTGGTGACCAGGGAGGGAAACCTGCGAGTGGTGCAGTTCCATGTATATGTCAACGGCGTGCTGCTGAACAGCTACCTGGCGGACGGGGTGATCATTTCCACACCCACGGGTTCTACCGGGTATAACCTGTCGGCGGGAGGACCCGTTGTGGAGCCTACGGCGCAGATGTTTGTCATAACCCCCATCTGCTGTCATGCACTGAACGCCAGCAGCGTGGTCCTCTCCGCGGAGGATGTCATTGAGGTGGAAATCTGCGAGGGCAGGTACGGGCGCACAGAGCGCGCCCTGGTGACCTTTGACGGGGCGGAGACACAAGGGGTGTCCACCGGAGACCGGGTGGCGGTCAGAAAGGCGCGGGAGACCACGAAGCTGGTCAAGCTGAGCCGGGAAAGCTTCATGAAGACCATGAGAGAAAAGATGAAAGGAAATTAAGTGTATGAAAGTCAGCCGCCATGCAAAAATTATTGAATTGATCACACAGCATGATATTGAGACGCAGGAGGAGCTGGCCGAATATCTTGAGGATGCAGGATTTAAGGTGACGCAGGCTACGGTTTCCAGGGATATCCGGGATCTGAAGCTGACGAAGATGTCTGTGGACGGAAGCAGGCAGAAGTATGTCATATTAAAGCCGGAGGAGGGCATGAGCGAGAAGTATATCCGTGTGCTCCAGGACGGATATGTTTCCATGGACATGGCTCAGAATATCCTGGTGATCAAGACGGTCTCAGGAATGGCGATGGCCGTGGCAGCCGCCGTTGACGCCATGAAATGGAACGAGGTGGTGGGGTGTATCGCAGGGGACGACACGATCATGTGCGCCATCCGCAGCGTAGAGGATACGGCTGCCGTGATGGAAAAGATCCGGAAGATCATTACAAAAGGAAAATAGCATTCAGTCTGCCAGACAGACTGGTTACGGAAAATAAGGAGAAGATGGAATGTTAGAAAATCTGCACGTAAAAAATCTGGCATTGATTGATGAGATCGAGGTCAACTTCCGGCCGGGGCTCAACATCCTGACCGGGGAGACCGGGGCGGGAAAATCGATTCTGCTGGGGTCGGTAGATCTGGCGCTGGGCGGCAGGTTTCATGCGGACATGCTGCGCACGGGGGCGAAGTTCGGCCTGGTGGAGCTGACCTTTACCATAGAAACCCCGGAACTGGAGGAGCAGCTTGCCGACATGGACCTCTTTCCAGAGGAGGGAAGGATCGTACTGAGCCGGAAGCTGATGCCGGGGCGCAGCGTGAGCAAGATTAACGGAGAGACGGTCAATATGGCGACCTTGAAGGATGTGGCCAGCATGCTCATCGACATCCACGGGCAGCATGAGCATCAGTCTCTGCTCCATAAGAAGAACCATCTGGCATTTCTGGATCTGTACGCAAGGGAACAGGTGGAAACACTAAAAAAAGAGACTGCAAAGGCATTCCGTACCTACCATGCATGTAGAAAAAAGCTGGATGAATCGGGGATGGATGAACGGGAGCGCCAGAAGGAGATCTCCCTGGCGGAATTCGAGGTGAATGAGATTGAGGAAGCGGGCCTGTCCGAGGGAGAGGATGAAGAGGTGGAGGCGCTTTACCGGAGGATGTCCGTCGGCAAAAAGGTGACGGAGCGGATCGCGGAGGCGTACCACTACACCAGCGAGGACGAGAGCGGCAATGCCAGCGAATTATTAAGCCGCGCCATCCATGCGCTCTCAGACGTAGAATCCGTGGATGAAGAGGGGGCCGGATTGTACAGCCAGCTGATCGAGATCGACAGCCTGCTCAACGATTTTAACCGGGAGCTGTCCGAGTATGCGAAGAGCCTGGAATTTTCCGAGGAAGAATTTTATGAGACGGAAAACCGGCTGAATGAACTGAACCATCTGAAAACAAAATACGGCAATACGATCACGGAAGTCCTGGAATATTGTGAAGAGAGAAAGCAAAGACTAAAGGAACTGGAAGATTATGAGCAGTATATGCAGGAATTGGAGGAGAACCTGAAACAATCCAGGCAGAATTATGAGAAGCAAGCCCTCTCCCTTAGAAAGGCAAGGAAAAAAGCGGCGGCTTCCTTTGTAAAGGAGATCAAAGAAGGACTTTCGGACATGAATTTCCTGGATGTTCGTTTTGAAATGCGGTTTGCAGAGCTGGAGGACTATACCGCAGACGGCATGGATGAAGCGGAATTTTATATTTCCACCAATCCGGGGGAGGCCCTGCGGCCCATGGGAAATGTGGCATCCGGGGGAGAACTTTCCAGGATCATGCTGGCCATCAAGACCGTGCTGGCCGACCAGGAGGATACGCCCACGCTGATCTTTGACGAGATTGATACGGGGATCAGCGGCATCACGGCAGGAAAGGTGGCCGAAAAGATGCATATCATCGGAGAATCCAGACAGGTTCTGTGCATCACTCATCTGGCCCAGATTGCAGCCCAGGCCGATGCGCATTATCTGATCCGGAAAAGCGCGAAGACAGGCGGAGCCCAGACGGAGATATTCAGCCTGGAGGAGGAGGCATCCGTGCAGGAGCTGGCAAGGCTTCTGGGCGGGGCGAAAGTGACTGCAAGTATATTAGAAAGTGCGAGGGAAATGAAGAGATAAAATGAAGATCGTGATTATTGGAGACGGCAAAGTCGGTTATAAGCTGACCAGACAGCTCTCCGCGGAAGATTATGATGTTGTTTTAATCGATAATAATGAGGAAAAGCTGAGAGATGCCATGAACCGCATGGACATTATCGGTGTGCACGGGGAGGGCGGCAATGTAGAGGTGCAGAAAAGCGCGGGGGTGCCGGAGGCGGATCTGGTCATCGCCTGCACCTCCACGGACGAATGCAATATGCTGAGCTGCCTGATTGCGAAACGGATCGGGGCGCTTCATACCATCGCCCGGGTACGGAACCCGATCTACTACAGGCAGATCGACATTTTAAAGGAGGATCTGCGCCTGAGTATGGCGGTCAATCCGGAGCTGACCATGGCGGAGGAGATCTCCCGGCTGGTTCTCTTTCCCAATGCAAGTAAGATCGAAACCTTTGTCAAGGGCAGGGTGGAGCTGATCGAATTTCCGGTATCAGGCGAGAGCAAGCTGCAGGGCATGTCGCTGGCTGAGATGTATAACCGCTTTCAGATCAAGGTTCTGGTCTGTGCCGCGGAACGGGGGGAAGACGTGGTAATCCCGGACGGGGATTACACCATACAGGCCGGGGACCGGCTGCACGTGGCGGCCTCCCACCAGGATATCAGCCGTTTTTTTAAGCTGCTGGGCTACCGGAAGATCAAGATGAAGAATGTGATGATCTGCGGCGGCGGGAGATCCAGCTTTTATCTGGCCCTCCAGCTGACGAACATCGGGATGCAGGTCAAGATCATTGAGAAGAATAAAGAAAAATGCGAAGGTCTCTGTGAGATGCTTCCCAAAGCAACGGTGATCAACGGCGACGCCACCAATCATGATCTGCTCATAGAAGAAGGGATCCAGGACGCGGATGCGTTTATCGCGCTGACGGGGATGGATGAAGAGAATATTATCATGTCCCTGTTCGCAAAAAGCCAGGGAGTATCCAAGATCATCCTGAAGGTGAATGAGGACCAGAGAGTGCGGATGATCGAGGACTTCGGCCTGGACAGTGTGGTGTCGGCAAAAACCGTCACTGCGGACGCCATATTGAGCTATGTGCGGGCGAGAAAAAATTCCCAGGGCAGCGCCAATGTGGAGACCATGTACCAGCTGGTGGACGAGCAGGTGGAAGCACTGGAATTTATTGTCAAAGCAAAGACAAGATATACGGATATCCCATTGAAGGAGTTGTCCCTGAAACCGAATAACCTGATCGCGTGTATCGCCAGGAAATGGCGGATCATCATTCCAAACGGGGATGACAGGATCCAGGTGGGGGATAATGTAATTGTGATCACAATGAAAAAACAGATTCAGGATATAGAGGATATTTTGTTGTAGGTGCGGACATGAATAATAGGATGACAGTGTTTATCATAAGTAAGATGCTGGGGGTAGAGGGCGTGCTTCTTTTGATCCCGGCTTTCGTGGCATTGCTTTATAAAGAAGAAAGCGCGCTGCATTTTGTGGTGGTCAGCGGGGTCCTTTTTCTGATTTTTCTGCTGGCGGGCAGAAAAAAGCCGGGAAACCGGAGGATCTATAAAAAAGAAGGGCTGCTCATTGTAGGCTCGGCCTGGATTTTGTGGTCTTTGTTCGGGGCGCTCCCGTTCTTCCTTTCGGGCAGTATCCCCAGCTATCTGGATGCTTTTTTCGAGACCGTATCCGGTTTTACGACCACCGGGTCTACGATCCTGACGGACATTGAGGCCCTGCCAAGGGGGATGGCCTTCTGGCGGAGCCTGACGCACTGGATCGGCGGAATGGGGGTGCTGGTATTTGTCATGATGCTGACATCCCTGGACGATGAAAACTCCATGCATCTGATGCGCGCGGAGGTACCCGGGCCGGAGGCGGACAAGCTGGTACCCCGTGCCAGGACTACGGCTCAGATTCTGTATGCCATGTATTTTGTACTGACGGCCGTGGAAGTGGTGCTGCTGCTGTTCGGAGGGATGAATTTTTATGACGCTCTCCTCCATGCGTTCAGTACGGCGGGAACCGGAGGCTTCTCCAATATGAATGCCAGTGTGGCACACTACGACAGTGCTTATATTGACGGCGTGATCACGGTATTTATGATTCTGTTCGGGGTGAACTTCAACCTGTATTTCCTGATCTGTCTGCGGAAATGGAAGGAAGCCTTCCAAAATGAGGAGCTGCATATCTACCTGGGGATTATCGCCGGGGCAGTGGCTGTGATCACCATAGATATCCTGCATCAGTACGGCAATGTGATGCGCGCCTTCCGATATGCCTCCTTCCAGGTGGCTGCCATCATTACCACCACGGGATTCTGTACGGCAGACTGGAACCTGTGGCCGGAGCTCTCCAAGACGGTCCTGCTCTCGCTGATGGTCGTAGGAGCCTGCGCAGGCTCCACCGGGGGCGGGATCAAGGTTTCCCGGCTGATGATCCTGCTCAAGAGCATCAAGCAGGAGACCAAGCGGATGCTGCACCCCAAGGCAGTGACGATCGTCAGGGTGAACGGGAGAAAGGTCAGCGGGGAGACCATGAACGGCGTCTACATTTATTTTATCTGCTATATCATGATCCTGCTGGGTTCGGTGCTCTTGGTGGCTTTCAACAATTTTGACTTCGGGACTACGTTCAGCGCGGTACTGACGACCTTGAACAATGTGGGGCCCGGGATCTCGCTGGTAGGGCCGGTGGAGAACTTTTCCCAGTTCTCGGGGCTGTCGAAGGCGGTCTTTTGCGTGGACATGCTGGTAGGCAGGCTGGAGATCTTCCCCTACCTGATGTTATTATCTCCGGAGCTGTGGCGGAGAAGGTTTTGAGGGGGATGCAGAAACGGATGACGATGACAGAGGTTCTGCATACGATAGTATAAACAGCCGCCGGAGACCGGCGGCGGATTGGAGAGATTTATGAAAAAAGCGAAACTGAAAGTGATGGCGGTCCTGGCCGTGCTGATCCTGGCGGCGGCGTATTATTATGCGGCGCTGCCTGCTCTGAACCTGCATTCTGCGGATATGTGGATGTTTCTGATCATGTTGGTGCTGGCCGCGGGCGCCGCCTATATCCTGAAAAAGCGGCCGACGCGCTTTGAGCTGAAAAAGCTGAAAGGCTTTAAGATCATTGAGGTGATACTGCTGCTTCTAGTGGGTGCCTATGTGATCGGCTCCTTACTGTCCTCGCCCATCGTGAACGCAAAGAAGTACCAAAAGCTTCTGGACGTGCAGGACGGGGAGTTCACCAAGGATATCGAGGAACTTTCCTTTGACCAGATTCCCCTTCTGGACCGGGATTCCGCCCAGATCCTGGGGAATCGGAAGATGGGGAGCATGGTGGATATGGTGTCCCAGTTTGAGGTGGATGATCTGTACAGCCAGATCAATTACCAGGACCGGCCGGTTCGGGTGTCCCCGCTGCGCTATGCAAGCCTGATCAAATGGTTTACCAACCTGCGGGAGGGCATCCCGGCTTATATCAAGATCGATATGGCTACGCAGAACACGGAGCTTGTGAAATTAAGCGAAGGGATGAAGTATACCACCAGCGACCATTTTAACCGGAATATCTACCGGCATCTGCGTTTCCGGTATCCCACGTATATCTTCAATGAGCTGAGTTTTGAGATTGATGATGACGGGGTTCCCTACTGGATCTGCCCGGTGCGCAAGTACAATATCGGCCTGTTCGGCGGCATCACCGTGGGCAGAGTGATATTGTGCAACGCTATCACCGGCGAGACGCGGGACTATGCAATCGAAGAGGTGCCAGAGTGGATCGACCGGGCCTATTCCGCGGACCTGCTGGTAGAATTATATGATTATTACGGTACGCTCAAGCATGGATATTTCAACAGTGTGCTGGGACAAAAGGACTGCCTGATCACCACCAACGGCTATAACTATCTGGCCATCGACGACGATGTCTGGGTGTATACCGGCGTGACCTCGGTCAGCGGCGACCAGTCTAATGTGGGCTTTGTGCTGATGAACCAGAGGACCATGGAGACAAAATTTTATGCCATTGAGGGGGCAACTGAGACCTCGGCCATGTCCTCAGCGGAAGGACAGGTGCAGAACCTGAAATACCAGGCGACGTTCCCACTGCTCTTGAATATATCCGGGGAGCCCACGTATTTTATCGCATTGAAGGACGATGCCGGACTGGTGAAAAAATATGCCATGGTCAATGTACAGAAGTACCAGATCGTTGCCATCGGTGATACGGTCAGCTCCTGCGAGGCGTCCTATACGGATCTCATGTATGAGAACGGCATTAAGGCCGTGGCTGAGGATACCCGGGAGATCGAGACGGTGACCGCAAATATCAGCAGGATCGTCCAGGGTGTCATCGACGGAAATTCTCACTATTTCGTGATGCTCGAAGGCTCCGACGATATCTTTGATATTTCCATTGCGGAGTATATCAGCATCATCGGATTTGATGTGGGAGACAAAGTGACCATTGAATATAAGGCGGGAGAGGAGACCAACACGGTCCTTTCGCTGAACGGGGAAGAGAAGTCCCGCGTTCAAAAAGACGCGGACGACGGGACAGAAGAATAAATCCGTGAAAATAAGGAACTGCCATTTGCGTCCGGGGAGGCCGTGAATGGCAGTAATAGAAAGCAAAAAAGAAAACCTGCGGACTGCGGGTTTTCTTTTTTAAAAATACCAATGATGAAGCAACCGCGGGAACAGTCCCGAAAGAATCTGCAAACAGTCCGCAGGGCTTTTCTCAGTTGAGAACCTTGTAATCCGGGTTGTCGATATCCGGAATCTTCTCCTTCTCTAAGCTTACGCTGATATAAAATTCTATATTGTTATCCTTGGAGATTTTGTTGATCTTCTGCAAAAATACAGGCAGATTATCGACGGAAATATCAACCTGCTTCAATACGCCGTCTATGAAGATGGTCTCAATGTCGTGATTGCCTGCTACCATGCCGTATAAGAATCCGACCAGTTCCTCTAAAGTTGTGATATCGCTGTAATCAGCCATACAGATTGCGCGGATGTTAAAGTTGACGCTGGATGTGTCGCGGTGGCTTTTCTTGATCAGTACAACGTTTCCGTTGGTAGTCTTTACCTTTTCATTTGCAAGTTCAATGATCTGCTGAGTCTTTCCGCTGCCTTTCGGGCCTGTGATTAAGTATACCATGACGAATCTCTCCTTTATGTAGATGTATTTTTGAGTAATTGTCACTGCTCAAATGTCTTATACCCATTATACACTAAAGTAGGGAAAGGGACAACTAAAAAAGGGTAAAAAAGCAAGAAAGCCAAAAAAGGGAAACTATGGGGGAGATCTGCCGCGTTTCCGGTGTATTTGCGTGATGTATAATGTGAAGAAAAACGAAAAAAATAGATACTGCGTGAGTATTGCGTCAGGCGGAATGAAAGAGTTTCCGAAAGTTTCTTAAATGTCGGGAGGTATGGAAAGTGATGATGCCTGCGGAGGTTGCGGCCTATTTTTTAAAGCACCAGAATTTGCGTCTGCGCCTGGAATTTCAGATCGTGCTCCAGTGCGCGCCGTTTCTGAAGGGCTTAAGGGCGGCAAGCCTGATCGCAATAGAGGAAAGGCTGTGTGCGGAGCTTCCGGAATTCTTCCGGGGGACGAAGGTGGTATGGAGGATCCTGGAAGTCAGAAAAGAGAAAGCGCTGGTTTTCTTTTACCGAAGGGAAGCGCTGGAGGAATCTGTGAACCGCCCCGGGATCCGGAGGATACTGGGCCGCTTCGGATACCGTGGGATGGGGCTGGAGGAGATGCTGGACACTCTGGCGGAGCGGATGGACGCGCCGGGTCGGGAGGAAAAGAGCTTCCCTCATGAGATCGGCGTGTTTCTGGGATATCCGGCCAGGGATGTGGAGGGCTTTATCCGGACAGGGGGCAGGCAGTACCTGGCGGTCGGCTATTGGAAGGTCTATCAGGATGCCATTTGCGCCGCAAGGACATTTCGGAGTTTTGATGACGCAAAAATATACGCGGTCAATGAATTTTTGTCCGGAAAATCTCTGCGGGAGATCGTGAGTGAGGGGGAGTAAGGAAGCAGGCCGGCCAGGTGGCAAAACCGCCGTTCGTGCATATCATAAAATGACGACAGATAGATACGAATGGGGGAAATATTCTGATATGGATTGTAATATACTGCTTGGAACGCTGATTCCGTTTGCCGGAACAACGCTGGGGGCAGCCATGGTCTTTTTTCTGCGGGGAGAAATGAATGAGCGCCTGCAAAAAGCTTTGCTTGGATTTGCGTCCGGAGTGATGATCGCGGCTTCGGTCTGGTCCCTTCTGATCCCGGCCATCGAGATGTCCGGGGAGCAGGGCGGGATCGCATGGGTTCCGGCAACAGTCGGATTTTTACTGGGAATGGGATTTTTACTTTTGCTGGATGCTCTGACACCGCATATCTACCAGGCGGAAGAAGAGGTCGAGGACGGATGCCGCTGTCCTGATCTGTGCAATCCCTGTGTCCGCGGCGGATGCCAAAAAAAAACAAACATGCTCGTCCTCGCTGTCACCCTGCATAATATCCCTGAGGGGATGGCGGTGGGAGTGACCTTCGCCGGCGTGCTCAATGAGAATGCGATGATCTCACTGGCAGGGGCACTGGTACTGGCCATTGGGATCGCGGTACAGAATTTTCCGGAGGGGGCTATCATCTCCATGCCTCTGCGGGCAGGAGGGATGTCAAGAAGGCGGGCATTTCTGTACGGAACCGCATCTGGGGCCGTGGAACCGATCGCGGCGTGGATCACCATTTTGCTCACTCGCCTGGTGCTTCCGGTGTTGCCTTACCTGCTGGCATTTGCGGCAGGAGCCATGATCTATGTGGTGGTGGAAGAACTGGTGCCCGAATCCCAGACAGGAAAGCATTCCAGCATCGGAACCATCGGGGTGGCAGCCGGGTTTGCGCTGATGATGATATTGGACGTGGCGTTGGGGTAAAAAGTTATGTTTCAAAGCCGCATAAAATAGGGAAAAGAGAAAAAATGACTTGACTTATTTTAACATTCTTCTTATAATAACATGGAAGAAGCGTTGAAGAGGAATAGTAAGAAACGGAAGCTTTTCAGAGAACTGCCGGCAGGTGCGAGGCAGGAAGCGGATCTTTCTGAACTCGCCTTGGAGTTCTTCTGCCGAAGCGCGGAATGAGGTACGATTGACACCCGGACGGCGTGGGCCGTGTGTCCGGATTCGGTTTATTGCTGAATCAATGTGCAAAGAGGGTGTCTGCAGTGATTGAGTACATGATTCCGTGTCAGTAAGCAGAAGCGGGTCTTCCCGTTACAGAAGCAATGAGTGCATCCGGCAGACTGTCTGCGGGGTGAATAAGAGTGGTACCACGGAAATTCAAAGCCCTTTCGTCTCTTAGGAGCTGTAGTAGTTATTTTCCTACAGATCTTTAGTGAAGATGAAAGGGCTTTTTTAGGGAGCTGTCAGGGAATGCCGTTGGATTCCGTGTCCGCCCCGGGTATTTCAAGGAAAGGAAGGAATTTTAAATGGCACAGAAAATTGTCTACAACCATAAGGCAATCGAAAAGAAATGGCAGGAAAAATGGGAAAAGGATCCGGTGAATCCGAAGATGGATGCTTCCGGCAATCCGAAGCAGAAGTATTACTGCCTGGACATGTTCCCCTATCCGTCCGGAAACGGGCTTCACGTAGGGCATTGGAGAGGCTATGTGATCTCTGACGTATGGAGCCGTTATAAGCTGCAGCAGGGACACTACATCGTACACCCTATGGGATGGGACGCATTCGGACTTCCGGCGGAGAACTATGCCATCAAGATGGGAATCCATCCGGCGGTGTCCACGGCGGAAAATGTGGCGAACATCAAGAAGCAGATCAACCAGATCGCAGCCCTCTATGACTGGGATATGGAGGTCAATACCACGGATCCGGACTTTTACAAATGGACCCAGTGGATCTTCGTAAAAATGTTCAAGGAAGGGTTGGCCTATGAGAAGGAATTTCCCATCAACTGGTGTCCGTCCTGCAAGACCGGCCTTGCCAACGAGGAAGTGGTGAACGGAAAATGCGAGCGCTGCGGCGCGGAGGTGACGAAGAAGAACCTGCGCCAGTGGATGCTTAAGATCACGGCCTATGCGGACCGCCTTTTGAATGACCTGGACAAGCTGGACTGGCCGGAAAAGGTTAAGAAGATGCAGAGCGACTGGATCGGAAAGTCCTACGGCGCGGAAGTGGATTTCCCGGTGGACGGACGGGAGGAAAAGATCACGGTCTATACCACGCGTCCGGATACCCTCTACGGAGCGACTTTTATGGTACTGGCGCCGGAGCACGCCCTGGCGGCGGAGCTTGCTACACCGGAGACGAAGGAAGCGGTGGAAAAATACATTTACGACGCGTCCATGAAGTCCAATGTGGACCGTCTGCAGGATAAGGAGAAAACCGGTGTGTTTACCGGGAGTTATGCCATCAATCCGCTGAACGGGGCAAAGACACCGATCTGGCTCTCCGATTATGTACTGGCGGATTATGGTACGGGAGCCATTATGTGTGTACCGGCCCACGACGACCGCGACTTTGAATTTGCGAAGAAATTTGACATCCCGATCGTCCAGGTCATTGCGAAGGACGGAAAAGAAATTGAAAATATGACTGAGGCTTATACCGAGGCTGCCGGAACTATGATCAATTCCGGGGAATGGAACGGCATGGAGTCTGCGGTGCTGAAAAAGGAAGCTCCCCATATCATCGAGAAGAGGGGCATCGGGAAGGCGACCGTGAACTTCAAGCTGCGTGACTGGGTATTCTCCCGTCAGCGTTACTGGGGCGAGCCGATCCCGATCATCCACTGCCCGGACTGCGGAAATGTGCCGGTGCCGGAGGAAGAGCTTCCGCTGACTCTGCCCGAGGTGGAATCCTACGAACCCACAGGAACCGGAGAATCCCCGCTTGCAGGCATTGAGGAATGGGTGAACTGCACCTGCCCGGTCTGCGGAAAGGCAGCGAAGCGGGAGACCAACACCATGCCTCAGTGGGCAGGCTCCTCTTGGTATTTCCTGCGCTATGTGGACAATCACAACGATCAGGAGCTGGTATCCAGGGAGAAGGCGGACGAGATGCTTCCGGTGGATATGTATATCGGTGGTGTGGAGCATGCTGTACTGCATCTGTTGTATTCCCGGTTCTATACCAAGTTCCTGCATGATATCGGAGTGGTGGACTTTGACGAGCCGTTTCAGAAGCTGTTCAACCAGGGGATGATCACCGGAAAGAACGGGATCAAGATGAGCAAGTCCAAGGGAAATGTGGTATCACCGGACGATTTGGTGCGGGATTACGGCTGTGATTCCCTGCGGATGTACGAGTTGTTCGTAGGACCTCCGGAGCTGGATGCGGAGTGGGACGACCGTGGGATTGACGGGGTAAACCGTTACTTAAAGCGTCTCTGGAATCTGGTGATGGACAGCAAGGATGCGGATGTCAAGCCGACGAAGGAAATGCTCAAGCTGCGGAATAGGATGGTGTATGACATCACCACGCGTCTGGAGAGTTTCAGCCTGAATACGGTGATCTCCGGTTTCATGGAGTACAACAACAAGTTTATCGAGCTGGCAAAGAAAAACGGCGGGATCGACAAGGAGACCTTGGAGGCAGTTGCGGTACTCTTATCTCCGTTTGCGCCGCATTTTGCGGAAGAGATGTGGGAGCAGCTGGGGCACAGTGAGACCGTGTTTACGGCGGGCTGGCCGAGCTACGATGAGTCACAGATGAAGGACGACGAGATTGAGATCCCGGTTCAGGTGAACGGGAAGACGAAGGTGGTTGTGTCCATTCCGGCGGATGCGGATAAGGACGCTGCCATTGCGGCAGGGAAGGAAGCTCTGGGAGATAAACTGAGCGGGAATATTGTGAAGGAGATTTATGTTCCGGGGAAGATCATTAATATTGTAGCGAAGTGATCGGAAAAAGTTGATATAAAGAATATTGTGTTTGGAGATATGGAAAAGTTCGCTGTAGATTGCGGAATACGACCATAAAAAGGGGCTGCCGGAAAATGGCATTTCTGCACAATACTTTGCTGTGATATGGAATCAGTCACAGCATAGATTGCGGAAAACCAGTCATTTCCCGACGGCCCCTGTGTCTATGTGTCCGGATCCTTATAGCTTCTGATAAATCTGCATTGCCTTTTTATGCCTTTCTGCATCCGCATATCGTATTTGGCTGGCTTTACTGATTCGTAACAATTCATTTTTAAAAGGGACTGTAACATTCTCATAATCTCCAGCTATCAATCCTTCTCTTTGGATGTTACTGTTCACACCCTGACCGGGCGCTCACAGTAACCTTTGGATCCAGGAAAAGAACATTAGTTCGGAAAATGCTTGCAATCATAACTTGGATGTGCTATCATAGTAAAAGAACAAATGTTTTGGATAGTGTATCATTCGGTTGGAAAAGAAGGTGTGAGGAAGTTGTTGGAGAAGATTCAGGTTCAGATGTCCGTGTATGACAAGCTGCAGATTTTATCGGACGCGGCGAAGTATGATGTGGCCTGTACGTCCAGCGGGGTGGACCGCAAGGGGGATGGAACGGGGATGGGGAACTGCCGGGCGGCAGGGCTCTGCCACAGCTTTTCTTCGGACGGCAGGTGTATTTGTCTGCTGAAGATCCTGTTTACCAATGAGTGCATTTACGACTGCAAGTACTGTATCAACCGTTCGTCTAATGATGTAGTCAGAACCTCTTTTACTCCGGAGGAGGTCTGTACGCTGACGATGGAGTTTTATCGGAGGAATTATATCGAAGGTCTGTTTTTGAGCTCGGGGATTTTGAAGAGCCCGAATTATACGATGGAGCTGATCTATGCGACGCTTTACAGACTGCGTAAGGTTTGTAATTTTCAGGGGTATATCCATGTGAAGGCGATTCCGGGTACGGATGCAGAGCTGCTTGAGAGAGTCGGGTTTCTGGCGGACCGGATGAGCGTAAACTTAGAGCTGCCTACTGCCGAAGGGCTGCGCCTTCTGGCACCCCATAAGAACCGGAAGAATATACTGGCGCCGATGCGTATGGTCCAGAACCGGATGCGGGAGAATAAGCAAGAGATCGTCCTGTATAAGAATGCGCCCCGGTTCGTGCCGGCCGGACAGAGTACCCAGATGATCATCGGGGCAACGCCGGAGACGGACTATCAGATCTTGAATGTGGCAGAAGCTCTGTATCAGAAGTTTGGATTGAAACGGGTGTTTTATTCCGCTTTTGTGGCTGTGAATCAGGATTCGGCCCTTCCTGCCAGGACAGGGGAAGGGCCGCCGCTTCTGCGGGAGCATCGTTTGTATCAGGCGGACTGGCTGCTTCGGTTTTACCGATTTGAGGCAAAGGAACTGTTGGATGAGGAGCATCCGAATTTTAATATTTTTCTGGATCCCAAGTGCAACTGGGCCTTGAAGCATCTGGAGCAGTTCCCGGTGGAGGTGAACCGGGCGGATTACAATATGCTGCTTCGTGTTCCGGGAATCGGGGTCAAGTCTGCCATGCGGATCGTGAAGGCAAGGCAGATGGGGAATCTGAAGTTTGAGGATCTGAAAAAAATGGGCGTGGTCTTAAAGCGCGCGCTGTATTTTCTGACCTGCGGCGGGAAGATGATGTACCGTACCAGGCTGGATGAGGACTACATCACCAGAAACCTTCTCAATACGAAGGAGAGACTTCCGGACACGGTGTCCGGAATGACTTACCGACAGCTTTCCTTATTTGATGATATGAATTATGATTATTCTTCACATGATGCTGTGCGCTCTGTACATGGCATCCGTCCAATGCAGTGATATAATACTGCCTGATATTAATCAGAATATTTTGGCGAAAACCTGAAACGGGGGTGGGTTTGTATGAAAAAAGTATATATCTGCAGTGACACGATCACTGGGATATTTTCTGCGATTTATGATGCGTGGAAGGAGAGCAGGGACGGTGAAGCGGGGATTGAACTGCGCGGGATGCTGGATACACAGCTGTTCTGTGAATATACGGAGGTCACGGAGGAGGAGCGCAAAGCAGCGGCAGTGGAAAAGCTGATCCAGAACCACCTTGGATATAACACATACTGGGACATATATCATGCGCTCCTGTCCACGCATCCGAAAAAGGCGGAAGCCGTGTTCCACGTCATGCAGGCCGCGCGGACGGTGGGCAACAGCAAGCGGATCATGGAGCATCTGTCCGATCCGGATGTGGCCTGCGTGTTTGAGCTGAGCAGAAAGGTCGCCAACGAAGCACACCAGTTCATGGAATTTATCCGTTTCCGGGAGTTGGAAAACGGCGTCCTTTTTTCTGAGATTACACCGAAGAACCGGGTGCTGACATGCATTGCGGATCATTTTGCGGACCGTTTCCCACTGGAAAACTGGATGATCTATGATAAGACCTTTCAGGAATTTCTCGTACACCGTATGAGAAGCCAGTGGGTTCTCGTGAGCGGAGAATGCCTGAACCGGGAAGAGGCGGAGAAGGTTTCGAAAGCGGAAGCGGAGTTCGAAAGGCTGTGGCAGGGATTTTTCCAGTCCATTGCCATCAAGGAACGGGAGAACCCCATCTGCCAGAGAACCCATCTGCCGATTCATTTCCGCCAGGATATGACCGAGTTCCTTCCGATCAGAGAGGCGGTCCATTGAAGCAGCAGTTGATACGATGCCGTGACTGTTACACCTGGTCCGGATTTCACAGTTATTCATTGAGACACGAAAACACTGCATTCACGCAAAAGGTATTGCGTAATCTGAGGAAGCGGTTTAAGATAGAATCAACATCAGGAAGTAATGGACCCCATCCATTACAGCACACCAGATGAAATCTAATAGAAAGAAGGAGGTCACATGGAGAGAGAGGTTTTTATTTGGCTTGGATTGCTGATCATGTTTCTTGCCGTTGAGATCGCGACGGTCGGACTGACATCAATCTGGCTGGCCGGAGGCGCAGTGGCCGCATTGCTTTTTACCATAGCGGGACTGAATATCTGGTGGCAGGCAGGTGCTTTTCTGGCCGTATCATTCTTACTGCTTATTTTTACCCGCCCATTTGCGGTAAAATACATAAATTCCCATCATGAAAAAACAAATTATGAGGGAATTATCGGAAAAGTGGTTAGAATAACAGAGACGGTCAACAACCTGCAGGAGATGGGAACCGCAGTTGTGAACGGACTGGAATGGACGGCACGAACAGAGGAGGACGGGGTGATCTTGAATCCGGGGGATCTGGCAAAGGTCGTCAACATCTCAGGGGTAAAGCTTATTGTAAAAAAGTATGAGGAGGAATAGAGTATGAATCTCGGAATTATTATCATCATTGTCATTTTAGTCATTTTACTCTTGATCATCATTTCCAACATCAAGATTGTACCCCAGGCACATGCGTATATACTGGAACGCCTGGGCGGTTACAAGGAGACCTGGAGCGTAGGGCTGCATTTCAAGATGCCGATCCTGGATAAGGTGGCGAAAAGAGTCTCTTTGAAGGAACAGGTTGTAGACTTTGATCCGCAGGCCGTGATCACAAAGGATAACGTAACCATGCAGATTGATACGGTGGTATTTTTTCAGATTACAGACCCGAAGAAGTATGCATACGGTGTAGAGAGCCCGATCGCCGCAATTGAAAACCTGACGGCAACAACTCTGCGTAATATCATCGGCGACCTGGAACTGGATGAGACATTGACCTCCAGGGAGACCATCAACACTAAGATGCGGACGATCCTGGACATTGCCACTGATGAATGGGGAATCAAGGTCAACCGTGTAGAACTGAAGAACATTATGCCTCCGAAAGCCATTCAGGACGCCATGGAAAAGCAGATGAAGGCGGAGCGTGAACGAAGAGAAGCCATCCTTCGCGCGGAAGGTGAGAAGAAATCTACCATCCTTGTAGCGGAAGGTGAGAAGGAATCCTTGATTCTGGAAGCAGAGGCTTCCAAGGAAGCTGCGATTCTGAAGGCAGAAGCGGAGAAGCAGAAACGGATCCGGGAGGCCGAAGGTCAGGCAGAAGCCATCCGTACGGTGCAGAAAGCGACCGCGGAAGGTATCGAGTTTGTAAAGGCAGCGGGTGCGGATCAGGCAGTGCTGACGCTCAAGAGCCTGGAGGCATTTGTGAAGGCGGCTGACGGCCAGGCTACGAAGATCATCATCCCGTCCGAGCTGCAGGGGATCGCAGGGCTGACGAAAACCATTGCGGAAGTTGCCCACATCGATGACGCAAAATCGGAGTGACCGGAAGTATGGCGAGAATACTGATACTGGAAGATGAAAACACTAGCCGGACGGCGTTGGTAAAAATGGTGAAAAACATATCTGCGGAAATCACGGTGGATGCGGCGGCAGACCTGGCGAAAGCCAGGCTGCTGCTCGGCAGCACCGTTTCTTTTGATTTATTCTTTTTGGATGTGAACTTAAAGCCCGGGGAAGAGGGGGATATATCCGGTATCCAATTTGCGGAAGAGATCCGAAGCATTCGGAAGTACGAATTTACGCCTCTGGTCATGATTACTTCTGTAGCCGGACTGGAGATGGAAGCATATCGAAGGCTGCACTGCTATCAATACGTAGTGAAGCCCTATATTCAGTCGGAAGTGGGGGAGATCGTCAGGAAAGTGCTGTTCCATCTTCATGCGGGAACCCGGCCTTCGATTATGGTAAAGAAAAATGGCGTCAACTATAAGATCTTCTGCGATGAGATCATGTTCTGCCGGGCAATCCCGCGGGGGGTCTGCCTGCAGCTTAAAAGCGAGCAGATCGAAGTGCCGTATCTTTCGATCCATAAGCTGCTGGAAAAGCTTCCGGAGGGGATGTTTTTCCAATGTCACAGGACATTTGTCGTTAACCGCAATGCTGTTAAATATTATGATCTGGTCAATCAGGTGATTCAGGTAGAAGGCTCCTCGGAATGGATCGATATCGGAGTGACCTTCAAGCCGGAAGTCAGGAGGATCTTATATGGTGAAAAGCAGAACTAAGCTCCTGTACAGAATTTTATGTACTATATCCCTTGTGATTGGCCTGTATCTGGTGACAGACCTGATGTTCAGCGGTACTCTGAATGTGAAAATGATCATCGTATTTATCCTGGTCATGACATGGATCATCTGGGGAGCCGTAGACTGGAAGCTGAGCAGCGATCTGATCCGGAATCAGGAAAAGGAGCTGAAAATGTACCGGCTGTATATCCAGCCTCTGGAAGAGCTGGTAAAGGAAATCCGGGTCAGGCAGCATGAATTTGACAATCATATCAACGCGATCCTGAATATGCATCTGACGGTAGACAACTATGAGGAACTGGTGGAAAAGCAGTCGCGGTACATCCTGGAGATCCGCCGTGACAGCGCCGGCAAGTTCCTGCCGCTTCTACGGATCAGCGACAAGGTGCTGGCGGGTTTTCTGTACAGCAAGATCGTCAGTTCTCCGGAAAATGCGGATACAGACGTTGAGGTGCGCAACTGGCAGATTTTATCCAGGATATCGGAACACAGCCTGATCGAGATCGTAGGGGTACTGGTGGACAATGCTTATGAGGCAGTCTCGGAGACAGGCGGCCGGGTCAGGATCTTCCTGGATTCCCGGGAGGATCAGATGGTATTCGAGATTCTGAATGAATATCGGAGGATTCCTTTTGAAGAGCTGGAGAAATTTTTTGAAAACGGGTACACGACTAAGGATTCAAAAACTGGAAGGCGGGGAGTCGGACTTGCGAGGGTCAAGTCTTTGATCCAAAAGGCGGACGGAGAGATCACGATTGCCCAGGAAGTGATTGAAGAGAAAAATTATATCCATATTACAGTTGTTATATGATGTGGGACGGAACAATGGAAACGGAACAGACAGTAGTGAAAATCTCAGTCCGTAATCTGGTAGAATTTATTCTGCGGGAAGGGGACATTGACAATCGTACGGCAGGCAGCATGGAGCGTGACGCCATGCTGCAGGGGAGCAGGATCCACCGCAAGATCCAGAGGCGGATGGGTTCTGCTTACTGTGCTGAGGTTCTGCTGAAAATACAGTGTCCCTGCGACGGTTTTACTCTCCAGGTGGAGGGGCGGGCGGACGGAATCATGGCGGAAGAGGGCAAGACAGTCATTGACGAGATCAAAGGAGTCATGCGGGAGCTGGAGCAGGTTCGGGAGCCTGTGGGCGTCCATCTGGCTCAGGCCAAGTGCTATGCTTACATATACGCCTCCCAGAATGGGCTGGAAGAGATCGATGTGCAGATGACCTACTGCAATCTGGAGACCGAAGAGATCAAGCGGTTCCGTCAGCAATATCAGCTGGAAGAACTTGAACACTGGTTCATGGATCTGGTGCATGCTTATGAGAAATGGGCCGGATTCCAGATTGTATGGAAAAAAGAGCGGAACGCGTCCATCCGCAGAACAGAATTTCCATTTCCCTACCGTGAGGGACAGAGGGATCTGGCGGCTTCTGTTTATCGTACGATCCTGCGCCGAAAAAAGCTATTTATCCAGGCACCTACCGGGGTGGGGAAAACGATGGCGACCGTATTTCCCACAGTACGGGCCATGGGAGAGGAGTTGGGGGAGAAGCTGTTTTACCTGACGGCAAAGACTATCACCAGAACCGTTGCGGAACAGGCATTTCAGACACTTCGTAGCCAGGGGCTGCTGTTTAAGACCATCACCCTGACTGCCAAGGAAAAAATCTGCTTTTGTGAGGAAACGGAGTGTAATCCGGATGCCTGCCCCTATGCAAAGGGGCACTATGACCGGGTCAATGACGCAGTGTTCGACTTGATCACAAACGGCTGTGATCTGACACGCAATGTACTGGAAGCCCAGGCGGAGAAGTATCAGGTCTGTCCCTTTGAGATGGCGCTGGATGTTTCGATATGGGTAGATGGTGTGATCTGCGATTATAATTACGTATTTGACCCGAATGCCCATTTGAAACGGTTTTTCTCAGAGGGGAACAAGGGGGACTATCTGTTCCTGATTGATGAGGCGCACAATCTGGTGGAGCGTGGACGGGAGATGTACAGCGCGGAGATATATAAAGAAGAGATCCTGAAGATGAAACGTCTTGTGAAAGCAGAGGATCCCAGGCTGGCAAAACGGCTGGAGGAGTGCAACAGGCTGCTTTTGGAGATGAAGCGGGAATGTGAAAATTATACCGTATTGGACGAAGTACGCCCTGCAGAAGAGGATGCGGGATATCAAGTCGTGGAAAGTGTTTCCCATGTTGCTCTGAAATTGATGAATGTATTCGGTGAACTGGAACGCTTCCTGGAGGAATGCCAGGATCCGAAGAAACGGGAGGAGATTCTGGAGTTTTATTTCCAGGTCCGGGATTTTTTGAATATTTATGACATCCTGGATGAAAATTATACGATTTATACGGAACTGGAACGGCAGGGACGTTTTAAACTGAAGCTGCTGTGCGTAAATCCTGCGGCAAACCTGCAGAAGTATCTGGAACGGGGGAACAGCACCGTATTTTTTTCTGCTACGCTGCTGCCCATCCATTATTATAAAACGCTTTTGAGCGTGGAAACAGAGGATTACGCCGTTTATGCCAGATCCACCTTTCCAATGGAAAACAGGCTGCTCCTTCTCGGGACGGACGTGAGCACCAGATATACCCTGCGGGGGAAGGAAATGTACCGCAGGATCGCACTCTATATTCTGGAGACAATCCGGGCAAAGCGGGGCAATTATATGATCTTTTTTCCATCCTACCGTTTCATGGAAGATGTATATGAATTTTTCCAGATCGAGAGAAAAGAGGAAGACAAGATTGAATGTGTCCTGCAGTCGCAGTATATGGGGGAGGAGGCGAGAGAGATTTTTCTGGAAACCTTTGAGGAGGCCCGGGAGGATTCTCTGGCGGGCTTCTGCGTGATGGGCGGCATATTCTCGGAGGGAATCGACCTGACAAGGGACCGTCTGATCGGAGCCGTGATCGTGGGGACAGGGCTGCCCCAGGTCTGCAATGACCGGGAAATCCTGCGTTCCTACTTTGACGGCAGGAAACTGTCCGGCTTTGACTATGCCTATCTGTATCCCGGCATGAATAAGGTCCTGCAGTCTGCCGGGCGTGTGATCCGCACGGAGGAGGACCGGGGCGTGATTCTTCTGCTGGATGAGCGGTTTTTAGGAGCCAGGTACCAGGGCACATTTCCAAGGGAATGGAGCGGCATACAAACCTGCAGACTGGGGGATTTGAGTGAGAAACTAAAAAATTTCTGGGGAAACGGAAGGATTTAGCCGAAATCCCATATTTTTCTTAACTTTTTAGGCATTGGGCCGATATAACTAACAGAGGATAATAATTGGTTTTCCTAATGAAAAGAAAAGGAGGAAATGAAGTGAAAATCGGTGATAATTATCAAAATATCCAGAACAATTATGCTTATGTTAATGCGAATAATGTAGCGGCAGCTTCCAAGGTTGCTGCGGAGAAGAAGGATGGATCAGCGGATGCGGCGGCAGTGGGTGCGGCAACCCCGAATACAGACCGTGCGGAATTCAGCGCTGATACAAAGGTTACAAACAAGATGAGTGATTCCGAGAGGGCGGCTCTGGTAGAAAGCCTGAAGTCAGACCTGGACAACCAGATGTCACGCTTCACCAACATGATGATGCAGACATTCAACAAGCAGGGAATCACAGGCCTTACAGCAGGCAGCGACGCATTCTGGCGTCAGATCGCAAGCGGCAACTTTACCGTAGATGCCCAGACCAAGGCAGAGGCTCAGCAGGCTATTTCCGAAGACGGATACTGGGGAGTAAAGCAGACCTCACAGAGAATCTTCGACATGGCGAAGGCGCTTGCAGGAGACGATCCCGCTAAGATGAAAAAGATGCAGGACGCAGTGGAAAAAGGTTTCGAGCAGGCAACTGCTTCTTGGGGCAAGGCCCTTCCGGGTATCTGCGATGATACGCACAGCGCAATCAATGGAATGTTTGAAGAATATTATAAGAACGCAGGTGTGGAAAAATAAAGTACATACGAAAAAGAGAAAGCATAGTAAAAGATACTGCGAAAGGAATGGAGAAACAGCGCTCCATTCCTTTTTTGAGCTGCGGGATATGTACAGCGTCTTTTAGAATATTATATTCGGAATGAGCATATTTGTAGAGAGAGCATCAAAGAACTGGAGGCGTTAGAATAATTGAGAAAAAGAAAGAAGTGTTACTATGAGGGCATTTATTGCCGTTGAAAACAGACCGGCGCATATACTTACGCCGGTCTGTCAAGATTCGTGATCATTCGATTGCAATATATCTTGGCTGTTCTTCGATTGCCTTCGGTACTTCCTTCGGAATACTCAGCCGCAGGATTCCATCGGAGAATGCTGCCTTGATGTCATCCTGGGTCAGTTCCTTGCCCACATAAAAGCTTCGGTTGCAGGAGCCAGTATAGCGCTCCTTACGGATGCATTTTCCCTTAGAATCATGTTCTTCCTTCGCCTCATTTCTTGAAGCGGTGATGGTGAGATAGCCGTCCTTCAAATCTGCCTTGATATCTTCCTTCTTGTATCCTGGAAGCTCCATCTCTACCAGATAGTTGGCATCATTTTCATGAATATCTGTCTTCATGATCTGCGATGAGGCACTTCCAAAGGGCCTCTCGAAAAATGGATCGTTGAAAAAGTTGTCGATAAAATTTCTGTTTGATAGTAACATATGTCATCCCTCCATGTGTGATTTGAAAAAGTATTGTTATCTTTGTTCTATAAGAACTATAGCACAAATTATTAGCACTGTCAACTGATGAGTGCTAATAATTTGTGAAGATTCTATGAAATCATGATCAGGATTCCCAGGTAACAGGCTTTTTATGCAATTTTATAATAGAACTTGCCCGGAACGGTTCTTTTGCGTTATACTTAGAAGGCAGTGCAATAAAATATTTCAGTGATATAGAATGGAGAAAAAAGTGAAGGACAAACTGACGAAAAGTGATGTAAAGAAGATTGAAGAGGAGATAGAGCACCGGAAGCTGGTAGTCAGAAAGACGGCAATTGAGGCGGTGAAGGAAGCCAGGGCGCACGGCGACCTGAGCGAGAATTTTGAGTACCATGCGGCCAAGAAGGATAAAAACCAGAATGAGAGCCGGATCCGGTATCTGGAGCGGATGCTGAAAAATGCGGTGATCGTGGATGACAGCTCAGCGGAGGATGAGGTTGGGATCAACAATACGGTAGAGCTCTATATTGAGGAGGATGACGAGACAGAAGTTTATCGGCTGGTGACCTCCATCCGGGGCAGCTCCCTGAACGGGCTGATCAGTATTGAGTCGCCGCTGGGAAAGGCGATCATCGGACATAAGGTGAATGACAGAGTATATATTAAGGTCAATGACGATTTCGGTTATTACGCCGTGATCAAAAAGATTGAGAATACGCAGGAGGAAGAAACAGATCATATACGCAGCTATTAACTATTTCATTCAGGAGTTTTAAAAGCTGCCTGCCGGGAAATGGCTGCATCCATACAGCATAAGTCATGTGGATGCAGTCATTTCCCGGCAGGCAGCTTTTTATATCATACCAACCTATGTAGAAAGTCTGCCAGCGGCAGGCTTTCTACATGCGGGAATGCTGTAACAGACAGAGATTTTTGTTTTCTTTACAGCCTTCCATAATTATAATTCTTTTTTAGCGGAAAAGCAGTGCGGTCAATATCTTCCGCATATCGGTCTCTCTCACCCTGTTTTTCGGAGTCGATCTCCAGGTTTTTATTCGCTGTAGACAGCATCAGCTTGATTCGGTTGAGCTGGTTTACTTCGCTTGCGCCCGGGTCAAAATCAATGGCAACCACGTTGGACTGGGGATACAGACGGCGCAGCTCCTTGATGACGCCTTTTCCCACCACATGGTTGGGCAGGCAGGCAAAGGGCTGGGTACATACGATATTTTCCGTACCGCTATGTATCAGCTCCAGCATTTCCCCGGTCAAAAACCATCCTTCCCCGGTCTGGTTGCCCAGGGATACGATTCCCGAGGCCATCTCCGCCAGCTTTTCGATCGGGGTGGGAGGAGCAAAATGCCGACTCGATTCAAATGCCTTTGTGGCAGGAGCGCGGAACCATTCCAGCGCCCGGATCCCGAGATTCCCGATTTTCGCTTTGGACTTTTCCATCCCCAGATGGGATACCTTGAAATTCTGGTTATAGAAGCAGTACATCAGAAAATCCAGCAGATCCGGGACAACCGCCTCGGCGCCTTCGCTTTCCAGAAGCTCCACCAGGTAATTATTCGCGGCGGGAAGGAATTTCACCAGGATTTCGCCCACTACGCCGACTTTTGGTTTCTTGACCTCCCGGATTTCCAGGCGGTCAAAATCCCGGATAATATCCCGGCAGAGCTTTTTGAACCCGCTCCGGGACGGATAGGCCTGGGCCAAAAACTGCTTGGCGATCTCAGCCCATTTCCGGTACATGGCGTTGGCGCTTCCCGGAACAGCCTCATAGGGGCGCATCCGGTAGACACATTTCATGAAGATATCCCCAAGCACCAGTGCGTAGATTCCACGCAGCACCAGGACCGGGGTCAGCTTGAAGCCAGGATTCTCCTCCAATCCGCTTAAGTTCAGGGAGATCACGGGGATATGCGCGTACCCGGCCTTTTTCAGCGCCCTGCGGATAAATCCGATATAATTGGATGCACGGCATCCGCCGCCGGTCTGGGTAATGATCACGGCCAGACGGTCGGTGTCATAATCTCCGGACAGGATGGCCTCCATGATCTGGCCCACCACCATCAGGGAGGGGTAGCATGCATCGTTGTTTACATATTTTAATCCCACGTCCACGGCCTGCTTGTTGTCGTTGGGCAGCACTGCGATGTTGTAGCCGGAAGCACGGAACGCAGGCTCCAGCAGCTCAAAATGCATGGGCGACATCTGGGGGCAGAGGATCGTATAGGTCCTGCGCATCTCCTTGGTGAAGGAGATCTTCTCGATCGAAGCCGGACAGATATTCCGCTTTGCATTGCGCTGTTCCCGAACGCGGATCGCGGCTAACAGGGAGCGGACACGGATTCTGGCAGCTCCCAGGTTGTTGACCTCATCAATCTTCAATGAGGTATAGATCTTGTCGGAATTGGTCAGGATTTCCGCCACCTGGTCCGTGGTGACCGCATCCAGGCCGCATCCGAAGGAATTGAGCTGGATGAGATCCAGGAAGTCTACAGTCTTTACATAATTTGCCGCTGCGTACAGGCGGGAGTGGTACATCCACTGGTCCATCACATTTAAGGGGCGTTCGACCTCGTGCAGGTGTGACACGGAATCCTCGGTCAGCACCGCGATGTTGTAGGAAGTGATCAGCTCCGGCAGCCCATGGTTGACCTCCGGGTCAATGTGATAGGGCCGGCCGGCAAGCACGATCCCCCGGTTTCCGGTATCCTTGAGGAACTGGATCGTCTCCTCACCCTTTCGGCGCATATCATTCCGGCACGCCGAGAGCTCCTTCCATGCGTCATGTACGGCAGAGCGGATCTCCTCCTCTGAAATGGAGAACTTCTTCGACAGCTCTTCCGTCAGACGGTAGGCGATGGTCTCCTCACTTTTCAAACTGAGGAAAGGATGGATAAAATCCACCTCGCCCTTTACAATGGGATCCATATTATTCTTAATATTCTCCGGGTAGGAGGTTACGATGGGGCAGTTGTAGTGGTTGTTGGCCTCCTCAAATTCATTCCGTTCAAAGGGGACGGAAGGATAGAAGATATGCCGCGCCTCCTGGTTGATCAGCCATTGGACATGCCCGTGGGCCAGCTTTGCCGGATAACATTCGGACTCGCTGGGAATGGATTCGATCCCCAATTCATAGATCTTTCTGGTAGAAGCCGGGGAAAGGAGCACCCGGAACTTCAGCTTTGTAAAAAATGTAAACCAGAAGGGATAGTTTTCATACATGTTCAGCACCCGCGGAATGCCGATGGTGCCGCGCAGAGCCTCCTCTTTTTCCAGCGGAGTATATCCGAAATACCGCTTCATCTTATAGTCAAACAGGTTGGGCATCTGATTGACAGACTTTTCCTTGCCAAGTCCGCGTTCACAGCGGTTTCCTGTGATAAACCGTCTTCCGCCGCTGAAATGGCTGACGGTCAGACGGCAGTTGTTGGTACAGCCCTTACATTTGGTCATGGTGGTGGAATACTCCAGCGCCTGGATGTCCTCAATGGAGAGCATGGTGGTGCCTTCGCATTCCGTATAACGCTCCCGGGCGATCAGGGCGGCGCCGAAGGCGCCCATGATCCCGGCGATATCCGGACGGATGGCCTCGCAGTCCGCAATCTTCTCGAAGCTCCGAAGCACCGCATTGTTGTAAAAGGTTCCGCCCTGTACCACGATGTGGGATCCCAGCTCGGACGCGTCGGACACCTTGATGACCTTGAACAGTGCGTTCTTGATGACAGAGTAGGCAAGGCCGGCGGAAATATCCGCGACCTCGGCCCCTTCCTTCTGGGCCTGCTTGACCTTGGAATTCATAAATACGGTGCAGCGGGTTCCCAGGTCGATGGGATTGCGGGCGTAGAGCGCCTCATGGGCAAAATCCTCTACCGAATAGTTGAGAGATTTCGCAAAGGTTTCGATAAAGGAACCGCAGCCGGAGGAGCAGGCTTCGTTGAGCTGGACGCTGTCTACGGTCTGGTTCTTGATCTTGATGCACTTCATATCCTGTCCGCCGATGTCCAGGATGCAGTCCACGTCCGGCTCAAAGAACGAAGCGGCGTAGTAATGGGACACGGTCTCCACCTCTCCTTCATCCAGCAGGAGGGCAGCCTTGATCAGCGCCTCCCCGTAGCCGGTGGAGCAGGAATGGACGATCTCCACACCCTCCGGAAGCTGGCTGTAGATGTCCTTGATGGCCCGGATGGTGGTGCCCAGGGGATCCCCTTCATTGTTATGGTAAAAAGAGTACAGCAGTGTTCCGTCTTCGCCCACCAGTGCGGCTTTCGTGGTGGTGGAGCCGGCATCGATGCCCAGAAAGGCTTTTCCCTGATAGGAGGAAAGGTCCTTCATGGGAACCTGGTGCCGGTTATGGCGGCTGATAAATGTCTCGTATTCTTTGGTAGACGCGAACAGCGGTTCCATCCGGTCCACTTCAAATTCCATCCGGATCTTGCCGGCCAGCCGTTCCTGCAGCTCACGAAGGGGCACCTTTGCAGACTCCGGCTTTGCATTGAGTGCGGAGCCGATGGCGGCAAACAGATGGGACTGGTACGGGACGATGGTATGCTCGTCGTCCAGCTTCAGGGTGCGGACAAAAGCCTCACGCAGCTCGGATAAAAAGTGCAGCGGTCCGCCCAGGAAGGCCACGTGTCCCCGGATCGGCTTGCCGCAGGCCAGGCCGCTGATGGTCTGGTTGACCACTGCCTGGAAAATGGAAGCGGCCAGGTCTTCCTTGGAAGCGCCTTCGTTGATCAGCGGCTGGATGTCTGATTTGGCAAACACCCCGCAGCGGGCCGCAATGGAGTAAAGGGCCTTGTAATTTTTGGCATAGGTATTGAGGCCGGAAGCATCCGTCTGCAGAAGGGACGCCATCTGGTCGATGAAGGAACCCGTCCCTCCGGCACAGACGCCATTCATGCGCTGCTCCACATTGCCGCCCTCAAAATAGATAATCTTCGCGTCTTCCCCGCCCAGCTCGATGGCCACATCTGTCTGGGGCGCATAGTCCTGCAACGCGGAAGAGACTGCGATCACTTCCTGTACAAAAGGCACCTCAAGATGGGTGGCAAGGGTCAGTCCCCCGCTCCCGGTAATGACCGGAGACACCCGGATGGGGCCTAAGGCATACAGGGCCCGGCCGAGCAGGTCGGAGAGAGTCTCCTGGATATTGGCAAAATGCCGTTCATAATCAGAAAATAATACCTCACGGCTGCTGTTAAGTACTGCGATCTTAACCGTGGTGGAACCGATATCGATTCCCAGGCTGTATAAGTCATTCAAATTCATATGATTTCCACATCCTCTTTATAAAGATTTTATGTCAGTTATTTCCTATTAAATGTTGACTTTCACTCGACAACAAGATACATTATACGACAAGATTAAAAAAAAGACAATCGGAAATGTGATGAACGTTT
>Ga0137308_100243_pt2 | contig 63695 bp, 46 predicted proteins | sample Inofrocosms_June_FD_97181 | JGI IMG/M metagenome (GOLD analysis project Ga0137308, IMG submission 97181) | Mouse cecal microbial communities from Vienna, Austria - N-Acetylneuraminic and N-Acetylglucosamine D2O microcosms_June | ecosystem: Host-associated > Mammals > Digestive system > Large... | reverse complement strand
TTATTGAATTTATATGGAAATCGTTTGATGGCATTACTTTTACAAGACAATGGTGGAAAGCATAATCAATAGCAGTGCCGTTTGATGGAACTTCCAAGATTAACCGTGTGCGGTTAATGGTATTGCCTTACTCCGTCTGCATCAACATATACACAGAAATTGCAGAACAGCGGTTTCAAGTATATCTGTCTCAGGTTTGCCATGTAAAAACAGCGTGAAAACACTTCGCGGTGACGCGGGTGTGAAAAGTAACGGCGTGATTTCTGTGCAAAGGGACTGCGCCGCTTGACATTTGAGCCTTTTATGCGTATAATACAATGCAGATTAACCCCGATTCAAACCCGCTCTATAGTGAATGGGATCGGTTAGTAGGAAACAGAATAGTATGTGATATGTGTTTGCGAGGGAACTGGACAAGTTGAAAAAGGTTAAGACCTGACCTCTGGACCTGTCGGCTAATACCGGCGTAGGGAAGCAATTTCTTACGCTGTTTTTGTGTTTGAAAGAGCTTCTGATTCTAGGAGGCTCTATTTTTGTATCATAGGAAATGCCGTCACAGCGCGAAGAGCTGCAATAGAGCTTTTTATCTGATAGGAAATGCCGTCACAGCGCGAAGAGCCGCAAGGTAACTTTTTATCTGATAGGAAATGCCGTCACAGCACGAAGAGCCGCAAGGTAGCTTTTTATCTGATAGGAAATGCCGTCACAGTGCGAAGAGCCGCAAGGTAGCTTTTTATCTGATAGGAAATACCGTCACAGCATGAAGAGCCGCATTTGAGCTCTTTGCGCACACGGGCATTTAAAAGAGACATGCTAACAGGAGTCTGCGGGTATCCGGAGGGCTGGGGATTCGCACATTCCTTTACAAATCATTAGGAGGTTTCAAAATGACATTCATGGATGAAGTGGTAAAACAAAATATTCCTATATGGGAGAAGTGTGCCGTGACGCCTTTTATAAAGGATTTGCAGACAGGAACGCTGCCCGAAGAAAAATTTAAACAGTATATGATTCAGGACAGTATTTATCTGAAAAATTATGCACGCGCTTACGGAATGGCAATTTATCGTTCTGCAAATTTAAAAGATATTCAGATGTACTACTCCATTTTAAGCTTTGTGACGGACGGGGAATCCCTTGTAAGGCTGTCATATCTGAGGCAATTCGGGTTGACCGATGAAGAGATAGAATACATAAAGCCTTTGCCGGAAAATCAGAAGTATATTGATTTTTTGCAGCAGACAGCGGAGCGGGGAAATGACTGCGATATATTGATGGCCGTGCTGCCGTGTATGCTGAGTTACAGTTACATATTTCGGAAAATAGCGGCGGCACAAAATATTGCAGAGTCCAGATATTCTGATTTCATACAGGATTATGCAGAGGAACAGTACTTTGAAAACTGTAAAATCTGGTGTGCTTTTGCAGATTCAAAGTGTAATGCGCTGCCCCAATGTGAAAGGGAGAGATTAAGCAGCATTTTTAAAACCGGAAGCCTGCTGGAACTTGCCTTCTGGGAAATGGCATATAGGGATTAGAAAAGAATGGAAAAGAAATAGTATGGAAAAGAAATAGTATGGAAAAGAAATAGTATGGAAGAGAAATGGAATGGAAGAGAGGATGTTTTATGAAAAAGGTTTTAAGTATTGCAGGATCTGATTGCAGCGGCGGTGCGGGCATACAGGCGGATTTAAAGACATTTTCTGCGTATGGTGTTTTTGGGATGAGCGTGATTGTCTCTGTGGTTGCCGAAAATACAAGCAGAGTGACAGCCATTCAGGATATCACTCCGGATATGATCGGCAGACAGATCGACGCTGTTTTTGAAGATATAGGGGCGGATGCGGTTAAGGTTGGTATGTTGTCTTCACCGGAATGCATGGATGCCGTTGCTGCTAAATTGAAACAGTACAAGCCGGCAAATGTGGTCATTGATCCGGTTATGTATGCAAAAAACGGCTGCCCTCTTATGGAGCTGGAGGCCATTGATACATTGATTGATGACATGATACCCCTTGCGGATGTCCTGACGCCCAATATACCGGAAGCGGAAAAGATAACCGGTATGAAAATTTTATCGTTGGGAGATATGGAAGCCGCTGCCCGCAGAATATATGCAATGGGGGCTAAAACGGTAGTAGTGAAAGGCGGCCACGGTGTGGGGGACGCTGTGGATGTTCTATTTGACGGAAAGCAACTCTGCCATTTTGGAACAACCAGAATCAACACTAGAAATACCCATGGCACAGGATGTACATTTTCATCGGCAATTGCAGCAGGGCTGGCCAAGGAAATGAGTGTGCGGGAGGCGGTAGAAAAAGCAAAGAGCTATATTACAACCGCTATTGAACATTCTCTTTCCATCGGAAGAGGAAATGGTCCCATACATCATTTTTATGACTTATATCGAAACGGATTAAGCAGTTAGAAGGGAGGCGGAAGACTATGGCATACGACTATTCCATTTATTTGGTTACAGATCGCAGCAGCATGAGCACTATGACCCTGTGCGAGGCAGTAGAACAGGCAGCTTTAGGGGGCTGCACCATGGTACAGCTTCGTGAAAACGGGATATCATCTTCTGAATTTTATTATTTGGCAAAAGAAGTAAAGAAGATAACGGATAGGTATGGACTCCCGCTGATTATAAACAACAGGATAGACATAGCGTTATCCGTGGATGCCGCCGGTGTTCATATCGGCCAGAAAGATATCCCGGCAGATGCTGCCAGAAAGGTAATCGGCCAAGGTATGCTGCTTGGCGTCTCGGTATCCGATTTGCAGGAGGCGCTGCGGGCACAGGAGGCCGGCGCCGATTATTTGGGGGTCGGGGCAATGTTTCCTACAAAGACAAAAAAGGATGCAAAGATTGTGCCAATGGAGATATTATGCACAATCAGGCAAAATATCAGGCTTCCCATTGTTGCAATCGGAGGGATTAACCGGGAGAATGCGGCAAGGTTTGCTGAGTTAGGAGTGGATGGATTGGCTGTTGTTTCCGCAATTATAGCCCAGCCGGATATCCGGCGTGCGACAGAGGAACTGAAACGAGCTTTTGACAGTGTGTCGGGGAAGCCGGAGGCCTGACGGACGTGGAAAGGTGTCAGGCAAGAGAGCTGCCGGACTGGGAAGCGTGAGAAGCCGGAGGCCTGACGGACGTGAAAGGGTGTCAGGCAAGAGAGCTGCCGGACTGGGAAGCGTGAGAAGCCGGAGGCCTGACGGACGTGGAAGGGTGTCAAGCAAGAGAGCTGCCAGACCGGGAAACATGGGAAGCCGAAGACCTGTCAGATATGAAAGGGTATCAAGTAAGAGACTTGCCAGATTGGGAATCATAAGAAGCCGGAAAGATGGATAGAGGAGAAAAAAATCAAGCGATAAATTAACCGCACACGGTTAAATATTGGTTTTTCAAATTTATAGATACAATTCTAGACGAACCCGCAGACAGGTAGTATAATTTATAATTAAACAAAATCACAATTGCATGGACGGAGGGATTATGCTGATGGAATGGAAGCATAAGCTGGACGAATGCTGTGCCGATGAGCTGGAAGAAATGATAATGAATTATATTAAAGCAGGTTTTTTATCGGACGAGGAAATAATAGAGGATTGCGAAGAATATATTGAGGAAGAATATCCGGATGATAGCGGGAATATATCCACAGAAGATTTTTGCGAAATTATGAAAGCGCTCCGCGGCGAATATCAAAATACCGGAAATCAAGAAAATTTCCTGAGACTGGATTCTGCTTTTAAAAAATTAGAGGAACAAGGAATCGTTTCGCTGCATTGTGCCGGATATACTCAGTCGGACGGCTTTGACGATTGCAATGAAATAGCTGCAGAAAGGCATGGAAACGGAGAAAAAATTATCGGTTGTTGTTTTTATACCATGCAAGATTTGGAGCGTATTTTACACGAAGAAAGAGCTTTGCTCTATTTCTCTTATGGCAATTATTTTGACAAACCGACAGCTGTTGAAGTGGGACAGAAAATAGCAGAAGAGTTAGGGGCAGCAGGCTTTTCCGTACAGTGGGATGAAGCCGCCGATTCCAAAATCGCAATTAAAGACATGAAATGGGATAAGTATTATTGCTTAGAAGCCTGATATCTGATATTTCCCGATGCAGTCTACGCTGTGCTTCGAGTATCCGTTCTATCAATACATCCGAAGGACAGCCGACTGTTATGGGAAAAAGAGTTCCTGTGACATAATGTCTGAAATATGCCGCATAATGTCTGCTGCAATTACGAGACATTCACTTAACAGTTATACAAACGGGAAATCGTATTATTCTTCATGCTTTTGATAAACGATAATATCCTTTTCCTCTTGCAATGACAGACCACATAAGGTACAAATAAATTGAAATAGAGAAGTGTCTTCATGAACTTCGTAATATTTGTACTTGATAATTATAATGAAAGTAAAAATATACAAAGAGGTGACTATATGACACTAGAAGAAATGACTCAAAACACTAATCCCTATTTATTGTGCTGGATTGACCTTGCATTGACTCCCAAGCATCTCACGGACATCAGCCAACTAAGGCGGATCAAACGTCTGGCAGATAAAGATTTTCCTGTTCCTTACAGCAGCTATACAGAGAAAAAGTTAGCTCATATACAGGATTATTTGAAGTCCGGAACCGGGGACTGGGCTCTGCTGGGAGAAATGACGAATCTGCAGGTTTTGGAATTCCCAAAGCGCACACCGTCCGGGATTATTGATGACTTTTCGTTTCTGCCTAAATTGAAAAATCTATACCGGTTAAGCTTGCAGTTCACCGGCTTTACAGATTGTTCCTTGCTGTCAGGACTTACCAAACTAAAGAGTCTGGCGCTTCCTGCCCGAAAGAAGTTGATTCACACGGAAGTGCTGGATACATTATCTTGTGAGATTTATACGAATGAACCTGCCTATTGTGATAACAATTTTCCCAAATACAAAGTTGTGTCCGCGCAAGAGGCTTCCGCTCCTTCACCTGATACCTTTGCTGCCCGTTATCTGGAGTATGGCCGAAAGCATTTTAGCAACAATGAACTTACACAAGAAGTCTTGAATGAGCTGGCTGAACAGATCAGAGACGGAAAGATTACCTCTCTCCTTTTATCTTTGGACGAAAATGGAGAGGAAGACTTTTTTACCATGGATATTGAGAAAGGGTGGGCTGCTCCCCTGTTCAATAGCTGGAATGAGGATGGCGACGCTGTCTGCTTCCAGCCAATCAATGAAAAGTATGCCAGTGCCGAGGAAGATGCCCCGGTGGAAATCGGCGGACAGTCACCTGTACCAAAACGCTTTGCTCTGGACGATTTGGAGCTGGCGGCAGAGTGTGCTGTTTACTTTGCCAAAACAGGAAAGCTGTACCCTGCTGTCCAATGGGCAGAGTTTTCTTGATAGGATAAGAAACAGACAAGTGTCCTGTTTTTGAGGAACGAATGGGCGTAGGGGAATTGTAAAGGCTGCAAAGAATATTTTTATAAAAGATGTATGTTTTATGCCGTAATATGTGTAAAGAAATGCGAAAAAGCAGAAAAATGCTCTATTGGCGCCGATGAAACAAAAAAATATTTAATAAATGAAATAATTGTGTAAATTGTCCATGAGTGATTGCTTGGGGAGTGCATGTTGTACAAGCATATTGACACTTGTGTCATATTGCATAAGAGAATTTGCTAATACGGCTGAGCGGAAATTGGATATATTGTATAGAACACGATTGTGCACGAGCACGAAATCGCTGTCGGAGGGTGAATACATACGGGAGCCAAACTTGTCTTGACTGGTAACATGTGCTATTATGAAGAAAATTTTAATCTTTAAGGAGGGTAATACAAAAATGAAACGTAGGAAACAATTTGTAGCCCTTTCGCTAGCTGCCATTTTGGCGTGGGGGGGGGTATTTTCTTCCGCTGATCCATTAGGCAGCGTACATGCGGAGGAAGCACAGACAGAATTGCCAACGGGTCAGACGATGGATGAACCAACGAATCCGTCCGCAGATACTGAAATGTCTCAGACATCCAGTACCAGTGGCGGTGATGGAAGTGTGTCCGGGAACATTGCTTCGTTGTTTGCAAGATCTACGGCACCGATTGAAAGAGGTGCTTTTGATTTTTCGTCATGGAATATGACGGAAGGAGCACCGGACAAAAATGGTAATCCTGTGTATTTAATTAGTCCGGGTACATATACCAGTACTGGCAATGTTGTCAGCATAGAGTTTGTCGGGAAAGGTATGGATTACGTTGTTGCGTCTAAAGAAATTGCGGGTTCTTCATATGCGAAGGCTATCAAGACGAAAGATAAAGGCCCTGCAACGCCGGCCGATCCGACAACGACGCCTTTATCTGATTTTTCGAAGGGTGTAATAAAAATCACATCCACAAAGGATGCGGAGATTACAGTTGCTATGGACTATCCTAAAGCAGAAGTTTATTTGCAGTGTGGAGATGCTCCGGCAACAGTGGTGACAATGGCTTCGCAAAAAGCCGATGAGATAACTTTTGTGGTTGAAGCAGGTAAGGAATATTATCTCTGGGCACTTGGAGCAAATATGCAGATATACAATATTGCCTATGCTTACGAAGGCGAAGGCCCCATTGAATTCCCCGAAGGCGACTTCCCCGCATTCCCCGGCGCAGAGGGCGGCGGTATGTATGCTACCGGCGGCCGCGGCGGTGATGTGTATGTGGTAACTAACCTGAATGACAGCGGCGAAGGTTCCCTCCGCTATGGTATTGAGACCGCTCCTGCGGCAGGACGTACCATTGTGTTTGATGTGGGAGGAACGATTCAGCTGGAATCTACCTTGACCTTTAAACAAAAACAGAATATTACCATAGCCGGACAGACAGCGCCCGGAGACGGTATTACCATTGAAGGCTATGACACAAATATCAGTGACAGCCAGAATATCGTGATCCGATTTGTGCGTTTCCGCGTGGGATCAAGAAATCTGATAAAGGGCGGAGACTCCATGGATGCGCTTTGGGGCCGCGATAATGATACCTTTATGATTGACCATTGTACTTTCAGCTGGAATACGGACGAGACGCTGTCCACCTACAGAGGCAGAAACGGTACCGTGCAGTGGTGTATCATTTCCGAGAGCTTGACGGTATCCGGACATTCCAAAGGACGTCACGGATACGGCGGCATCTTCGGGGGTGACAATACAGTGTTCCAGTATAATCTGCTGGCTAACCATACCTCCAGAAATCCTCGTATCGGAGGCGGTTCCATGTCGGATCCCATTGCAGATGCTAAGGATCCTACGAAGACGCCCAGTACTGCAACCTTGCAGCTGAGCAACAACGTACTTTACAATCAGGGCTTCTATCCTTGCTACGGCGGAGGATATGCCTATACAAATTATATTAATAACTATGTAAAACCCGGTGTGGGAACCAGAGATAACATAATGGATTCCCTGATCAATGTGGGTGAGAACGGTAAATTCGGCGGTTTCTATGTCAACGGAAATGTCTTGGAGGGAAATGATGCCATAACCGCTGACAACGCGTTAGGTATTAAGGAGGACGCTCCGAACTATATTTCCGCTACACCATATACGACTTCCGATGCTGCAAAGTTTGATTTTGACGCTTTTGCTACCGTAAATCCTGTATCGGCGGAAGACTGCTACGATCTGGTATTGAACGGTGCAGGTGCAACTTACCCTATGCGTGATGCAATCGACGCAAGAGTGGTAGCGCAGGTGAAGACGGATACAGGTTTCTATGTAAACAGACCCGAGGAAGTAGGCGGTTATCCTGCCAGAACGGTGACGGCTGAGGACGAGGGCCGTGTGGACAGCGACCATGACGGTATCCCCGATGACTGGGAGACTGCCCATGGACTTAATCCCAACAGTCCGGCGGATGATTTGGACAGCATAAAGCCCGCTACTAATGATCTTAAGGATCCGAATTACGGGTATTCATGGCTTGAAGTATACTGCAACTGGCTGGTTGAAGATGTTGTTGCCGACGGTTACACTGCATTGAACCCTGATGTAACCATTGACCTTGCAAATAATACCTTGGTGAATGAAGGCGACTCCGTTACCGTAACGGCCAATGCAACGGCAAATGGCGGCGCAACCATTGATAAGGTAGAATTTTACAATGGGGATCAGCTGGTAGGTACAGAGAGCGGCGGTTCCTGCAGCTACACCTATACCGGTTTGGCAGACGGAACGTATAATATCTCCGTTCGCGCTTACGACAGCGAGGGCAGAGCGACTCAAAGCAATACCTCCAAGCTGCATGTGAACTCCACAGCAGGTATTGGTGAATGGAAGAGTCAGGATATCGGCAACCCTGCAGTGCCCGGTACGGCATCTTTGACAGACGGCGTACTCACCGTAAAGGGTGCGGGCAAGCTGGGCAAGTGTGAAGGCAGCGTTGCGGGCTCTCCTTTGAACAGCGCGGCATCGGATGACTTCCACTATGTATATCAGGAGTTGACCGGCGACACCGAGCTGGTGACGAGATTGGATTACTATACCGCAGTTGACTGCCATACTTTTAACGGTTTGATGTTCAGAGAGTCTCTGGACAAAGATGCAGCTACGGTGGCGTTGGGTCTGACCATGACAAAGATCTGGGACGGCTACAGCACCGTATGGACGGCATTCATGGTGAATAGAGACCAGAAGGGCGGCAATATCACCGAGATCACTGAGACAGTGGACAGCGCTTCCGCAGCAGAGAAGGCAGGAATTCCGATTCTCACAGATTTGAACTTTAAAACAGGTGATACTTATAACGGCACATGGCTGAAACTGACAAGAGTGGGCGATGTATTTACCGGCGCGGTATCCGATGACGGTCAGGTATGGCGGACGGTAGGGCAGCTTATGGTAGATCTGCCCGATACCGTATACGTAGGCTTTGCCGTAGAAGCAGGCAAGGCTGCCAATAAGCTGGAGAATTATGCTACCGCAGAGTTCTCTAACATTAAAGTAAACACAGCTTTCGGTACCATTACATATGATATGGAGAATGTGGAATACGCCGGTGCGGAGCAGTTTGCAGTAGGGGAGGATATTTCCGTTGTCCTCACCAATGTGAAGGGCTACCTGCTTCCCGAGACTGTTACGGTAACCGTAGACGGTAAAGAAGTAGCGGTTGATTACGACAGGGAGAAGGGAATTATTTCCCTGAAGAATTTGTCAGGTAATGTGGTAGTTACCGCAAAGGGCGTGAAGCGTCCCGTAGTGCCCGTTACCTTTGAGGAAGTGGATCCTCAGGACTTGCTGACAGTAGAGGAAAAAGACGGAAAACTGATCCTGACACAGATTGCAGACTCCGGCTCCACATCCACCGGTTTCCCCGGCGGTGACAGCTATAAGGATGCCGTAAACGAGAGCTGGATCTTGTTCCCGGAGGTAACGCAGCCTCATGAAATGACGTTACAGATTACGGTAACTAAGCTTCTGCCGGTGGCAAAAAATGATAATACCGGTGTGTTTATCGGTGTGTTTGACGTAACGGAAGGCCAGCAGGCATTTGACAGCCTTGGGTTCAGGCCTTGTACGAAGACTGCCGAGGCAGTATCCAAGTTCTGGACTAAGGGTGATAAGACCGGAAACGGCGGAACCAAACAGCCCATCACCATGGACGAAGTGTACACAGTGACCTTCAGCTATGACAAGAACGGCCAGTATACGGTGAAATGGGAGAACGAAAGCGGTTCAAAGGCTTCCGAGACCTTTAAGACGAATGAGAATTATTTCAAGAAGGGTGATGCTGTACGCTATGGTATCGGCTTGATCGGCGCTACCGTGGAAATCACAAGCTTTACTTATACCGATCATGAAGGTAATATGATTTATAATATGGAGTCCGCTGACTATACTGCAGTGACAGCTGCTATCGAGAAGGCAAGCCAGCTGAATCCTGAGGATTATGTGAACTTTGATGCAGTTCTGGATGCTTGGAATGCTGTAGTTTTGGGGCTTTCCAAGACCGAGCAGGCTAAGGTGGATGCAATGGCCAAGGCAATTGAGGATGCTATTGCCGCATTGGAGAAGAAGCCGGAGGAAAATCCCGACAATCCGGGCACCGAGCAGCCGGGACCCGACAATCCGGGCACTGAACAGCCGGATCCCGACAATCCGGGCACCGATAACCCGAATCCTGACCAGCCGGACAATACGCAGGAAGTAAAGGTAGAAGTGTCTGCAACGATTCCTGAGACGACCTTAACGCAAGATGTGAAAGATAAAACAGGCTGTTCTACCATTGCGGAATTGATTACATATCTGCAGAATACGGTAGCAAAGGAAACGTATGCGGGTGCATCTTCCGTAGTTTGGGAGGTTACCATTAAGGTCAGCGCAGACGGCGGTAATACTTGGGTTGATGCGGATGCGGACAATATTCCCAAGGAAGGCGTGGATGTAATTCTGCCTTATCCTCAGGGAACCAACAAGGAGGATTATGACTTTACCGTAAGCCATTTGATTACACAGAGTTGGAACAGTCAGGTACCGGGTACCATAGAGTATCCCGAAGTGGCTAAGACGGAGGAGGGTCTGAAGCTGCATGTAATGAGTGCATCTCCTTTTGCGGTCGCTTGGAAGTCCATCGCCGTGGAGACTCCGGATGATTCGGATGACGATGATGACGATTCGGATGAAACAGGCGAAAATGTAACCACAACGGCAGTGAAGACCGGTGACAATATGAACGTTGCAGCAGTAATCTGGAGCATTGTGCTTGTAGCGGCAGCAGCGGGTGCAGGTGTTCTGGTATATCGGCGCAGACGTAATTCCAACGGAACGAAGAACGAATAAGTAAATAAAACGGAAATAGTTTCAGATAATTTCTAATTGTGGGACCGATGCGGTGTATGCTGCATCGGTCTTGCAGTAAAAAAGCTTGGACAATATGCCCCAAAAGGTTTAAAATATTAAATAGATATTATAGAGAAGAAAAAGAGAGGTGCTTATTCACGCTCTTTTGAACGGACGGGGAGAGAAAGATGCATACGAAATGGAAAAAATCGGAATTAGCAATTCTTGGCTTGCTGGGGGTACTGGCGGTTGCGGCTATAATAGCCTTGGTACGAATCCTTTTGGAGTACAATGGGGGAGATGCTGTCTATAAGGGGCTGGAAGCATATGTCTTTCTGCCCGAGGAAGAGGATGTGGCTTTACAGCAAGGGGCAGATTCCGATTCCGGCAGTCCGGGGCAGGCCGAAAATACCGGAAGAACAGACGAATCGGCAACGGCTGGTATGGCGGACTCAGGGCACATCTATTACGGCCAGCAGCCTCAGGTAAATTTTGAGGCTCTACGCACACAGAATGAAGACGTGGTAGGATGGATTTACGGACCCGGAACCACCATCAACTATCCCATTGTTCAAGGAGAGGACAATATCTATTACCTCACCCATATGTTCAACGGGAAAGAAAACAAATGCGGCAGTATTTTCATGGACAGCCTGAATGAAACGGATTTTTCCAATACAAACAGCATTATTCATGGACACCATATGAGGAACGGAAGTATGTTTGCAAGCCTGACCAAGTACGGGAGCCAGTCCTACTATGATACACATCCCGTGCTGTGGCTCACCACACCTGAGGAATCCTATCAAGTGGAAATCTTTGCAGGTTTTGTGACGGATGTGGACAGCGATGCGTGGCAGATTGAGTTTGCCACTAAGGAGGAGTACAAAGCATGGCTGGATCAGATGGTAGGAAACAGCGTTTTTGAAAGCGATGTGAAGCCGGAGGCGGAAGACCGTATTCTTACCCTTGCTACCTGCAGCTATGAGTATGATGATGCCCGTTTTGTGGTGATGGGGATTTTGCGGTAAGTTTTCATAAAAACCTCCATGCCGCTTTAGCGGCTCAAATAGACATGCCGACGCAGTCGGCACAAACAATTTATGAATCGGTGCAAGTCTGGAAGAATCGCATCAGCGATTCTTCCGTGTGAAGAAGCTCTGCTCCACAGAGCGTGAAATCACTTAGCGAGGTCTTTCCGAGCTTAGTGATTTCCTTCACACTTTTTCCTTGACTCAAGGGACTACATGTGATAGTCTGAATGTAGACTACAACACGTAGTCCCTTTGCTTGTTTTAGCGTCCGGAAGGGATTTCAGACGCATCAGCGTCGGAACACGCATCTAGTGTACTGTATTATTCATTTTCATCTAAATGACGCAGAATATATTTTCAGTCTGCAAGGCGGAGAAGGGAAGCGATGTGGTGGCATCGTTGACCGACGACAACGCGGCAGATGGAAATTTAGGCAAGTTATTTGGCGAAATGTGAATGATACAGTACACTGGTACAACGAATAATTAATTTCTGATACATTGGCGCAGAATGATTATTTCATATGCAAGGCGGAGGAATGAGGCGTAGCGGTGGCTACGTCGATTGACGACAACGAAGCAGATGAAAAATCAGACAAGCCAAGGTGTCAGTTAATTAATATTCGTTGTACTAGTACCAGTGGGAGCTGAAAAAGAGAGGCGGAACTGGATATAGAAAGGAAAATATATTATGGCAGAGATTCAATTAGGAGTGATAGAAGCCCGCTTCGCGGACATGATTTGGGAACATGAACCCGTTACTTCCTCAGAGTTGGTAAAGCTGGCAGCAGAAGCATTTACATGGAAGAGGACAACGACGCATACGGTTTTGAAACGGTTGTGCGACAAGGGATTATTTGAAAATAATAAGGGAAGTGTGACCAGTCTGATTTCACGGTCGCAGTTCTATTCGATGCAGAGCAGAAAGTTTGTGGAAGATACCTTTGAAGGTTCTTTGCCCGCCTTTATTGCGGCGTTTACTAAGAACAGTACGTTGACGGCCCAAGAAGCTGCCGAAATCCGCAAAATGATTGACAGTGCAGAACAACCGGCAGACGAATGGTAATTTAGGGGGGCGGATTGTTTGTACCGCTGGAAGAAATAGAGAGGAGTAAGTTGAACAGGATAATTTCGTACAATAGAATACCAAAACAGGATTCCAAAACAGGATTCTATTGTCAAGAATTTTGACCGGTATGTGTAAAGAGGGTATTGGCACTCTATTTTGGAGGAGGCTGCACACCTTCTCAGGAAGCGCACAGGGGGTGTAGAAATGAGTATATTTTTTTTGAAGGCATTGAATATGAGTATTGCAGCGGGCTGGCTTATTTTAGCAATCTGCGTACTGCGGCAGGTTTTCCGTAAGGCGCCAAAGAGGATTTATCCTATATTTTGGGCGATTGTGGCAGTCCGCTTGATCTGCCCGTCTGTTCCGGAGAGCTCTTTTAGCTTGATACCGAATGCGGAGACTGTCCGCTCTGACAGTGGCCGCTTTGCTCAGGAACCTGTTGCCTACAGTATTCCGCATTTTATAAGTGATACGGAAAAAAATGTTCCTGACAGTAATCGGAATTCCATTCAAAGCAGCGGTAATAGCGTGCCTGCCGGTCTGCCGGAATCCGACAGATACGATGGTAATACCGCGCCTGCCGGTCTGCCGGAATCCGACAGATACGATGGTAATAGCGTGCCTGCCGGTCTGCTGAATTCCGTAACAAACAATGAATTGCCGGAAGCTGTCCATCTGGCGAAATATGGTAATGTAGAGACACCTGCCCTAATTCCGAGTGTCGGCGCAAATCCAATGTACTCTTGGCTGGCAGCAGGGAGTGCTATATGGCTTATGGGAATTGCCGTGATGCTTTGTTTTGGCCTGCACGGCTGTTTGCGGCTGAAAGGAAGAATGAGGGAAGCCGTATGGCTGCGTGATAATATCTGGCTGTGCGATGCGGTGAAATCACCCTTTGTTTTAGGACTTGTCAAGCCGCGGATTTATCTGCCGTCCGAGCTTGACGTTCTTTCCGGCAGTGAATCGATGGAATGTATCTTGGCTCATGAAAAGGCACATTTAAAAAGTCTGGATCACTGGTGGAAGCTGTTGGGATATCTGTTGTTGGCAGTATATTGGTTTCATCCGCTGGTGTGGGCGGCTTATATTTTATTTTGCCGGGATATCGAGTTTGCCTGTGATGAAAGAGTGATCAAAAATATGGATCTGGAAGAAAAGAAGAAATATTCTGATGTATTACTAATGTGCAGTATGCAGAAGAAAATGGTGGTTTCCTATCCTCTTTCCTTTGGCGAAGTTAGTATTAAAGCGCGGGTTGGAGCGGTTTTAAATTACCGCAGACCGGCATTTTGGACCGTAATTGCAGCCGTTGCCGCCTGCGTGGTGTCTGTTCTTTGCTTTTTGACAAATCCTAAGAACGATGCTTTTGATATCAGGATTGTAATTCCCGCAAACAGCGGAGAAGCCGTTTACTATTCGGAGGAAGAGATTTCCCCGTACAAAGATAGGGTAACATTGTTTTCGGGAGAAGGGCTGGGAGATACGGCAGTGGTTTTAAAACCGACGGCCGGATGTACGAAAGAGGATGTGTATGAGCCTGTTTACATGACCGCCGGATTTCCGGTAGAAATGTATGCGGAAAAGGGCGGCTGGTTTAAAATCGGAGTTACCTTAAGCAATCCTACGGAGAAAGATATTACGGTATATGTTCGGGCAGAGGGCGTGGAGGTAAGGATCGCAGATAGTGCCGGAGCAGTAAATGTCTCTTCAAACAGGCTTGAAGCAATGAATGAAGCAACGGGACTTTTACCGGAAAATCCGTCGTCAAACGGATCCATAAGCGCTTTGCCGGAGGCGTCATCAGCATCAGAACCAATAAGCGCTTTGCCGGAGGCATCGTCAGCATCCGGATCATCAGCTCCCTTGCCGGGGATAACGGAGTCGTCCGATGTGGAAGCTTTCTTGTTAGGGACATCTTCCTCAGGTTTGGCGATATCCTTGCCTAAAACCGAAGCACCGTCGTATTTACCGGAAGACGCGATGAAGGCCATTCAAAAGGCGATACTGGAAGAAGACGTTTCTTCATATCCGGAGCTTTATGATTTTGCCTGTTGTGATTTTGTCCCATTGGGAGCAGCGTCCGCGACGCCGCTTGCGGGGGAAACAACGCATATCATCACGTATTATGGCTGGGTTATGAATCAGAAGTACCTTATTTCCGAGGACGGGATAGAAACAGTGAGCGGAAGCCATATTCCGACGGCGCTTACATTTACGCTGAACGAGAACGGCTATCAGCTGAAGGAAATCTGGAGGCCGCGGGAGGGTAGCTACTTTGCAGAAGACATTCGGAGGGAGTTTCCTTCGGATATTGCCGATGACGGCATAGACAGCCAAAAGTATGGCATTCAACAGATTCAAAGCTGCTATCAGCAAGCGGTAGAGTACAGCGGATTGGATACGGCGGCTGTGATAGAAAATCTTCTGGATACTATATGCTCCGAGCCTAAGACTGCGTCAAATCCGCAGGCTTACATAGAAGAGCATTTCATAGAATATAGGGAGTTGATTTATTACGGAGAGTACACGCTCCGATATTGCTTTGGACGTTTTGAACATGGTAATGAGACAGGGCTGGAAGGGAAAATTATGGCCATGGTATGCGAGGAACTATTGCAAAGCCAGAATGTACTTCCCATAACTGCCGGTACTGCCGAGACAGGCCAGTGCTGGTATGATGCGCTGGCTGCTCAGGCAGGCGGCAAAGAGAACCCAAACCCGTAAACCGAAAAGGGCAGTTGCTGTTTTAACCAATGGTATAACTGCCCTTTTATAGTAGTTATACGTGTAGTAACATATAGTTTTGTATCTATAACAGTTGGTTTATTCCCGTGAGTAATGAGGGAAATAGCCATGTAAACATGGCTGTTAAAGCCAATTTCTGATTGGCTTTACGAATGCCGTGCCATAGCGTTCTGCGGAAGCATTGCGCTCTGCAGCATTGCAAGCTTGATACCCCGTTGCTTGCAGAGAGTCTTTGATTTAATATTTTTATCGCTTTACAAGCAGTGAAACCAGTTTAATTCCGCCTCTTCTTGTTTTGTTATACCCTAAAGCATATCTGATGCTTTCCGGTATATAATATTCTCCTTCCGCTTCTGTCAAGTATCCATATCTTTCCAAAGTTTTTCGGTCTTCATTTGTTAGTTTGTCTAATACTTCTTCCGGTAAGGGCACCTGTTTTTGAGAATTCGGAATTTCTTTCAGTATTTGGAAGCTTTGCTTTAGTTGATTAATTTCCGTCTCTACTTCTTTTAATTTCTCTTCCGAACAAGATTTTATTGCCTTTTTCATTATCTCCGGGGATAACAGTCTGTCAAAATATTGTGTCTTGCCGTCATCTTTTTCTCTGGAGGCAAACTTTAGAAATCTGACAATATCTCTGGCTTGAAGCTGTCCTTTAAAATCGGACAAAGATGCCAGCACCCATTTGATTGTCCCTGCCGTTTTCGAATCGTCGGCGCCCATCTTTTTGCCCCATATCTTATTTAAGTTATTTTCAATTACATCTTGCGTTAAGCTATAAATTGGAGCTGTCTCTTCTGTCAGTTTCAGGCCGCTCATTTGAGCAGCGCTATCGGTTAATTTCCATGCAAGCTGTAAGGCGTCTTTTTGCTGCCAGTCCAGTTCAAATTGGTGGTATTGATTTCTAAATTGTTCAAAGTTGATATCAAACACAATCTCTGCAATGTCCTTGCGGATATATATTATTGCGCCGATTTGTTCTGCCTGACTTTCATATAAATGATTTATAAATCCTTTACATAATGCTCTAATTGCTTTTTTTTCGCAGCAGCTTTGGGCAAAATCTGCAAATAGGGTTTCTAGGCCGTCAAACAAAAAAATGATTCTTGTGTTTATTTGTTTTAAACTAAGGTTCAGCTTTTCCCATGAGTCTATATCTTCAAACATATTCCAGATTAAAGAATCCCAAAAGTCCTGCCAGCTATTTTCCGATATATTACGGCTGATAGCTTCCCTGACAGATTTTTCATTTTGGGATAAACTGTCCGCGCTTTTTTTCATAAAGGAAATTTTATTGAGACAGTTATTTTTGCAATCCTGCAATATCCTCTGAAAATTGTTTCTGTCTTCTGTACAAAGCACCGGGCATATTAAAGTATCTTGATTGCTGTAATCTGCTTTATTGACTATTTTTAAAAATTCATTCCATTCCTTAGCAATCAGCATCTGCTTATAGAGATATGTTTTTCCGGAACCTTTTGCTCCCAAAATATTTATCCTTGGAATATCACGCGTAAAGCTTCCAAGCTGTAACACAGGTTTTGTCGTTAATAGATTTGCGGAAAAAGTACCTTCTGCCGTTACATTTTCATCTGTTATATGATAGAGATTTTCCCTGAATTTATTTATGATATCCTTTGTATATATATTACTGTTTTCAGGCTCAGTATTCAGCAGGTCTTTTACAATATTAGCAAGAGGGTCAGTTACAATATTAGCGCCGTTTAAGCTGTCGCAAATTTGGTCAATTGTCCCTAGGTGAATAACAGAATCACTCTTGGGTATCTCTATGATGGAATCTAACTTACTAATGTCAGTATCTACACTGTCCTCATCATCTTTCCCATATGAAATAAGGAGGCTGTATAGTTTCTCCCTGTCTTTATCACTTAAAAGATCTTTTTGCACCATTGTAAGCAGTATTTTGTAGATAGAATTATTTTTCTGCTTTTTTAACTGCCGTATCAAAAGATTAGTGCCGATTACTGATTGATTCGATGTAGAAGTGACAACTATTTTCTTTACTCTTGGATCAAACAATAAAGGGGCAGAATATTCGCTGACTCCTGCACGCAAGTCCACAAGCACTAGATCCGCCTTTAGTTTTTGTCCCAGCATTGATAAAGCATCGGAGATAATATATTTATTTTGTTCGCCGGACATTATTCGTTCCGGATTGGAATAGATGTCAAGGAGCTGGTCGGTTATTCTGTATGTTGGAAGGAAGTATTGGGGTACTGACATTTTGGCATTGTGAAATGTAAGCAGCGAGTTTTCTGCAATATGGCTGAGTTCTTCAAATATTTTTTCGTCAGTCCCTTTGGCGCTGATAATATTCAACAAGTCAATATAGCTAATGTTATAACTGCCGTTCTGTTGTTCTCCCAGCCATGTCAATCCTGGAGCTTCTATATCGCTGTCCACAATCAAGACTTTTTTGCCGCCTCCATATATATCAATCATGTTCCGTACAAATGTGATAAGTGCCAGCGTTCTTCCGACACCACCCTTATAAGAATGAAAAGCCAATATGGGTACGCCTTGTAATTTATCCAAATGAATGTCGTTTTCCCCCGATACATAAAGGAAATCTTTAAACAAGGGAAATGGCTGCCGGGATTCTGAATCTGAATTATCATCAAATTCATACAATGACACTGTTATCATGGAATCAGTAATAGGAATCCTGATATGAGTTCCCATAAAATAATTTTTGAAGAGTTGTTTTAGAAATTGATTTGTCTCATTCTCAATTATTTTATCGGCTTTTTCTGTATAAATGCAAAGTTCAGTACTAAAGACCTCAATATTTTTCCATCCCTTCGGCCAGTTGCTTCTGTATGTATATAAAGTTCTTTCCACATCCTGCCATGTGAATAATGTAATTCTATCATGTCCCATATTATTCTCCAACCTAACTTATATGCTTTCTGCCAAGACGCTCCAACCCTTCCGACATCTATGCCTTCTTAGATAATTATTTCCTTTTTTCCAATTCATGCAGGCGTTCCAATGCCACAAGTAAACTTTTCTCTATTATTTCTCCATTCTCTTTTGCATTTTCGCAATTTATCCCGTATCTCCACATTTCTTGATAATGTGCAGGAGTGATTATATCATCCTTTGTGCTTTTCAATGGAGGGAAAGGGCATTTTGCTTCAATTCCGAGTACCTTTAATATCTTTTGGATATCATGCATATAACCCTGATGCTTTTTCGGCAGCTTACTGAATAGATGGCATTTTTCTTTGAACATAATTTGATATTTGCCGCCGCATTCTACAGCATAAAATAAGAGCATTCTTCTTGAAGCGTCATCTTTCGTATCTTTTGCCTGTTGCTCCTGACGGTTTCTGCTTCTCAAAAACTCATCGGAGCTTACATCTAAAAGCTTTCGTTCCTTTGTATTTTTTCCCATAGATAGTTCCTTTAAAACCAGTATTGTATGTTAGGGCTGCACACTCAGAAAAGCATTTTGCGTAATTGGCTTCGTTATTTGTCGAACGATGTACTAACTTTTATAGGCCTCGGCAACCTGAGCCGCTTTCTCAGGGAAATCGGACTGCAGACGCATTAAGTATTGTATGGTGCTTCCCTCATAGGGCTGTACGTCCCCCAGCAGCCCTACTTCGTAGCAATTGCGTATGACGTTGATAATGCAGTTTTCATCGTGATCTTCCTTACAGTCCTTGCATTCCTTTAAAATATGGGCAATGGCAATTTCCAGCTCGGCTTCGTCAAATGTCTTAAAATCCGTGGTAGGGATTTTTTCCGTACCGTTTGGAACCAGCTTTTTCGGTTCTTGCCGATATTCCTTGATGCAATGTTTCCCGTAACCTATCACACAGGCTTCATTTTGGCATTGGCCACATATATTGCAGCAATGTTCCAAATCATTTTCCACCAATTCGGCATTCAATCCCTTTTTATGTACTTCAGCCATATGATACCTCCTGCTTTGGCTATAAATTTATTTCCCTTGACCCTCCGTGAGTTTTTTCGTGCTTTCTTTGTATGGAAATTCCTGAATTTCGTTTCCGCGGCACAGTCCTCTTGAGAGGGAAGGGATGTACCGTACAATGCTTTATCATCATATTCCTTGTCACAGTTCAGGCAGGGCACTGAACCGTTACAAGAATGCACACAAAACGCGGAAAGAATGCGTTTTGGCGCCCACACGTCTCGCAAAATAGCATAGAGCCGCGATTTTGACTTCGCGGGAGGGCTGTCTGAACTGTCAGTATTCCTGCCTTGTTTTATAGGGATTTTTTGGTAATGGCATGACATTGTTTCTTTCCGATTAAGGATACTATAAATAGAATGCAGTGTCAATTAAGAATCTATGAAATTTGGTTAAACATACAGCAGTTCCGCTCAAATATCTTATGTGGAAATCTACGGTATTTTTAAGGGATAAATCCAAGCGATGAGAATACTTGTTTTGACAACATTATAATGGAGCTGCTGCTGGTCGTGAGGTGGACAGTTATACGCCGGATGTAAAACAGGCTTATTCCCGCGGGCAATGAGCCAAGTGCCGTGCTTGCACACGCATTTGGCGAATGCCGCAAGGGTCAAATACTAATGTGTCCGTAGGACACAATCAGCTTTGCTGCATTGCAAGATTGAGACCCCGTCAGCTTGCTGCGGGGTCTTTGACTTTTGGCTGGGTGGGTTGAACCATACCATGGTTGCGGTTATAATAATTAAAAAAGGATTTGACAGCATTCTGCGGACGGTAACAGAATTCTGCATCAGAAAGGAAGAGGAATCATGCGGAAGCACTATATTGATAATTTACGGAGTATGACGATTTTATTACTTTTCCCGGTACATAGCTTTATGGTCTGGAATGATTTCGGCACAAAATTTTATATATGGCAGGGAGAAAATAAACTGCTGAGCACATTGATCGTACTCGTAAATCCATGGTTTATGCCGCTATTGTTTGTGTTGGCCGGAATGAGCGCGAGGTATGCGCTGGAAAAACGTTCCCGGAGAGACTTTGTTAGACAGCGTATCCGCAAATTACTGATTCCGTTCCTCTGCGGGCTGCTGTTTTTAGTCCCGTTCCAAACACTATATGCGAGAAAATTCTTTTATGGCTATGAAGGGGGGCTGGTGGGACACTGGAAGTATTTTTTTACACATCTGACGGATTTTTCCGGCTATGACGGAGCCTTTACGCCGGGGCATCTGTGGTTTATTTTGTTTCTGTTTATCATCTCTATGCTTTCATTGGCGGTATTTCGTCTGATCCCGTATCAAGGAGCGGCAAAGAGAGCGGAAAAGCTGCCCGTGCCATGTGTGATTCTGCTCTTTATCCCGGTATGGCTGATGTATTATCTGGGTAATTTTGGGGGTTTTAGTATCGGGAAAAACTTGGCATTGTTCTTGTTGGGATATTATTTCCTGAGCAATGACATTGTTTTGGATAAGTTAGAAAAAAATATAAGATGGCTGACGGTTCTCTGGATATCGGCAACCGTCTCGTCGGAGGCACTGTACTACAAATATTCTTATTATGGGGATCTGTGGGTAAACTTTATCGGCTGGCTTTCCGTGCTGGTTTTGCTGGTTCTGGGGAGGAAATTTTTGAATAAGAGGACAAAGTTCACGGAGTACTTTAACGAAGCATCCTATCCTGTTTACATTCTGCATCAATCCATATTGACGGCATTGGCCTATTATATTGTGGGAATATGCAATGTCATGTGGATACAGGTGATATGCATAGGCTTCGGGAGCTTTGGGTTATCCATTGCGGCATATCATATACTCGGACACATACCCATTGTCAGGGAGATGATTGGCTGCAGCACTATAAACAGAAAACATGAAAGGACAAAAACATGAAAGGACAAAAACATGCCTAAAATATTATACGTCACTGACTTAGACGGGACTCTCTTAAATAAACAGAGCAGGATCAATGAGGAGAGTATCCAAATCATTAATGACCTGATCAGGCAGGGGATGCTTTTTACGTATGCCACTGCCAGATCGCTGGTCTCTGCGTCCGTAGTGGCACAGGGACTGTCAACGGATATCCCGGTAATCGCCTACAACGGAGCCTTTATCATTCATCCCTCCACAGGGAAAATCCTGTCACAGGAAAGCTTTGGGGCAGAAGAGTCACAGGATGTAACAGATGTGGTAGAAAAGTATGGAATCAGCACATTGGTATATTCCTATGTGGAAGGTGCGGAAAAAGTATCATGGCTTACCGAAAGGGAAAACGAGGGAATCAAGAATTATCTGAGCGCGAGGAAGGGGGACCGACGGCTTCGTCCCGTCTCTAAATTGGAGGATTTATATCAAGGCGATATGTTTTACTTTACCTGCGTGGGGGAGCAGGAGGAACTTGCACCGGTATATGATATCTTTTCGAGGGACTGCAGGTTTCGCTGTACCATCCAGCAGGAATTGTACAGACAGGAGTATTTCTGTGAGATTATGCCGGCCAAGGCCACCAAGGCGGAGGCCGTCCGGAAATTGAAACGGCTTTGGGATTGTGACAAGGTGGTCTCCTTTGGGGACGCCGTAAATGATATTCCTATGTTCGAGGCATCCGACGAATGTTATGCGGTGGAAAATGCGGTGGACGAGCTGAAAGCCATTGCCACCGGAGTGATAGAGAGCAATGAAAGTGACGGGATTGCCAAGTGGCTGAAAAGAAATGCGCTGACGGTACGGTAACATTTCCCCAAATAAGCAGCCCCGCCGGGTAACTGGATGCCCGGCGGGGCTTCTGTGTTAGGAGAAAATTAATATGTCTGTATGTAACTTGCTATTGCAAAAGCTGCAGCAGCCGTTCTTTTTGGGAGTTGGCCTGTGCAAGCATAGCACTGCCCGCCTGCCCTAAAATATTGTGATTGGATTGCTGTACCATTTCCTTTGCCATATCCGTATCCCGGAGGAGGGACTCGGCTCCCTGCGTATTTTCCGAGGTATTCCGATTGCTGTTGATGGCATATTCCAGCCGGTTTTGCGTACTGCCAAAGTCGCTGCGTATGTCGGAAATCATCTTCAGAGCCGCCTGTAGTCTGCCGGCCGCTTTTTGTGCATATTTATACTTGGATATGCACACGGAGTTGATGCGCAGGTAGTTTGTATTGAATACGTGCTGCTTTAATGTAATATCATCATCGGACTTGCCGCTCATCTGGATAATGCGGCCCGATTCGTCCTTATTCCCTTTCTCCGTGAAAAATACTTCCTTCTTTGCCTCGCCGGGAAGTATATTGATAATATGTTCGCCCATTTTTGTGTGGGAGAGCTTCATCACGTTTCCGTCTATCTCGGCAGTCAGCGGAGCGCCTGCGGCATTTAAGGCATTGTTCATCAGATTCAGTAGTTCTTCCTGCGTATGTGTTCCTTCCGGAAGAGTAATGTTGTATTGTTTTCCGTCCACTTCGAGGCTCATTTGTGTCTCGGCGGGACCGATGGTTACACCTTCGGAAATATCTTTTGTTCCTTTAATAAAGGCGGGAATCATCTTTCCGTCGGTCTGATAAAAGATTTCAAAAGCGGCATTGCCCCTGACTCCCTCAATGACGTATTGTCCCTCCACGGGAGCTTTCACGTTGTTCATGGACAATTTAAAATTCAGTGCGTTATCGTCGTTTGCGCCTGCCACGCCGCTGTTGATATCGCCCAATCCGACTTCGATAAGGTTTTCCTCCAGCCCGGCGGCTTTCAGCTGTTCATTGATTTTCTCCTGCACTTGTTCTTTCAGCTCTTCCCCGGTGTATTTTCCGGGATCCAGCTTCATTTCCAGCTTGTGTTCAATGCCGTCAAAAGTGAAATCCATGGTTAGGTTATCGTTAATGTTGCGGCGGATTTCCGTCACTTGGTTTTTGACATCCTTACGGCCGATGGTGTAGGCTTGGTTCACTATTTGGTTGCCGTCTTTATTAGCCGTAGCCTCGGAGGATATCTTTTCCGCGCAAGAACAAAATACTTTGTCGTAAAAGCCTCCGCTGAAACTGCTGAAGGTGTTCAGGCTGCCCGGATTTACCGCCTCCAGCCTTACCCCGTTTCCATCCACGGTTGCCTTAATTTTGTCGGCGCCGGCTTTGGCGTCAATCAGGTCTTGAAGTTTTGACTGCAGCTCCGCAAAAGTATAATTTTCTTTCTGAGGCACTTCTATTTCAATGGTTTTGCCGCTGCCGGTATCCTGAAAGGTAAATTTCAGGTTATTGTTCCATTCGTCAATAGTCAGCGGCTCCTGCAAGGGTACGCCGTTGATATAGCTCTTTTTGGTAGAATGGTATCCGTCGCTGCTGGTCGGTATCAAAGGCTTTTTCTCAATGATTGACTGCTGGAACGCGCCTCCGGTGGAGGACGGAACGGAAATACTGATGCCGGGTTTGGTGGACGTCAGAACCAGTTTGCCGCTGGCATCAAAGCTTGCCGTGATACCGGGGTATTCCGTTTTCGTTTCTCCGTAAATGGATTTCATGGCGGTGCCGCCGTTATCATAGCTCATGGATATATTGGCGCCGTTTCCCTTTGAGGTGGTGCGGTAGCCCAGCTTATTTCCGGAGACGTAAGCTTCCACGCCGATGTCTTTCAGTTTGCCGTTCAACATTGTTACAAGGCTGTTCCTGTCATAGGTTCCGGGCTGCAAAGTGACGGTTTCCGCTTTGCCGTTGACAATCAGCGAAAACTGGTCACTTTTGCCGGCTTCTATCTTTATGCTCTCTTCCGTCTTTAGATTCACCAGTATATCGGCCGGTGTCTCTTGGATTTTCGGTCCGAAGAGTTTCTCGGCGGAGGTTCCTCCGGTTCCCATGCTGTAGCTGATGGATACGTCTTTTCCTTTTGCATCGGAAGTCAGAACCAGCCTTGTTCCCGAGAGAGAGGCCGTGATGCCGGTCTGGGTCTTTGCCAGCTGGCGATTGATTTCCGTGACCATGGAGGCTCTGCTGTAGGTTCCCGGAGTGAGGTTCAAGGTAAGGTTTTTGCTCACACCCTTTTCCGTGTACTGGAATACCAGAGTCTGGCTGCTTCCGTCGATGGTAATCTGGGAAGAAAGCTCCGTATTGCTTCTCCATACTGCCGGATCTCTGGTGGTGTTAAGCTCTTTCAAAAAGGAGCTGGAACCGGTGGAACAGCTGATAAAGGTATCGGCTCCGTCCTCACCTGCGGGAAGCCGCGCCTCCAGTACCAGTTTATTTCCGGTGGGATCCAGATCTACGGTGGCGCCGCCCATCCCGGTGCCGAAGGTATTGTCGATCTGTTTCTGCAGTTCGTCCTTCAGGCTGTTTTTGGTATAGGTTCCCTCAGGTATTGTAACTGTCAGCAGTGTTTTATTGATGGTTATCTGCATTTGGTTGTTGGTGGAGTCCAATGTCATGCTGTCTTTCAGCGAGGGCTGGAGGGTCAGGACTGCCGGTTCGTTTTTCTCAAATCCGATGACACCCTCCGCCGCTTGCGAACTTCCCCTGTTACTTCCGCTCCAGTTGGAAACCCTGTCATTTCCCGTGGCCGTGTTGACTCTGTCATTGTCAACTGTTTTGCCCGTGTCATTTACGGTGGAAAACTTATTGGGCTTGATTTCGGTTCTGGGCGGTATTGCAGTCTGGATTGCATTTATTATGTCCTGCTGGGTCACATTGTCCCCTGTGGGGAGAGTGACGGGATAGTTGGTTCCGTTAAAGTTGATATTCATATCCTTATCCGACGGTTTAACGGTTCCGTCAAAAGGCGTATTCAAGGTGACGCTGCCGGTTCCGGTTACGGTCTGGGATTTGTATACATCCTGAGTTCCGGCAAAAAAGTGGTCATATCCCTCATTGGTTCCGTTTGCTTTTACCGCCACTTTATCCACGCCCTTGCCTGCCGCTCCGGTAAGCCGTATCTGAGTGCCCGATAAGGTTACATCAAGCTTTCCCTTGTATCCGGCCTTTGCGGAAGGACCGTTGAGCTGGTTGTCCAGTTCCGCGCGGATATCCTCTATAGTATTATAAGGTTTATCGGGCATGGTAATAGTATATTCGTCTCCGTCTATGGAGATGGTGAAGGAATCGTCTTTCCCTGCCGTAACCTTGAAGGGAATTACCAGACTCCTGCCGCCGGTAAAAACGCCGTTCTTGTCCGGCTTCGTCTCATTTGTCGGATTTTGTTTGGAACCGTATTGATTGTATTCTTTGGTTACGAAAAGAGTGTCGAAAGCGCTGCAGGAAGGATCCAGACCCACTGCACTGTCAAGGCCCTTTATGTTGGAATCAATTTGTATTCCTCTAAAAGAGCCGTTGCTGATTACCTTTGCCGTCAGCCCCAGCTTATTCGCAAGAAACAGTTCGTTCAGTTTCCCCACCATATCGGCAGTGGTATATTTCCCGTCGGGGATTGTAAGCGTGATGCTTGGCAAGCCGTTGGGAGCTAAGACAAGGCTGTTGTTGCTGCTGTCGATTTGATAGTATTTGTGTTCCTCGTCCCTGCTTTCCGTGGGAAGCACAAAGCCGCCTTTAAATTCTGCCGCCGATTTGGTGACATCCCCGTACTTTACATTGTCGTAGAAGACGGAATTATAAATTTTGCCCCCGCCGTCTATCTTAAACATATTTCCCTTGAAACCGGTTACCATACCGCTGTCGCTTCCCAGCTTAATACCCGTTCCGTAGGAGGAGGCTTTTACGGAAGTCCCCGCAAGCTGTTTATTTAACAGGTCAATCAGCTGACCCTTATTATATTTCCCCTCCGGGATTGTGATTTCCTTTTTCTGCGTGTTTCCGTCGAAGTCTTCGATCAGGAAGCTCATATGGTCGTTCTGCCCCCGTACCACTTCCAGCTTGCTGTATTCATCCGGAAAGATGGTGGTGCCGATCAAGGCGCCGAAACCGCCGCCTTGATACATATTGTACAGAAGATAGGAGAGACCGCCGGATACTGCGTCCAGAACTTCACCGCCCTCAAGATTGGCGTTGCAGAAGCCCGTATCTGCCAGTTCAAACATAATGTTGTCCGCTTGGCCGGTTTTATTCAATGCGGTTTCGATTTCGTCCACCAGCTCCTGTGTGGTATATTCCCCTGGCGGCACGGTGACAGTCAGCTTTTGGGGTGCGGCATTCTCATCCGTTCTGTATTCGAAAGTCAGATCATTACTGCCTGCGGAAACCACATGCATCTGGTGGGGATCCCATTTTACACCGCCTTCACATTGGTAATATGGCGTGATATGCCCCTCAAATATATTGATTTCGTTAAATTGTGTTGTTCTTCCGATTTTATCTAATTCGCTCTGTAAAGTATCGAACTCCATTTCCAGATACAGGCGGTCAGCGTCGGAAATTGTCTCGTTTAAAGATTTTATGGTCAGCTCGGACATCCTGTGTAAAATATCATGAGCCTCGTCCAAAGCTCCGTCGCCGGTCTGACACCATGAAATGCCGTCCGTTGCATTTGTAGTCCCTTGGTCCAAACCTCTGATTTGTCGCCTCATCTTTTCAGAGATTGCTAATCCTGCGGCATCGTCAGCTGAGCGGTTGATACGATAACCGGAAGATAACTTTTCCGAAGACTTTATCTTTTTGGCATTCATAATATTGAAATTATTTTTTGCGTTTAATGCCAGCAAATTGCTATTAATAGTTAACATATTCAGCCTCCTTGCTCATATTTTACATTGTTATTATAACTGATGATATTAGACTATTCAATACCGCTATTGGAATATTTTGCAATAGTTACATATTGCAATACAAAAAGTATGACACTTGAAGCGGCAGCATTTTTCTCACCGATTGTCTGCGCCGCCAATGGCGGCATTTCCGGAAATATGAAAGGAAAATCATTAATTGTTTGCGCCGCGGCAGCGCGTAAATGGGTATATAAATGAAATATTGGTTGCGAAAAAAGCAAATTCGTTTCATAATAATTAAGAAAGATGTAATGCCATCTTTAGAAGCGGACAGGAGGTTACATATAGTGACACATAAAGAGAAAGCGGATTTGCTTCTGCGGCAGCAGTATCATTGTTCGCAGGCTCTGTTTGGAGCTTTTGCCGAAGACTTCGGGTTAGATTTGGAAACTGCATTTAAGATCAGCACTTGTTTTGGCGCAGGTATGCGGCTGGGAGATATATGCGGCTGTATCAGTGCTTCCCTTATGGTATTGGGACTGGCATTCGGGTTTTACGACCCTCAGGACCGCGAACTGGAAATGTACGGCAATCAGAAGACTCGTGAGTTTCTGGAGAAATTCAAGGAACGCATGAACGGGGAAATAACGTGCCGGGAAATTCTTGCACATGATATTACCACGACGGAGGGAATGCGGGTCATCAAACAGGCGGGACTCATTCTGAAAGCTTGTCCTTGTCCCATTCATCACAGCATTGATATTCTGGAGGAAATGCTGGCGGAGCTGAAGACGGAAGTGAACAGGAATACGGACAACGAGGACAAGTGGATGCTTGAAAACCTCACGGATCAGGAAGAGCTTCAGGAGCTGAGGAAGCAGAGTAGTAAAAAGCACCGTTTCCGCCGAAATGTGGGTAACTTGATTTTTTCTTCCAGAAAGCCTATTGCGTTTATTCAGTTTGATATCCGCAGGTTTAAAATCATAAATGATTTATACGGTGAGCGTTATGGAGACGAAGTTCTGTATTTTATCAGAAACCAATTAAAAAAGCTTTGCAACGATCAGCAATATTTTCTGAATGTGCGCAGCGATGTATTTCTGGTGGTGACGGAATTTGAAACGGAGGGGGAGCTGCTGCAATTTGTCCACCGGGTAGACGAAGCCATCACAGACTTTAAAAATGTGCAGCTGCAGTTCTCTTACGGTATTTACATTGTGGAGGATAAAAATATGGAGCGGCGCCAGATGGAGGATCGCGCGGCCATGGCGAGAAAGGCGGCCAAGGAGAACGTGATTTCCAATATCGTATTTTATCAGTCGCAGTTTAAGGAGCTTTTATATTCCAGAAAGTTTATCGAAGAGGGTATGCAGGCCGCCATCGACGAGCACCAGTTCAAAATGTACCTGCAGCCAAAGTTCAGCATTGCCCAGAACAAAATCGTAGGCGCCGAGGCGCTGGTACGCTGGATCCATCCGGACAGGGGAATGATTTACCCTAATGAGTTTATTCCCATATTGGAGGAAAACGGTTTCATCCGTCAGGTGGACTATTTTATCTGGAGAGAGGCGGCGGAATTTATCAAACGCTGCGGGCAGAACGGAATTTCCGACTGCCCTGTCTCGGTCAATGTATCCAGAATTCATCTTCAGGATAATGTGTGCCAAGAGGTTTTGAAGGAGGTTATCGCCCAAAGCGGCATACCGAAAGAGCTGTTGGAGCTTGAGATTACGGAGACGGTGAACGACCAGCAGATCAGCAGGAAGGCATATGAATTGAAGGAAGACGGATACAGGCTTTTGATGGATGATTTCGGAAGCGGATATTCTTCCTTGAATATTTTGCTGGAGACGCCTTTTGACGTGATTAAACTGGATAAAAAGTTTATTGAAAACATGATGCTGTCCGAAAAGGGCAAGCTTATTCTGGAGCAGGTAGCCACCATGGCCCAAAAACTGGAGCTGGGGCTTTTGGCGGAGGGCGTGGAAACTGCGGAACAGGTAGAAGTGCTCCGGGGAATCGGCTGTGATCTGGTACAGGGCTACTATTATGCAAAGCCTATGCCGGTGGAAGATTTCTTCCTGTTGTTGAAGGACAGCCGGGGAGTGTAAGAGAAAAGGAATTATGGCAGTCAAAAGGCGGGAGAATCGTTTTGCACGATGTCCCGCCTTTTGGCTGTGTACATTTTCCTGTTTGGTGGAAAGTGTAGTTGCCGTTTATTTTGCCGCATTTACGGAAGTAATGTGGGGATTCGGCCCCTCGTACCAGTACAAGAAACCTTCCATATCGATGATGTCGCCAACCTGAAGATTTTTAACAGCAGTGTACACATCGGTGGTATTGTCACAGAGATAGGATTCTACCGTAAAAGAGTATGTAGTGCCGTTCAGGGATACGTTAAAGTACAAATCGTCCCCCTCCTGTCCGGAACCGTCCCACTTATACAGGAATGCCGCGCCGCTGTCGTTGGCAGGTTCAACGGTCATGCCTTTGAAGGACACATATTCATTCTGGTGTGCGGCGAGTTCATCGGTGCCTAACAGTGAAGTCACATCGTTTGCGGCAGCGATGTAGGTAGAACCTTCTACGATTTCAAAGGTTGCATCAATCACTTCTACCTCGCCGGACCACTCAGCCTTGAAACCGGTCACTTTAATTTTGGTTCCGGGGGTCAGCTTATTGTAATCTTCCTCGGAGCAGGCCATGTTATAAACAAAGTATGCGCCGTCCTTATCCTGTGTGTAAAGGGTGGCGGTATTGTCCCACCAAGACTGTTTTGCCTGAACATAAGTCTCAATGACAACTTGGCTGTCCAACGGCGCTGCGATATACTCGGCATAAGTCATTACACCTTCGGACTTTACGTCAAAATTTTCGTTTGCATTGCCGTCATTGTTGGTACCGCCGCAGCCTGTGAGGGCGAAAACCAGTGCAAGAGCCAAAGCTAAAACTACGGATTTTTTCATAAGTTCTCCTCTTTTCTGAAAAAATGGTTAATAAAAGCCGTCATATGACTTGTGAAAAGCCCTTATGGAAGCTCTTATATAGAAACAATGTTATTATACCTTAAAATACGGATAAATCAATGGGTTAATTTGTTTGTTGTCGCTTCTTTCCTTTAAAATATTGATTGGTAAGCTTTTGGACAAGTTCTTTTATTTGTTTTTGCTATTTTTTTATAATTTTTTCCTTTTTGTTTATGCACTATTTTTATTCCGGCAGGAAAGTTGTCGGATACATGGTAAAGCATTCGTCTCATAAATGGGGCGAGATCCAAATAGAGCTGCTGTTTTATTCCCGCGAGCAATGAGCAGGTGCCGTGCTTGCACGAGCATAAAGTCAGCAAGCCGGCTTGGCGAATGCCGCGAGGGTCAAATACTTATGGGTCCGGAGGACACATTCAGCTTTGCTGCGTTGCAAGATTGATACCCCCGTCAGCTTGCTGCGGGGTCTTTGATTATGGTTCATGCAGTTATTCCTGCGAAAACAAAATTGCGTCCGTATGATATTTTGCAAGACTCTATTTTCCGTGAGACCGTTTCTTCATAAATTCGAAGCCTGCATACAGAAGGATCATTGCCCATGTAATACCCAGCGCCGCCAGAAGGAACACTGCCGTGGGGGGCAGCTCTCCCAGCTCCTGTTTTCCCACGGAGGACCGGTTGGCCTGTCCCAGACGGTACAGGGATGTGACGTCATCGAAAAGCTTTTCCATATAGGCGCCGTCCACTTCTTCCTTCCGCCGGATGGACTTAGTCACGTTTTCGATCAGCTGTCCGGCGGCATCTCTCAGGGAAGCGGAGCCGTTGAAAACGGGGGTGACAAAGGTGTTTTCCACATTGTCCAGAAGGAGTCGGGAGGCTTTGATCTTGACCTCATAGTAAGTGCTGTTATCCTCCCCGCCGCGGGACAGGTAATCTTGATATTCCGGTGCGTTCTGTGCCATGGAGGTGACGGGCACATACCCTTCCGTCTCCGCGTAGGCGATCTGTACCTCGTTGGTCAGCAGATACTGGGCGAACAGCCAGGATGCCAGAACCTCCTGAGAATCCGGCTTGTTAAAAATGCACACGGAAGGCCCTTGGGAGATCATTTGGGGATGCTCCGGGTCGAACTGGGGGAGCGGCATAACCTCAGTCTCAAACTCCACCAAAGCCTCCTCGCTGATATCCGAGAGAGGGGCATCCGTTCCCATCCAAGTGGCGCCCGCCGTAGAATCTATGGCGAAGATACACTGTCCGGCATTCAGGAAATTGGCCGGATAGCTGGATACTTTAAAGGTGGAAAAGGCTCCCTTTTTCACATGTTCCGCTATGGTGTACAGCAGTTCTTCGGTGGTATCGTTAAAAATCAGGATTTCGCCTGTTTCCGTGGAGTAACCGGCGCCTTGCTGTTTTAACATTTGAATCATCATATTGTCCGTAGACTTATAAATAAAGGGAATCATGACCTTCTGTCCGTTCACAAGATAGTTTCCGTCACTGTCCTGAGCCGTTGCCGCATCGGCAACTTCCCAGACAAAATCCCATGTCAAGGTTTCCGGCAGCGAATATCCCAGAGCCTCCACATAAGTTTTATTGACGTAGCAGGCTTCCGTGGAGCGCATGTAGGGAATGGCATAATAATGTTCGCTGAAAGCGCATTCCTCCAGAAATTTCGGGATAATCTCTTCCTTGGAAGGCGCGTCAAAGCGGACTTCGCTGCCTCCCGGGCCGTATTTCCCGTCCTCCAGAAGGTCATCCAGAGGCACCACGATATTGTTCCCGGTGAGGTAAGTGGCAATGTGGTCCGGATAGGTGATGCAGACATTGGGCGTGGTATTGGTGGAAATATTGGTGATGACGTCATTGTAAATCCTGCCGTAGTCCGTATACAGGCGCAGGTTTACCGTTATGTTAGGATACAGGTTCTGGAAATCCGCAATGGCCTGTTTGTAAATGTCGGTCTGAGTCTTGTTGGTATCGTTTTTTGCCCAAAAGGTAATCTCGTAATTCCGGGAGGTGTCGAATTCCTCAGGCACTGTAAAATCCTCCATCCCTTTGGAACCATGGCAGCCGGTGAGCGTCAGGACGCTGAGGAGGAAAGCACCGAGGGGGAGCAGGAGACTCCGCAGGCTCTTTTTCCGTGTTTGATGGATCATCCCTTTGTACCTCCTCTCGCCACGCCTTCCATTACCTTCCGGCGGAAGATTAGGAATAAGAGGATCAGCGGTACGGAAATCACTACCACCGCCGCCATCATTGCCGGAATGTTTTCCCGTCCGAAGCCGTTCTCACGGATTTCCTGTATTCCGTTGGACACCAGATAATAGTCGGGGTCATCGGTAATCAGCCGGGGCCAGACGTAGGAGTTCCAGCATTCGATGACTTTTAGGATAATAATGGTGATTAAAGTGGGTCTGCAGATGGGAATCATGACCTTCCGCAGATAGCGCAGGTCGGGAGTGCCGTCCACCTTGGCAGCATAATAAAGTTCATCCGGCACTTGGGCAAAATTCTCACGAAGCAGGTAAATGTAAAAGACCGAGGTGACGGAGGGCAGGATCAGCCCGATAAAAGTATTCCGCCATCCCAGATTTGTGACAGTGGCAAAATTTGTGATGACCACAAGCTCGTTGGGAATCATCATCAGGGAGAGGAATAAGGTAAAGGCAATATTTTTCCCCCTGAATTCCAATCTGGCAAAGGCAAAGGCCGCAAGGGTGATTACAGCCACCATAATGAGGGTGGTAATCACGGTAAAGATCAGCGTGTTAAGGAGGTACTGCCCCAAGGGCACGGTGGTGAAAGCGTCCGCATAATTCTGCAATGTGGGCGATAAGGTGAAGAAAGCAGGAACGTGTTCCGCGTTATAGGAGCCGTAGCTTTTTAAGGAAGTCAGCACCATCCAGTAAAAAGGAAACAGCACAATCACCGCCCACAATAGGAGTAGAATATAAACGGCGGTGTTCCCGACGGCCTTTCGGGTTCGGGAGGATTTTTGGATTTTTCGGTAATCAAGTTGTTTTTCCATAGGAATAACCATGCCTTTCTGCGGTTTGCAGTAGTGTCCCCGCTTTGATGCGGTTGCAAGATTGATACCCCGTCAGCCTGCCGTGAAGGCATTGAAAAAGTCGGTATCTGCCTAACGAATACACAATATATGTGTATTTTACAAACTAACAGTTCTGCATATTGTGTTCTTCTTTAGGTAATTTGGACTTTTTCAGTGCCCTCGCCTGCCGTAGGGGGGAAAGTGCAAGATTGTGTATTTGCACGGCGGGTTACTGTTCACTCCGTGACCGGTACAGCGTTGCATGAAACTTGAAGCAATCACTGATTGATGTTTGCGTCAGCGCAAGGCGGTGGAAGAAGGCGAGCACAAGGTATTGTTGACTGGCACCAACGCGGCGGTGGCGTGGGTGTGAAAAGTAACCACCGCGGTTCTTATGTGTAATGTACGTGTTTGCGGCTGACTAACAGGTTAATGCAGGTAATGGTCAGCACAATGGCAAACAGCAGGATAGCCGCTGCGGACGCGTAGGAAGGGTAGCCTCCGCTGTCGCCATACAGCATATCGTAGACATAGCCCACAATGGTATTCATTTCCGCCGCATTTAAGTTTGTTCCAAACAATGCCACTGCATCGCTGTAGGCTTTAAAGGCTCCGATGAATCCCGTGATAACCAGATAGAAAACCGTAGGGGAAATCATGGGAAGGGTAATCTTCCGGAAGATACGGAACCGTGAAGTGCCGTCCACTCTGGCAGCGTTGTAGTATATCGGATTCACGGAGGCCAGAGCGCTGGTCAAAATCAATATTTTAAAAGGCATAACCACCCAGACGGTGTAAAAGCAGAGGACAAACATTTTAGCCCAGTAGGGGCCGTCGATAAAGTCCACGGAGCTGCCCCCGAACCATTGGATTAAGAGATTGACAAGTCCCTCCGAGTAGGCCGTTTTCTTGAACAGAATCATAAAGACCAGCCCTACCGCCAAAGTGTTGGTCACATAAGGGAGGAAGTAAACGGTCTGAAACAATTCCCGCAGAGGCTTGACGGAACTCAGCGCCAGAGAGATTAGAAGCGCCAGCCCGGTGGAAAGAGGAACCGTAATCGCTACCAGTATAAATGTATTTTTTACCGCCTGCAAGAAGTAGGGGTCGTGCAGGACATATGAATAATTGTACGTTCCCACATCAAAAAAGGTCTGGGAGGCAAAATTATATCCTTCCTCAAAGGAATATATGAATACATCAACGAGGGGATAGATCATGAAGGCACCCAAAAATAAAAATGCGGGAAGCAGGTAGAGCCAGCCCTTTATAGTTTGTTTTTCCATAGTGGATATCCTTTCTGGGTTCTATGGTGTTTTTGGGACATGCCGCATCAGCGGCACGAACAATTAATGAATCCGCTCTCCCGTTTCTTTTCGGAAGAGGAAAAGCTTTTGCGGTTTCAGGGCAAAGCGTACAGTCTCGGAGGAGGTATCCACCTTGGCTTCCGCGTTTATGATGGAGCGGACCGAGGGAGCTTCGCAGCACTTGTGAGTGGAGACCACACTGATATCTCTTCCCATGATTTCAATACGGCTTAAATTGCAGCTCATAGGGCCGTCTTCTTGAAGGACGAAGCCCTCCGGACGGATCCCCACGGAAACTTCTTGGTCTGCTACGCCGTTTACGGTGAGGACGGCTTCTCCGCCGATATACAGCTGTTCTTTCTTGACCGTGCCTTGGAAGACGTTGATGGGCGGAGTGCCTAAGAACTTTGCCACAAAGAGGTTCACGGGATTATCGTAGACATCCTGAGGCTTGCCGATCTGCTGTACCACACCTTCTTTCATAACCACAATGATATCGGAGATGCTCATGGCTTCATCCTGATCGTGGGTGACGAAGATGGTGGTAATTTGGGTCTGTTTCTGTATCCGCCGTATTTCTTCACGGGTCTGTAGTCTCAGGCGGGCGTCCAGATTGGAAAGGGGTTCGTCCAGCAGGAGCACCCGGGGCATTTTCACCAGCGCTCTGGCAATTGCCACACGCTGCTGCTGGCCGCCGGAGAGCTCGCCGGGTCTGCGTTCCATCAGTTCTTCAATCTGCACCAGTTTGGCTGCTTCATAAGCCCGCCGTTCCATTTCGGTCTTGGTCAGCTTGTCCGCACCTCGCAGGTTTTCCAGAGGGAAGGTAATGTTTTTTTTGACCGTCAGGTGGGGATAGAGGGCATAATTTTGAAATACCAAGCCTACGCCCCTGTGCTCGGGGGGCAGATTGGTAACGTCGTCTTCCCCGAACAAAATTCTGCCGCCGGTGGGTTTCTGTAAACCGCAGATTAAGTTCAAAGTGGTAGATTTGCCGCAGCCGGAGGGCCCCAGCAGTCCTACCAATTTGCCGTCGGGGATTTCGAAATGGAAGTCGTTGACGGCAGTAACCTCCTCGCGGCTTTTCTTGTTCCGGCCGGGAAATTTCTTTGTCAGATGCTCTAATACAATTTTCATAGGTCCTCCTATTCCAGTTCCGTCCCTGCGCTGCAACGCCCATGTGAGGGAAGAAATTTTCATTTGCTAAAACAAGCAACTGAAAATTCCTTCCGGGCGTTTCCGCTCCGGGACTGATTCCAGTTCCGTCCCTGCGCTGCAACGCCCATATAAGGGAAGGAATTTCATCTGCAAAGGAAGCAGCTGAAAATTCCTTCCGGGCGTTTCCGCTCCGGGACTGATTCCAGTTCCGTCCCTGCGCTGCAACGCCCATATAAGGGAAGGAATTTCATCTGCAAAGGAAGCAGCTGAAAATTCCTTCCGGGCGTTTCCGCTCCGGGACTGATTCATATTTATATATCATAAGAGTGTCTTAGGTCGCTGGATATGTGGTCGAGGTCGGGGTAAATAAAGCTTTCCGTAATGCCGAATACCCGCAGGCTGTCGATAAAGTATTTCTTTCTGTCACGGGGAATTATAATTTTGTATAAAGTATTCTCATCGCAGATATCTTCTAAACGCCGTAAGGAGTTGTGGATGGTAAAGCTGGCTTGCTGGTAGTTCATGCGCAGATTGTTTTCCGTGGAGTGGCAGGCCAGAATCTTGTTCCGCAGCGCCGGATTGTGGTGGGAGTGTTTAAAAGCAGGCAGCAGCATTTCTTGGCTGGTATCCGCATCAATGGGATAGATACAGCGGCCAAATCCCTCCTGTTCGTTAAATATGTCCGGTGCCAGAACCCAGATGCCGGCGTCTTTGTCGGCAGTGTCCGCGAAGGTTTCCGTGGCAAAGAAAGAAGCAATCAAGGGAGACAGGCTCCAGTCCAGCATCCTTGTGGGCAGGCCGTAATGCTGCATCAGGGATACCCATGCGGCATAATTATGCTTTTCCGGGGCGTTGGTCAGAATCTGTTTGGCCCGGATATAGAAATCGTTTGTAATGTATCGTTCGATATCCACCCGCTTCTGGCTCCGCTGTATAGAGGGGAGCAATGCCAGACCGGCGTCTTCCTCTCCTCTGTACCACAGCCGCAGGCCGTGCTTTTGGTATAGGCTGTTTACAAACTGGAGCAGTTCATCAATGGTACGGACTTCTTCGATAATCATGTGTTTTCTTCCTTATTCTAAATCTAAAATAAAAGCTTTCCGGCAACTGTTCATAACAAACTGAATGAGATATGCGGACATATCGGCGGCAAAGGCCGTTACGAAATCATTTAAGCTTCGGCAACTATGATTATAGGAGATTTTGCATGGAAGCGCAAGTGAAAGGGGACGGCTTTCCTTTATAAATGCATTTTGGGTTACTTTTCACACCCATGCTGCCGCTAGGTGTTTTCACGCGTTTTTTGCGGTTTCTGTGTATGTGTTATCGGTCACAGAGTGAAAGTAACCATTTTATACAAATATATGATATAATGAAACCGCACTTTATGACACATTAATTGCAGCGTTAATCCGGAAGGATCCAATGTTTGAGCTGTCCTGCGGCAGGGATGGAATCAAACGGAGACTGACACAGCGGTAGTGCGGACAGTAGGGGCTGCTTATTGATAACCTCGGAGCGTGTAATGCCGCAATAGGAACGGATTGACCGGAAGGAGAATTTAATATGAAAACAGTAAGGGTTGCAGCGGCAATCATATGTGATTCGGTGAAAGAAAAAAAGAAAATCTATGCCACTGCAAAGGGGTATGGAGAATTTCAAGGCCAATGGGAATTTCCGGGAGGTAAATTAGAAGAAGGGGAGACGTCCCGGCAGGCTTTAAAACGTGAGATAAAAGAAGAACTGGACACGGAAATCGAAATATTTGATCTCTTTGATACCGTTGAGTATGATTATCCTCATTTTCATCTTTCAATGGACTGCTTCTGGTGCGAAGTCGTATCGGGCGGTCTGGTTTTGAAGGAAGCGGAGGCGGCCAAGTGGTTCACGAGAGAAGAATTGGATTCCGTATCGTGGCTTCCGGCAGACATTTCTTTGATTCATAAAATCAAAAAAGAAATGCAATAAAGCAATACTTTTCACATCTTTGCCCCGTCAGACGTTTTCACGCGGTTTAGGGACGAACCTGTCTCTTTCCTACTTTACTTTATCTTGCTACTGTGTTAAAATCCTAAAGAAAGCGGTCAAGCGGGGAGAGCGCCGCAAGGCCGTATGGTAAATGCAGTAACAGGCACGTTCTCAGATGGAGGAGATTATGAAAAAGAAATTGGCATTGGCACTTGTGCTGGCTATGGGGCTGGCCATGACAGGATGTGGGGACAGTGAGACTTCGGGCGATGCTAAAAGCATGGTATATGCCGTGGAGGCGGGTTCCGCGGGAGAGGCGGCAGCACAGGAGAAAGGATATTCCGTTAATTCCGTTGCTTCTCAGGCGGATGCTCTGATGGAAGTGGCATCCGGTACTTCCGATGCGGCGATTATTGATCTGCTGATGGCAGGCGCTATGATCGGTGAGGGCACCAGCTATCCTGATCTGACCCACACAGAGGAATTGACCACGGAGGAGTATGGGGTAGGCTGCCGCAAGGGTTCCGATTTGGCGGAATACATTAACGCCGTATTGGCTGACAGCTATGCGGATGGTTCCATGCGGAAGATTGCGGAGACTTACGGCGTTCAGGAGGCCTTGGTGGAACAGTCGGGAGGGTCTTATGATGCAGCGGCGGACGGAGATGTGGCATACATTCAGGGCAAAGGTACTTTAATCGTAGGAATCACGGAGTTTGAGCCTATGGATTACAGGGATGCTTCCGGCCAGTGGATCGGTTTTGACGCTGATATGGCCCGGATGGTTGCAGACAAGCTTGGTGTGGAAGCACAGTTTGTCGTAATAGACTGGGACAACAAAATTATGGAACTTGACTCCAAAAATATTGATGTCGTATGGAACGGTATGACGCTCACCAACGAAGTAACAGAGGCTATGGAGTGTACGAATGCATATTGTAAGAATGCTCAGGTAGTCGTGGTTCCTGCAAAATAGGATAGGAATCGGATATTAAATAGGTTTATAAGCTGGTAAAACGGGCAGAGGGCATTATACTCTCTGCCTTTGTATGGTAAATTACATACGTCTGATTCAAATGTAGTATTTGGGTTTATTTCTGCGTCAATGAACCAAGTGCAGCGTCGGCATCAGCATAAGATCATGTTACATGACTTGTCAAATGCTATGACAAATGCTATGACAAATGCCATGTGGAGGTGAATACCTTCCTCTTGAAGCATTTTAAATTTTGTATCCGCTGTCTGCGGCAAGGTAAGTGACGGAAATAAGTTACAGTAGAAGCCGGTTGTTTAGTGTGAAGGAAATCACTAAGTTCGAAAAGACCTCGCTAAGTGATTTCACGCTCTGCGGAGCAGAGCTTCTTCCCAAACTGCTAAAGCAGTTGGAAGAATCGCTGATGCGATTCTTCCGGATTTGCACCGACTTATTGATTGTTTGTGCCGGCTGTGTCGGCATGACGGGAAGTGTGAAGGAAATCACTAAGCTTGAAAAGACCTCGCTAAGTGATTTCACGCTCTGCGGAGCAGAGCTTCTTCCCAAACTGCTAAAGCAGTTGGAAGAATCGCTGATGCGATTCTTCCAGATTTGCACCGACTTATTGATTGTTTGTGCCGCCGATGGCGGCATGACTGGAAGTTTGGAGATTTTCACAACGAACGGGAGAAAAGCATGTTCTGGACAGTAACATTGGAATTATTAAACGGTCTTGCCACCACTTTTCAAATTTTCATATTTACATTATTATTTGCGCTGCCGTTGGGATTGCTTCTGGCTCTGGGAACGATGAACAAATGGAAGCCGCTGAGATTTTTGCTGCAGGTGTTAATCTGGGTGATCCGGGGAACGCCGCTGATGCTGCAGCTGATTATCATATTTTATGGTCCGGGGCTTTGGCTGGGGCAAAATATCTGGAAAGGGAATGAGGCGGGCCGTATTACCGCCACAGTGGTAGCCTTTTCCTTAAATTATGCCTGTTATTTTTCCGTTATTTTCCGGGGCGGTATTGAAGGGGTGCCTGTAGGACAGCGGGAGGCAGGACAGGTACTGGGCATGACGAGAAGCCAGATATTTTTTAAGATTACGCTGCTTCAGATGATAAAGCGGGTAGTGCCGCCCTTGTCAAACGAGGTGATCACACTGGTAAAGGATACTTCCCTTGCCAGAATAATTGCGGCGTATGAGCTTACTTTTGCAGGCTACTCATTTATGAAGTCTGCGGGTATCACATGGCCGCTGTTTTACACAGGTGTGTTTTACCTGATATTTGTAGGTATTCTTACATTGTTGTTTAATTATATCGAAAAGAAGTTGTCGTATTTCAGATAGGTATTCGGACATATAAAGTACCGTAAAAGGCGATTGCATTAGGAGGAGACCGTATGGCGATCTTGGAAGTAAATCATATCGGAAAACGTTTCGGGAATACTAAAGTTTTAGAAGACGTGGGATTTTCTCTGGAAGAGGGAAAGGCGCTTGCTATTATCGGCTCTTCCGGCTCCGGCAAGACTACGCTGCTGCGGTGCCTGAATTTTCTGGAGACGCCGGATCAGGGAACTATTTCCGTAAAGGGGGAAGTATTGTTTGATGCCTCACGGCCTCGGGCAGGAAAAGAAAAGGAGCTTCGGAAGAAGCGTCTGCACTTTGGCATGGTTTTCCAGTCCTTTCATCTGTTTCCCCAATACACGGCTCTGGAAAATGTGATGCTGGCGGAGGATATGCTGGCAAGGGAGAGGGAGGACTATAAACAAAATAAAAAGGAAATTCAAGAGGAAATAAAGAAGCACGGAGCGGAGCTGCTGGATCAAATGGGATTGAGGGAAAGGATGGGGCATTATCCCCACCAGCTTTCGGGGGGACAGCAGCAGAGAGTGGCGATTGCCAGAGCCTTGGCGTTACAGCCTGATATTTTGTGCTTTGACGAACCTACCTCAGCGTTGGATCCCGAGCTGACGGGAGAAGTATTAAAGGTCATCCGCGGTCTGGCGGAGCAGAGCACCACCATGATTATTGTGACCCATGAAATGGCCTTTGCCAGAGATGTGGCAGATCATATAATTTTTATGGACGGCGGTGTGATTGTGGAAGCGGGCGATCCTTTGCAGGTCATTGAGAATCCCCGCGAGGAAAGGACAAAACAGTTTTTGGCCCGATACAATTGTGAGATGAAAATCTAAGACGCCCAAATACGTCATCTAAGAAATTCTAAGTATCACAAACAATAAGTGAGAAGAATGCCAAGTGCAGGCATTCTTCTCACTTATTGTTTATGCCGACTGCGTCGGCATGACGGGAAGGGTGAAGGAAATCGCCAAGCTCGAAAAGACTTCGCTAAGTGAGTTCACGCTCTGCAGGCAGTCGGTTTTATCCGAAATGCTGCGGTGGGTATGGGGCGTTGTGTGTCGAAATAGTTTACCAATTTGATTTTGTTAGATAAAGGATTTGCTTAGCTTTTGTAGAATAGATGAGGTAATTATATAATTTTAGAGTCAGGCGATACTTTACATTAAAAAGATGTGTATAAGGCGGAGAAGGCTAATGAGCGCAGTATTAAAAAATGCATTAGATGATTATTATAAAACGATAAAAGGCGAGAGGGCTGATTATCAGGCATGTTATAAGAGTTTTTGGAGTATTGTAATCAAGAATTAAAGTTGTATTCACTTGCTGACCTATCTGCAAATCTTACAAAGATAGATGTGGAACAGGCATGCAAATATTATTTTGAAACAAACAAAAGGGCAACATCTATTGAAGCGATTCAGAGGTTTTTAACGGCGATAGATCAATTTTCCAGCTATGCTAAGGAACGGGATATAGAGTGGAGATATTTGAAGGAAAGTTGCAGAAATAAGCAGATAGTGCATGATATATGGGATGATTTAATAAAATATTGTGGAATGCATAAATATCCCGATAGGATATATTTTGTCATCCATAGTTCTCTACCCAAACCCACCACATATTATTATACTGTTTTGTGATAGGTCGTTCAAAAATTTCATAGATATTCAAAAGTATGAGCACAAGTATAGCACATTCTTTTGCTGTTGTCCATCCTCCCGCCTTTGGGACAAAATGTCTCCAGCAAATCACAGCTCCATCAGCGAGCTGTTTCAGCAAATCGGACAGAGGACCCTACAAGGCGGAGTAATCTCGCTGGAGGGACACCAGCTCCCGGACGGGGGCAAGGTCAATCTGGAACACATAGCCGCAGACAGAATAAAAGAGTAGACATAATATTCAATTTGTATTTTATTATAAAAATGTCTTCTATTGGACAGACTATCTTGAGCAATAGTCACCATATTTGCCGTACTGTTTTTTGTGCATTACGTTGTTGTATTCTGTTGTACGGGCAGATATGGGATATATTGCGGCAAGGGGCAAAATAGGAGGCGGCATATGGAAAATGATACCATTAGATTGTTGAGAGAATGCAATGCGGGTATTAAGATGGGAGTATCTTCGCTGGATGACGTAATAGAACATGTACAGAGCGAGAGCCTGCGGAATCTGCTTGCGAAAAGCAAGGAGACGCATACCAAGCTGGGCAATACCACACATGAATACCTGAATGAGTACCATGATGACGGAAAAGAGCCTGCGATCATGGCAAAGATGATGTCCAAGGTTAAGTCCAATATGGTCATGAATGAGGAAAATGCGGACCACAAAGCGGCGGATCTTATCACCGACGGCTGCAATATGGGTATTAAAAGTATATATAAGTACTTGAATCAATATCCTGCAGCGGAAGACAAAATCAAAAAGCTGGCAAAGGATGTGGCTCAGGCCGAGGAGACGTTGGTGAAGGATTTACGGGAATTCTTATAGTCGGCAACTCACTTTGGCGTATTCCGCAAATTGGTTCCCGCGAGCAATAAGCTTGATGCCCCGTTGCTTGCTGAGGGTTGTTGACTGCGGCGCCGAATCCGTCTTGTGCTTTTCACGCAAATACAGCGTGAAAACACGGGGCGGCAGTGAGTGAACAGTAATGAAGTTATACTTGCAAATGCCGTTTCCCTGTGTTATTATTACTTATGTTAACGAAAATCGTGATTGACTGGAGAAAGGAGGGTTTACCATGCAGAAGAACAGACGAATCCAAAGCAAAATAAAGAATATGGTAACTAAAGGCAAGGCAGCCCTCACGGAATACGGATATCCGGAATATAGTTTATGGATAGATTAGATTTACAGACTGCACCTTTAGGGTGCTTTTTTTGTACCTGTTTTTCCGGAATTGCACCAATTCATTCATTGCTTGAGCCGACTGTGCCGGCATGTTTGAAAGTGTGTGGGCTATGCCGTAAACACGGCATTTCTCATTCGGATTTAAGATTCCGCAGAGCGGAATCATGGAGGTTAGTGTGAAAATAGTAAAAGGTATTTATGCCGAGGCAAAAATATTTACGGATGATGTAGATGCATACGCTGAAGCACAGGTGAAAATGATATGTGATAATCAAGTGGCGGAGGGAAGCAGGATCCGCATGATGCCGGATATACATCCCGGAAAGACAGCTCCCATAGGGCTGTCCATGACAGTAAAGGACAGAGTAATCCCGCAGCTTCTGGGAGTGGATATCGGCTGCGGAATGACCTGTGTAAAATTGAATAAAAGCAATGTTGAATTTCAAAAACTGGATAAAGTGATCCGGGAAAATGTACCCGCCGGATTTACCATACGGAGAGAGCCTCATCACATGGCCGGGGAATTTTCTTATGAGACGCTTCACTGTGCCGGTCATATTAACAAGAAGAAGGCGGAAAGAAGCCTTGGTACGCTTGGGGGCGGGAATCATTTCATAGAGCTTGACAGGGCGGAGGACGGTTCCGTATACCTTGTGGTGCACACCGGCAGCCGGCATCTGGGAGAGGAAGTGGCGGAATATTATACGAAACTGGCCGCCCGAAGCTTCAAAGAATGCGGCGGAGAGGTTCCCTATTATATGAGTTATCTGGAGGGTGAAAACAAGGAGGCTTATTTGGAAGACGTGGCAATCATTCAAAAGTACGCTCAGTGGAACAGGGAGATCATTGTCCGGGAAATATTGAAGGGAATGAAATGGAAAGCATTGGATCAGTTTTCCGTTCCTCATAATTATTTGGATGAGTCCGGAATCCTTCGGAAGGGCTCTATTTCCGCCCGGAAGGGTGAGAGTGTGATTATTCCTGTCAATATGAGGGATGGAGTCCTTCTGGGAATCGGAAAAGGTAATCAGGAATGGAATTGTTCGGCTCCCCATGGATCCGGCAGAAAACTGAAACGTGAGGATGTGAAAACACTGCATACTGTGTCGGAATTCAAGAAAGAGATGAAGGGGATTTACAGCAGCTGTGTAGGTGCGGAAACGTTGGATGAGGCGCCCTTTGCCTATCGCTCCGTATCGGAAATCGCAGAACGGCTTCAGGAAACCGTTGAGATCACGGAACATTTAAAACCTGTCTATAATTTCAAGGCGGGAAGCAGACAATAGCACCCGGAAAGCCGGATGAGAAACGGGGGTAGTGACAGGAATAGAAATAGGAATAGAACTTGGATTAGAGATAGAACTTGGAATAGAGATAGAAATTGAGATAGAGATAGAAATTGGAATAGAAATAGGAGATTATATGGTCGTTCAAATCAGTTCGGGGCAAGGCCCCTCCGAATGCCAGCTGGCAGCGGCAAAACTATTCGAGGCATTACAGAAAGAGTATAAAGATTTAAAAAATGTATCCTATACGAAAGGGGAGGAAAAAGGCTGTTTTCATTCCATACGTTTTGAAACGGAGCATGATCTAAGCGGCTTGGAGGGCACGGTACTATGGATTTGTCAAAGTCCGTTCCGCAGAAACCACAAGAGGAAAAACTGGTATGTGGACGTGAGCATAATTCCCGGCTTGACCGAGATTTCGGCAGATAAGGAATATCGCATCGAAAAGTTTCATTGTGGGGGAAAAGGCGGACAGAATGTGAATAAAGTAGAGACGGGAGTGCGCATCACACATATTCCCACAGGGCTTGTATCACAGTCCACCGAGGAACGGAGCCAATATCAAAACAAACAGAGGGCTATGCAGAAGCTTCAGGAAAAACTGGACTGTTTGCAGCAGGAACAGAAAGAGATTCAGGTCAATGCCGCGTGGCGGGAGCATAATCGTATTGTCAGAGGAAATCCGGTGCGCATCTATGAAGGGGAGCAGTTTGTCTTGAAAAAGGTCGGGACGGCGAAGGACGGTCGAAACTAAACGGATAGAAAGTTTACATGGTACTGCCGCTGATTATAGTGATGGTTATTTAGAAGAGAGTTTTGCTGTATTTGGCTCTTATTCATCATCAAATACAGTCTCGTTCATTTCGGGAAAGTCCAATAACATAGAGACAGTCATATTTAAGCCGATTGCCATTTTGTGCAAAGTTTTCAATTTGGGGTTTTTGGTTTTTCCCTTCATAAGGTTATCAACGGTTGACTGTGTAATGCCGGATAAGGTAGCAAGCTTATTGATCGTTATCTTTCTTTCAGCGCATAAATCTGTCAGCCGTTTGATAATGGCATCAGAATATGTCATAGAAATTCTCCTTTATTAAAATAATCTTATATAAAGTATATGTGATAATGAAGATAATTATTAACGGCGCACGGTTGACGTTTGTGATTAAATTGTGTTATTTTAACAATAGACAGTTGATGTTTCTCGTATAACATTGTGATTGTGAAAGGGGACAGATTATGAAGAAAAAGGAAGAGATAAAGAAGTTTCCGTTTTGGGATGAGAAAAAATTGAGGAAAGTTCCTTTTCTGCTCTATGAGAACTATAATGTAACAAAAGAAGAGCTGGATGAATGTAAACGAATAATTGAAGAGCTGAAGAAGCGTGCACAGTCCTCTTCCGCACAATAGAGAGTGTATGAAACACACTCCTTTTGCAGGTGTTTTCATGTTGTTTCTGCGTGACAAACCCGAGACAGACATGCGCGAAATCGCTGTTTTGCGATTTCTGTGCATCTGCTGCTGTGAAAGGAGTGAACAGTAATCCGGTGAGAAAAAGTTAGAGAATTTCATAAAAAAACATTACCAGCAGGGGCTTTCGGTGTTATAATTTAAGGAGACAGCTGTTTTTGTATCGTTGCATTTTGGCATGGAATGCCAAGGACAGGTTTTGGGTACTGTTTCAAACGAAAAGGAAAGCGGCGGAAAAGGAGATTGTTGCTTATGGGAACAAAATTTGTACCGAAAACCTTGGACTATGAGTTAAGCCCATACACCGGCCTTACCCGGGAGAGCTGGCTGGAGGCAGGAAAATATATGCTGGAGGGGATTTTTCAAAACATAGACGATTTTGAAAAACCCGTTATCATGCCAAGGAAGGAGACGGAGATTACTTATCCGCATCTCAAGGCATCCAAGGAGGTTCAGCAGACGCAGCGCACTGCGGAGGTGTTTGAGGGACTGACCAGATCCTTTTTTATTGCGGCTCCTGTGATGCAGAATATTCCGTGGCTGGAAATCTGCGGGTATTCCATGGCGGAATATTATAAGAATCAGGTGCTTAGAGTCTGCACCAAGGGCGATGAGCTGTATGTGGGCACTTATGCGGATCAGCAGGAGATTACAGGTCATGCGGATCCTTTCCGGGCATTTCAGCAGACCGTGGAGACTTGCGCGCTGGTCATTTGCCTCTGGGTCAGCAGGAAGCAGATATGGGATACATATACTCAGGCGGAGAAAGATGTTATAGCGGAATTTTTACAGGGTTATGCCCATGAGAATACCGTGCCTCAGAACTGGCGGCTCTTTAATATGCTGGATATGGCGTTTCTGCATATGGAAGGTTATCCCATAGACAGCGATATTATGCGGGATCATGCACAGGCCATCTTGAATTATTATGCGGGAGACGGCTGGTATCGTGACGGACACTCTTTTGATTATTATTCCTGCTGGGCATTTAACGTATACGCGCCTATATGGAATCTTTGGTACGGCTATGAGAATGAGCCATATATAGCACGGAAATTCGAGGAACAATCCAACAAACTGATGGAGACCTACGGGGATTTCTTTGACAGAGACGGATGGACCAATATGTGGGGCAGAAGCAATATTTACCGCAACGCAGCCACCAGCGCTTTTGACGGAAATATGCTGCTGCACAAAAGTACGGGAAATCCGGGACTGGCAAGGCGTATTTCCTCCGGATCTCTGATGCAGTTTTTGGGAAGGGAAGATTTTCTGTACAAAGGTGTTCCCACGCTGGGCTTTTACGGGCAGTTTTCCCCTCTGGTACAAGGGTACTCCTGTGCGGAATCCCCGTTTTGGCTGGGCAAGGCATTTTTATGTCTCCATTTACCCGCTAATCATCCTTTTTGGACTGCCAAGGAAAATAACGGCAGCTGGGAGTGTTTAGGGGAGAAGGAGGTAAAGGTTACGGCACTGGACGGCCCGGCGCTTTGCTTTTCCAATCATCAGGCCAACGGAGAGACGGTTCTGCGCACCGGAAAAGTGGTAAAGCAGCCCGGTGACGAGCACGGTATGTGGAATTACTCCAAGCTTTGCTATAACACAAAGTATCCGTGGGAATCCGCTCCCGCAGTGGACGTGGAGGCACAACAGTATGTATTGAAGGATAAAACCACAGGGCAGATTTCCAAAGGAAATGTGACCTTCTGGCATGGGGAGAAGAACGGTGTTTTATACCGCCGGCAGTTCTTCGGCTACTGTCTGGAGAAAGAATGCCACTGGATTCAGGCCATAAATCTGGCGGACTTTACAGTGCCTTGCGGTGTGGTTCGTGTGGATAAACTGCGGCTGCACAGAGCGCCCGTCTCGCTGACGCTGGGCTCCTACGGATTCCCGGACAACGGTACGGAAATAGAGGAAAAGTCATGTGGCAGCGCCAAAGCCATTCTCCTGAAAGGAAGGGATGCCTTGGGCAATGAGAAGCAGCTGGCAATGACTATTTATGACGGCTGGAAAGATTTGAAACTGCTTCACAGCACGGGAACCAACCCTGATTCGGAGAAATCCATTGTGCTGTATGCCGAGACGGATCGGGAAAAGCAGTACGGCTATGAGCCTTATATTTTGATTTCACAGGTGATCACAAAAGAGAGTCATGAGGACTTTACGGAGGAGGAACTGTTTCCTATCGAGAAAGTGGAGTATGCCGATCCTGAGGGCTGCGGCGGCTACGGGCATGTAGTGGTATGGATGAAGGGCGGCAGCAGAAAGGGAATTGCCTTTGAGGGAATCGAAGGAAAGATGATGCTGTAGGTAAGAAGGCGCAGCAGGATGATTCTTTTAGGACGGATTTGTAAGTAAACACAAGTATGCGGAACCGTATCCATGCGTAAATGAAATATGCGGATATGGGCAGACGCGCCGGATTCTTTAGAAATCGGATTTTTAGAAACATGCTGTAACACGAAATAGAAAGATTGAGAAGGCACCGGATAAAGACAGTTTGACAGGCTGTCTTTATCCGGTGTTGCATTTCCTGTTACTCAATTATAAATAGGACGGACGTCTTCTCCGGAATAATACCGTCGTCCACAACGAATACCACTGTGTGTTCTCCGGTCTGGGAAGGCTCCGGCTGCCAGAAAAATCGGCCTTTCTCCGCATCAAAGGAAGCTCCCTCCGGCATGTGTTCCGCGGAAAGCTTTAACACCAAGTCGGAACCTGCCCCTTTTACACTATAATATGTCGGTTTCTGTTCCCCGTAAACGATACCGCTGTAGGGCACGTCGGAGATGTCCGTGGCAGGATTTCGCACTTGAAGATTCAGGGAATACTTTTCTCCGGCTTTTATGTGCTGTATTCCTACAGGCCGGATATAGGGGCGGTGCACGGTCAATGGCAGAGGATAGTGATCCGTGTCCTTTCGGAAGGCATATCCCGTCTCTCCACAGGGAACGGTGGGGTATGGGTAGAGACTGTCCATAGGGGTGCCGGGAGAGGGAGCCTTGATTTCCACATGGGCTGAGGAAAGAGACTGTGTCATTTCCAGTCCCTCCACGGTGGTGGTAAAATAGGGCTGCTCCGGTACGTTTTCCGTGTTGGTATGTCTGCGGAAACGGTGGGTAATGAGCGCTACGGGAACTTGGCCGGGATCACAGTATGCTTCCAAGCCGTCTATCCTTATGTTTTTTGCATCGTCCAATATACATACATGCCTGCCGTCGGGTACTTTGCAGCTTATCTTGATGTTTTTTAACACCAAATTGTCCACATGCTTTGCAAAAATGCCGTAAGAGGGCAGTATGCCCCAGTTGCTGGGTTCGGGATATACTTCGGGAAGCTCCGGTACGTTATAAGGGTCATCGACCCAGCTCTCGGTGTCGGGATTCCAATCCGCACGGGGGAGCAGTCCTTCGTTTTTGAGGAAAAAGGTATTCACCAGCCAAGGGAGGCTCTGCACCTTTTCTTCGGCATGAAACTGCGAATACTTCCAATCGGTGTTCAGCTGCCTCTGCTCCACGGCGTGCTCCATGGTAAGTCCGCCCCGGTATTCTGCTTCAATATTTTCCAGAGTTATATTTCTTAAATGGGAGTCCGTCAGCCCCATCAGCAGGATGGGATATCTGGGATCCGCGTTTGTAATTTTCACGTTTCGGATATGAACGTTTTCCACTGCTGCCAGCTTTTCGCAGCCTACGGCGTTGGCATAGAGAGGCTTGTCCTTTTCGGGGATGCCGTCGGTAAGGTTTACGGGATTGCAGATTACAGGCTGTTCCGGCTCCACGATTTCAAAAGAAGAGCAGCCGTCCACGGATATTTTTTTGGTGCGGTTATACTGGGGGGCGTAACGCTTGGGCGGGTAGGAGTGATAAGATTCCTCACAGGGAAGAATCCATTCCTGCTGTTTCAAACGAATATCATCCTTGGCGGGAAAGCCGTCTCCGGCGCCGATTCCGGTGACGGGGAATCTGCCTCTGTCTCCGGCGCGGATAAAGATGGGGGAGCTGGACACATTGTCCAGTATACAATCTTCAAACAGCACATCGGTGAGGGAGGAACAGTCCACCGCTTCCATGGCAAACCCTCTGGAACGGTCAAACTTTACCCGGCGGATGGTCACCCGGTGATAGCCGCAGGTGGATTCCGTGCCGAATTTGACACGTCCCGTGGGACCGCAGCGGTCTTCCGCCACAAGCTTGTCCCTTGTGTATTTTCCGGCGTAGACGCTTCCGGCATCGTATCCGCTGACAATGCAGTCTTCGATTAAAACATTCTGCGTAGGCATAAAAATTCCTGCGCCGAAGGACGCTTTCAGACACAGCCCGTCGTCCGTCAGAGAGTTGCAGGTAGTGCGGCGCACCGTTACGTCCTGACAGCAGTCGATATCGAAAGCGTCTCTGGTGGTGTCTATGAGGACATTGTCCGCGTAGAGATTCGTACATCCTTCGGTGATCACTGCAAAATGTCCTCCTATGGTTACGGAGAAATCCTGAAACACTATATTTTTACAGCGTACTAGGGCGATTCCCTTATTGCCGAACCATGTGCCCCGGTGGCCCCGGGCTCCTCTGCGCAATGGTTCCAAAGGATCACCGCCCTGAAGGATGTATTCCAGCACGCCCGTCTCTTCGTCAAGACGGCCTCCGGTGAAAAGTCCCTTGCCGTAGATCATAACGTTTTCCAGATCGGATCCGTAGACAAGGCTGTTGGCAAAGTAAGTATGACCGTGATCCTGTATGCCCACATAGGGATTTACTTCGGGTTCCTCATAATTTCCGCCGTCCTTGTTCCGGTCTTCCTCCGGCTTTGCGGCAGCGACTACCGCGCCCTCTTCCAGAAAGAGATTGACATTGCTCCGGAGCAGGATAGTATAAGTGAAATAGGTGCCCCTGGGCACTGTCACGGTGCCTCCGCCTGTGGCAGCAGCTTTTTTGATTGCTTCATTGAATGCCGTTGTATTAGCCTGAGGGGTGCCCGTGGGAGAGGCGCCGAAGTCCGTGACATAGAAAAAAGTCTCTTTTTCCAGCATTTGCGGACGTATGGAAGCACCCGTGGCTTCTAATATAGTCTGTTTGGTTGACATGCTTTTCTCCTTTAGATTGTAATGAATAAATGTATTATACGTTTTTTGTGATGCTGATACCACGGATTGCTTCGCATTGCATGCTCCCGCAATCTCAAAACACCTCTATTCCGCTTGTTTTTCCATGAAAAGCGGCTGCTTTTCGGTGTTTGGCGGCTCCCAAGTTCAAAAATGCTCTTTCAAGCGAGCCCGCATCCAAATAAATTTGCATTTAGCATCAATTGCCGTTCTTCCGTCTTTTTTCATCTCCGATAAAAATCAGCTTTGTTATGGGAAAGACATAAAAAGGAGGGTGCTGTCAATAATGATTACAACTCTGACTTTGTTCAGATAGGAATATTCAGACAGGAATACTCATTGTTGCTTTGATCGGATTGTACCGTGCAATTTTAAAGGAAAACGAATACAGCCGCCACAGCCGTCATAGTGACGGCTGACGCTGGCTCTTCTATGGTTTTCCCTTTTTTCACTATAGCACATCCGGCAGCAGGATACAAGAGTCGAACAGGGTCTTCCTTTCGCCTTTTTCCTTTTCGGTAATCGGGGAGAGCAGCAGTAATGCAGCAAGGGATTTTCGGAATAAGAAAAAGTACTTGACAACGGCATCCGGCGGATGTACTATAGCAAATAGTTTGAGACTCAAATAGTTTGACTATCAAACAAATTGACTTTCAAACTATATGAAGTGGTAAAGAAAACCATAAAGAGCGGAATAGAAAAGGAGAAAATGATATGTTTGAAAAAGTAAAGGAAGTTATCGAGGAGAAATTAAATGCGGAAGGCATGGAAATTACGGAAGATACCAGCTTTAAGGATGATTTAAACGCAGACTCCCTTGATTTGTTTGAATTGGTGATGGCTTTGGAGGATGAGTTCGGAATCGAGATTCCTTCCGAGGAGCTTGAGCAGCTGAACACAGTGGGCGATGTGCTGAATTATCTGAGAGATAAGGGCGTAGAGTAAGGAGAACTTTGTTTGTGCCATATGTGGGGCAGAATGAGAGGAAGTATGAAAACTAGAATTACGGAACTTCTGGGAATCCAATATCCTATTATACAGGGGGGAATGGCGTGGGTGGCGGAATACCACTTGGCAGCAGCCGTCTCCGAAGCCGGCGGTATCGGTCTCATCGGTGCGGGCGGCGCTCCTGCATCCTTTGTGCGGGAGCAGATCCGAAAGACGAAAGAGCTGACCCAAAAGCCCTTCGGCGTAAACATTATGTTGATGAATCCCGAGGCTGACGAGATTGCAAAGGTAGTGGTGGAAGAAGGCGTGAAGGTGGTTACCACCGGTGCGGGAAATCCCGGCAAGTATATGGCGGCATGGAAGGACGCAGGCGTGAAAGTGATTCCTGTGGTTGCCAGTGTGGCTATGGCAAAGATGATGGAGCGCGCCGGAGCCGATGCCGTGGTAGCCGAGGGAACGGAGTCCGGCGGACATATCGGTTCCGCTACCACTATGACTTTAGTGCCTCAGGTGGTGGATGCCGTGAAAATCCCGGTGATTGCTGCGGGTGGAATCGCCGACGGCAGGGGCTTTGCGGCGGCTGTGATGCTGGGCGCTGAGGCAGTACAGCTGGGCACCCGCTTTATTGTGGCAAAGGAATCCATCGTGCATGAGAATTATAAGCAGAAGATCATTGCCGCCAGAGATATCGATTCCGAGGTAACCGGCATGAGCCATGGGCACCCGGTGCGCCAGCTTCGCAACAGCATGACGAGAGAGTATTTGAAGCTGGAGAAAGCGGGAGCTCCTTTCGAGGAATTGGAGCAGCTGACTTTAGGCGCATTGCGAAAGGCCGTTGTGGAGGGAGATACCGTGAACGGCACATTGATGGCGGGACAGATTGCAGGTCTTGTGAGCAAAGAGCAGACTTGTGCGGAAATGATACAGGAAATCATGGAACAGGCGGAAAACATTTTTCAAACACGCTGCAGAAGCTGATTGAGAACAATACGGAGGCTGAACATGGGAAAGACAGCGTTTCTTTTTCCCGGACAGGGAGCCCAGTATACGGGTATGGGCAAAGAATTTTATGACACATATGAAACGGCAAGGAAGGTATTTGATCTGGCATCGAAGGCTACGGGGCTGGATATAGCGGAGCTTTGCTTTACGGAAAACGATAGATTAAATATTACGGAATATACCCAGATTGCCATGCTCACCTGTGAGACGGCGATTCTGAAGGTGCTGGAAGAGCAAGGGATCAAAGCGGATGTATGTGCGGGATTGAGCCTTGGGGAGTACGGCGCGTTGGCAGCGGCAAAAGTGATGGAATTGGAGGATTTGTTCCGGCTGATCCGGAGCAGAGGTATCTTCATGCAGGAAGCATATCCTGTCGGCGGCGCTATGACGGCGGTATTGGGACTGGATGCGGACACTATCCGCGAAGTCTGTGAGGAGACGGAAGGAATCGTATCCATTGCCAACGACAACTGTCCCGGACAGATCGTTATTACAGGTCAGGAAGCCGCGGTGCAGAAGGCTTCCGAGAAGCTTACCGAAGCAGGCGCCAAGCGCTGTGTGCCCTTGAAGGTCAGCGGGCCTTTTCATTCCGCATTGTTAAAGGGAGCCGGGGAAAAGCTTGCGGCAGAGCTTGCGGCCGTGGAGGTACATGACCCTGTGATTCCTTATTTTTGCAATGTGGAAGCAGCGCCCGTGACGGAAGCTTCCGGAGTGAAAGAACTGTTGGCGAGACAGGTTTCCGGAACGGTGAGATGGCGCGAAAGTATGCTGCAAATGATTGCCGACGGTGTAGATACTTTCATAGAAATCGGACCGGGAAAGACATTGACAGGATTCCTGCGCAAGACGGACCGGAACGTCAAAGCGATAAACGTAGAGACCGTGGCAGATTTACAAAAATTGCGGGAAACATTGAAATAAAGAGACGGAACCGGAAAACAGTCCCGAAAAGGAGATGCCCGGAAGGGATTTCAGACGCGCCAGCGTGTGAACATCCCTTCCCGAAAAAGGGGCATCGGAATAAAAGGGACGGAACCGGAATAAAAGGGATGGAACCGGAAAACAGTCCCGAAAAGGAGATGCCCGGAAGGGATTTCAGACGCGCCAGCGTGTGAACATCCCTTCCTGAAAAAGGGGCATCGGAATGAGGGGACGGAACCGGAATAAGGAGAGAAAATGCTTACAGGTAAGGTTGCATTGGTAACCGGCGGGAGCAGAGGAATCGGGCGTGCCATTGCCTGCGCTCTTGCCAGAGAGGGAGCGTTGGTGCTGGTAAACTATAACGGCTCCAGAGAGCGTGCCCTTGAGGTGGTGGCACAGATCGAACAGGAAGGCGGCAGCGCGGAAGCTGTGGGCTGTGACGTGTCCGATTTTGAAGCCTGCGGGAAAATGATAGAGGAAGCGGTTGCAAAGCATTCCCATATTGATATTTTGGTGAACAATGCGGGAGTGACCCGTGACGGATTGATTATGCGGATGTCTGAGGCGGACTATGATCAGGTGCTGGACACGAATCTGAAGGGAGCTTTTAATACGATCAGGCATCTTTCCAGACAGCTGTTAAAACAGAAGAGCGGAAAAATAATTAATATTTCATCCGTATCCGGTATTCTGGGAAATGCAGGACAGGCGAACTATTCCGCTTCCAAGGCCGGACTTATCGGTCTGACCAAAAGCGTGGCAAGGGAGCTTGCAAGCCGCGGAATCTGCGTCAATGCCGTGGCTCCCGGTTTTGTGGATACCGAGATGACACAGGCATTGTCGGATAAAGTAAAGGAAGATGCGGTAAAAACCATCCCCTTGGGCAGGATGGGCAGCGTGGAAGATATTGCAGAGACGGTGCTGTTTCTGGCGGGAAAAAGAGGAGATTATATTACCGGACAGGTCTTTTGCGTGGATGGCGGACTCTGTATATAAAAACATCTTCAATCTGTTTTCAGGCGTGTCATCGGGCAAAAATGATATTGCTCCGGCGCTCTAAACGGCCCATGACGGCATAGACTGCCGCTGTCTGGCAGGAAGCCTGAAACAGACACTTTAATGCAATGGAATTTTGAAGAAAGAATTCTATTGTTATGAAGATCGATAGGACGTAAGTGTGAAAGACTTGCACCGATTCATTGATTGTTTGTGCCGCCGATGGCGGCATGTCTGGAAGGTTGAATAAAAATGCGTATTCAACCATTGATTTGAGTGCGCGGGGCAGCGCACAGATGGGTGTAAGAATAATATGAAGAGACGAGTTGTTGTGACAGGAATGGGAGCCATCACTCCTATCGGAAACAGTGTGGAGAGCTTTTGGGAGAGTGTAAAGCAGGAAAAAATCGGTTTTGCACCCATTACACATTTTGACACGGCTGAGTACAAGTGTAAACTGGCGGCAGAAGTCAAGAATTTTAATCCTGAGGACTATATGGATAAAAAGTCGGCGCGGCGTATGGAGTTATTCTGCCAGTATGCCATTGCGGCTTCCAAGGAGGCCATGGAGGACTCCGGTATACAAATGGATCAGGAAGACCCTTACATGGTGGGATGCGCCATAGGCAGCGGCGTGGGCAGCCTTCAGGCATTGGAAAGAGAACATGGCAGACTGATGGAAAAAGGCCCCTCCAAGGTAGGCCCCATGCTGGTTCCCCTGATGATATCCAACATGGCGGCGGGCAATGTCAGTATTGCATTTGGGTTAAAGGGCAAAAGTATTGACGTGGTGACTGCATGTGCTACCGGTACGCATTCCATCGGGGAAGCCTTCCGCACCATTCAATACGGTGATGCGGATGTGATGGTGGCAGGCGGAACGGAAGGCGCTGTCTGTCCTGTTGGCATTGCAGGATTTACTTCCCTTACGGCTCTTTCTACCTGTCAGGAACCTGAGAGATGCTCCGTTCCTTTTGACAAAGACAGAAGCGGATTTGTCATGGGAGAGGGCGCGGCCGTTGTGGTGCTGGAAGAATTGGAACATGCAAAGAAGAGAGGGGCAAAGATTTACGCCGAAGTGCTGGGGTATGGCTGTTCTTCCGATGCTTATCACATTACTTCTCCTGCGGAAGACGGCTCCGGTGCGGCAAAAGCGATGCTGAATGCATTGAAGGACGGGGGCGTGTCGCCTGAGGAACTGACCTATATCAACGCGCACGGAACCGCTACCCACCACAACGATCTCTTTGAGACCAGAGCCATTAAGCTTGCCTTCGGAGATCATGCAAAGGCTTTAAAGATTAATTCCACAAAATCCATGGTGGGACATCTTCTGGGAGCCGCAGGTGCATTGGAATGTGTAACCTGCGTAAAAGAAATTCAGGAAGGTTTTATCCACAAGACAGTGGGGTTAAGAGAGACGGAAGAAGAATTGGATTTAAATTATTGTAGGGATGCCTCTTTTGAGGAAGTGCCCTATGCCCTCAGCAATTCCCTCGGTTTCGGCGGTCATAACGCAAGTATACTGCTGGGAAAATATTTATAAGCGGTCATTCGGAAAGGAAGCGGTCAAATGTCGGTTTATACAACTCAGGAAATTATGGAAATTATTCCTCACAGGTATCCCTTTTTGTTGATTGATACCATTGAAGAACTGGAACCGGGAGTACGTGCCGTGGGGAAAAAATGTGTCAGTGCAAACGAACCTTATTTTCAAGGACACTTTCCGGGCAATCCGGTGATGCCGGGAGTATTGATTCTGGAGGCGCTTGCACAGGTAGGGGCGGTGGCTATGCTGGCGCAGCCGGAGTTTAAAGGACGCACGGCCTATTTTGCAGGCATTGATAAGTCAAAATTCCGCCGGAAGGTGCTGCCCGGAGATGTGCTGGAGCTGGAGACCTCCATCGTCAAGGTCAAGGGTCCTATCGGCATCGGGCAGGCTGTGGCGAGAGTTGACGGAAAAGTGGCGGCACAGGCCGAATTAACATTTGCAATCAACTAAATTCCCGGAATGGAGGATCCGAAAGGAATTTTCCGACGGGACGTATCAGACGAAAATTTTTCCCTGAAAAAGGGCGGAAATGAAGGGATCGAACCGGAACAAGTTCCCGGAAAGGGGAACTGGAATAGGAGGCATAACGGTGAAACTGCGCAGGGTAAAACAGAGAGAATTCTTTTCCAAGAAATTCAGCAAGATTTATCATGATATTCATTTTGATAACACAGAGGCGGAGACGGAAAAAGAGGAAAAGACGGAGGCAGAGCCTCAGAAGACGGATGTGTATCTGATTAAATGCCCCAAATGCGGGAAAATGCTAGATAGAGCCAGAGTGGTAAAGAAAAAATATATTTGCTACGAGTGCGGCGGTTATTTCCGGATGAGAGTGCCCAACCGTATTAAAATGGTAGCCGACCCTCATTCCTTTGAACCGTGGTTTACCGATCTGCCCATCCGGAATCCTCTGGCTTACGAAGGATACGAAGAAAAGCTTGCTCAGGCAAGGGAAAAGACGGGGCTGGATGAAGCGGTCACAGTGGGGCGCTGCAAGGTGTTCGGCGAGGACATTGTACTGGGTATCTGCGATGCCAGATTTATGATGGCCAGCATGGGGCATACGGTGGGAGAGAAAATTACGGCGGCTATGGAACGTGCCGTAGAATTAAAGCTGCCCGTATTCCTGTTCTGCTGCTCCGGCGGAGCACGTATGCAGGAGGGGATCGTGTCCCTGATGCAGATGGCGAAGACTTCCGCAGCCGTTCAGAGACTGGGGGAAGCAGGTCTGCTGTATTGTACGATTCTCACGGATCCTACCACCGGCGGCGTGACCGCAAGCTTTGCGATGCTGGGGGATGTGATTATGGCGGAGCCGGGGGCGTTGATTGGTTTTGCAGGTCCCCGGGTGATTAAACAGACCATCGGTCAGGAACTGCCGGAGGGATTCCAGACGGCGGAGTTTCTACAGGAACACGGCATTATAGACGGCATCGTAAAACGTGAAAATTTAAAAAAGACCATTTATTTTCTGATAAAATCGCATCAATGCAAAGAGAAAGAATATGCGGATTTTACTCCCGGAACGGAGTCCCATTTTGAATTGAGTGAAATCCTGAAGGAACAGGTTTGGAAAGTGCATCCCAAGGACGCGTGGGAAAAGGTAAAAGCGGCCAGACGTATGGAAAGAGCTTCCGCCTGTGACTATATGGAGCATATTTTCGATTATTTTGTGGAGGCTCACGGAGACAGAAGCTTCCGGGATGATCCTGCGATCATAGGCGGCATCGGGTTTTTGGACGGCCAGCCGGTGACGGTGATAGCAGACCACAAGGGTAAGGATATCAAGGAATGCCAGATGCGTAACTATGGTATGCCCATGCCGGAAGGCTACCGCAAGGCGCTGCGCCTGATGAAACAGGCAGAAAAATTCCACAGACCTATCATCAGCTTCGTCAATACCTCCGGTGCATTTCCCGGAATCGAGGCGGAGGAGCGCGGTCAGGGGGAAGCCATTGCGCACAACCTCAAAGAGATGGCGGCCCTGAAGGTTCCCGTACTCTGCATCTTTATCGGCGAAGGCGGCAGCGGGGGAGCTCTTGCCACAGGGCTGGGGAATGAGGTTTGGATGCTGGAAAATGCCACCTACTCCATTCTGTCTCCGGAGGGCTTTGCCTCCATTTTATGGAAGGATTCCGGCAGGGCCAAGGAAGCCAGTGAAGTCATGCGGATTACGGCGCAGGACTTAAAGCAGCTTCACGTCATTGAAAAGATCATACCGGAGTTCGGCGGCGCAGACAGCAGTACGGCGGAGGCCATTGCCGGTTACTTAAAAGAACAGATAAAAGAATTTTTGGAAAAATACCGCGGAATGAGCGGCGACCGGATTGCCGCCCAGCGCTATGAACGCTTCCGAAAGTTTTAAAGATATTGGGGAGTAAAATGAAAATAAAGGAGCACAAGGTGTATGTCGATGAAGATAATTGGGACGGGAAGCGCTTTGCCGACAAAGAAGCTGGAAAATGAAGAGCTGACGAAACTGGTGGACACTTCGGACGAATGGATCCGGGAGAGAACCGGTATCGGCGCCAGACATATTTCCACGGGAGAGACTGTGGCGGATTTGGCGGCGGATGCCTGCAGAAAAGCGTTGGAAAATGCCGGGAGAGAAGCATCGGAGGTGGAGCTTCTTCTGGTGGCTACCTGTTCTCCGGAGACGGAGATTCCCTGTACGGCTTGTCAGGTACAGAAGATGCTGGGAGCCGGAAATGCCGTGGCATTCGACTTGAATGCAGCCTGTTCGGGATTTCTGTTTGCGCTGAATACGGTTTATGCGTATCTCACGGCGGGAATTTATCGTAATGCCCTGATTGCAGGTGCGGAGGTCTTATCCAAAATCATTGACTGGACGGACAGGGGAACCTGCATTCTGTTTGGGGACGGTGCAGGCGCCGTTATGGTGGAACAGTGCGTGGAGGGAGGAATGATGGGATTTGTGCAGCATTCCGACGGAAGCAAAGGAAACGTTCTGGCTTGCGGCAGCCGAAAGCTGGAGAATCCCTGGTTTCTGGAAAAGGATTTTGTGCCCTATGTACGGATGGACGGAAGGGAGGTCTTTTCCTTTGCGGTCCGGCAGGTTCCGGCAAGCATTGAAGAAGCGTTGGGAAAGAGCGGCATAACGGTGGATGACGTGGATCTCTTTGTGCTCCATCAGGCAAACCGCCGTATTATAGAAAGTATTGCCCAACGATTAAAGGCTGATATATCAAAATTTCCCATAAATCTTGACAGAGTGGGAAATATGTCTTCGGCGGCTATTCCCGTTCTGCTGGATGAATTGAACAGCCAAGGAAAACTGATTCCGGGTATGACGCTGGTATTGTCGGGCTTCGGCGCCGGTCTCACCTATGGAGCCTGCGTAATCAAGTGGTAACATGCCGCCGCCGTTATCTTTCCGGCAGGATAATCCGGAGCTGTTGTGTATTGATTCACAGAGGACTTGCTGCCGTCAGCGGAGAGCCGAACCGTTACTGAAATATAATTTGAAAAAGTCCATTGACTTTTTTGGGGAAATGAGTAAATTTATAGTATGAGGTTTTGCTCCGCTTCGGGCAGCCTTATCGGTAGATGAAAGGCATCGGTATAACATGGGACAGAGTACAAGGCACTCAATCAATGAACTTTTGGTAAATCTGTTTAATCATGTGATGGACATGGAAGGAAAGGCTGTTATCACATCACAGTTTCAGGATATTACCAACAACGATATGCATATAATTGAAGCAATCGGAGTTGAGGAGCCCAGAAATATGTCCGTTATTGCACATAGGATGGCTGTCACCGTCAGCACTCTGACTACTAACATGAACGGTCTGGAGAGAAAGGGTTATATCAGACGTGAGCGCAGTCAGGAGGACAAGCGTGTCGTCTATGTGCTGCTCACCGACAAAGGCAGGAAAGCTTTTTATCATCACCGAGATTTTCACAAAAAAATGATAAAGGCTATCGTAAAGGATTTGAGTGAGGAGGAGATGGAAATTCTTTATCGCTGTCTCCAAAATCTGAATCAATTTCTGGAGCCGGAAGGAACGACATAGGCCATGGACAGAGAACAGATTTTATATGCCGCAGGTGCCACTATGCTTATGTGTATAGTGGCTTTATTACTATTTTTTATCGTCCGGTTTTGCATGAAAATCCACCGGAAAAATGCGTTAGTGAATATGGCGCTGGAAGTGTTGGACGACGTTTTCCAGCGAATCGTAAAAATTAATTACCGCACGGCGGAATGCGTCTTTATCAGGGATAAGAGTGAAAAAAGGGCAGTACCGTTTGAAACCTATGACTGGTATGAATTCAGGGATTCTTTTCTGGAGGCCGTTTATCCGGAAGATCAGGAAAAGGTCAGAACTTTTACCTCTCTGGCTCATATGCGCAGAGTCAGGGAGAGTGTGCAGGTCAGTGATACCTGCATTTATAAGAGAAGGCAGTGGACGCCGGAATACCAGTGGATGCAGACGGTTATCATTCCGGCCAAGGAACCTGACTGTGTTATGGTTTATGCAAGGAATGTGGATGAATCGGTTCGTGCCGAAGAGCTCTATAAGGAGCAGCTCTGGGAGGTGCTGCAGAGAACCAGAGATGCGGAGCTTTCCAAAACGGAATTCCTGAGATATATATGCCATGATCTGCGCATTCCGATGAATGAAATTATTGAATTGAATACGCTTGCAAGGGAAATGATAGAAAAGGAAGAACTGCAGCAGGCCGGACATTGTCTCACACGTGCGGATAGCTTGGGAAATTATATGCTGACTATGCTGGATGATATGATCCAGATCGGCATTTACCGTGAATGGCGCGTTAAATTTTCCAAGGCTCCTTTTTCGCTCCGGGAAATTATGCGGAATTGTCAGAATTACTGTAGAAATGTGGATGCGGCTCCCGCCCAAATTACATTTCATATGGAGTTGGACGAAGAACTGGAGGAGAGGTATAATGGGGACGGAAGCAGGCTTGCCCAGCTTCTCAATGCATTGCTGTCCAATGCATATAAATATAACCGTAAGGGGGGCAGCGTATTGCTGAAAGCATGGCGGATAGAGGCCGGAGAGAACCGGGATGAAGTGGCGGTATCGGTCCGGGATACGGGCTGTGGCATCGAAGACGAGCTTTTGACCGCTATTCGCAGTCTGTTTGCTCAAAACGGCAGCATACGGGACAGAGTGAGAGACGATATCGGTCTGGGGCTTTTATTTGTCAAACGGACGCTGGATGCCATGGGCGGCAGGATAGAAGCGGAGAGCAAGGTAGGCGAGGGAAGCTGCTTTACGCTCTATTTTCAACTGGAGCATGTAAAAAACGCTTTGCAGCAGGGAGAATGTCCGGAGCAGGAGAAAAAGGAAGACTTGAAAATTCTCGTGGTGGACGACAATGAGCTGCATCTGGAAATGGCATCGGAGATGCTGGCCGTGAATAATTTTCCCTCTGTCAGCTGCGGAAGCGGCGAACAAGCGTTGAAAGTATTTCGTGAAAGTGCACCGGGCACTTTTGGCGTGGTTCTGACGGATCTTGAGATGCCGGAGATGGACGGGCACCAGCTGGCATCAGAGATCCGGCGGTCCGAGCATGTGGACGGTAAAAAGATTCAGATCATAGCGTTGACGATACATGATAATGACGAGGAGCGCCGGAAGGCACTTAACAGCGGAATGAATGAATTTTTGACGAAGCCTTTTCAGGTGGGGGAATTTAAACAGGTACTGGAAAAGCTTTTGGCATAACCGCTGTCGGTGTGTCTGTGTTGGCGGTATGAATGGGCGCCGTTATGTCTGGAAGCTGAAAGAATGCTTCGGAATGGGGAATTACATGAGTACAGGTACAAAAGGAAATAACCGCTTCGGAAATATAAAGACAATGATTTACGGAAGGACGGCCGTAATAATGTTGGGCTTTCTGGCGCAGCTGATATTGCTGGTGGTTGCTTTTTACTGGCTGCGGGGCTACAGCTATCTGTTTTATATTTTCTTTCTCATTATAAGCGGTGTGGCCGTGATCCATATTTTTAATGCCGGAGGAAATCCGGATATGAAGCTGGCGTGGATGTTTCCCATTGCTATATTTCCTATATTTGGAGCTATCTTTTATACAACGATTATTATGCAGCCGGGGATGAAAGTTATGTACGGCAGGCTGCAGAAGCTGGCTCACTATACGAGGACGTATGTAAAGCCCAGAGAAGCATCCAAAGAAAAATTAAGACAGGAAAGTCCTGCTATCGGGCAGCTGGCTCATTATTTGGAAAAGTGGGATAACAGTCCCGTATATGAAAATACGCAGGTCACATATTATACATTAGGGGACGAGCAGTTTCCGGCCATGATCGAGGAACTGATGAAGGCGGAGAAATTTATCTTTATGGAATTCTTCATTGTCAGCGGCGGCAGGATGATGGAGACGATTCTGGATGTATTAAAGGAAAAAGCACAGCAGGGCGTGGAGGTGCGTTTCTTATATGACGGCACCAATGTATTGTGGAACCTTCCCAGCTTTTTCCCCAAAATGATGGAAGAGGAAGGAATAAAGTGCAAAATGTTCTCTCCCATCAGACCTATTTTTTCTCCCCACTACAACAACCGGGATCACCGGAAGATTCTGGTGGTGGACGGACGTGTGGCTTTCACCGGCGGCATTAACATAGCGGATGAATATATCAATGAGAAGCAGCGTTTCGGGCACTGGAAGGATGTGGGCTTAAAGCTTATGGGAGATGCCGTAGAGCGTTTTACCTATATGTTTCTGGAGCTTTGGAACGAATCGGAACGGCAGAAAGACACCTATGATAGATATATCTGCCCGAAAGACGTGTCCTGTCCCAGTGACGGCTATGTGATACCGTACAGTGTCTGTCCTCTGGGGCCGGAACGGGTAGGGGAGAAGGTATATCTGGATATTATCAATACGGCGCACACTTATGTGCATATCATGACACCGTATCTGATCTTGGATTATCAGATGATGATGGCGTTGTGCTTTGCGGCCAAAAGGGGAGTGGAGGTTGTGATAATTATGCCCCATGTGCCGGATAAGAAATATGCCTTTTATTTGGCCAAGACATATTATAACGAACTGTTGGATGCGGGGGTAAAAATTTACGAGTATGAACCGGGATTTGTCCATGCAAAACTGTTTGTGGCGGATGAACTGAAAGCCGTGGTGGGGACGGTGAATCTGGATTACCGCAGCCTGTACCATCATTTTGAATGCGGCGCGGTGCTGTACCGAAATTCGCAGATAAAGGTGATGGAGAGGGACGTACAGGGCACTTTGAAAAAGTGTATTGAGATGAAAGCAGAAGACTATAAGAAACTGAAGCTCAGGGAGAGGTTTCTGGGCCGGTTAATGAGAGTAGTGGCACCTTTGATGTAGGTGCCATTCTTTTTCCACATAATTTCGACAATAGCAGAGAATATTTCGACAGGAAGAAACTCTCGCCCCCAAAAGTCGTCTGTATCAATAGAATACAAACATACAACAGCTTCGAAATCAAAAAAACAGCTTCGAAATGCAAGCCCCCC
>Ga0137308_100484_pt1 | contig 63812 bp, 60 predicted proteins | sample Inofrocosms_June_FD_97181 | JGI IMG/M metagenome (GOLD analysis project Ga0137308, IMG submission 97181) | Mouse cecal microbial communities from Vienna, Austria - N-Acetylneuraminic and N-Acetylglucosamine D2O microcosms_June | ecosystem: Host-associated > Mammals > Digestive system > Large... | reverse complement strand
CTTTGTGTCCGCGATGATCTCGTTTGACCCTTCGGGCCGATGGCCTGTTGTGGGTGTGTAGCGGGCAAATTCCAGAGCGGTATCATCCATATACCACAGGTCGGCCCGCCAGCGCTCCAGACCCGGATTGTTCAGCCGGTAGGAAATCGCTTTTGTGTAGGCGATACGGTCGATCAGGGGATTTCCCACCATATCGTTGTAAACTTCATCGCTGATATAATTTAATACCGCCTGCCCCTCGCCGCCAGCCTTGCGGATGTTCTGATCGTGAACGGTGTCCATCAGGCCAGACCCAAGGGTGAAGATTGTGGTAAAGAGTATGGTTGTCAGCACGATTGCGATAATTGCAATGATATTCCTGCTTTTGCTGGCCTTGAAATAGCGCCCTGACAACTTTTTAATCACCGCGCCGTTGTTATTGCTAAATAAAATGTCATTCATCGTCAGCGCCCCCTTACTCAAAAATCCTGCCATCCTCAATGCGGATAATGCGGTCGGCAAGCTGGGCGATCTCATTGTTATGGGTTATCATCACCAGCGTTTGATGAAATTTGCTGCTGGTTGTTTTCAAAAGGCCCAGCACATCGCTGCTCGTCCGGCTGTCCAGGTTGCCTGTGGGTTCATCCGCCAGGACGATAGCGGGCTTGGAAACCAAGGCGCGGGCGATGGCGACACGCTGCTGCTGTCCGCCGGACAGATTGTTGGGCATATTGTTCAGCTTGTCCCCCAGGGCCAGCAGGCGCACGACTTCATCCATGAATTTCTGGTCTACGGTATCGCCGTCCAGCTCTACGGGCAGGACGATATTTTCATAGACATTCAGAACAGGGACAAGATTGTAGTTCTGGAAGATAAAGCCGATGTTGCGCCTGCGGAAGATGGTGAGCTGTTCGTCGTTCAAAGAGGCCAGCTCCTTGCCCTTGATCTGAACGCTGCCGGAGGTCGGGACATCCAGACCGCCCATCATGTTCAGCAGAGTGGACTTCCCGCTGCCGGAGGTTCCGACAATAGCGACAAATTCCCCCTGCTCAATGGAGAGGGTCACACCGTCCAGCGCCTTTGTGATGTTCGGCTCTGCGCCGTAGTGTTTTTTGAGGTCAGTTGTTTGCAAAATGCTCATGGGTTGCACCATCCTTTCTGTGATGCCACTATCATAACAGCCAATTCTCACAGAAATGTCACGGGCCGCTGGCTTTTTACCCCTGAAATGTCACAAGTCTGTGACATTTCAAAAGTTGCTCTTTTGCTGTATAACTTCCACACAAGCTGAAATGATTAAAGACAATATCCCCAGTCAATTCCCGGATAACGCATTCCAGTTCTGATGAAATACTCAATGGCTTTCACACCGGCATCCATATCCGTGATGGCCTGACATTTTGGAACGGGAATTTGACCGTCATAGTCGATGGGGCTATATACATTTTCATCTCTCAAATCAACTTCTTCCAGCTGCGCCACGGTATCAGCAAACTCCGAATTGTAGCAAAAATAGGTTTCTGTCTCGTTATAGTCATAGCAAAGAGACAGCCAATCCCCATCTGATACTACTTCCAGGCAGCCACAACGTCCTTCTCCGTCAGGGTCCAGATACAAAATGATTTCGATCCCTTCAGGTACCTCGTGTAATATCTTAGAGATCAAGTCCGGCGTAATTTCATCTTCCTCGTATTGTTCACCATGAGAATTGTCTTCAATGTACTTTACGGCTACTGCGTTAGGGTCATAGGATGGAATAATATCTGATTTTGGAATGATTTCAAATTTCATAAGTTTTCTCCTTTCATGAATCCACGCACTGTCCGTCCAGGTTACAGCCCACAGAATGACCAGCGCCCCTCCCGGCAGCACTGGGCGTTAACAATCATCCATTTGCCGTCAATCAGACGCATTAAATAACGATAATAGAAAATTCCCTGCTCTGCATAAAGCCAAAATTTGCTTTTTGTGACCCGTTCACCAGCAACCAGATAATAATCCGTATAAGTCCCGCCTCTTCTCCATGAAAGATGGATGGGACGCCAGCCAGGACGGGGAGTCCAGCTCACCTGTCTGGCAAACAACGCATCAATATCCGCCTGGCTGCCGTAACCTTTTTGCTCTGCCATCCGTTCCCATTGGTTCATGTTGTCAAAGAATTCCAGCAGCGCATGGATGGGAGCCTGCAGTTCAGGATTGTCCAGAGAAATCCTGTTTTTCATGATTTTGTAGGTACGGGCATCCTCATAAGCCTTACGCTCCGCCTCTGTAAACAGCCCCGCCAGCCCTTCTTCATCCTGCATGTCGCCATCGCTGACCTGCAGCTTATCCCTCCAGGAAATTGCCAGCAGTCCCTCAGCGGTGACCTGATGACAGGCAGCTATGTAAATATGCTCCAGTTTTTTAATCTGCGCAGCCTGGGCCAGTCCCTCATCATCCAGAGCGGTCCGCTGCAAAAACAAGTCTTTGAGCGGAAGGTCTTTTAACAGTTCCAGCCCATGCCCGGCAATCTGTCTGCCCCGCAGCAGAGCCAGTATGTTCAGCTTGGGAATCCGTGCCAGAACGGGAAAGCACGCATCCCCAAACGGGACATCATCCAGGGAGACTACCTGTAGTTTCGGGCATTGCCTGACAGCCTCCTCAAGGGTCTCCAAATTCAGCGGCGCTTCCACCCGTTTCGTTCCATTGCAGAGGCAGGCGCCGTCCTGATATTCCAGCATATAAGTATTTGGGGGAAATTCCGGCATGATTTTTCTCTCCTTCCATGCACATTTCCGGTATCTTCCGGAAATGCGTCGTTTAAGCCACCTTCTTTTTACTTTTTTGAAAATCGTCCCATATTGTTTTCCACCTTGAATCTGCATACCGGAACGATTAACGCAGTCAATTCAAATTTTTATTTAGCCTGAATAATCTTTAAATATGCAGGACGGTTCTCTGCCTGCTCTCCATAGACATACAAGGTGTTTGTGTCTGTATCCAAACAAGTGTGGGCAAAGCGCCCACCGGGGAAGGGGTAAGGCTCACACAGACGCCGGAAGTCTACGCCGCCTGCGGATAGGACCTTTTGTATTTCGACAGGGTCCTCGATCTCGTCCGGCTGGGCCCTTGGCTCCAGATTTAGAAGCATGATGTCCAGGAGGAAGGACTGGATGGAATCGGAAAACGGAGCCCAGCTGTACACATCGTCTTGGTCGTTGTAATACACCGCCGGGTTGGGCTTGGTCAAATCCTCCGCTTTGATGCCTGCGTACCAGCAGCCCTGATTTTCGCACCAGAATAGCAAATAATTGCCGGTAACCTCGCCCCACCGCTCCCGCGGCAGGGCGCGCAGCTTTGCCAGCTCCTCATAGTCTTCTTCTCCCGGCTTGCTGAAAGTCTCCAGATCCTCATCAATATGATCATAAGAGAAGGTCAGGCGCTTCTCAAAGAGCTTGGCCTTTATGTCCGGGACGAATATCTCATACAGCGCGCAGTTCAGGCTAGCCTTGCCGCAGGCGAGATAATATTCCCGCAGGGCGGCGGGAAGCCTGATGCCTGCCGCCGCCTCATAGGAGGATATCGTCTTCTCGGAAAATCCTCTTGCTTTCCCCTCTCCAAAGCCGAACAGCGGTTCCGCCCACCGAACCAGTTCGATGGGGGAAATCTGATACCGTTTCTCGCTCATTATAGCCCCTTCTTTCAATTTTTATATTGTTGAACTATAACACAAATTCAAAATTGCCTGTGATGCCGCTATCATAACAGCCAATTCTCACAGAAATGTCACGGGCCGCAGTTTTTCTTGAAAATTTTATCCACGCGGCAGAAACACGGAAAATGTAGAGCCGCTGCCCAATGCCGAAGTCACCTTGATATATCCTCCCTGCATGGAAATGATCTCACGGGCAAGATACAACCCTATGCCGATGCCCTCAACATCATGTACTTCTTCCTCCCGATAGAAGCGTTTGAAGATCATCCCCTGCCTGCTCTCCGAAATTCCTTTGCCGCTGTCGGTTATGTCGATTTTCACATAGAACTCCCAGCTTTGAACGGAAACCTGAATATTGCCCCCTGCCGGGGTGTACTTCACCGCATTGTCCAGAATGTTGAACAGGGCTTCACCTGTCCACTTCCTGTCGTGGGCCAGAATGATATTTTCCGGACAATCTACGCTGACATGAATATGTTTCCTTTCCGCGTTCAGCAGAATACCGCCCAGCGCTGCCGCCAGAGTGTCATAAAGCGGCTGTATCTTTCTGTCCAGTGAAATGACGCCGGTTTCTAGGCGGGATGTCTTGATCATGGCCTGCATAAGAAAGTCCAGCTTTTCGAGCTGGCCGCTGGATGCCTGCAAAAACTCTCTCTGCTTTTCCTCTGGCATAGACTGTTCCAGCAAGGTGGCGTTTACCATTTTCAGATTGCTGATTGGCGTTTTTACCTGATGGGATATGTCAGAGATTAACTCCTGCAAATCAGCCCGCTCCTTCGCTATGCTCTTCTGATTTTCCCGCATAACTTCATATAGACGGGCAAGCCGGTGATTGATTTTATAAAACAGGTTTTCTTCCTCGCAGACCTGCGGCGCTGCCGCTCCATTCAACATATCGTCTATTGTTTGGCACAGGTTGTCCGAGAATAAAACCAGCTTCCGATGCAGAAATGCTACAAAAAGGGCTGCACAGGCGAACACCAGCAGGATAAACAGCAGACCCAGCCACACGATTATTGAATTTCTGGTAAAGAGAAAAGCCGCAGTAATGGCCGCAGCGGAGATAAAACCTAAAAAAGCTGCCCCTGCCGCACAGGCGTACTTGATGGAAAGGTTTCTGTCATTCACTTCTTTATCCCCCCAACCCACATATAGCCCATGCCGTAGACAGTCTTGATATATTGCAGGCTGCCAGCTTCAATTTTTCCCCGGATGCGGCTGACCGCAACGGTCAAGGCGTGTTCATCCACAAAGTTTTCGTCCGCGTCCCACAGCTTTTCAAGAAGCACCTGCCGGGTCAGAACGGTTTGCGGATTCCGCACCAGTACTTTGAGTAAACGGTATTCCATCGGAGTGAAGATAACCGGCTCCCCCGCAAGGGCAGCGGTCAATTCCGAAAAATTGATGGACAATGTACCGTCTGTGTAGCAATCGCCACCTGTCTGCTTCTGGATGCGGGCCAGCAGTGCTGAAACCTTCTTGCGAAATACGCTGATCGGAAACGGCTTTGTTACATAGTCATCTGCTCCCAACTCAAAGCCTTTCAGCTGGTCGCTCTCCATATCGTTTGCTGTCAGGAAAATCACGGCGGTATCCGGACGGCGCTCTTTGATTTCTGCACAGAAGTCAAAGCCGTTTCCATCAGGCAGGTTGACATCCAGCACGATCAGATCATAGTCCTGAGCTTCGCAGAGGCTGACCGCTTCTGATTTTGTCATGGCAGCGTCCACTGTGTAGCCAGCCGCCGAAAGATTGTAGCAAAGGGTGTTGTTTAAAAGGCGCTCATCCTCAACTACTAAAAGTCTCATGGTTTCACTTCCTTCCTTAGAACCTGTTTCGTATCTTCCCAAACGCCGTCTGGCGAGTCTTTTGCCGCCATACTTCGCTAAATTTTTTTGAAATCCACAAAGGATTCCTGCAAAAATTTATCTTCGTCTGGCAACAAAATCCTTCGCCAGCCGACATTTTTCCAGATACAAAACAGGTTCTTAATCAGAATACCACTAAAATGTCACAAAAATATCATAAAATAGGATCGGGAATAAAATATTGAACATATCACCTTTCATAGCCGTAGTTCAGCTCGTTTCGATAATCGCTTATATAGTGGGGGCAGACCCCGGTGATTTGATAACGCGCCTCCCCCAGACAGCGGACGCGGATCTGATAATGGCAATCCCGGTCCAACTGTTCCAGAGTCTTGGCGATGCGTGAGGGGGAGGGGGCCGCAGCTGCTCTGGTCCGAAATGGGGTGTATGGAGCAGTTTGTAAAACGCTTTAATGTCCGTAAGCTGGAATTCTGTAATTTGATAGCTGGCGAAGATGGTAAGGATAAAACCGAGCTGGAGCTTGAGGGTACAGCCGCAGAGGACCCTTGGCGTCCGACTGCGGGTACTGGTGCAGAAATACTGTATCTCGGCTCGCTGTGTGTTTGACCAGTCCATACATTCCCTCCAACATAAAATTCCCAAATAAGCCGGAAGTAATACTCACCGCTTTCTCTGCAGAATAACGGCGCCGCAGACAAATAAATACCCTATGATAGCAATTATTGAAGCTTCTACTCCAAATCCAGCTCCGGTTACCAACACATAATCTGAGGGGATGATAATTGAAAAAATAGGCTCTCCATAAATGCCCTGTGCAGTTGTGATATGTATCATGTCAGTCACAAAAACAAAATTCCATACTGCATGAAGCAAGCCGCTGTTGCTTATGGAGTTCCCCATATATGTGATAAGAGAAAACATGATGCCTACCAATGTTCCACTAATCACCAGCAACGAGATACCTGCAACGCTAAACGCATCCATCGAGGGAATATGCATCAAGCTGAACAAAAAGGACGGAAGCAAAACAGCAACAACTTTCCCCCACTTTAGTTCAAGCAATTTTAGAATATATCCACGAAACAGCATCTCTTCTAAAACGCCTGCTTTCAAAGCTGCAATGGCGGAATAGATGACCGCTGCAATTATCTCCCCTGTATTTAAAGCTGTCATTGTCGAGTCGCCTATTATGAAATAGCAAATAACCACAAAAAACGGGAGGATAACAGCATATGAAAAGGCCCATTTTTTAATTGATAAGGTAATTCTAAAACTCTCCATTTTGAGGCGGAGAATCTTTATCGTGTATAGCCAAAATAATAAATAAGTAAATATGAAACACCCCAACATCCGCAAAACAGAGTATAAACCCTGTATTGGCAATTCAACTATCGAGAAAAGCAAATCAAATACCAGGCTGTTAAGCAGATCACCTACAAGAAACAGTAAAACATAGGCAACAATATGCCCAATTATTTTCCCTTTTGAAAATTGCAGTTCCATCTGAGTTCCTCCACTCCATAAATAAAAATTATTAAATCGCTATGGGCAAAGTATACCACCGACGCAAGCGGCCTTCAACCTTGAATAAGAACCTACAAATGTCAAGATCTGAAGTGTGGCGTGCTCTAAAAAATGCCCCCAAAAGAGGAAAGCCCCCGATAAATCAAAACTTGCACAGCATTACAAGCAATATTGAATACCATATCAGTCTCCATCTGAGTTTCGAACAATTCAATATGGTAATGAGTGTAGAGAGGGCTGTCAGAAACAGCTCTTTTTTCAATTTCTGGTTGACAGTTCATTGTACAATGTGTATAATTTCCATATAGCGTACACGAGTACGCAACAGAAAGTTGCACATATAGGAGAAGACAGATCACTATATTTTGCAGTTGAAAAAACGGAAATGATATCTGTGTTGTGGGAGGAACGCAAAAAAATACCCCAACCGCTATAGTCCCCGCGAAAGAACTGATAGGCCGTTAGGATATTTTTTACATCCGTTATTTTAAAGCATTTCTGCATAAATGTAAAGTATCTGTCAACAAACGGCGGGAGGATTGCCATCTTCCCGCAGCAGGCAGCCACAGACAGGAGGTTTACAATGAGAAAGAAATGGGTAAGCGCACTTTTGAGTGCGGCAATGTGCATCACATTACTGGCAGGATGCGGAGGAAATACAAATCAGACAGCGTCTGGCGATACGGCGGACACGAAGCAGGAGGAGCAGGTATCTGCGGACACACAGGCGGATGGTAGCGATGCGGCGGAGACGGCGTCCGGGGAGAAGATCACGTTACAGTTCTGGAATGTGTTTACCGGCTCCGACGGGGATATTCTGCGGGAGATCGTAGACAACTATAATAAGACGAATACGGATAACATTGAGATTCAGATGGACATTATGCCGAATGACCAGCTTCAGCAGAAGCTTCCCGCAGCGATTGCTACGGGTACCGCGCCCGATTTTGTGCTGTTTGGCGTGGAGAACATTGCGCCCTATGTGAGCAATGATTCGCTGGAAGATATCAGTGATTTCTGGGATGTGACAGGTGTTGATAAGAGCAATATCCTGGAGAATGTGCTGGAGCTTTCCCATGTGGACGGTAAGCTGTATGGGGCGCCGATGCAGTATAATGTGAGCTACTTATACTGGAACAAAGATCTGTTCAGAGATGCGGGATTAGATCCTGAAAAGGCGCCTGCCACAATGGAGGAGCTGGCGGAGTATGCGGTGAAGCTGACGAACCCGGAGAAGAACCAGTTTGGTCTTGCGCTTCCCACAAGCGTTACATACATGCAGTTCTTATGGGCTAACGGCGGCGATGCGGATGATCCCGATACGAATACCAATCTGTTAAATTCGGAAGAGAACGTCAAAACACTGGAATGGCTGCAGGATCTGACGGTAAATAAGAAGGTGTCCCCGAACAACATCACCGGGCCGGAGGCGGACACCATGCTTCAGGCGGGTCAGATCGGTATGTACATGAGCGGCCCCTGGCAGATCAACGGACTGCGGGCACAGGGCATTGACTTTGGCATTGCGCCCTGCGTGGCTGGCAGCGCCGGCGCCTTTTCCCCGGCAGGCGGATGCAGCTATGTGATTCCCAAAGGCACAGAGGAAAGTCATAAGCTGGCGGCATATAAGTTCATGCAGTACTGGCTGACGGATGATATTTTGAAGGAGTGGTCCCAGAGAAACGGATTCCCGGTATGGTCGAAGACATTGATGGAGGATCCGGAGATCCAGGGGGGACGAGGTTCTGAGCGCCATCTCCAAAGCGACGGAGATAGGCCGTTCCTATAATCTTGGTTACTCGCTGGCAAGCCAGATTGACAATGATGTGATGATTCCGCTGTTCGAGAAGGTGATGTCGGGCGCGGCGGCGCCGCAGGATGCTTTGAAGGAGGCGTCCGAAGCAATGGACAGGGTGCTTGCACAGTAGGGGTACAGGGAAAAACCGAAAGAACCGTCGTTTTCGGCGGTTCTTTGCACTTTACGGGAGAAAATTATGACCAACAGTAAAAAGAAGAAAAAGTATGTGGCGCAGAACCAGAAGAGCGCGTATCTTTTTATATTACCGTCTATGATCGTCTTATCGGTATTTGTGTTTATCCCGCTGATTGCTTCCTTTGTAATCAGCATTACCGATATGAATATTTTTATGAAAAATGTCAGTTTTGTGGGGCTTAAAAACTTTACCCGCCTGTTCTCGGACAACAGGGTGTCGAATGCCACGTTTAACAGTCTCTATTTCACCTTGCTCGAGGTGCCTCTGCAGGTGGGACTGGCCCTGCTTTTGACGGTGTGTCTTGCGAAAAACAACAGGTATTGCAAGATGCTGCGTTCCGTCTATTATCTGCCCTTTGTCTGTTCCATGACGGCAATCGGCATTGTGTGGTCCATGCTGCTTGACCCTAACATGGGGCTTGTGGCCTACTGGCTGAAGCAGGCAGGTTTTGAGACGGCGGCCTTTTTAAAAGACCCGGAGTTTGCCATGCCTACAGTGATTGCCGTGACAGCCTGGAAAGGCTTTGGCTATACGCTGACGCTTCTTGCGGCGGCGGTGCTAAACATCCCCCAGTCGCTTTACGAGGCGGCGCAGATGGATGGGGCGGGGAGCTTTCAGAAGTTTATCCATATTACCATACCAGGAATCTGGGCAACCATCAGTTTCTGCATTGTCACAACGACCATAGGCGCCATGCAGATGTTTGACCAGGCTTATGTTATGACGCAGGGCGGGCCACTGAACAAGACAGAGACAGTGGTGCAGTATATTTATGACAGGGGATTCCAGACGGCGCCCTATGATCTCGGCTATGCGTCGGCGATCTCCGTGTACCTGTTTGTGATCGTGGCGGTGATGACTTTTGTGCTTCGCAGGTTCGTGCTGAAGGGAGGGGAGGATGCGGATGCGTAAAAAAATCGGAAAGATAACGTTGGCTGCGGTGTTTGGATATCTGTTTACGTTTCTGATCGCCATTACGGTGCTGATCCCCATTCTGTGGCTGCTTGTCTCATCCTTTAAGACCGATGTGGGCGTGATCAAGTTTCCGCCCCGGTTTTTCCCGGAAGAATGGACGCTGCATCAGTACCTGTATGTGGGGGACAGCATTCCGATCTTTGAAATGACGAAGAATACCGTAATCTTTGCGGGAGGTGTGACGGTAATCAGCCTGTTGTTTGACTCTATGGCAGGCTACGCTTTTGCAAGGATGCGTTTTAAAGGCTCCAAGGTTTTGTTTTCCATCATTCTGCTGACGATGATGGTGCCGTTCCAGATTATTATGACGCCGCTTTACATCGAGGTGTATAAGCTGCATCTTCTGGACAGTTATCTTGGGCTGATCCTGCCGAGGGCGACAAGTGCCTTTGGCATTTATATGATGAGTTCCTTCTTCCAGGGACTGCCGAAGTCATTGGAGGAATCGGGAAGGATAGACGGCATGAGCGAATTTCGGATTTTTTGGTCCATTATGATGCCGTTATGTAAACCGGCACTGGTGAGTCTGGGCATCTTCCATTTTATGAATAACTGGAACGATCTGCTCTATCCGCTGATGCTCACCAGTTCCCAGAATAAGCGGACGCTTTCGGCGGGACTTGCGGTTCTGGTGGGAAATAAGGTGATTAAGTACGGGCCAACGCTGGCTGCAACAATGATCTCTCTGACGCCGCTTCTGATCCTGTATATTTTCTGTCAGAAGTATTTCATAGAGGGTGTGGCGACATCCGGGGTGAAGGAGTAGGCAGGTAGCGCGCGGGCAGCGCATAAACAGGACAAAAGACTTGAGAAATCAATAAAAATAAGGAGAACCGTAACGACATGGAGAAAATAAAAGCGCGGATCACTGTGAATAAGAAATTTGTAAGGGGTGAGATTGACAGGAGGATTTATGGCTCTTTCGTGGAGCATATGGGCCGGGTGGTCTATTCGGGCATCTATGAACCGGGACATGAAACTGCGGACGAGAATGGATTCCGGCAGGATGTGCTGGAGAAAGTAAAGCAGATGGGCGTCACAGCCGTGCGCTATCCGGGAGGGAACTTTGTTTCCTGCTATGACTGGCGTGACGGCGTGGGACCGGCCAAGGAGCGTCCCCGCAGGCTGGAGATTGCATGGCGCGCCATCGAGACCAATGAGGTCGGGATCAATGAATTTATGCGCTGGGCAGAGAAAGCGGGGATTGAGCCGGTGTTTGCCGTAAATCTGGGGACGAAGGGGATTGAGAACGCGGTGTCCCTTGTGGAGTACTGTAATATCAAGGAGGGAACCTTTTACAGTGACTGGCGAAAGGAACACGGGGTGGAAAACCCATACGGCATCAAGACATGGTGTCTTGGAAATGAGATGGACGGCGACTGGCAGATCGGGCATAAGACGGCACAGGAGTACGGCAGGCTGGCACAGGAGACGGCAAAGGCCATGAAACAGGTGGACAACAGCATTGAGCTTGTCTCCTGCGGCAGTTCCAAGTCCGATATGAAAACTTATCCCGACTGGGAGGCGGAAACGCTGAAATATACATATCCTTATGTGGATTATGTTTCCCTGCACCAGTACTACGGCGGGCAGGAACTGGGCACGGAGAATTTCCTTTCCCAGTCGCTTGACATGGAGCGGTATATCAAAACGGTGATCGGGACGTGCGACTATGTGAAGGCATGGCACCGTTCGGACAAGACGCTGTACATCAGCTTTGACGAGTGGGGCGTGTGGTCGGTGCCGGATCAGGTTGTGGCGGCTTCGGTGGATGAAAGTCCCTGGCAGGTGGCGCCGCATCTGAGCGAACAGATTTACACAATGGAAGATTCTCTCCTGTTTGCCGGAATGATGATGAACTTTTTAAAGTATGCGGACCGCATTAAGATTGCATGTCAGTCCCTGCTGACCAATATCAGCGCGGCAATTATGACCGAGCGGGGCGGGGAGGTGTGGGTGCAGCCGATTTACTATCCCTTTATGCATATGGCCAATTATGGGGTGGGTAAAACCCTGCTTGGTGTGGACGAAATACCTTGTTATGACTGTGATCTCAGCAAAGATGTGCCCTGTGTGGATTATGCGGTTGTTTATAATGAGGAGGAAAGGGAAGTGGTTCTGTTTGCCGTAAACCGCACGGGGAAAGAGGCGGAGGTGGATCTGGAGCTGCAGGGATTTGATGCAGTCTGCGTCAAGGAGCATATCACCATGCACTGCGAGGACAGGAAAACGACCAATCTGGAAAATCATCATGCGGTAAGGCCGCAGCAGACGGATCAAAGTGTTCTTCGGGACAGCAAAGTGAAAAGTATTCTGCCGTCTTTTTCCTGGAATATGGTACGAATTGAAATTCTGTGATAAAATATAAACGCGAAACTTAGTGCTTTTACAAGAAGTACTAAGTTTCGCCGAATAAAAGCCAGTCATAAAGGGGGATAAGCGGTGGCGATAACAGCGAAGGAACTTGCCGAAATGTGTGGTGTTTCGAGGATGACCGTGCACCGGGCGCTCACAGATACAGGAAGGATCAACCCCCAGACGAAGGAATTAATTCAGGCCAAGGCGAAGGAATGCGGCTACCGGCCGGATCTGCTGGCGCGAGGGCTGGTAAAAGGACAGACCTTTTACATAGGCGTGGTGGTGCTTGATGTGAACAACAGATATTTCTCGCAGATGCTCAGCGCCATCAGCACAGAGGCGCGCAAGCGGGGGTATTTTGTCAACATCACGCTCCATGAAGAGAACAAGGAGATGGAAAAGGAGCAGTTGGAGCGGCTGGTGGATTACCATGTGGATGGCATTATCCTCTCCTCGGTCAACCAGGGAAAGGCGTACAGGGATTTTCTGAGGAGTCTCGACACGCCCGTTGTGACGATAGGAAATAAAATTTCGGACGGCATTCCGTTTGTCAGCATCAAGGAGAAAGAAGCGGCGGGGGAAGCTGCGGAGACGATCTTAAAAAAAGGTTACAAAAAAATCGTTTTCGTGTGCCCGCCCCTGGAGCAGACCGAGGGAAACACCTATGTGCACCGGCAGCGTCTGGAGGGCTTTACGGAGGCGGTGGAGAGGTGGAAACATACCGGGAACAAGACGGTGGAGAGTCTGGTGATCGGTGTCCGGGAAGGGTTTGTGGATCGTGCCTTTGAAGAACTGCAGATTTCCGAAAAGAGAACGGCTTTTTTCTGCTCCGGCGATGTCTTTGCCCTGGACATTATGAAATATATGACAGGAAAGGGAAAAAAGGCCGGGGCGGATTACGGAATTGTAGGGTTCGACGGCATTGACGTTTTGGACTATGTGACGCCGCGGCTTTATACCATCTATAATCCTGTGGAACCTGTGGCGAAGGAGGCGGTGAAGCTTCTCTTCAGGCTGATGAACGGGGAAGCGGCGGGAGATGAGACGGTGATACTGGACTGTAAAATGATGGCGGGCGATACGTTGTGAGAAACATGTGAAACAAAGAGGGGGGCAGACGTTGGCGACGACAAAGGAATTTCACGATTATGTGGTGGGAAATCTGCAGAGAGTGGGCGATGTGACCACCAGAAAAATGATGGGAGAGTACTGTGTCTACTTTCAGGGAAAGTTGATCGGCGATATCTGCGACAACTGCCTGTTTTTAAAACCGACGGAATCGGTTCTCCGTCTGCTGCCTGACGCGGACAGGGACTATCCCTATGAGGGATCCAAAACGCAGATGGTGATCGTGGAGGATGTGGAGAACGAGGCGCTCATGGCGGAAATCTTACAGGAGATGTACAAGGAACTGCCGGAGCCCAAGAAGAAGGCGAAGAGAGTTTAGAAATTTTTAACAGGCATAAACTGCCTGGGCATGGTATACTGGCCGTATAGGAAATCTGTGGATAAGCAGAACAAGGAGAAAGCTATGCCGAACACAAATACAACAAAGGCCGCGCTTGGGGAATCCCTGAAAAAACTGGTTCTGACAAAACGGCTGGAGAAGATAACGATCAACGATCTCACGACGGACTGCGGCATCAGCAGAATGGCGTTTTACTATCATTTCAAGGATATTTACGATCTGGTGGAATGGGTCTGCGTGGAGGACGGAAAGAAAGTCTTGCAGGGCAAAAAGACTTATGAGACATGGCAGGAGGGCATGAGCCAGATTTTTGAGGCTGTTCTGGAAAACAAAGCGTTTGTTTTGAATGTGTACCGCAGCATCGGCAGGGAAAAGGTGGAGGGGTATCTATACAAGCTTACTTACGAAATGATCAAGGAAGTGGTGGAGGACAGATGCCGGGGCGTGGCGCTTTTGGCGGCGCACAAGGATTTTATCGCTGATTTTTATAAGTATGGATTTGTTGGAATTATGCTCGACTGGGTCGGTCACGGCATGAAGGAAGACTATGAGGAAATTGTAGACAACATGGGCGTTATGCTGCACGGCAATATCGCCCGTTCCATCAAGAATTTCGAGAAGGCGGACGGCGGAGTGGTCTCTGTAGAAACATAAAGCGGAGAATGCCGTATTTCAGGCATTCTCCTAAGTGAGACGGAGTTGCGAAGCAGCTCCTAGAGCTTCTCCACGAAACAGCCTCTGCTGTGAGTGACTAGAAGTTCTTCTCACTTTACATATAGGGCGGAATGATAAGTTTTTTATCATTTCGCTTTTTTTGTAAATTGGTAAAAGTGGGAAGAATGGGTATGATAGCTTTAGTAATCAAAAAGAAAACATCGGCGGCGTGAAAACCGCAGGAATCAGGAAAGGTGGAACATATATGGCAAACAGGAAGAGTATCGGACTTGGCGTGGCGGTTGTGGCGGCAGCAGGAGCGGGCGCGGCGCTGGCGGCGAAGAACTTACAGAAAAAGGCCCATGTGGGGCTGGAGCCGGGACAGGCGGCAAACGACAATTTCGACGGTGAAAACGGGGAAATGACGGCAGCGAAAGGCCGCAGAAAATACACGGAGCTGGACTACCGCAACACCGAGCTTGGACGGTACGATAAAAACAGCAAGGGCATCTATTACAGCAACGGTAACTATGAGGCGTTTGCGACACCAAAAAAGCCGGATGGAGTTGACGAGAAAAACGCATATATTGTAGGCAGCGGTCTTGCGTCCCTTGCGGCGGCATGTTTCCTTGTACGCGACGGACAGATGCCCGGCAGCCATATCCACATTCTGGAATCCATGGACATAGCGGGCGGCGCCTGCGACGGCATCGACGATCCCACCAGAGGTTATGTGATGCGCGGCGGCAGAGAGATGGAGAACCATTTTGAGTGCCTGTGGGATCTGTTCCGCAGCATTCCTTCCATCGAGACGCCGGGTGTGTCGGTGCTGGACGAATACTACTGGCTGAACAAGGAGGACCCGAACTACTCTCTCTGTCGTGCCACCGTAAACAGAGGGCAGGACGCCCACACGGACGGCAGGTTCAATCTGAGCCAGAAGGGCTGTATGGAGATTATGAAACTCTTTATGACGAAGGATGAGGATCTCTATGACAAGACCATCGAGGATGTGTTCGACGAAGAAGTGTTTGACTCCACTTTCTGGCTGTACTGGCGCACCATGTTTGCCTTTGAGAACTGGCACAGCGCGTTGGAGATGAAGCTGTACTTCCAGCGGTTTATTCACCATATCGCGGGACTGCCGGATTTCAGCGCTTTGAAATTTACGAAATATAACCAGTATGAATCCTTGATTCTGCCTATGCAGAAATATCTGGAGGCAGCGGGCGTTGACTTCCAGTTTAACACTGAAGTGACCAACGTAATCTTCGGGTTCGAGGGAGATAAAAAGATAGCCAAGGCCATCGAGTGCAAGGTGAAGGGTGTGGAGAAAGGTATTATGTTAACCGAAAATGACCTTGTCTTCGTGACCAACGGAAGCTGCACCGAGGGAACGATCTATGGCGACCAGAACCATGCGCCAAACGGGGATGCGGAAGTGCGCACGAGCGGATGCTGGAGCCTCTGGAAAAATATTGCGAAGCAGGATCCTTCTTTCGGGCGTCCTGAGAAATTCTGCTCCGATGTGGCGAAGACAAACTGGGAGTCCGCTACCGTCACCACGCTGGACGATAAGATTCTTCCCTATATCGAGGCGATCTGCAAGCGCGACCCGAGAAGCGGCAAGGTAGTGACCGGCGGTATCGTGAGCTGTCAGGATTCCGCATGGCTCCTTAGCTGGACCATCAACAGGCAGGGGCAGTTTAAAGAGCAGGATAAGAAGAAAGTCTGCGTCTGGGTGTACGGTCTGTTCACGGATGTGGAGGGCGATTATGTGAAGAAGCCCATGAAGGATTGTACCGGCAAGGAAATCACGCAGGAGTGGCTCTATCATCTGGGCGTGCCTGTGGAGGAGATCGACGAGCTTGCAGAGAAGAGCGCGGTGTGCGTGCCTACCATGATGCCTTATATTACCGCTTTCTTTATGCCGAGAACGGCGGGTGACAGACCTGACGTGATTCCCGACGGTTGTGTGAACTTTGCGTTCCTCGGCCAGTTTGCACAGACCCCGAGAGACACCGTGTTTACCACAGAGTATTCTGTCAGAACCGCCATGGAAGCCGTTTACGGGCTGCTTGGCGTGGACAGGGGCGTGCCGGAAGTGTGGGGCAGCGTTTACGATATCAGAGAGCTTCTCTCCAGCAGCGTGAAGCTGATGGACGGCAAGTCCCCGCTTGAAATCAATCTGGGACCACTGAACCCGGTGAAGAAGCTTCTGCTGAAGCTGGTGAAAGGCACAGCAGTGGAGAAGGTGATGCGGGATCAGGGTGTTTTAAAAGAGTGGATGTAAAACTATGCCACAATAGGAGAGCTTTAAAGAAAAGACTGGAAACAGGCGGCGCGGTTGTGCTGCCTGTTTCACTATATATTGAGTATCGTAATGGTTAATATATTAGCTAAAAAGCCTGGTGGCGTGGTCAGGCTGTCTCTGTTATGGCGCGAGACTATCTGATGATTTCCAGCATAGTGGCAATGTCCTCTGCCGCCATCGTCACTTTTGACTTTTCGATCAGGATATTTCCACCAGTCATAATGTAGGACGGCATGATCCGTATCCCTTCATAATAGATTTCGCTGTTTCGCAGTTTGTAGGTGGAAACGGCGGGCACCGCATTTTTCTTTGATGCCTTTTTCGTAATCATGTTAAAAGCTTTCTTTGCCACATCGCCCATAAGCATAATCACCTTTACGTTGGGGAACAACGAAAGCTCCGCTTCCAGGTAAGGCAGGCTGTTCTCGATGCTGCCCTTATCAATGTTGTATTCTGACTTAGGTGTTTTTACGGCGTTTGTGATATAGATTCCCTTTTGCAATATGTCCTGTATGGAAGTGACCTTCGCCCCTGCCATCTGGAAAAGGGGAATCGTTGTTTTCAGATAATCGGCGTCGGCGGCTCCGTAAAAATCCTGTAGGGGATCGGAGGGGACGACTTCATTGATCATAATTGCCTTGATTGTGGGCGGGTCAATTTCAATATTGTTTAGATAGATGCCGCTTGCCGTACTTAATTTTGTTTCAAGTTCCGTTTTTATATTCATATCTCCATGCTCCTTTTTACAGCCTGTTTGCTGATAGGATAACACAAAAAAGATGACATCCTGCGTCAACTTTTTGGAAAAGGAATAAATGTATAAAAAGCATGTGTTTTTAATACTGCTTTAAAATTTCCCCCAATGGGTGCAAAATTGTAAAAGAGTATTAGGGCAATACTTCTAATAGTTCATACAAATTGTTAATGCTACCCCTTTGCTTTTCTACACGCTGTATCCTGATAAATTGGCAATTAGCACGATAAGCTGTTTTCCTATCCTTTTTTTCATATCCAATAAAAATCAATTCTGTGATTGGAACGGTGAATTTTTCGCCAATCATTTGTAATCCTCTGTAATTCGGTTTCCGATATCCCGCAACAGAAGAGGAGATATAATAATCAAAATAGGCTCTTCAGGGGTAATAGAAGACAGGGAAATGACGCAAAGGGAGCTGGCTGTCAGAACGGGAAGGAGGGAATCGTTCCGTGGAAAGCCCGTCCAAAATATGAGTGGGCATAGATCATGGAGTAAAGCATACTAAAAACTGCGGGTTCCTTCTGGGATACCCGCAGTTTATACACTATAAATCGTAATACATCATAAACTCCGCCGGCGTAGGAATCTGTCCTGCCTCTTTCGCCTCCGCACGCTTCCTCGCGATCCACACGTCGATCAGCCGCTCCGGGAAAACCCCGTCCTTCGTCAGATAGTCGTGATCCTTTTCCAGCGCGTCCAGCGCCTCGTCCAACGACTTGGGCAGACCCTTGATTTTCTTCTGCTCCTCAGGGGAGAGGGTGTAGAGGTTAAAATCGTAAGGGCCCCAGCCGTGTGCCGCAGGATCGATCTTCTTCTCAATGCCGTCTAATCCGGCCATCAGAATCGCCGCGTAAGCGTAGTAGGGATTGGCGGTGGCGTCAGGGTTTCGCAGTTCGAAACGCTTTGTCTCCGGGGATTTTGCGTAGGCGGGAATACGGATCACCGCGCTGCGGTTGGACGTGGCGTAACCGACCGTCACGGGAGCCTCATAACCGGGCACCAGCCGCTTGAAGGAGTTGGTGGAAGGGTTGGTGAAGGCGCACAGTGACGCGATGTGTGAGAGCAGGCCGCCGATAAAGTAATGAGCGGTCTGGCTTAAGCCGGAGTAGCCGTTCTCATCGTAGAAGACAGGCTGTCCGTCCTTCTTTAACAGCATATGCACATGGAGTCCGCTGCCAGCTTCCTTGTAGATCGGCTTTGGCAGGAAGGTGGCCGTCTTGCCCTCCTTTGCTGCCATATTTTTGATGATATATTTGATAATCATGGTGTTGTCGGCCATAGAAGACATATCTGCCAGCTCCACTTCAATTTCCATCTGGCCGGGACCGCCGACTTCATGGTGGTGGTATTTGACTTTGATGCCCCAGTTTTCCATTTCCATACAGATACGGCTTCTCAAGTCGTAACCCACATCCTGGGGCGCGGCGATGTGGTAGCCGCCGTGAGTCACCTCATAGCCGTTGTTTCCGGGATTGTCCAGCCGGCAGTTCCAGTCAGCCTGTCTGGTGTCAATCTGGTAAGCGCACTGTTTCTGCGATACTTCGTAGCGCGCGGAGTCAAACAGATAAAATTCAAATTCGGGACCGATCACCATCTCGTCTGCGATGCCTGTTTTTTTCATGTAATCCATGGCCCGCAGAGTCACATTCTTCGGATACTGGTCGAAGGGTGTATTTTCCCCTTTGCCGATCACGCACACGTTGCCGCACATGGTAAGTGTGGGCACATCCGCGAAAGGATCTACATAGGCGGTATCCGGGTCGGGCAAAAAGACCATGTCGCTCTTTTCAACGGGCGCGTACCCGTAATTGGAACCGTCGAAGCCGATTCCGTAGACGAAGATGTTGTCATCGAACCGCTCCACAGGTATGGTGATGTGACGCCAACGTCCGTCGATGTCGGTCATTTTGAAATCGATCATGCGGATCTCTTTCTCCTGACACAATTTTCTGATTTCTGCACTTTTGTCCATAAGCATATCCCTCTCTTTGCTTGTTCAGCAGCGTGCCCCTGGGAAATGGCACAAGCCTGAATTGTATGTATAACTACACTATACTACAGACAAAGTGTGACGGTAAAGTTGATTTTATGAATGATGCGGGAATTGCGTGACAAATGATCCGCTGGTTTTCAGAGCAGGATTTGTGTGACCGGGAGAAAATGAGATATTTTGGCGGGAGATGTATGGGGAAAAAGCGTTGAAAATGCGGCTGTGGTAGTGGTATAATTGGAAATACTGGGGCGAAAGGCGGTTACGCCCTGAGTAAAAGGCTTAGGTATGGGGAAACGATGACAACGAGAGAAGAGGCGCTGCACTATGGAATGACTTTTCCTGATGTTTATCAGGACACGCCGTTTCGCGATGCCAACTGGGTATTGGTGAGGTGCAGACGGAACAAAAAGACTTTTCTGTGGACTTATGAATATGAAGGAAGTATGCGGATCAATATAAAAGTCGATCCGGCATGGCGCGATTTCTGGCGGCAGACGTATGCGTCTGTGATTCCGGGGTATCACCAGAACAAGGAACACTGGAATACGGTGATTCTGGACGATACGATACCCGATGAAGTGGTAAAACGCATGATCGCGGAGAGCTACGATCTGACAGTCAGAGGAAAAAGAAGAGGAACGTGTGTTGACAATGCAGATTATGGGAATTAAGAGAAAATGGAAAAGAATGCTGCCGGTTCTGCTGGCGGCGCTGTTGTGGGCAGAGGGGATGCTGGGGACGGCTTATGCGATGGAAACGGTTTCCCTGGAAATACCTGCGGCGGACGCAGAAGAGGGGGAATTGTCCGAACCAGAAGAATCTGCGGAAGAAGAGGCGGATGAGCCGGAAGAGGAGAAACCCGCAGAGGAAGAGGCGGATCAGACGGAAGAAGAGAAGCCTGTGGAGGAAGAGACAGATATATCTGAGAATGCGGAGTCCGATGTTTCCCCGGATGAGCCGGCGGTGTCGGAAAATACGGTCACAGAAAATACGATTTCAGAGAATACGACAGAGGATGAGATGCCGGCGGACTGGAGCGGGACGCCGGCGCTTGGAGAACCGCCCCTTTTAGCGAATGCAGCAGGAGAGTATGGGGTCTATTCGGATAACAGTGTTTCCCGGCAGACGGAGGGGAACAGGCACCAGACGCCGGGCGTGGGGGAAATCATTGACCGATACCGGGCGTATCCATGGAGTCTTGGGGTATCGAACAGCTACAGCGTGAAGCCTTCCGCCAGCGAACCGTATAAGGCAGGACATCTTTCGGACGAAAGTCTGGAAAATGCCTTGAACCTGCTTAATTTTATCCGTTATGTGGCGGGTGTCCCGGCGAATGTGGAACTGAATGAGGACTACACGGAGAAAGTGCAGGCAGGCGCTTTGTTAAACCGTGTGAACGGTAAACTGGACCATAACCCTGTGAAGCCTGACGGGTTCCCGGAAGATCTCTATGAAACGGGAAAAGAAGGATGCGCAAAAGGCAATATTGCGGCGGGGTACGGCAATATCGCAAAGAGTCTGCTGAACGGCTGGATGTTTGACGGGGATTCAGCCAATATTGACCGAATGGGTCATAGACGCTGGGTGTTAAACCCTTCTATGACGCAGACAGGCTTTGGCGCGGCTGACTCCTACTCGGCGATGTATGCCTTTGACAGCCAGGGCAGCGGCATTACGGACTATGTGGCATGGCCCGCGCAGAATATGCCCATTGAGCTGATGAACGGCCCGGGGACACCCTGGACACTGAGCCTTGGCAGCGATTATGAGAAGGCCAATTTTAAGGATGTGACCGTGACCCTGCGGGATGTTACCAACAAAAAGAGCTGGACTTTTTCGGGTTCCAAGGCGAATGGCGCATTCAAGGTGAATATCGAGTATTATGGAATGCCCAACTGCATTATCTTCCGTCCCAACAACATAAGTTATAACAAAGATTCCCGGTTTCAGGTCACAGTCAGCGGCATTAAGCGAAAGGACGGGGAGGAAGGAAAAGACGCGACAATCAGTTATAACGTGGACTTCTTTTCCCTGGAGGAGGAACCGGCAGAGGCGGAGGAGATTGTCTTAAATAAGGATGCACTTCATCTGCTCAAGGATGTGGAAGGAAAACAGGAGGACACCCTAACTGCAACGGTGAACCCCAGCAATGCGAGGGACAAGAAACTGGTCTGGAAGAGCAAGGATGAGTCGGTTGCAGCGGTGGACGAGAACGGCAGAGTCGTGGCTGTGGGTGTGGGTGTGACAGAGATTTCGGCCACAGCGGCAAACGGTGTGCAGGGGGTATGCAGCGTCAAGGTGTCGGATTACTCTCTGCAGTCGGATGCGGAGGGCTTTTCCATTGATGAGGAGACGAAAACATACCGTCTGTCCTTTGATCTGACTATGAACGCAGCCCCGGGGCGGCTTGCCGTTATGGACGGTGATCCGGCCGGAACGGGGGGTGTTACCACGGATATGGTTACGTGGATCAGTGAAAATGAAAATGTAGCCGTGGCAGACATAGATGGCAGAATCACGCCTCTGGCTGTGGGTGAGACTTTGATCTGGGCTGATGTGGATGACGGACTGGCTGTGCTGAAATGTATGGTGACGGTGGAAGATTCCAGTCTGCCACAGATAGAGCTGCGGGAGAAGAACTGTACGCTGGCCATAAAGAAGGATGCTGCCGGAAACCGGCAGGGAGAAAGCAGACAGCTGCGGCTATATTTTACGCCGCCGGACAGCAAGTGGGTGAACCGGGGACAGAACTATGTGAAATGGACGTCCAGTGATCCTGCGGCGGCAGCGTTTGCGGTGGAGCAGCCGGATGACGCGCGGGACACAAAATTGGCGGTGGATGGCGGAATCACAGTCAGTGGGGACACGATCAGTGGAAATACAGTTACCGTGACCGCTGTCGGTGCAGGTAAAACGGAAATTTCCGCTGTGATTGTAAATGAAGATGGAAATCCAGTGACAGACAGTGATGGGAAGACGGCGCAGACGTCCTGCACGGTGACGGTGCAGGAGGAGACAGAGCTTGCGGACAAGGATGTCCCCAGGCCGGTTGTCCTGACAAACACGCAGACAAGACTGCGGGATGTGGCGCTGCCGGAAGGCTGGAGCTGGAAAGAGCCGGACACAGAACTGACACAGTTTGCGGGAGGGAAGACGAAAAAATTTGCAGCCCGCTACAAAGCTGCAGATGCGGGGGAGAATATCCTGCCTGCGGAGCGGTTTCTGGAAGTCTATTTTCTGACAGTAGAAAACATTTCCGTAGGATTGCGGGCGGAGGAGGGAACGGAATGGAGGAATTCCACTCTCACCGTCGGGCAGAACGCTGTATGTTATGTCAACTATTCGTTTGCCGAGGCGCTGGAACAGCTTGAAGGCAACAGCGATTATAAAAATAATATCTGGTTCCAGAAACAGAAAAAGGAAATTCTGGAAGCGATTGATAAGACCACGATATGGAGCAACAGCAAACCGGATGTGGCTTCCTTGGAGAGGGCGGCAGAGGGCGCCAGGCTCACGGCAAAAAGCGCGGGCAGCGCCACAGTAAAGGCCGGCATTAAGCTGGGAAGTAAAACTTTTAACGCCAGCGTGAAGCTCACCGTAAAAGAGCCGGAAGGTATACTGACGATCAAGAGTGTGGAGAATTTTACTTACATCGGCGGCGTGGGCAGCGGCAGCGGTCAGGCGCAAGAGAAGTATACAGGTCTGCTCTCCGGGTTCCAGACGGGGAAGGCGAACCAGGTCAACAGTAAAATAACGCTGACTCTGCCGGGGGCGACAAAGGTGACGGCAAAGAGCGGCAATGCGAAAGTGGTGGCGGTAAAATCGGCTGCTGCTGTGGGGAATGGCTTTACCGTTTCCCTGATTGTCAAGGCAGCAGGTACGGCGGAGCTTACGCTGACAGGAAACGACGTGGCGAAGACGTCAAAGACCCTCCGCCTGGTTGTGGGAGATGCGGAGCCGGGCCTGAGCGACGAGAGCGTTACGCTGAACCTCCGGCAGACCACGGGTGTGGGGATATCTCTGTACCCGGCGAAAAGTCCAGAGGGCGCGGAATATAAAATAACATACGTGACAATCGGCTCCGACGAAAATAGCGCAAAGTTCAGACTGGAGAAAGGGACGCAGGATAACAGCTATCTCATAAAGGCGAAGAGCAGCACGGGGGCAGGAACCTATAAGATGACAATTCGCGCCGCCGCAGAAGGGAAGACTTATAACCTGCCGCTCACGGTCAAGGTGGTGTCGAAGAACCCGGTTTATAAAATCAGGCAGATGCGGAAACTGAATCTCTTCTATAAAAATGAGGAAAGCCTGTTGCAGATTGATACGGACGAGACGCTGACAAGGCTGGAATGTGCTGGCCTGGCAGATTACAGCATAGTAAAAAAAGACGGATCTTATTATATAAGAACTGAGGAGGGGGCGTCTCTAAAAAGTGTCAAAAAGGGAATGCTGAAGCTTTTCTTCTCGGGCTGGCAGGGGGCGTATACCACATCCTTTACGGTGGACGTGGAGCAGAAGACGCCTAAGATTAGCTGGGACACAGGAAAGGTAACCTTATACCCAAAGGCAGGCATTCAGAGTATATGGATCAATGCGAAGAATGCGGAAATGATTTCCTGGGATTCAGTGAGTGTGCAGAAAAACAGCGGGAAGGCCAAGGGAAATTATACGGTGGAGGTGGAACGGGAAAAAGGCGGTCTGCTCCTGAGCGGAAAAAACCTGAATCAGGCGGACAGTTTTCAGATGCAGATTCTTCTGAGCGATACGGAGAACTGGGCGCAGAAAGAGACAGTCAGCTATACGCTGCAGGTCAGGGTAAACATGGGGCAGCCGGCCATCGCCCTGGAAAACAGGACGTTACAGCTCAATGCAAATGCGGCCTACAGAGGTTATGACGCGGCGGCGACCGCAGTAAAATGGAAGGATGGCGGCACGCTTACCGCCGGTCAGGACGTCAGGGTGAGCGTATACTGTGACGCAAAAGACGCTAAGGGGAGGGCTCTGGTGGAGAACAGCCAGGTGGTCTTTTCCGTGAAAAACGCGAAAGTTTACGTCCGGCTGAACAATAAGACGGTGGACGCAGGCACTTATAAGTATCTTGTTCAGGCGGCGAAAAACGGGCAGATATGGAGAACGCCGCTGACCTTAAAAGTGGTGAACACCGACGCCGAAAAGGCGGTGAAAATAAAGGCGAAGGGCAGCATAGATGTGCTGAACCGGGACGGCAGCTTTATGACGCTGACACCCTCCTTAGAGGCGGTGAGCGGCGAGTATGTGATCCCGGAAGACAGGGAAGTAAAGCTGGCGGGCCGCGACGCCCATCTGTTCCGGGCATCCTGGAGCGCGGACGGAAAGACCATAGAGCTTCGGGCAAAAGAGAAAGAAACGCTTGTTATCAAATATCAGTACACTGTCACGCCGGTTCTTACCCTGCGGAATGTAAACGGGGTGACAGAGGAGATATCCGCTCCGGCCGTGAAGTTTAAAGTGAAACAGGGCAGTGTGAAGGTGAGCGCTTCACCGAAAACAGCTCTTGCGTACAGCGGTGCATATAATTCTGCAAGGATTGATATGAATGCGGTTTTGAAGGGCGCGCCTGCGCCGGAAATAGAGCGTGTGGTTCTTACAGGAAACACAGATGCCTTTACTTATGTATATAATAAGGATGGGGAGGGGACGCTTACCATGAGGGACACGGGACGTGCCGTCAAAGGGAAGAGCTATTCCCTGCAGTTTAAGGTTTTCTTTGCGGAGCAGGCGGACAATGCGAAGCCCGTTACCGTTAAGTATACAGTGAAGGTGAAATAGGGAAAGGCAGACATAATATGCAGTTGATTGCGGGATTACTGATTCCCTTTGCGGGAACGGCCCTCGGCTCGGCGATGGTATTTTTTATGAGGGGCATGCATAAGGAGATAGAAAGGCTTCTTCTCGGATTTGCTTCCGGGGTGATGATTGCCGCTTCGGTGTGGTCGCTTCTGATTCCGGCCATTGATATGGCGGGGGAGCAGGGGCAGACTGCATGGGTGCCGGCAGCCGGAGGCTTTCTGGGCGGCATGGCTTTTCTCCTTGTGCTGGACAGTCTGATTCCGCATCTGCATATGGAGAGTGAGGAGCCGGAGGGCGTGGAGAGCACGTTAAAAAAAACGACCATGCTTGTCCTTGCGGTGACGCTGCATAACATACCCGAAGGCATGTCCGTGGGGGTAACCTTTGCCGGAGCGATGATCGGGGATGCGGGCATTACGATGGCGGGGGCCTTCGCCCTTGCGGCCGGCATTGCCATCCAGAATTTCCCGGAGGGCGCGATCATCTCCATGCCCCTTCGCAGCGAGGGCGTTTCCAGAAAACGGGCGTTCGTCTACGGGGCGCTGTCCGGCATTGTGGAGCCAATCGGCGCGTTTATCACGATTCTGCTGGCGGAGCAGATCGTCTCTGCACTGCCTGTGTTTCTGGCTTTTGCGGCGGGAGCGATGATCTATGTGGTAGTGGAGGAGCTGATTCCCGAGGCGCAGGCCGGAGCGCATAGCAACATCGGAACCGTTGGCGTTGCCATTGGGTTTGTGATTATGATGATTTTGGACGTGGCGCTCGGTTAAGGGAGAAACGGGCCGACTGCGGTTGAAACGGCACAAATGAGATAACCGATACAGACGAGACTGCGCTCCTTTCCAGACGCGGCAGGGCGCTGTCATCTGATAAATGAAGAAAAGAGGAGACGAGTATGGAAACAAAAAAACTGGGATTTGGCCTGATGCGTTTGCCATTACATAATTCGGACGACGCGACCAGCATCGACATGGAAACTACGAAGAAGATGGTGGATGTTTTTTTAGAGAGGGGATTTACCTATTTTGATACCGCATGGATGTACTGCGGCTTTAAGAGCGAAGATGCGGCGAAGGAGTGTCTGGTGGACAGACATCCGAGGGACAGCTATACGCTGGCGACCAAGCTTCATGCGAGCTTTATCAGCACGAAGGAGGATCGGGATAAAATCTTTGAGGAACAGCTTAGGAAAACAGGTGTTACGTTTTTCGATTATTATCTGCTCCACGATATCGGCTTCGGCCACTATAAGATCTATACGGAGCTTGACTGCTTCAACTGGCTGGCGGAAAAGAAGAAACAGGGGCTTGTGAAACATATGGGCTTTTCCTTCCACGACAATGCAGAATTTTTGGATCAGGTGCTGACGGAGCACCCGGAGATGGAGTTTGTGCAGTTACAGCTCAACTATCTGGATTGGGAGAGCAGCGCGATCCAGTCCAGGCTCTGCTATGAGGTGGCGACGAAGCACGGCGTGCCGGTGTGGGTGATGGAGCCGGTCAAGGGCGGTACGCTTGCGCAGGTGCCGGATGCTGTAGCGGAGATGTTTAAAAGCTATGATCCCAATATGTCTGTTCCCTCCTGGGCCATCCGTTTTGCGGCCAGCCTGGACAATGTAAAGATGGTGCTCAGCGGTATGAGTAATATGGAGCAGCTTTTGGATAACACCAGCTATATGTCAGATTTTAAACCTCTTACGGAGGAAGAGAAGCGCATGGTGTACCGGGCGGCGGCCATGATCAACGGCAATATCGCGATTCCCTGCACGGGCTGCTCCTACTGTACGGACGGCTGCCCGAAGAAGATAGCGATTCCAAAATATTTCTCCCTCTATAATGCGGAGATGCAGGAGGCTGATGGAAAGGGCTGGACGCCGCAGGGAGGGTATTATGACCGGCTGACAGGCACCTTCGGAAAGGCCGGGGACTGTATCGCCTGCGGCCAGTGCGAGAATGTCTGCCCGCAGCATCTGCCGGTGATGGAGCACTTGAAGACTGTGGCCGGGTATTTTGGGAAGTAAGGGGCAGAAGATGGAAAGCAATAATCTGACGGAGGGGAGCGTAGGGAAAAACCTGATACGGTTTGCGCTCCCGTATCTTTTGGCCTGCTTTATGCAGACCTTTTACGGCATGGCGGATCTGTTTGTGGTAGGTCTGTACAATGGTTCCGGGACTACCACGGCGGTGGCGGTGGGCAGCCAGGTGATGCACATGCTCACGGTGATTATCGTGGGCTTTGCCATGGGAGCCACTGTGCGGATCGGCAGATATGTGGGAGCGGGGGACGAGCGTGGGGCGGCGAAGACGGTAGGCGCTTCCGTGGTGTTTTTTGCAGTGTTTGCGGCGGCGCTCACGATGGGGCTTCTGCTTTCTGTAAATTTAATAACCGATGTTATGCTTACTCCGGCGGAGGCGGTGGAGGAGACGAGGGTGTATCTTGGCATCTGCTTCGCGGGCGTGCCCTTTATTACGGCCTATAATGTGATAAGCAGCATTTTCCGGGGGGCGGGCGATTCCAAAAGGCCCATGTATTTTGTAGCTGTGGCCTGTGTGGTCAATATCGTGCTGGATTTCGCGCTGATCGGCGGGATGGGATTTGGCGCGGCCGGAGCCGCCCTGGGAACCGTTTGCGGACAGGCAGTGAGCGTGGCCTTTGCCCTGGGTATGCTGAAAAGACGTGACCTTGGATTTCGGGTGACAAGACGGGAGGTCAGGGCGGATCGTGAGAGCATTTCCCAGATTCTCAAGGTGGGCGCGCCCATTGCCTGCCAGGACGGGCTGATCCAGGTTGCTTTTATCGTGATTACGGTGATTGCAAACAGTAGAGGGCTGGTGGTTTCGGCGGCGGTGGGGATTGTGGAGAAGCTGATCGGGTTCCTGTTTCTGGTGCCCTCGGCTTTTCTCTCGGCGATTTCAGCGATCACGGCACAGAATATGGGAGCGCACAAGCCGGAGCGGGCCAGGGCGTCCCTCGGCTACGGCCTGGCCATCACGATGGGCTGGGGGGCGCTCTGTGCGCTTTACAGCCAGTTTCTGCCGCAGACGCTGGTGGGACTGTTCACGCGGGATGCGGCTGTGCTGGCGGCGGGATGCGCTTATCTGCGCGCTTACTCCTTTGACACGCTCTTTGCGGCGGTTCACTTCTGTTTCAGCGGGTATTTCTGCGGGGATCAGAAGGCGGGCATTTCCTTTTTACATAACATTACGGCGATTCTTCTCATCCGCATACCAGGCGCTTATCTGGCTGGGGTTTACTTCCCGGACAGCCTCTATCCGATGGGCTGGGCGGCGCCCCTTGGGTCCCTGCTCTCCGCGCTGATCTGTGTAGGATTTTACCTGTATTTCCGGCGCGGGCGTTCCCTGCATGAAGCGTGATGACTGTCTTTCTGGCTGCAGCGTTCACAGGGCGAAACAGATAATCTCTGCATGGCATGTTATGACCGGATTTCTTTACTCGGCGCCCACAGACATTTCCTGCATGCGGGTTATGGCCGAATTTCCTTTCTCAACGCCCACAGAGCGAAAAGGTTCGGGAGAGCCATGATTCCGTTGATCAGGTCGGTGCACTCCCACACGAGGTGCATGGGAATGATGGCGCCCAGATAAATCATTACAATATAGAGCAGCTTGTAGAGCGGGATACTGCGGCTTCCGCCGAGATATTCCGCAGCCTTTTCCCCGAAATAGGACCAGCCGATCAGGGTGGTCACAGCGAAGGCGCACAGGGAGATCGTGAGAAAGGCGTCCCCCACATAGGGCAGATGGGAAAAAGCGGCGGCGGTCAGATCCGTTTCGGCTGCCCCGGCGGTGGAGGCCGGGTCATAGAGCATGTTGCAGACCACCACAAGCCCGGTCAGCAGACACATCACTACCGTGTCCCAGAAAACGGCTGTCATGGAGACATAGGCCTGTATGCGGGGTTCTCTGGTGTGGGAAGCAGCGGCGGCGATGGCGGATGTGCCGATGCCGGCCTCGTTTGTGAAAAGCCCTCTGGCAATGCCGTAGCGCAGCGCCCGCTGTATGCCTGCTCCTGCCACGCCCCCGGCCAGACTGGCAAAGGAGAAAGCGTCCGTCAGAATCCAGACCACAGCGGTGAGCAGCTGGTGACGGTAGAGACACAGGAGAAGGACGCAGCCGAACAGGTACAGAAAAGTGATGGCGGGCACGGTGCGCTCGCAGAGACTGCCGATGCTTCGGATGCCGCCCAGAATGACCGCGCCTGTGATCACGGCAAGGGCGATGCCTACGGGGTGTGGGGAAATGCCAAAGCTTAAGGAGGCAGCCCTTGTGACGGAGTTTGCCTGGGTGGTGCACCCCACACCGAAGGCAGCGGTCAGTGTGCAGAGCGCATACAGACTGCCCAATTTTTTGTTATGTAAACCGTTTTTCAACACATACATAGGGCCGCCGACGTAGAGGCCGTCCTCCTTTTGCTGACGGTAGCGGACGCTCAGATAACATTCGCCATAGGCGGTGGCCATTCCGAGAATCCCGGTGATCCAGCACCAGAAGATGGCGCCGGGGCCGCCGAGAGCGATGGCGGTGGAGACGCCGATGATATTTCCCGTGCCGAGGGTGGCAGCCAGCGTGGTGGAAAGGGCGGAGAAGGGGGAGAGATTCCGGGTGGCCTTTAATGCGGTTATCTCATCCCCGGCAGAGGCAGATCCATTTCCGGCAGAAGCCGCTTCATCGGCAGAAAACAGGGAGAGCCGGATGGCGCGGAAAAGATTTCTCTGGGGAAAGCGCAGTCTGAAGGTGAAATAAATATGCGTACCCATAAGCAGGATAATGAGGGGGAGTCCCCACAAAAGATTGTTGATCTGTTCTAAGAGAGCCATAGAAAACACGTCCTAGCGTTGTTTAGCATATTGTATGTAAAAAGCCGGGGAAAAAGAACTGATATGGCGGAAGGCAGGAGGAGCATGGCAACGAAGAGAGACGGAAAGCAGGAAGAGCATGGAAACGGGAGAAAGGAAGGGTGAGAAGCAGATGACGGGTGAGGAGAGGACGAAGGCTTATGCATGGGCGCGCGGGCTCTGCTATTATGCGGGAAAGGACGAGGCGTTTCTGGAACGGTTTTTCGAGATGCTGACGGCTTCCGAGGGGGTGTCCGGGGAGTTTCTGTACTATCTGGAGCATCACAATTTTCTCTGCAGGTATCAGGTGGCGGGCTACAGTCTGATCGATATTATGGTGTGGCAGATGGATCACTTCAAGGCGCAGCTAGACCGTGACCGGGAGGGCATGAAAAGCAACGGGGATCAGATGCTTCTGGAGGCTTTTCATACCATGCTTCTCATGGAGCGCGATCCGCAATATTATGTAAACTTGATGCAGACCGAGACCGGGACCGACTATGTAGGAAAGTATCTTTGAGATAACCGGGGCGGCAGGCATTTCCACGTTTTTACGGACGCTGACTGTATGGTATAGAGGAGGAATAGCACAATATGATCAAAGAAAACATCAGGATAAACCGCATCATCGTACATATTCTGGATCCCACCATCGGGATGCCGGTGCTCTCCGATGCGGAGCTGGAGTTCGGCTCTGAGGTGGCAGATTTTGCCCGGGAGCATATCGGGAAAATCTGCGCCGGAGATGAGGCGAAGGAGTGCCGTTTTTATGAGCGGGAGTCGGAGGTGTGCAAGCTGCTGACGGGGTATGAGGATGAGAATTTTGTCGGCATCAGCCAGGAGATTGCGGGCCTTTTGTACGAGATCATGAGCGGCAATATCGACATACCGCCGGCTGATCTGATGGTGGTGCGGTTCCGGGAGGGCGAGGAGGATTACCTGGCGCTTCTCAAGATGAACTACAAGACCCTCTACACCCACAGAACCATGCCCCTTTCGGAGGGGGAGGGGAACAGCAACGAGCTGATCAGGCACAAATCCATTCTGCCGTCCCAGACCCAGCGGCTGACGGAGGCGGCGGTTATCAGGCTCTCGGATCTCTCTGTGCAGGTGGTGGAGAAGAAGTACGAGGTGAACGGGGAGAAAACGGACTATTTTTCTTTCCTTTTCCTAAAGTGCAGCTCCCATCTATCCCATAAATCCAAGCTGTCCCTTGTGGGACGCGCCGTGGAGAGCGTGCAGAAGGAGGGCTTTGCGGAAAGCGAGCGTTTTGAGAAGCAGATGCGCGCCAAGAGCATCATACAGGAGGAGATGGAGGAAAAGGGCGGCTTTGTGGTGGAGGAGATCGCGGAGAAGATATTTGAGGGTGAGCCGGAATTAAGAACGGCTTTTCAGGATAAAATGGAAAAGTACAACATGGTGAAGGAGACCATTGAGCCGCAGAGTGAAAACACGATGCGGAAGTTCCAGAGCCAGCACCTTTTTACGGACACGGGCATCGAGATCAAAATACCGATGGAGCAGTACAAAAATCCAAAATGCGTGGAGTTTATCACCAATCCCGATGGAACGGTCAGTGTATTGATTAAGAATATCGAACATTTGGAAGCTAAAATATAGATTGAGGTTACACTCGACGGCAGACGGGAAGTTTTCGGAGTATAAGGAATGGGAACCATTTTGGATTATTTGAGAGAATATGGGGATTACAGTCTGGAGGAGAAGCCTTTTAGCGATGTGGACAGTCTGGTGATCAGCCAGCTTGCCTATCTGAAATTTGACGGGATCGTGCCGGGACCGGAGGAGAAACGTCCCCCGGTGAGCCTGCAGGAGATTGCCGCCCATGCGGACTATGACCATCTTTATGCGGATGAACGTTACCGCAGGGACAATACGGCGCTCTTTATGGGGGCTTTGAACGGCAGGCGCTTCGGAAACCTGCACCTCTGGAATTATGTAAACCTTATAGAGCCGGAGCGGGAGAGTCAGTTTTCCGCTGTGGTGTGCGGCTTTTCCGGGGGACTGACTTATGTGGTGTTCCGGGGGACGGATGAGAATATGGTGGGCTGGAAGGAGGATCTGAATCTGGCCTTCTCGGAGCCGGTGCCCGGACAGCTTCGCAGTGTGCCCTATCTGGAGCAGGCGGCGCGGACGATTGAGGGCGGCTTTTTTGTGGGCGGTCACTCCAAGGGCGGGAATCTGGCTGTCTATGCGGCCATGTACTGTGAACCGGCGGTGCGGGAGCGGATAGAAAGAATTTATGACCATGACGGGCCGGGCTTCCGGCCGGAGGTCAGGCAGCAGGGGGCATGGCAGGAGATCGAGGGGCGGATCCATAAGACCGTGCCGCGCTCTTCGATGGTAGGGATGCTATTGTACGCCGACATTGCATACCGGGTGGTGGAGAGCAAAACCATTGGACTTGCCCAGCACAATCCGTATACCTGGCTTGTGAAAAACGGCGATTTCCGCATGGCGGATGAGATCCGGCCGGGGCGCAGGTTTGTGGATCAGACGCTCAACGAATGGATTTTGTCACTGGATCAGGAGCAGATGCACATTTTTGTGGATACGCTGTACGGGGTGGTGCAGGCATCGGAAACGGACAATCTGATTGATTTTACGGCGCACTGGGTGCAGAATGTTCAGAAGATCGGCAGGGCCATAAGCGAGGTGGACGAGGAGACGGCCAAGGTGGTGATGCAGATTATGCGCGCCCTGTTTGAGACGGTTTCCCGCCATGCAAAGGAGCAGGCGCATCCGGAAAGGAGGCTGAAACATCAGCGGAGCGATAAGAAGTAGGAAAAGAGCGACTCTCCCCCGTCATCCGGAAGACGTTCCGGGTGCCATTGTACCGCGAGAACTGGCAGGGCGGTGTGAGCCAGCCCTTCGATCACGTTATCCCCGGCGCGGCAGACCGGGACAAGCCCTTCCCCTATGCGGTTTACGGCCTGATGATGGGCGGAGTTTACCTTGATGCTGCTTCCGTAGAGCTGGTAAAAGAAATCACGCCGGCCAAGGCTGCCGTGAAAGACATAGTGAAACTGATCGCGTCCGATCCATCTGTGGATTTCTGCGGTGTCGATATGCTGTGTGATGTCGCCGCCAAAATGGATGTTGATGAGCTGAAGCCCTTTGCAGATACCGAGCACGGGCTTTTTTTGTGCCGTAAACCGGGAAAGGATGTCAAACTGCAGGATATCCAGTTCCGTATCGACGCTGTGGGAGCCGTGGTCCGTCTGGCCGAAAAAGGCGGGCGTGATGTCACCACCGCCCGGGAGAAGCAGGTGGGTGGCGGCGTCCGTCTGGCCGGCATCCAGACTGACGAGAAAGGGAACGTTCAGTTTCATCAGGGCGTTTTTATAGTTTTGGGTGTCCTCGGGGCGGCCGGCGATCAGTACGGTGGGATCGGGCATGACGGGGTTCCTTCTTTCGGGGGAGTTACTTTATTTTATGCAGGCGCTATGACGTGGTGTCCGGTCCACGCTCATCCGTAAAACACATTTGCGCGGGATTCAGATGCGGGGCGTTTTTTCTCATTGCCGCCCGAAAATAATAGTTGCTTTCTTTACAAAAACCCGCTATAATTTTAGATACTATTAAAATAATTTATATAAATAAAAAATGGCTTTTGGGGAGAAGCCGGAAATGGGGGATAGGATGAGCGAATTACTTTACAACAAACCGTGGATATTACAGCGGGCGGATCCTTATGTGTACAGGCATACGGACGGCAGTTATTACTTTACGGCTTCCGTGCCGGCTTACGATGGAATCGTGCTGCGCAGATCCGATACGCTTGCGGGGCTGGCGGACGCCCCGGAGACGGAAGTCTGGCACAGGCATGAGTCGGGGATTATGAGCTGTCATATCTGGGCGCCGGAACTTCACTATATTGACGGCGCATGGTACATTTACTATGCTGGCGGAGACAAGGACGATGTCTGGCAGATCAGACCTTATGTGCTGGAGTGTAAGGACGAGGATCCCATAACCGGCACATGGACGGAAAAAGGCAAGATGGGGAGAGCGGACGACGATGTTTTTTCCTTCGAGGCGTTTTCTCTGGACGGCACGGTGTTTGAGAATAAGGGCAGATGGTTTTATATCTGGGCGGAAAAAGTGGGAGTCGGGAAGCAGATTTCCAACCTTTATATCGGAGAACTGGAGACGCCCTACAAGTTAAAGACCGTGCAGGTGCTTCTGACCACCCCGGATTACGACTGGGAGCGGGTGGGCTTCTGGGTGAATGAGGGACCGGCCGTTTTGAAGCGTAACGGAAAGATTTTTGTCACCTATTCGGCTTCGGAGACGGGCATCGCTTACTGCATGGGAATGCTTACGGCGGACGAGGATGCGGATCTTCTGGATCCCCTGTCCTGGAAAAAGGAGCGTTACCCGGTGCTGCAGTCTGACGAGACGCTTGGCGTTTACGGGCCGGGACACAACAGCTTTACCGTGGACGAGGAAGGCAATGATATTATGGTGTATCATGCCCGGACGGAGACGGAGATCGTCGGGGATCCTCTCTACAACCCAAACCGTCATGCAATGCTGATGAAATTTGGCTGGGAGAATGGCCGGCCGGTATTCAAATTTTAACAACGTAAATTAATTTATTAAAAGGTGAATTCTACATGGATATCGTGTGAAAGGAATCGCGCAAAAATCATACGAATTTTAGGAGGAAAACAGGGTATGGCAAAATTGTTCATTAATGAGAAGAACAAAAAGGGGCACATCAGCCCGGAGATCTACGGGCATTTTTCGGAGCATCTGGGCAGATGTATCTATGAGGGGCTGTATGTGGGAGAGGATTCCGATATCCCTAACGTGAACGGCATGCGAAAGGACGTGGTGGACGCGCTTAAGGAAATGCAGATCCCGGTGCTGCGCTGGCCGGGAGGCTGCTTTGCGGACGAGTACCACTGGAAGGACGGCATTGGCCCGAAGGAGAATCGCAAGAAGATGATCAACACCCACTGGGGCGGCGTGGTGGAGGACAACAGCTTCGGCACCCACGAATTTTTTGAACTCTGCGACCAGCTTGGCTGTAAGACCTATGTGAATGGAAACGTGGGCAGCGGCACGGTACAGGAGATGAGCGAGTGGGTGGAGTACATTACCTTTGACGGTGTCTCCCCGATGGCGGATCTGCGCAAGGAGAACGGCCGCGAGAAGCCGTGGAAAATTGATTATTTCGGCGTTGGCAATGAGAACTGGGGCTGCGGCGGAAGCATGACCCCGGAGTACTACGCGAACCTGTATAGAAGATACCAGACTTATGTGCGTCACTACGACAATGCGGCGCCCATCAAGAAGATCTGCGGCGGCCCTAACGTGGCGGATTATTTCTGGACGGAGGGCGTGCTTAAGACCTGTTTTGCACCGCCCCAGCCAGGCAACATTCCAAACGGCTACATGGACGGCCTGTCGCTCCATTATTATGTGCATCCGGGCGGATGGGAGAACAAGGGCAGCGCCACAGAATTCGACGATGCGGTGTGGTACACGACGATGGCGAAAGCGCTTTACATGGAGGAACTGATAGAGCGGCACGGCGCCATCATGGATCAGTATGATCCCGAGAAGAAGATCGGTATGATCGTGGATGAGTGGGGCTGCTGGTTTGATGTGGAGCCGGGCACGAACCCGGGATTCCTCTATCAGCAGAATACCATGCGCGACGCGCTGGTGGCGGCCGTGACCATGAATATTTTCAACAAGCACTGTGACAGGGTGAAGATGGCCTGCATCGCGCAGATGGTCAATGTGCTGCAGTCCGTGATACTGACGGAGGGGCCGAAGATGATTCTCACGCCCACCTACCACATTTTCCACATGTATAAGCATCATCAGGACGCGGAGCTTGTGGAGAGCTGTGTCGAAGGAAATAAGACGGTCGGCGTGGACGAGGCGTGTCAGGTGCCGTTCCTCGATGAGTCTGTCTCTGTGGATAAGGACGGCTGCGTGAATGTAACGCTGGCCAATCTCTCCGTGGATGAGGACGCGCCTGTGGAAATGTCCTTTATGGAACTTGTGCCGAAGGAGATTACTGCAGCCATTCTGCGAGGGGAGATGCATGCCCACAACACCTTTGATGAGCCGGAGAAGGTGAAGGAGGAAGCGTTTGACGCCTATGAGGTGAAGGACGGGAAGATAAGCTTTACCGCGCCTGCGGGCAGTGTAATCAGTTTCCGCATCCGCTGACCGAAGCGAAAGAATAATGGAAGAGAGGGCGTGGTTGCGGCTGTGCCCTTTTTTCTTTCTTAAAAATGGTATGACCGGGCAGGAGGATGCGGATATGGAGATCGAAAACAGACGGATCTGCAGAAAATGTCTCACAAGGGACATGGATCAGGCAGCATATTTTCAAAATCTGCACGATTACATAGCCGGTCTGGATGAAGAGTTAAAGGTTGAGGAGCCGCTTTATGAGAAGCGGCTCTCATTCTGTAAGGAATGTGACCTGCTTCTGGACGGCATGTGCAGGGCGTGCGGGTGCTTTGTGGAACTGCGGGCGGCGATAAAGAAAAACAGCTGTCCCTATGAGAAATGGGGCGTTTGCGGGAATATGGATGAGTGAATAAATTTATGTAATTTTAAATATTTCAAAAAAAACTAAAATAATTCAAAAAGCTATTGACGCAATACATATACTATTGTACAATATGAACATAAGATAACCACAAAAAAAAAAAAAATGTACAGGTTGCTTAATTTTTAAAAACTGAAAAAAGTACAAGTTACATTGTGGGGCAAAAAATGTCGGATATTTCTTTGGAAAGATATGGTAGAACGCCTAAAGTATTTTAGACAAAATATCGAGTGGTTGTCTGACAGTATATTCTATAAAAGGAGGAAGAAAGATGAAAAAGAAAGTATTGGCTACTTTGTTGACTGCAGCGATGCTCGCTACAACACTGGTAGGATGCGGCGGCGGTGACGCAGGTTCCGCTCCGGCAGCAGATGGCGGCGCAGCAGAGGAGGCTCCCGCAGCGGATGCTGGTTCCGACGATGCAGCAGCAGACGACGGTGCGGCAGAGGAAGCACCCGCAGATGACGCGGCAGCAGAGGAGGAGATTCCTACCGCTACCTTTGGTGATCCCAATGGTACACACATGGAGATGTGGACATTCGTGGAGATCCACGGACAGCACTACGGCAACATGGTTGAGAAATGGAATGAGCAGAATCCCGACAGAACCATCGAGATCACCTGCACTACATATCCTTACGCAGACATGCATACAAAGCTTTTAACTTCCCTGAACGCAGGTACAGGCGCGCCTGATATCTGTGACGTGGAGATCGGTCAGTTCCCGAACGTGATAGCAGGTCTTGACACATGGCTTGTTCCCCAGAACGACACCGCTGCTCCTTACTTAGACACCATGGTTCAGGCCAGAATGGATGTCTACTCCGGATCTGACGGAAACTATTACGGTATTCCTTATCATGTAGGCGCTACCGTAATGTACTATAACGTAGCGGCTATGGCAGAGGCTATGGGCATTTCCAATGATGATGTGATCGCTAAGATCGACGCTGTTGTGACATGGGATGACTATGCAGCGCTCGGCCAGGAATATGTGGATGCGATCGCTACAGATGGCAAGCACTGGACTTCCGTTGATACCGCAGGCTGTGACTGGCAGTGGATCGCTATGGCTGAGTACGGTGAGGACTGGACCGGCGGTATGGGCGGCACGGCAGACGTACAGCTTAATTCCATCAAGAAGATGTGCACGATGGAGCAGGAGTGGGTTAACAGCGGTCTTGCAATGGTATCCCCTGACGGACACGTTGACTTAGAGGCAGGTTTCCAGAACATTCTGGATCACAACATCGTATCCTTCCCGAAGGCGATGTGGTACATGAGCCGTTTCACCAACTACATGCCTGAGGAGAAGGGCAACTGGTACATCGCTAAGTGTCCTGTATTCGAGGCAGGCCAGAAGTGCTCCGTAGGTATCGGCGGTACAGGTACTGTTGTGACACAGCAGGCAGTTGACCAGGCTCTGGCTTCCGAGTTCCTTTGCTGGGCTAAGATGTCCGAGGAAGGTGAGCAGCTCATCTGGGATAACCTTGGTTTCGACGTATGTAACACCGTTCTTTGGAACGACGACGCATTCGCACATGACGACAACAACCAGTACAACCAGTTCTTTATCAACTATCCTTACGATGTACTCTACAGCATCAAGGACGATATCGGAACTGTTTACACGACAGCTATCAGCCCGACCATCAACGAGCAGATGTGTAACGTAACGCTGAACGACATTCTCGAGAATGGCATGGATGTAGAAGAGGCGCTGCAGGCAGCTCAGGATGTGGTTGATCTTGAACAGTAGTAAATTCCAATGGAATTGAATAGAGGGGATTGTGAATGCAATCCCCTCTTTGTTTTCAGATGGGTGTTATAGTAAACAGATCTTATGTATGGGTAAGGTAAGGAGTGTGTGCGTATGAATAAATTTAAAAAGTTTTTCTATTCGCAGAAGGCGGCGCCCTATGTGTTTGTGCTTCCTTTTATTATCAGTTTTCTTTTGTTCTGGATTTATCCGTTATGCAGTACAATTACGATGAGCTTTCAGGATATCAAACCTACCGGCACGGAATGGGTGGGGATGAAAAACTTCACAAAGCTTTTGAAAGACGGCATTTTCCACACGGCAATTAAAAATAGTTTTCAATACATGATTATGACACTGGTTCTGCTGATTCCGTTCCCGATGCTCTGGGCGGTATTGATGGATTCCAGACTGGTGAAGGCGAAAGGCTTCTGGAAAGCCTGCCTGTATGTACCGGCTCTTACTTCTGTAGTTATCTCTGGTACTTTGTTTCGACTGATGTTCTCCGAGTATCCGACCGGTCAGATGAATGTGATCACGACGGCTCTCGGACTTGGCACTTTTAAATGGCTGAAAGTAAAGGCAACCGGTCTCGGCGCACTTTTGCTCGTGGCATGCTGGAGATGGACCGGCGTAAATATGCTCTATTTTATTTCAGGTTTGAAAGCGATAGATACCGCTATGTATGAGGCAGCCGATATTGACGGCGCGACCGCATGGCAGAAATTCAGATATGTTACCATTCCTCTTTTGAAACCGACCACTGTTTACGTGTTGACGATCAGCGTGTACGCAGGTCTGGCAATGTTCATGGAATCCTACATGCTGTGGGCAGGTCCCGATTCGCCGAACAACATCGGTCTGACCATCGTTGGATATCTGTACAAGCGCGGCATTACCAAGAACCAGCTCGGATACGGCAGCGCGGTAGGTATCGTCCTGCTTGTGATCGCACTGGCTATCAATATCGTACAGCTCATTGTAAATGGAACGTTAGGGAAGGAGGAAGACTAATATGGCAGAAACAACCTCTGTAAAAGGCGAAGAAACGATGGGAATGAGAACAAAGAGAAACATTTTGACCGTGTTAGCTACGGCGCTGTTTGCGGTTCTCTCCTTTCTTATCATATATCCGCTGTTTGCCGGATTGATTGCATCCTTCCGGCCCGGTACGGAGCTGATCCGCCGGGGACTCAGTATCAACCTGGATTTCAGCACCATGACACTTGGCAACTATACATACCTGTTTGGCAAAAACGTGGACGGACAACGGTACTTCATGTGGTATAAGAACAGTCTGGTACTGATGCTTGTCACTGTATTCCTGACGCTGCTTGTATGCTACATCGTGGCTTACGGTCTGACCATGTATAATTACCCGCTGAAGAACTTCCTGTTCTTCCTTGTAATCGCAACCATGATGGTTCCTTTCGAGATTCTGATTCTCCCGCTTTACAAGGAGATGATTAATTTGAAACTGGTTGACACGATCTGGGGCGTAATGCTGCCGGGACTGTGCGGCGCATCCACGATCTTCTTCTTCAGGCAGTATATGACAGGGCTGCCGAAGGATCTTCTGGACGCGGGCCGTATCGACGGCGCTACCGAGTACGGCATCTGCTTTAAGATTATGATGCCGATCACGAAGCCGGCGTTTGCGGCTATGGCAATTCTGTGTGCGATGGGTTCATGGAATAACGTACTTTGGCCGATGCTGGTATACAGAAGTCCGGAGAAGTTTACGCTTCCGATTGGTTTGAACACCCTGCTTACACCCTACGGAAACAACTATGATGTGCTGATTGCAGGTTCCATGTTTGGTATCCTCCCGGTATTTATCATCTTCCTCTGTTTCCAGAGATACTTCATTGAGGGTATGACGGCTGGAGCGGTCAAGGGCTAGGGATATTACTTTCGGGCATACACTCCATTGCCAGAAGCTGCTGTGAAACCGTTTAACGGTTGAAACAGCAGCTTCTTATGTAACGAGGGGGGATCGTATGAATTGCTTATTTGACGGTCTGATAGATCAGGCGGGAAGTGAACAGAATACAGACTATTTGACTAAAACGGTCAATAGAAGAGGAATGTATGAGATCTGGAATGCGCTGCCGGAGGATGCATGCATCAACTGCCTCTACATGGATGTTGACAATTTCAAGCTGGTCAACGATGTTTACGGCCATGCGAAGGGCGATGAGCTTCTGCTGTTTGTGAGCGGGCTTCTCCAGGATGTGTTTCCGGGTCAGCTTGTGGTCCGGCTCGGGGGTGATGAGTTTGTGGTGCTCTGCGACAGCAAGGTGTGCGGTGAGAACCCGGAAGAGCAGATTGCCCGGCTTCAGCGCAGACTGCGGGAGGAGTTTGACGAATCCCTGCGGGAGATCCTTTCTTTCAGTATCGGCTATGTGGGCGGATGCAGCGCCAGCGAGAATTTATCCCTGATTCTCGATCAGGGAGACGAGGCGATGTACTACGTCAAGAGAAACGGGAAGGGAAGTTATGTAAACTACGAAACCATACGGGAACAAATTGCCGAGCAGAAAGCGATGAAGGACAGGGCGCTTACCGCATTTCGCGAGGAGGAGTTTGAGCTGTGTTTCCAGCCTATGATCTATCTGCAAAACTCCGATGTCTACGCGGCAAAAGCGGTGTTGTACTGGCATTTTCCGAAGAAAGGGATTCTGGAGGAAGAAACCTTTATTCCTGTGCTGGAGCAGTATGGTGTGATTACCAGGCTGGATAAGATGATGATTGAACAGGTCTGCCAGTGGAAACAGAGATGGCAGGACACGGTTTTTAAAGAACTGCAGATTTATATCCGTATCTCCGCCAGAACGATTTTGCAGGCGGGCGGCATAGAGCATATCAGAACATGTCTGGAAACCTATCAGGTCAGGCCGGAGGATATCAAGATCTGCATCGAGGAGGAGAGTTTTCTCGGAAGGGGAGAGAAGATTGTCTGTGCGGTGGAAGCGCTGTCTGAGATGGGATTTGAGATCGCCATCGAAAATTTTGGATCCGCCTCTTCCTTCAAGGTGCTGCAGCAGGTTCCGGCGAATATTCTGAAGCTGGATCCCAGACTGCTGCAGGCGGATAAGGGAAACGACAGGCGTCCCTTCCTGCTGTTCCGCAATCTCATAGGGCTTGGCCGGGATCTGCAGTTTATGATCGTTGCGCAGGGGATTGAAAGCACCGTCCAGGCGGGAGCGCTGGCCAATTACGGCGCGCAGCTCGGGCTGGGAGATTTTTATGGGAAACCGCAGCCGCCGGAGCGCTTTTTTGAGATGTACCGTGACCGCTATTTCTTTGTCAGCAATCGGATTCCCACAGTGTACTCCTTCGACCATAATCTGAAGGATGCGGAGGGAAAGAACGAGGGAGAAATTCTGGGAGAGGGGATTACATACGACACCGGGGTGGTGGCAGGCCAGATGGCCCTTTCCTTCCCGGGAGGCAAGGTGGGAGAAAACATAGTCGTTCTGCCGAGATCTGTCATGTACAGTGAGAGCTACACCATCTGTCTGTGGGTCAACACAGCGGAAATGCAGTCATGGACGAGTGTGGTCTACATTACCTATCTGGACGGTTTCTTAAGTCTGGTGCCTTCGGACGCGATCTGCAGCTGTGTGTTCCGCATGAAGGACGACAGGGAAGTGAATGAGTGGTTTGATATATTCGGCAGACATGCGGTGCCGGGAGAGTGGGCGTATATGTGCGTCTCCTGTGATGTGGTTACCGGTCTGGTCAGACTGTATTTTAACGGTATGCTGATTGGCAGTAAGAACCGGGCGCCGAACCTTAAGGTGCCGGAGCGGGTGATTATAGGAGGGGACGAATACCAGAAATCCTTCCACGGTAAGGTGGCCGGGCTGGAGATTTATCACTGCGTGCTGCCCGAGGCAGAGATTGAGCGGAAATTCCGGGCCTTTCAGAGCGACCCCACGTTTTTGGGCACAAAAGGGAAAAAATAAGCAACTCTCCCGTAAAGGGAGAGTTGCTTATTTTTTATCCGGCGTTGTAATCGTTGATGATGGGAGGAATCTGCGCCATCATATTGTCGATGTCCTCGTACATGGCGCTCTTCGTCGTCCCCATGTTGCTGACACGGTTGATATGCCGCATAACCGTCTCATACTGTTTTTTCATTTTATCAAAGAAGGTGCTCAGTGTCATGAGCTTGTTCTTGGAATCGTCGATGACCTGAGAGATCTCTGTCTGTACGGATTCCGCGCCGTCCGCCGCCTGTGTGATCTGGGCGAACATGGCGTAGGTCTCATCCACTTTCGTGAGGCTTTCTTCCAGTGCATGGTGGGAAGTCTGAATGCTGGCGTTTAGCTTTTCAGTGCCGGATTCCACATCGCCCACGCTGGAGTCCACCATTGCCACAAGATTTTTAATTTCCTCGGACAGACTCTTGATCTCGCCGGCCACAGTGGCAAAGCCTTTTCCCTGTTCCCCGGCTCTGGCAGCCTCGATGGAGGCGTTCAGGGAGAGGATGTTTGTCTGATCCGCGATGGAGACAATCCGCCCCATGCATTTTCTGATTTCATTTAAGGAGAGCTGGAAGGTGTCGAAGGTGCTCTGCATTTCATCGAAATGGCTGGCCACCTGCAGAGAACTGTTTTTCAGCGTCTCCACTTCGCCCTGTACCTGGTTTACGGACTCGAAGATATTGTCCTTCACCGACGCAAACTGTCCGGATACGGTATTGATGCTGGAAAAGGTCTGCTCGAAGTCCAACAGGGAACCTTTCAGATCCTCTGAATCCTGCAGCACTGTGCCGAAGGAACGGCGGACCATGCTCAGCTCATGCAGGGAGTTCACTTCGCTCTGGATCAGGGCGTTGCGGTATTCCTGAAGGCTTTCCACTACATATACGATCGGATCCAGAGTCTTTTCTTCCCTCTGGGTATTTTTTCGGAATTTCATTTTCGCACCTCCCTTACTCAAATACAACACAGGTCATGGACTGGTTGACAAAACGGTTGTTATAATGTTCCCCATATCCGACCAGACCGGCATGCTGTCCAAGCGTACTCATGTCCATCAGATATTCTTTCATGTAATTGTTGTCTGTAAAGAGCAGATATCGGAACAGACAGTTTACGGAGAACACAGCCGAAATTTTTGGGAAATCGTTTTTGATCGTCTGGATGGTGTCCCGGACGATCTGTCTGTAGTCGCCAAGCTCCAGAAGGATCAGCACATCGGAGTCGTTTACCTGTCGGAAACATGTCAGGGAATTGCCGCTGACTTCCTTGATGGAGATGATACAGGTGTCGTTTCCGTTGATTTTTCCAAAAGGGTTCTTGAAGGTCTGGGTGGAAATCTGTTCCTCCGTCACATGGAGGATGTTCTGGTATACCTGTTTGGCAGATTTTCCGTTTAACTGACCGAGCCGGTAGTTGGCCTTGTCCGTTCCCGAAGCGACAAAGCGGTAATTGCCGAGCTGATGGTAAATGTTTTCCTTGTAGGCCTTTACCTTGCCGTTCAGATTTTTGATCAGCGCGTAAGCCACGGCGTCTTCATACACTTTTCCGTTTGCAGAAATCCTCCCGCCGTCGCCCGTTCCGCCGACCAGAGAAATGTTGCTGCGCTGTAAAGCGCTGTAGATGGTAGTCAGTACGCAGGCATCGTTTCCCGAACAGAAATCGATGCACACCGTATCTCTGCCGGAACTCTTAATGCTATGTATGTCTTTCTGCAGCCGCCCGATGTATTTTACGGGCATGACTGACACATGTTCCAGCACGTTTGCAACGGCGTTTATGCCGTCATAATAGGCGATGACGCCCACACCCTTCTCAACGACCCGGACATCGTAGCTCATGCCGATACAGCCGATACTGGGGACGCCGGGGAAAAGGGATTCTAATTTTTTTACATGATCTTCAAACTGTTCATTGTTGGACAAAAGCATAATCAACTGAGGGGCTTTCAGACCACGGACTGCCTCCTCCAGATTGCCGCTCTGGCTCATACCAAAAAACTGTCTCAAAATGTTGACCTCGCTTCCTAATGTATTTTTCTTTATGCCGTACTGATAAAATTATACTTGATGTCAAAACAGTACGTCAACGCTTTTTCGCTAAATAACTGGTCTGTTTTCATTGCGCCACTGCCGGGGCGGGATTCCGTACACATTTTTGAAGGCCCGTGAGAAATGAAGCTGGTTTGGATAGCCCACTGCATTCCCGATATCCGCCACGGACAGTTCCGTCAGTTTCAGGAGTTCGGTGGCTTTTGTCATGCGGTAGGAGATCAGAAATGTCTGGGGGGATTTCCCGGTGCACTCATGGAATATTTTCCCAAAGTAACTTCGGTTCAGCCCACAGGCGGCGGCGATATCTTCCACAGAGATGTCGTTCTGGAAGTTCTGCTCGATATAGGCGAAAGCTTCCTTAATATAAAAGTCACGCAGGCGGTTCCCTTTTCCGATCTGTGTGGAGGTGGAAGCCCGGACAAAGCTGTCTATGAACAGATAGAGATGCCCGATCAGATGAAAAGGGGACTCTTCCTTGTGGTTTACTATGTACAGAATTTCATTTTTCATGGTTTCCGCAACGTCTTTGTAGCGCGCACGGTAGACCGGCTGATCGGGAGTGAGGCCCGCCAGGTTTACCGTCTCCTTGGCGCGCAGGCCGTCAAATTCAATCCATGCATATTCCCAGGGAATGTCATAATCGGCGATGTACATGCATACTTGATTAGGGAAGATCATAAAACCCTGCCCGCTCTTGATCTGGTAACGGATGGATTCACCGTGGGAGTTTTCGGCGAACAGAGTGCCGGTGCCGGAGAGGCAATAGTGGAACAGATAGTGATTTCTGGCCGCTGGCCCAAAAGAATGGGAGGGTGCGCACTGTTCCCATCCAAACTGATACAACCCAAGATCCACAAAATTTTCACTGGGAAATACGGAAAAGATAACTTCGCTCATGGATAGCCTCCGTTTCAGAAATCAGATTTATACGGAGAATGCTGCTTTTGGCATTCTCCTGAGTGAAAGTGATTTGCAAAGCAAATCACTTTCACTCTATTATACCAAAATGCGTGGTCATTTCAATGTATCGGCAGAAAAACTGCATAAAGGTATAAAACTAACAAAATGACGGCATTTTTGATAGCATTATGGCATGTTACAATGAATAAAATGAATCAACTTAGATCTGCTTTAGACACATTATATTCCAAAAAGGAAGGAGAAGGGCAATGAAGAGAAAGGGATTAAGGAGTCTGGCACTGGCAGTAGGCCTTACTTCGCTGGCGCCGGCCGTTTGGGGATGCGGAAGTACCTCGGACGGAAAGATTGAAGTTGAGATTGTGCAGTATAAGCCGGAGGCGGCAAACTATTTTAAGACGGTGGAGGATGCGTTCAACGCCTCCCATGACGACATCCACCTGACCATCAGTTCGCCTAACGATGCAATGGCGATTCTGAAAACAAGGTTTATCAGGGAGGATTACCCGGACATCATAGGAATCGGCGGGGACATCAACTATTCATATTTCGTGGACGCTGACATACTGGCGGACATCTCCGGCTATGAGGGGATGCAGAACGTCAACGAAGGGTACCTGGAGATCGCGGAAGCGCTGGAGCTTGTTCCCACAGAAGGCACTTATATTCTGCCTTATGCGGCCAATGCGGCGGGTATTCTCTATAACAGGCAGATGTTTGAGGAGCACGGCTGGCAGATCCCGGAAACCTGGGACGAGATGCTTGCGCTGTGTGATCAGATCTCGGCGGAAGGGATCCTGCCTTTCTACTTTGGCTTTAAGGATACCTGGACCTGTCTGGCTCCCTGGAATGCGATGGCGGTGGAGCTTGCTCCAGCGGATACGACCAAGCAGGTGAACAAGGGACAGACAACTTTTACGAAAGAGTACGGCGAGCTTGCAGAAAAGTATATGGCGCTTCTGCCTTACGGGCCGGATGACCCGTTTGCCTACAACTACAATGACGCCTGTACGGCTTTTGCCAGAGGGGAATCTGCCATGTATCCCATCGGAAGCTACGCGGCGCCCCAGATCCTGTCGGTGAACCCGGATCTGAAGATGGACTCTTTCGTTATGCCGGCCGGTGACGAGAAGGAGAGCCGGACATTGAATTCGGGAATTGACCTTGGATTCTGTGTGACGGAGGCGTGCGAGAACAAAGAGGCTGCCTACGAGGTGTTAAACTTCCTGTATCAAGATGATACCCTGCAGAAGTACATTGACGCGCAGACATCTGTTCCGTGTAAAAAGGGAAGCTTTACATTACCTGTCATACTGGACGGTATGTCGGAGTTTATTGCAAGCGGCAACATGACGGACTACCAGGATCACTATTATCCGTCTGAAATGTCGGTGGATGCGCTTTTGCAGACATTTCTCATCGAACAGGACAAGGATGCGTTCCTGAAGAACTTTGATACAAGCTGGCAGAGATATAACAGGGACATCATCCGCATGGTACAGGACTATGAAGCCGCGCACGGAAGCGCAGAGTAGGAAGGGGGTAAAAGTGATGACGAAACATGAAAATGAGAGAAAGAGAACGTTTTTACTGATTACAATACCGATTCTGGCGCTGTTTATCTGCTTTAACACGATTCCGCTGATTCGCGGCGCCATGTACAGCTTCACCAATTCCAGAGGATTTGGAAGCCATGACTGGGTGGGGCTTCGCAACTATATTGATCTGTTTTCGGATGCGCGGGTAGGCAAATCTTATCTGTTTACGATCAAGCTGGCGATTGTGACAACGATCGTGGTAAATGTGCTCAGCCTGATACTGGCGCTTGGACTCAACAGCAAGATCAGGGCAAAGGGATTTTTCCGAGGCGCGTATTTCCTTCCGAACATACTGGGAGCATTGGTAGTAGGTTATATTTTTAACTACTTCTTTACTTATATCGTTCCGGCTCTGGCGGACATGACAGGCATGCAGGGGCTGAGCTCCAGTATTCTGTCAAGCCCGAACAAAGCGTGGATCGGCGTTATGATTGTCTGTGCATGGCAGGCGATCGCAATGAACACAATCATTTATATATCGGGTTTACAGACGGTGCCGGAAGACGTCTACGAGGCGGGCGGTCTGGACGGCGCGACTGGCTGGAAGCAGTTTAAGCACCTGACGTTTCCGTTAATTATTCCGTTTTTCTCCATCAATATGGTGTTGTGTGTGAAAAACTTCCTGATGGTGTTTGACCAGATCATCGCCTTGACAAAAGGCGGCCCGGCGCAGAGCACGGAGTCTATTTCCTACCTGATCTACAATAACGGTATGTCGGGCGGACAGTTCGGTTTCCAGAGCGCGAACGCGGTGGTATTCTTTATTGTCATTGTAGTGATCTCTGTTGCGCAGATGAAATTTTCCAGTTCAAAGGAGGAGCAGTTATGAAGCAAACATCGACAGTTGGAAAATCAAACAAAACCGTTTTGGTGCTGCTTATTCTCGGGCTTTCCACGATTATCTTTCCTCTGTATATGACTGTTGTGATCGCGTTCAAACAGCCCTCAGAGATGACCAACAGCATAAGCGGTATCCTGTCGCTCCCTAAGGTGTGGAGCCTGCAGAATTTCAGGGAGGCGATGGAGGTAACGGATTTCTGGAACTCTTTGAAAAACAGTCTGCTGATCTCCGGGCTGACAGTAGGTCTTTCCATTTTGATTCATTCCCTGATGGGATATACGCTTGGACGGAACAAATCAAACAAGTTTTATAATTTTGTCTATCTCTTCATCGTCAGTGGTATGTTTGTGCCATTTGCGATCCTGATGATGCCGCTTGCCAAGCAGACGGCGGAGATGGGCCTGGCGAACTGGTTCGGTGTGATTCTTCTGTATGTTGTCTTTTACATGCCGATGAACATTATGCTGTACTCAGGTTATCTGACCAATATCCCGTTGGCACTGGAGGAGGCGGCGAGGGTAGACGGCGCATCCACATGGCTGACTTATTGGAAAATCATTTTTCCGATTATGAAACCGATGCATGCAACTGTCGCAGTTATCACGGCGCTGGCAGTGTGGAACGATGTAATGACGCCATTAATCATCATGGCGGGTTCTTCCGAGAACACGCTTCCCCTTGCCCAGTTGAATTTCCAGTCACAGTTTGGAACCAACTATAATCTGGCGTTCGCATCTTACTTACTGTCGCTGATTCCGATACTCGTTTTCTATCTGATCTGTCAGAAACAGATATTGAACGGTGTTGTAAATGGGGCTGTAAAATAACAATGTGAGAAGAAGTTCTAAAGACATCGCGTCATTGGACGCGATGCCAAGAACTTCTAGGAGTTGCTCCGCAACTCCCTCTCACATGGGAGAATGCCTGAAAAGCGGCATTCTCCGTGCGGGCTGGTAAATGGTGCCGAAATGCGGTATGATAGAAATGGTTCGTGAAGAAGAAGTAAGGCAAACTTTTAAGAAAGGATAGATTTGGTATAGATTATGGCAATTGGATATCAGCAAGAAAATCGGATTTTCACATTAGACACGGCACACACCTCATATCAGATGAAAGTGGATGACTTCGGTTTTTTACTGCATCTGTATTACGGAGGGCGGGTGTACGGAAATATGGATTATCTGCTAACCTGCTATGACAGGGGATTTTCCGGCAATCCTTCGGACGTGGGAAATGACAGAACCTACTCGATGGACGTTCTACCCCAGGAATACCCGGTCATGGGCATCGGAGATTTTCGAAACAGCGCCCTTATCATCCGCAATTCGGATGGATCTGATTGTTGTGATTTACGCTACGTCGGACATGAGACGAAAAAGGAAAAGTATAGACTGCCGGGGCTTCCGGCAGTCTATGCTGACTCCGGGGAAGCGGAGACACTTGAGATTTATCTGGAAGATAAGGTGAACGGCGTGCGGGTGACGCTTCTGTACGGTGTGCTGGCGGAGGCGGACATCATCACAAGAAGCGCTGTCATAGAGAATCGGGGAGAGAGCGGGGTGACGGTCGGGAAGGCGGCGTCTGCCTGTCTTGACTTTCTCACCGGCAGCTACGACATGCTCAGCTTTTACGGCAGACATACGATGGAGAGAAATTTGCAGCGGGAAGAGATCCGGCACGGCACATACGCCATAGGAAGCCGCAGAGGCGCTTCCAGCCATCAGTATAATCCGGCGGTCATTCTCGCTGAAAGGAATACTACGGAGGACGCCGGAAGCTGTTACGGGCTTGTATTTGTATACAGCGGTAACTTCCTCTGCGAGGCGGAGCGGGATCAGTATGACCAGACAAGAATCCTGATGGGACTGCAGAGCGACCTGTTTCATTATCCGCTAAAGAAGGGGGAAAAGCTTGTGGTTCCCGAGACCATATTATCCTATTCGGATCAGGGGCTGGGGGCGTTGTCGGCGCGTTTTCACCACTGTATCGGGGAACATCTGTGCAGAGGAAAGTACAGAAATGAACCCCGGCCGATCCTGCTGAACAGCTGGGAAGCGGCTTACTTTACATTCGATGGAAACACCATCTTGAAGCTGGCGGAAAGCGCGGCAGATCTTGGCATTGATATGATCGTCATGGATGACGGATGGTTTGGAAAACGTGAGGACGATAACAGCGGTCTGGGAGACTGGCATGTGAATGAAAAGAAACTGGGATGTTCCTTAAGAGAATTGACTGAGAAAGTCAATAATGCGGGCGTCTCGTTCGGGATATGGATTGAGCCGGAGATGGTGTCGGAGGACAGTGAGCTGTACAGACAGCACCCGGACTGGGCGCTGCGGATTCCGGGCAGGGAGCCCGTCCGATGCCGGAACCAGCTTGTGCTTGATTTTTCCAGAGTCGAAGTCAGGGAATATATTTTTGAGCAGATTTGCGGCATTCTGGATCAGGGAAAAATCGAGTATGTCAAATGGGATATGAACCGTAGTATTGTTGATGTCTCTTCGATGGAGACCTGCCAGGGCAGAGTGACCTATGACTATATGATCGGGGTATACGATTTCCTGGAAAAACTGCTGCAAAGATACCCGGATATGCTGATCGAGGGATGCAGCGGTGGCGGCGGACGGTTTGACGCGGGAATGCTTTACTACACGCCGCAGATCTGGTGCAGCGACAACACGGATGCACTGGACAGGCTGCGGATTCAGTACGGAACATCTTTCTTTTATCCGGCCTCCACGGTCGGTTCCCATGTGTCGGCCGTGCCGAACCACCAGACGGGCCGGAGTGTGAGTCTGCACACGAGAGGCGTTGTCGCTATGGCGGGAACCTTCGGGTATGAACTGGATCCGGCTAAGCTGTCGGAGGAGGAGAAAACGGCTGTCAGGGAACAGATCAGACAGTATAAGAACTGGGAAGAGCTGATCCGCAGGGGAAGCTATCACCGGCTGACAAATCCGTTTTCGGACACCTGCGCAGCATGGATGTTCGTGTCGGAGAAAAAGGACCGGGCGCTGGTAAGCGTGGTCATGTTGGAAATGCACGGAAATATGACAGTGAGTTATGTGAAAATGAGAGGGCTGGAGCCCCAGGCAGTGTACCGGGACACGGAGAACGGCAGGCGTTATTTCGGTGCGGATCTGATGCAGGCGGGGCTTCCCATGCCGGTGGAATTTAAGGAGTATCCGGCTTATCAGATTGAGCTTATCAGGGAAGCGTAGAAGCAGGGAGGCAGATATGAGAGGCAAGAAGGCAGAGACAGCGAAGACGAAAAAAGCGGCGCCGCAGGCGAAGGCAGAGACGGGAGGGACAAAGAAAGCGGCATCGCAGGCGGAGGAAAGGGTATCCCGGGCGGAGGCGGATTACCGCAGACGTTTTGACAGACATTTGGATGAGCTGAGATGGCTGTATATGGAGCTCTACGATAATGGTTCCATGTTTGCGGAATTGTGCGACAGACTTCACGATTTCTACGAGGAGCGGGCCGGTGATCTGAAAAAGAAGGATGGGGAGAGGGAGAAGCGGCCCGACTGGTACAAGGGCAACGATATGCTCGGCATGATGCTCTACATTGACAATTTTGCGGGGAATCTGCAGGGCGTGCAGAAAAAACTGTCCTATATCAAACGCTGTAACGTCAACTACATTCATCTGATGCCGTTTCTCGATACACCAAAGGGCCGCTCGGACGGCGGTTATGCGGTAGCGGATTTTCGGAAGGTGCAGCCGGCGCTCGGGACGATGGAGGATCTGGAGAGTCTGACGGCAGCCTGCCGGAAAGAAGGAATCAGCGTCTGCATGGATTTCGTGATGAACCACACTTCGGAGGATCACGAGTGGGCGAAACGGGCGAGAGCGGGGGAAGGCGAGTATATGAGCCGTTATTTCTTCTTTGACAGCGAAGCCATTCCGGCTGAGTATGAGAAGACGGTTCCCCAGGTATTTCCCACCACCGCGCCGGGCAATTTTACCTATCTTGCGGACGCGGGGCATTATGTCATGACCTCCTTCTATCCTTACCAGTGGGATCTGAATTACAAAAATCCGCGGGTCTTCAACGAGATGATGTACAATTTTCTTTTTCTGGCGAACAAGGGAATCGATATTATGCGCATAGACGCTGTGCCCTATATCTGGAAGGAGCTGCATACCCAGTGCCGCAATTTGAAGCAGGTGCACACCATTGTGCGTATGATGCGCATGATCAGCGAGATTGTGTGTCCGGGAGTGCTGCTGCTCGGCGAGGTCGTGATGGAGCCGGAGAAAGTGGTTCCCTATTTCGGCACACTGGAGAAGCCGGAATGCCACATGCTCTATAATGTGACGACGATGGCAACGACCTGGCATACGGTAGCGACCCGGGATGTGAGACTGCTTAAGAGACAGCTTGACATTGTGAACGGACTGCCCAAGGAATATCTGTTTTTAAATTACCTACGCTGTCACGATGACATCGGCTGGGGACTGGATTATGATACCCTGCGCCAATGGGGATTTGAGGAGCGGTCCCACAAACAGTATCTGAACGATTATTTTCAGGGACTGGGGGGAGACAGCGGCAGCAGGGGCGAACTATATAACGCCGATCCCGTTTCGGGAGACGCCAGGTTCTGCGGCACCACAGCCTCCATGTGCGGTGTGGAAAAGGCAGGGTTTGAGCAGGATGAGGAGGCCATGAAGCAGGCTGTCAGACTGGATGTGATGCTTCACGCTTACATGTTCATGCAGTCCGGGATCCCTGTGTTATATAGCGGGGATGAGATCGGACAGGTGAACGATTACAGTTATAAGGAGGATTCGGACAAAGCGGCGGACTCCCGCTATCTGCACCGGGGAAAATTGGATTGGACGCTGACGGAGCAGATTTCCGATGAGGAGAGTGTGACAGGACAGATTTTTGGACAGCTTGACCGGCTGGAAAAAATCAGAAGCGCAGGAAAGGTGTTTGCCGCACAGGCAGATGCGAGGACGGTTGAAACGGAAGATACGAATGTGCTGTGTATCAGCAGATCCTGTGAGGGAGAAGAAATACTTGGCGTTTTCAACTTCAGCGAGTATAATAAGGAGGTATCTTTGTGCAGCGTGACGGGCGAGTACATGGATATGCTTACAGGGGATGACGTTTCCCCGGCGAAGATACCGCTTCCGGCTTATGGGTTTTGTTATATGGCCGGAAAACAGAAATAGAGAAGCCTCACAGAGGGAGAAAAATGGAGTTTAGAGAAGCGGAGCAGAAGGATGTGGCAGTGATCTGTGAACTGGTCGCTGCCGCCATTGCCCATATGCAGGAGCAGGGCATTGACCAGTGGGATAAATACTATCCCACTGCGGAAGACTTTTTGTCTGATTTAGAGGAAAATACACTTTTGGTTGGGACGATTGCTGGGGAAGTGGCAGTCACCGTCACCGTGAACCAGACGTGCGAACCGGAATACCAGAATGGTGACTGGCAGCATCGAGAGCAGAAGTACTGCATCGTGCACAGACTGTGTGTCCATCCACGACATCAGGGGAAGGGCGTTGCGGGACAGACCCTTGCGTATATCGAGGCGGAGATGAGAAAGAGGGGAATCGGTGCGGTGAGGCTTGACGCGTTCAGCCAAAACCCCTGCGCCATCGCTCTCTACACAGGACGTGGCTATGAGCGGCGGGGCGTTGCGGACTGGCGGAAGGGAAGGTTTTATCTGATGGAGAAGAGGCTGTGAATGGGAAGATACCCCATGCACAGCCTTCTTTTTAAAGAAAGAAACGATTCTATTATGCCAGACTTTTTCCGCGTTTTGTCGAAAATCCAAGGCAGACTGCTCCTGTCGGACAGGCATCCGCGCAGGCGCCGCATCGGATACACTCTGCCGAGTCCGGCGTCTTCACGGGATCCACTTCCATTTGGCATACGTCTTTGCATTTCCCGCAGCCGACACATTTGTGACTGTCCACTGTCAGATGAAAGATGCTGAATTTGTTGAACAGCCCGTAGATCGCGCCAAGAGGACAGAGCACCCGGCAGAAACAGCGGTAGACCAGAACACAGCCGATGAGTGTCAGGATCAGGATTGCCGCTTTCAGGCCAAACAGTGCGCCGATCGCATTTCTGAGATTTTCGTGGGCAGCGAGAAGAAAGAGGCCGCCCTCCAATGTCCCTGCCGGACAGATATACTGGCAAAAAGCGGGCTTGCCCATGCCCATGTAGTCGGTGGCAGCTATGGGCAGGATCAGGACAAAGACTACCAAAACGACATATTTTACATACAGGAATCCCTTTTTCAGATGCCATTTGGGCGAAGGGATTTTGTGAATCAGCTCCTGCAGCAGTCCGAAGGGACAAAGCCACCCGCAGACTGCCCGGCCGAGCAGCAGTCCGAAGGCCAGAAGCAGTCCCGTCACATAAAAGCTGAAAGAAAACTGCATGGAACCGTTTACCGCCTGCAGCGCACCGATGGGACAGGCAAAGCCCGCCGCAGGGCAGGAGTAGCAGTTGAGCCCCGGATTGCAGAACTGTTTCCACTTTCCCGTGTATATTTTCCCGCCTTTAAAGTTCAGAAGATGCTCGTTGGAACAGCCGAGGGCGATGATCTGCAGGAGTTTGCGCTTGATTGCATAGGTGATTTTCATATCCTTACTCCCTTTTTCTGTTTTCAGAATAATTGCGCCAGATACATGGCAAAATACCGTGGTTCGCGCGGCCGCTCTTTATCCAAGTCCGATACATTCCAGACAGATATTGACTGCTTTATTCAAGACGACACCGGCCTCGCCCCGGTGTAAGCCATAGATGAGAAAGACACAGGAGGTGATAAGACCTGCCGCCCGTGCCCATATTTTGGTTTTACTGCCCATTCAGGTAATCCTCCACGAATGTCTTGTAACCGTCCACGTTTGCCCCCACAATCGGGTCGCCCACGATGTTTCCGTCCTTGTCGATGAAGAGGGTGGTGGGTACGCCGACCACATCTTTCAAAATCGGAGCAAAGTCCATGTTGGCGATCAGATTGGTGAACTCTGTGCCTGCCTTTTCTGTTATTTCAATCGCTAAATCGCGGTGTTCGGTGTCTTCCTCCCCGTTGATATCAATAATAAGGCCAACGATCTGCACATTGTCAGGCATCTCCTTTGCCCACTCGCCAAGCTCCGGCATTTCTCCGATACAGGGACCGCAGAAGGTGCCCCAGATATTGAGCACGGTCAGATCCTTTTCTGTAAAAATACTTTCGGTGACCGTATTGCCGTCCAGATCTGTCGCGGTAAAGGCAGGAAAAGCGGATGCGTCCGTCTCCTGCGTGTCCACAGCGTCAGCGCTTTCCGAAGTATTGCTTTCAGTGGCGGGGGAAGATAAGGCGGCATCCGCGCTGTCTCTGCTGCCGGTGGATGTGCCTGCACAGCCTGCCAGTATTGCGGCAGGAAGCAGGATGCAGCACAGGGCTGCGTATTTTTTTATGGGATTGTTTTTTTGTCTCATCATTACCTCCATAATTAAAATGGTATACTGCGGTCTGCTGTGCTTCCCGGCAGTATGTCTATCATAGCATAACTGGAAACAGACTTCAAATATAACAGGAATGGCAGAAGGTAATAGGTATTGCAGAAAAAGTCCTCCCCATTTACAATACATAAGTGTGGTGTTAATATACAGTTAGCCTGGTGAAGGAACATTTTATGGCGCAGCAGAAATAGAAAAGCAGGTGCGGGGAGACGGTTTTCCGTGGACAAGGCAGAGACGAGGAAAAGGAAGGTTTCAGGAGCATATATGTTTTGGGATAACGTGTCGGGAGTATATGATTTGTTTGAAACGGTATATAACGGAAAAGTATACCGCAGGCTTGGTCAAAAAGTGGCAGAGGAAATCGGGCCGAAGGATGTGGTGCTGGAGTGTGCCTGCGGGACGGGCGCGATCAGCAGATACATCGCCCCGAAGTGCCGGAAACTCATTGCAACGGACTTTTCCGCAGGGATGTTGAGACAGGCGGCAGGAAACTGCCGTGCCTATGACAATGTCAAAGTGAGGCGGGCGGATATGACGCATCTGAAGTGCCGCGATAACAGATTTGATAAGGTCGTTGCGGGGAATGTCATTCATCTGTTGGATGATCCCTGTGCCGCATTGAAGGAGCTGGAGCGGGTCTGCAAGCCGGGCGGAAAAATGATCGTCCCGACTTATATCAACGCGTCGGAAGGCGTGAATAAGAGAGCGGTTCGTCTGCTTGAAATGGCTGGCGCAAATTTTAAGAGGCAGTATGATCTTCCGTCATATCGGAAGTTTTTTGCGGACATGGGGTATGAAAATATCTCCTTTTTTGTTGTTGACGGGAGAATGCCCTGTGCGATAGCTGTGATTACCAAGCGGTAAAGGCTGACGTTGTATTTTATTCGTCAACAATTACCCCCTCTTTTGCACCAGCGTATACTCAAAGCGGGTGGTGAGATAGTAGGAGGTAAAAACTTCTATGGGGATTTCCGCATTCTGACAGATTCCGTAAGTCAGGCCGGTGGAGTAAAGCAGGGGTGTGCTGTCATCCACATCCAGATACCTGGCCACACTGCCGGGACTGGAGACTGCCTTCAGCTTCAAGGAAGTATTGGTGATGGTGACGCCGTAGTCTGTCTCCAGAACATGGTACAGGGACTGTTCTTTAAAATCGCAGGACTCAATGTCCTGGAAAATCCGATAGGGGAGTGTCGTCTGCGTAAGGCACAGCGGCAGACCATCCGCATAGTAAATGCGCTCCATGTGAAAGACCGGGTCGGCTTTTGGAAGTTTGAGCAGCGCACATTCCTCCTGGGTGCAGATACGGATCTGCGCGGTGATAACCTTGCGGCTTGGCGTCATGCCGTGCCGCAGGATTTCTTCTGTGTAACTGTAAACGGAGGTAAGTTCCTGCAGGGGAGCGCGGCCTTTGACACGGGTGCGCCTTCCCTGCATTTTTTCAATGTATCCGTGATGGTATAGCTCATCAATGGCGCGCCGCGCAGTGACACGGCTCACCTGATACAGCTCCATCAGGTCGGACTCGCTTGGAAGTTCTGAACCGCCCGGCAGTTCGCCGGAATCTATTTTTTCTGCAAAATCCTGCTCGATGACAGCATATTTGGGCAGGCGTTTTTCTGTGTTATGATCCATATATGAAAGACTCCCATGTACTCGGCTGCGTTTTTGAAAAGATCTGATTTGGAGTGGTTTATCACATCTGTTGGAGATCTGAAGGTACAACCCTATCCGTCTAAATTATATGAGAAACGGGGAGGAAAGTAAACCTTAAGGAGGAAGAATCTGCCCGGAATAGAAGGAGATCGGACGGGAAAATGTGATGAAATGTGAAAGATAACCAGTAAATGGAAGAAGAAAGCCGACCTTTTGTGAATACTATACAAAAACCGAGCAGTCTGTTTTGCCAAAATACCGACTTGATATAATAAATAGAATAACTTATCATAATAAGTGAAAGGAGATATTGCGATATGAATGAGAAAGTGTTGGGGGTTTTATACGGAATGGCGATTGGGGATGCGATGGGCATGCCGCCGGAGCTTTGGAGCAGAAAGCGGGTGAAGGCGCACTATGGGGAGATCACGGATTTTCTCGACGGGTGCCCCGAGAACGTGATCTCCTATCAGTATAAGGCGGGGCAGTTTACGGATGACACAGGGCAGGCGCTGGCGATTCTTGACAGTCTGATGGAGACGGATTTTGTTCCCTCCGCTCAGAATATTGCCCGGCATATTTTGGAGTGGGCGAAAAAGGAGAATGCTTTTGAAAATAATATTCTCGGCCCCACGTCCAAGGTTGCACTGAAGCTTTTTGAGGAGGGGAGGAGCGCGAGGGAGTTCTCGGATGAGGCGGTTTCCAACGGCGCGGCCATGAGAATTGCACCCGTGGGCGCACTCTTTACGCCGGATCAGGGGGAGGCGCTGTGCAGATATGTGGCGGCGGTATCGCAGGTGACGCACACCAGTGATGTGACGATTGCGGGAGCATCTATGATTGCCGCGGCGGTGGCGTCGGCTGTCACCTACGGGGACAGGGAGCGCATGATCGAGGACGCCCTCTCGGTGGAGGAATATGCGCTGTCCCTCGGGGCATCCACAGTCAGCCCGTCTCTGGGGGCAAGGACAAGGCTTGGCATCAGGATGGCACAGGCATATGCCGATGACGAGGAGACGTTTTTGGAGATGCTCTACAATCTGGTGGGGGCAGGCGTCAACACGTCGGAATCCGTGCCTGCGGCCCTTGCCATCGCTTACTACAGCTTTGACGTGAAAAAGTGTGCGCTGATGTGCGCCAACCTGGGCGGTGATACGGACACGATCGGCGCTATGGCGACGGCAGTCTGCGGCGGCGCAAAAGGGTTTCGGGCGATACCGAAAGCCTATGTGGAGCAGATTGACGTGGCAAATGAGGCGGATCTGAACAGATATGCGGAGGCGATTGCAGCGAAAAGAGGGAGGGTGTAAATGGACAGGGGATGTTTGGTGATCGGTGCAGCCATGCTGGATATTATCATGGAAATTGACCGTCTGCCTGTGTCTGGAGAGGATGTGTATGCCAGAACACAGAGCATGACGGTGGGCGGCTGTGCCTACAATGTGGCGGATATTCTGAAGCATTTTCAGACAGACTATACGCTGTTTGCCCCGGTGGGAACCGGGATGTATGCGGATTTTATTGAAAAACAACTGCATAGGAGCGGGCACGAAAGCCCGGTGAAATCGGAAGCGTCTGACAACGGATACTGTCTGTGTCTGGTGGAGGCGGACGGCGAGCGGACATTTCTCACACTGCCGGGGATCGAGTGTCAGTTTGAGAAGGAATGGTTTGCACGGCTGGATGCCGGCAGGTATGATGCCGTCTATGTATCCGGCTATGAGCTGGAAGGGGAGGGCGGGGGAGTGATTCTGGACTTTTTGGAAAAACATCAGGAGTACACGGTATATTATGCGCCCGGTCCCCGGATCACCTATATTGCGGAGGACAAGAGGAACAGAATGACGGCGCTGTCTCCCGTACTCCATCTGAATGAGAGGGAGGCGCTGGCCTCCACAGGAAAATCAACGGCGGAGGAAGCGGCCGCAGAGCTTGCGCGGCAGACAAATAATACGGTTCTGGTAACGCTCGGCGAGCGGGGCGTATATCTGTGGGAAAACGGGGATGGAAAGGTTGTCCCATCGGAAAAGGCCGAGGTGGTCGACACCATAGGAGCCGGGGATTCCCACATCGGGGCGGTGATTGCCGCGCGCCAGATGGGAAAGGACTGGGAAGAGGCCATTCGCATGGCAAACCGGGTGTCCGCGATGGTAGTCAGTGTGAAAGGACCGACTTTAACTGCGGAAGAGTTTGAAAAAGGGAGGAAGAACGATGGATAAAGTGAAAAAATTTTTTGAAGGATGGAGTAAATTTGAGATAAGCTGGCTGGTGTTGTCCACGGTGATCATGGTGGCGCTCAGCATCATATGGGGCGACAATCTGCTTGCGCTGATCAGCGGCATTACGGGGATTCTTGGCGTGGTGCTGGCGGCGAAGGGAAAGGTCAGCACCTATGCATTCGCCACGGTGAATGTGGCTATCTACGCGTACCTGACTTTCAACAATCACCTGTACGGAGAATTTATGCTGAATGCCTTTTACTACATTCCGATGAATTTTGTGGGATTTTACCTGTGGTCGAGACACAAAGACCAGGACAGCGGTGAAGTGGAAGGTAAGGCGCTGACCTTGAGACAGACCATCCTTCTGCTTGTCACCGTGGCGGTTGTTGTGGTGATTTACTGGCAGATTTTGAGCCGGATCGGCGGGCAGCTTGCCCTGATCGATGCGATGTCCACAGTGTTTTCCGTGGTGGCCCTTATCATGCAGGTGGCCAGATACGCGGAACAGTGGCTTTTATGGATTATCGTCAATGTGGTATCGGTCATCATGTGGGTGCTTCTGATCGGACAGGATTCCTCAGCAGTTACTATGGTTGTGATGTGGGTCGCTTATCTGTTTAATTCAGTGTACGGATATTACAACTGGAAAAAACTGGCCGCGAAGGGAAAGTAAAACATGAAGCCGCTTGCTATGCAGGCGGCTTCGTTTTATGATATAGGAGGGTTAAACCATGTCACACCACAACAGAGCGGTGGATGAACAGGACAGAAGATGACGGAGGCGGCAGGAATGAAAGGAACGGTGCAGCTGTTTTTTACTTTTTTGAAAATTGGCATGTTTACCTTTGGAGGCGGCTATGCCATGATTGCGCTGTTGAGAGACGAGTTTGTGGAGAAGAAGAAATGGATCACGAATGATGTGTTTCTTGATATGGTTGCGATCGCCGAATCCACCCCGGGACCGATAGCGGTCAACAGCGCTACCTATATCGGGTATCAGATATCCGGGTTTTGGGGAGCCCTTGTGTCCACAGCCGCTGTTTGTATTCCGTCGTTCTCAATCATATATGTCATTTCGCTGTACTTTGACCGTTTTTTGGAGCTGACCTATGTCGGTTACGCTCTGGAAGGGATACAGGCGTGCGTGGTGTATTTAATCTTTTCGGCCGCAGTGCGCATGACAAAGGAAGTCTGCCATACGCTTTTTCACAGAGCAATTGTGGTACTGGTATTTGCCGCCATGCTTCTGCTTTCTCTTCTGACCGTTTCCTTTTCCGCAGTATTCTATATTGTGATCTGCGGCCTGGCCGGTGTTGCGCAGTATCTTGCGGGGATCCTAAGCAAAAGGAGAAGTGAAAAATGATTTATGTGCAGTTGTTTTTAGAGTTTTTGAAAATAGGCGCAGTTTCTTTCGGCGGCGGCTACGGCATGATTTCCCTGATTCGGGAAACGGTACTGAAAAATCAATGGCTGTCAGACGGTGAGTTTATGGCTTTTGTGGCTGTTTCCGAATCGACGCCCGGGCCGCTGGCCGTGAACATGGCAACTTTTGTCGGCGCTTCGCAGGGGGGAATACCGGGAGCCTTCCTGGCAACCCTCGGTGTGGTGCTGCCGGCGTTGATACTGATGCTGCTCATCGCGTCCTGTATTCAAAACCTGTTAAAATATGCGGGCGTCAAAGCCTTTCTCTCAGCGGTCCGTCCCTGCATTGCCGCATTGGTTCTGGCCACGGCAGTTGTCATGGGACTGCAGGTCTTTGGCGGTATAAAACACTTGGAGGATGCCTTTGTCCCTTATTATGACAGAATTTTTGTTTTTCTGGTATTGTCAGTATGGGGCGTGCTTGCCGGAAAAGCGAAACGGAAAGCGCCATCGCCTGTTTGGATGATCGTGGTGTCTGTAGGGCTTGGGATTTTCATAAAATGTATATAAACCGGATGTCTTGGAGAGGAACGGTTAAGGAGCATATATATTTTGGGATAACGCGTTGGAGAGCGTGAATAAGAGAGGGAAAACATGCAAATTAAAAACATAGCTGTATCACATCGCAACAGGACAATTGATGCAACGTACTATAAACCGGATGGAGAGGGCAGTTTTCCGTTAGTGATTTTCAGTCATGGCTATAACGGGCACAAAGAAGATGCGGCGCTTTCGGCAAAATATTATGCAAAAAGCGGAATCGGTGCGGTCTGTTTTACTTTTTGCGGCGGAAGCACGAGAGATGCCAGTGGCTTTCCGACAACGGAGATGACTTTATTTACCGAAAGGGAAGATTTGCTTGCCGTTGTAGACGAAGTGAAGAAGTGGCCGTGGGTAGACAGCAGCCAGATCTATTTGTTCGGCTTCAGTCAGGGCGGCATGGTCTCTGCGCTGGCGGCAGAGGAAAGATGCGAGGAGATTCATGCGCTTATTTTATTGTATCCGGCTTTTTGTATTGCGGATAACTGGAACGAGCGCTTTAAAAAATCGGAGGATATACCGGATGCGGAGATCTTGTGGGATATGACGCTGGGACGTAAGTTTTTTGAATCCATTCGCGATTTCCGCATCAAAGAACGGATCGGGAAATTTGGCGGACGGGTTCTTTTGATGCACGGGACTGAGGATGAGGTTGTGGGTCTGGAATATGCAAAATGGGCGTCAGAAAAATATGCGGATGCCCGACTGGAACTGTTTCATGGTGAGCCGCACGGATTTTCGGAAGAGGGGAACAGGCGGATGGAGGCAATGGCGCTGTATTTCATCCATGAATGTATGGCAGACAGAGGAGTTTCAGAAAGTAATCCGTCTGCGCAATCAGGTCTGCGTCCTGTAGGAAGATCGCGGCAAGAGGTCTTTCGAAAAGCATAAAGACAGCAGTAAACACCGCCCAAAAACAACCCCGTACAGCATCGCATATTTCACGGTATCGGACATCCGCCTTTTCTCGTTTGCGCCGTAATAGTGTTCCTCTCGTTTATCTGCAGGAGCCTGTATAAGTGCGAAGGGGCGGCCTTAAAGGGAGTAGAGCAGGCTGCTTTTCATCTGCACTGCAGCCCGAGGCAGCTCCGGCTGATTTTGAACCAGTGCGAGGCGGACGGGGTGGTCAGGAAGATTGGGAAGGGGACGTATGGAAATTATGTATTATGTGGCAGGTCAGCTTATGAGCGTGGTCCAGCCCTTTATCATGGAGAATAATTTTGAATATTCGTCGCAGCAGGGGATCAAAAATCTGTTGGACAAATATCAATATCCCGCAATAACTGCTCTCGTGGCATTGCGGGATTGCCATATATCGGATAAACTATAAACAGAAACCAGAATTAGGGGGATACCGGGAATGAAATTAAAGAATATTTTGATTGTCGTAAAGGATATTGAAAAATCAAGACAGTTTTACCATGATCTGTTTGGGCTCGATCTGGTGCTTGACAATGATGGCAATATGATTTTAACGGAGGGGCTTGTGCTCCAGGACGAGAAAATATGGAAGAAGTTTTTGGGAAAGGAAATCATTTCAAAAAACAATGCCAGCGAATTGTATTTTGAGGAACAGGATATAGAAGCATTCCTTGAGAAACTGGATCAGCGCTATCCCGAAATCCAGTATGTGAATCGGCTTATGACACACAGCCGGGGACAGAAAGTTGTCCGCTTTTATGATTTGGACGGCAATCTGATTGAAGTGGGAACGCCAATGTAACCCGAAATTTATGAAAGAGGTGCCAATATGAGATCAGAACAAGAAATGTACAGCGTTATTTTGGAAACGGCGAAAGAGGATGCCAGAATTCTTGCAAAGGGATTATGGCGGGAGGAAATTCCTTATGTGCAGGATATGGCAAATGGTATTGTAAGGCCGGAAGTTAAATTGGAAAGTGGGGGATAATTATGATTACGCAACCGAATATCAGTCCTGATTTTACAATTGAAGATATTCATAAAATCAGGGAATACCGTTATGAACTGACAAAAGATACGACAACGCAGGAAAAAATCAATTTTTATAATGAAGGTGGTAGAGCTTTTTTGGCGGAGATGGAAAAGAGAAAGCTACAGAAAGCACAAGTTTAAAAGCAATATAAAAGGAAACCCCATCATTTTCAAGGTTCCCTTTTTTACTGCGGAAGATGGGACTTGAACCCGGAAAAGTGACCAGGAAAATGCAGTAAAATCAAGGGTTTCAGGATAGTAGAAGAAAAAGTGACCAAAAAAGTGACCATTTAATAAAAATATGCAAGAAAGGAGAATCTTGCACATATGTTTAGGGTATTAGCATAAGCCCCTATCAGTTGTAGAAATATGATTGATAGAGGCTTATTTTAGTGCCCGAATATATTTAGTGAGGAGAACGGCATGTATTGATCCAAAACGCCTGTATGAGCCTCACAGAGCGTCACAGGGGTATCTAAATGTAACTTGCAAACATATTCACAACCAAATCCCACGGCAACTTAAAACAGAGATTTCATAGCAATGTCAAACA
>Ga0137308_100483_pt1 | contig 63814 bp, 51 predicted proteins | sample Inofrocosms_June_FD_97181 | JGI IMG/M metagenome (GOLD analysis project Ga0137308, IMG submission 97181) | Mouse cecal microbial communities from Vienna, Austria - N-Acetylneuraminic and N-Acetylglucosamine D2O microcosms_June | ecosystem: Host-associated > Mammals > Digestive system > Large... | reverse complement strand
CATGATGGACGCAAACCTTTTGAAAAAAGGCGAGGACTTCGACAAGCTGCCGGAAACGTGGGTAATCTTTATCACAGAGAATGACGTAATGGGAAAAGGGCAGCCGCTCTATCCGATTGAACGGTGCTTTTTAGGAACCGGGGAAAGATTTGAGGACGGTTCGCACATACTGTATGTAAATGGCGCTTACCGTGGAGATACACCAATCGGGAAGTTAATGCATGACTTCTCCTGTACAGACGCAGCGGATATGTACTATGGGACACTGGCAGATAGGGTGAAATTTTTCAAAGAGAGCAAGGAGGGAATCGAGATTATGTGCCGGGCTATGGAAGATATGAGGAATCAGACATTGAAAGAGGGAATGAAAGAAGTTGCACTCCGTATGTTGTCGGCTGGCAAATATGCTTTAGAGGAAATTGTTAATATTTCAGGACTTTCTCTTGAGGAAGTCAAACAACTGAAAGCTGATAGAAGCGCATAGGCAAAGTTATAGAGCCGGGAATCTAAAAACAGGTTTCTGGCTCTATAACTTTGCTCTGAAATGTAAATTTTCTGTGAATATGATTAAAAAGTCCTTTACAAAACGTTACTGGAAAGACTGACTTGTACTTTTGAGGAAAGTGAAAACTGGACTGGTTAAAAAAATAAAAATTGGATATTTTCAAAAGTCCAATCATGTGTATACTGGAGTTATGGAGGAAAGAAACCATAGAAAAACAAAAGAAAGGCAGGATATTATGGAAGAGAACAGATATGAATTAAACAAACAGCTGGCACAGATGTTAAAGGGCGGTGTCATTATGGATGTGACTACCCCTGAACAGGCGAAAATTGCAGAGGAAGCAGGAGCATGCGCAGTCATGGCGCTGGAACGGATTCCGGCAGATATCCGCGCGGCTGGCGGAGTTTCCAGGATGAGTGACCCAAAAATGATTCGGGGTATCCAGGAGGCAGTTTCCATTCCAGTTATGGCAAAATGCCGGATTGGGCATTTTGCAGAGGCACAGATTTTGGAGGCGATAGAGATAGACTATATTGATGAGAGTGAGGTGCTGTCTCCGGCCGATGATAAATACCATATCAGGAAGTCGGATTTTAAAGTGCCGTTTGTGTGCGGCGCCCGGGATTTAGGAGAGGCGCTCCGCCGCATTGCAGAAGGGGCCTCCATGATTCGGACAAAAGGAGAGCCGGGAACTGGGGATGTGGTGCAGGCGGTGCGCCATATGCGGAGCATGAACGCGGAAATCCGAAGAGTGCAGAATCTTCGGGAGGATGAGTTGTTTGAGGCGGCAAAGCAGCTTCAGGTGCCTATGGACTTACTGGAGTATGTGCATGAAAATGGGAAACTTCCGGTGGTAAACTTTGCAGCAGGCGGCGTAGCGACTCCTGCGGATGCGGCGCTTATGATGCAGCTCGGCGCAGAAGGGGTGTTTGTAGGTTCAGGTATTTTCAAATCAGGAAACCCCCAAAAGCGTGCGGCAGCGATTGTAAAAGCAGTGACAAACTATACAGATGCAAAGCTGCTTGCGGCGTTGTCGGAAGATTTGGGTGAAGCGATGGTGGGAATTAACGAACAGGAAATCCGGCTGATTATGGAAGAACGGGGACAGTAAAATGAAGATAGCAATCCTGGCGCTGCAGGGTGCGTTTGCAGAGCATGGGCAGATGCTGGATGCACTTGGTGCAGAACATTTTGAAATCCGGCAGAAAAAAGATTTGGAAAGAGGGTTTGACGGAGTGATTCTCCCGGGAGGAGAGAGTACGGTTATGGGCAGGCTGCTCCGGGACATGGAGCTTTGTGAGCCGCTCCGCAGGAAAATCGCAGACGGGATGCCCGTGTTTGGCACATGCGCCGGTTTAATCCTCCTGGCGAAAAGTGTGGAAGGTGGTATTTCCTGCCTGGGCACTATGGATATTCGCGTAAAGCGGAATGCATATGGGCGGCAGTTAGGCAGCTTTTCTACAGAACAGACATTTAAGGGGATAGGCAAGATCCCCATGACCTTCATCCGGGCGCCCTATATCGCAGAAGTCTCAGGTTCGGCAGAAGTCTTGGCTGAAACAGGCGGGAAAATTGTGGCTGCCAGACAGGGGAGACAACTTGCGTGTGCTTTCCACCCAGAGTTAACGAAAGATGTTAGGGTACACCAATACTTTTTAGACATGGTGAAATAGGAGATGGACAGTTTTTGTTTAAGCAGAGATGATGTTTTCAGCCAGGAATACCCCCGCATCTTTGGAGATGTGAAATCCTCCAGCAGTTTTCTTTTTTACAAAGCTGCGGAATTCTGTGTAGCGGTCTAAGATATAGTGGTTCTGGTTGCCATGACAGGAGAGAATATAGGAAATCAGCGGTTCCGGTTCGGAAACAAGCAGAGAATCTTCATAGGAGCGCCAGGAGACTTTGGAGAAATAAGGCGCCAGAATATCCCGGCCGTTTTCTCTGCCAAATCGTTCATAGAGCTTATCAGCGGAGAGAACGATTCGTTTGTCAAAGTCTTGTACCAGGCGGTTCACTTCCTGCATATGGGATTTTCCGTAGGTGCTACATAGGAATTTTCCACCGGGCTTTAGGACACGCCGCACTTCGTGGCATACTTGAGGAATATCTTCACAGTAGAACAGCAGGTGGTTGGCGATTACCAGATGAAAACTGTCTGTGGGATATGGGATATGGTGGCAGTCAAAAGCGTCAAAGGAAAAAAGAGAATCTTCAGCGCTAAGGGTACGCCGGGCATCCCGGAGCATTCCGTCGGAAATATCAGACAAGGTGATATCTGCATCCGCAGGTATTTTAGACAGGCTGCTTTTCCATAGCGTCCCATCCCCGCAGCCTATTTCCAGAATCCGCATTCCGGAGTGGATTTGGCATTGCTCATAAATCCAGGGAAACCAGCCGTACGGGTTCGTGGAGTAGCGTTTGTGCAGATTGATGCGGGAAGAGATGTTGGAGGCGTTCTGGTATTGGTTTTTTAGGCTTTTTTCCATTTCAGTCAGATGAATGAGATTCAGCATTTTGCTCCAGTCAATAGAGTGCTCAGAACGGATGGCTGCCGAAGTGTCCTGAATCGCTTTTTCTACAAGCTGCATCTGTTCGATGCGATCCTGCACCAGTTTTAATTGAATGTTTAGCGCATTCAGCATAAAATGATAATCGGTGTCGTCAATGGTCATTTCACGAATATCATCCAGGGGGAATCCCAGGAATTTGAGCAGGAGAATCTGCTGTAATCTGGCAAAATCTTCATCTGTGTAAAAGCGTGCTCCGGATTTGGTGACAAGGGAAGGCTTTAAGATGTCGTGTTTATCATAGTACCGGATGGTACGCAGGGTGACATGAGCCATTCGGGCAAATTCACCGGAGGAGTAGTAGCCGTCTTTTTTCATAGATTTTCCTTCCTTTGTGAAAAAGAGCCAAACGCCGTACGGAGCGTCTGGCTCTTGTATTTACATTTCTGAATTGTTATCCATCATGAATCTCATAAGCAGAGCATTGTCATCCGGGTCAGTTGTTACGAGTTCCAGTTCGGGAATCTCACCATCGGAAAACAGTTTCGCAAGTGAAAAATATTGTGAAAGCTTGGATTTCAGATTTAACTGGATATCATCACCCACCAGTTCAACCTTTCCATTGCATTTATTTACAGTTTCAAACAGTTTTTCTACATTTTTAACATTCATCAACTTAATGTTCATAATCTATCCTCCTCAAATTTTGGGCATATTGTATCATTACTTTTTGGAAAGTGCAAGCAAAAAAATGAATAGAAAAAGAAAGTTTTCTTGTCGGCTTTTTATCCGGAAGTGAAAGAATCCGGAGTTTTTTCAGAAATATTTCACAAATAGAAGTTGAAATAATTACGCTATCGTTATACAATAATAAAAACGAAGTATGAATTCATAGAGAAAGGGGATTGTATGCAGGGTAGGAAAAAATATGTAAAGCTATTGGTTCTTGCGGGAGTGGTGATGATGGCAGTCATGGGATGCGACAGTCAGGAAAAGAACACGGACGGCGCGACAGAAAATATGCCGCAGACGTCATCAGAGACGCAGGATATTTTAGAAAAAGTGACATACACTTCATCTGACGGAAGCGTATCGATTATTTTGCCTGATTCGAAATGGCAGAATACGCTGGACAGCGAAGGAAAGCTCTCATTTGTCTCAGAGGGTGAAGGTGAGATTACGATAGATTATGCCGACAGTAAGAAAGCGGTGGGGAAATTGGCGTTTGCCTCCACCGAGAAGAAACTTGCGGCCAGATTGAAAAAGCTGGGGATGAACACGGATAATCTGGAAATCAGCAATTACAGTTTTGATAAATCAACAGGAATTAAACAGTGCTCGTACTCATTGAGATATAAGGAGCCGGCAGATGGGAATTCCTACACAGTGACCACAGTATCGGCGGTGAGTGAACGAGGATATCAAGTCTCAGGAAACGTAAAGAAAGAAGATACGGCTTTGCTGGCGTCAGTGCAGGAATCCGTAAAGAGTTTCCTGGTATTGAAAAATCCACTGACGGCTGAACCGGATACGGAGGAAAGCGGCAATGCGCCAGAAGAAAGTTCTGCACCGGAGGGCAGTTCCGAGGGGAACAGCAGCGCTTCGGACGAAGAAAGATATTTCTTTGACGAGCCTGGAAATACCATTTATGTGACACAGAATCCGGACGGCGTTTGGGTAGACAAAAACGGCAGGGCGTATATGTTCTATGAAAATGGCGTAGAGGATTATGAAGGGAATCAATATTATTATGATCCGCCGGAGTTCCGCACGGGAGGAAACGGGAGTGCATCAGATTCAAATAGTTCTTCCGGTACAGACGGGGAAGCAGATTATTATGATTTTTATGATAAAAATGGGAATTATATTAAGGCAAGGAATGATGGAAATGGAAACTGGGTTGGTGATGACGGGAAAACGTATGTTTTTGGCGATAAAGGCGTGACTGATTCGGACGGGAATTTTCATCCATATTAAAGTCCGGGCTTACACAAGTGAAACAGAATAGCGGGAGAGCGGGCCGGAAAAGCCCGCTTTCTTTTTATACGGAAGAGAACATGGAGGATGCGATGGAACGGGTAAGGAATTTTATTAATGAAAGGGTTCTGCCGGAAAAGGCAGAAGTTCTGTTTGGCAGTGCAAAGCACTTTGAAGAAGAGATGATGATGTACGACTGTGCGATTCGGGAAGTACGGACAAAGCTGGAGGTTTTGAATGAGGAGCTTTCTGTCCGATATAACAGGAATCCGATTAAACATATTAAGACAAGGCTGAAAAGGCCTGTCAGCATTTTGAAAAAAATGAGGAGTAAGGGCTATGAAATTTCCATAGAATCCATGACGGAACATTTGAATGATGTGGCGGGTATCCGTGTAGTGTGCTATTTCATAGATGATATTTATGATATCGCCCGCTGGCTGGCAAAGCAGGATGACATCCGTCTTCTTAAAGTGAAAGATTATATCCGCAGTCCGAAGCCAAACGGATACCGAAGCCTGCATATGATAATAGAAATTCCGGTATTTTTTCTGGAGGAGAAACGGATGATGCGTGTGGAAGTCCAGATACGCACGGTAGCGATGGATTTTTGGGCGAGCCTGGAACATCAGCTCCGATATAAGAAGGATTTGGAGGGACTTGAAAATGCAGAGGAGATTGGTGTGGAGCTGAAGCAGTGTGCAGAGACGATTGCACAGACAGATGAACAGATGCAGAGTATCCGTGAAAAAATAGGCGTATTCACAGAACTAACATAATTATCTGCTATACTGTCGAAAAACAGGTTGGCGTTTGAAACTGCAGGGCCGATATATAGTCCAAACTGCAGATGAGACAAATAATTACAGGTGAGGTGTATGTATGGAACAGCGGCTGAAAGTAATGGTAGTAGACGATGAGAGCAGGATGAGGAAGCTGGTAAAAGACTTTCTGGTAAAGAAGAACTTTGAAGTGGTAGAAGCGGAAAATGGTGTAGAAGCGATCGACTTGTTTTTTGAGCATAAAAATATTGATTTGGTTATCCTGGATGTGATGATGCCCAAGATGGATGGATGGGAAGTGTGCCGGGAAATCCGCTCTTATTCAAAAGTACCGATTATCATGCTGACGGCGCGTGCGGATGAACAGGATGAATTGCTGGGGTTTGAGCTGGGAGTGGATGAATATATCTCTAAGCCTTTCAGCCCAAAGATTTTGGTGGCGAGAGTAGAAGCTATCCTGCGCAGGACAAACGCGATTTCAGCAGATGACACTCTGAGAGCCGGAGGTATTGAAATTGACAAAGCGGCGCATCAGGTAACAGTGGATGGAAAGTATATAGAGCTAAGCTTTAAAGAATTTGAGTTACTGACATATTTTGTGGAGAATCAGGGACTGGCGCTGTCCAGGGAAAAGATTTTGAACAGCGTGTGGAACTATGATTATTTCGGTGATGCGCGAACGATTGATACGCATGTGAAGAAACTGAGGAACAAGCTTGGAGAAAAAGGAAATTATATCCGTACAATTTGGGGAATGGGATATAAATTTGAAGTAGAAAGCCAAAGTACGCCGGGGTGACAAAGGATGAAACATTCGATAAAGAAAGAAATGGCGTTGCTTTTTATAGGGATTATGCTGCTGACGCTGATTGGAAACTGGGCGGTCAACAACATATTTCTGGAAAGCTATTATATGATGAAGAAAAAAAACACGCTGGTGGACGCATATTGTGTGATTAATCAGGTGGAAGAAGCGTCGGAATATGAAAGCGATATGCTGCTGGCGAAGCTGAATGAAATACGGGAAGCAAACAATATTGTGAATTTTGTTATCCTGGATGAGAATTTTGATGAAGTCATAGGGCTTCATGACGGGACGCGGAAACTTGAGAGGTATGCGGCAAGGCTCTGGATCTATATACAGGGCGGTGATTTTTTTGGAATGGAAGATTTGGAGATTAAGGTACTTCAGAAGAAGGATGCATACGTGCTGCAGCGGACGAAAGACGTCATCAGCAATACGGACAGCCTGGAAATATGGGGCACGTTGAATACAGGATGTTATTTTGCTATGGCAATCCCAATTGAAAGTATCCGTGAAAATGCCAAAATATCAAATGAATTCCTGGGATATTTCAGCCTGGCGGCGCTTACGCTCAGTGTCCTTCTAATCTGGTGGATTTCCAAAAAGATTACAGACCCCATTCTGGAATTGGCAGACCTTTCAAAACGGATGGCAAATCTTGAGTTTGATGCAAAATATACCAGCGGAGGAAAAAATGAGATTGGCCAGCTTGGGGAGCATTTCAATCAGATGTCGGAGACGCTGGAGCGCACCATATCAGAACTAAAAACGGCAAATAACGAGCTGCAGCGGGACATTGAGCAGAAAACGCAGATTGATGAAATGAGGAAAGAGTTTCTTTCCAATGTATCGCATGAGCTGAAAACGCCGATTGCCTTAATCCAGGGTTATGCGGAGGGGCTAAAAGAATGTATCAATGACGACGATGAGAGCAGGGAATTTTACTGTGACGTTATCATGGATGAATCAAAGAAAATGAATACGATGGTCAAGAAGCTTCTGACCTTGAATCAGCTGGAATTTGGGAATGACGCGGTGGTGATGGAACGTTTTGAGCTTACGTCCCTGATACGGGGAGTTATTCAGTCCGCCCAAATTCTGGCGCAGCAGAAAGGGGCAAGAATGATTTTTGACGAGCCGGGGGCGGTTTATGTGTGGGCGGATGAGTTTAAGATAGAAGAAGTGATAACAAACTATATCAGCAATGCGGTTAACCATGTGGATTTTGACAAAGTAATTGATGTCAAAGTGCGGAAGGAGAACGGAAAAGTCCGCGTGTCTGTCTTTAATACAGGAAAACCGATACCGGAAGAAGATTTGGATAAGATTTGGATTAAGTTCTATAAAGTAGATAAAGCGAGAACCAGGGAATACGGCGGCAGCGGCATAGGGTTGTCGATTGTGAAAGCAGTGATGGATTCCATGAATCAGGAATGCGGCGTCATAAATTATGACAATGGCGTAGAATTTTGGTTTGAGCTGGACGGAGGAGAAAGGAGAGAACCGGGAGATGAACGGTAACCATATCGTCTGCGCCTGCAACGGAACGACAGCGGCGCAGATAGAAAAAGCAGTGAAAGAGGGGGCAAGAACTTTTGAAGAAGTTCAGGAAAAACTGCGGGTAGGAGTGCAGTGTGTGAAATGTAAGGATTTGGTGAAGCTGCTGATAGACAGTTATCTCGAGTAAGCAGCAGTTGTAACAGTTCAGCCCAGGACTTTGCACCTGCTGCAAAGTCCGTGAGAATGCGTAAATTTAGCCAGAGAATCCAGTCCTTTGCGAAAGCAAACTTTAAATGGGCTGGATTCCGTAACAGTGAAGCCGAAGGCTGAACTGTTACCAGCAGTTCGGATTTTAAATTGCGTTTTATTGACAAAGCCTTTGTTTTATTTTAGTATGTATTTATATATTTTACAAAATTAATTGTCGAAGAGGGATGAAAGGAGAGAGGTTATGGCGAAATTTTGTATATATTGTGGGAAAGCATTAGAGGAAGGTGAAGTTTGTTCCTGTCGGGCAAATGCGGGAGCAGAGAAAGGAGTGCAGCTGCAGAAGCCGCAGCAGAGTGAGGGGGGCAGCCATCCACAGGATGTAAACGCCGGCAACCGGCAAAGTCAGCCGCAGCCGGGAGGAAACGGCTATTATCAGCAGGGCCAGCCGGGAGGAAATGGTTACTATCAGCAAAGCCAGCCGGGAGGAAATGGTTACTATCAGCAAAGCCAGCCGGGAGGAAACGGCTATTATCAGCAGGGCCAGCCGGGAGGAAATGGTTACTACCAGCAGGGCCAGCCGGGAGGAAATGGTTACTACCAGCAGGGCCAGCCGGGAGGAAACGGCTATTACCAGCAGGGGCAGCCGGGAGGAAACGGAGGCTATCAGCAGGGTCGCAGTCCGGAAATGGAATGGATCAATCATAAGACACAGAAGTTTGTCTCAGGAACAAAGAACATGTTTGCCGAGATACTTCCGGTACTTAAGGCGCCGATTACCCGTGGGCGGGAACTCATGCGCAGCGGCAGCAGTGCAGTCGGGACAGAGTTTATCATAGCTAAGTGTGTACTTGTGATTCTTATTATGTTTTTGGCGGTGCTAAAGATAAAAAGCAGTCTGGGTGCATGGGGCAGTTATATTGAAGTTCCATATTTTAAGATGACTGTTATGATAATTATTCTTACTGTTGGAGTAGATTTTCTGGAAGCAATGCTTATGCATGGGATTACGGTAGCTTTCGGGGGAGTTTCGAATATCAGGATGATGCTGTCTCTGATTGGCGTGCGTGCGCTGTACCATTCCATTGGTGTAGCCATTATGGGATTGGTTTCGTTAGTCAGCGCGAAAGTAGCATTGGTGGCAGCAGTGATTTTCATGATGATGTCCGCTTATGTAGAACACCATTTATATGTTTCTGCGGTGGAGTGCAGTGAGGACAGGAAATTGTATGCATTCCTTGTGGAAAAAATATGTTTGGCTGTCGTATGCCTTATTCTGGGCTACGTTTTTGGCGATATCATCACAATGGTACTATAGTCAGGGAGGATGCAAGGAGACGTTTTCGGAGTGGAAAGGAAGCGTCTCCTGTAGTGTTTAAAGGAGAAGAAGATGGGACAGATATGCAGTAAATGTGGCGCTTTGATGCCGGATGACGCAGTGTTCTGCGGAAATTGTGGAACTGTGTGCCAGCGTGATTCTTTTAGGGGAAACGTATGCAGGAGGTGCGGAAAGCCTCTGGAGGGAGAAGAAAAGTTCTGTGGTTCGTGCGGAGAACCGGTATTTTCTGGCGGAAATCTCAGGCAGGAAGGAAGCCCGTGGCAGGGGAATGAACAGAATTCCTGGCAGCAGCCTACTTATCAGGATAAAGGAGAAAATACGAAAGTTGTGGCTTTAATTGTTGGATGTGCGGCAGTCATTATTATAGCGGCATTGATTCTTTTTCTTTTTAAGGACAGCTTGTTTGGGAGTGGGACGGATACAGAGCAGCCTGTGACCAGGGCTGCAAAGCTGGAGAGTGAAAGTATCGTGGAGAGTGAAGAGACTGAGACTTTGGAAGAGAGCGAAGTGATAGAGGCTGATATTGATGCAGTCCGCAATAAGACCAGCATTATTTCAGGGAAACTTTATTATACAAAAAACATGGATACACCTCTTGTGATCTTAAATGAGCCGCTTTCCGTGTATGCAGACAGTACTTCCGGGGAACGGGTATTTATGGAGGCGGTTTCGGATATTTATCTCGGCGAACACCGAGTGATCACCAGCGATGAACTGTTGCTGTACGACAATGTAGAAGTGGATATCTCAGGAACTATCTGGATAGACGATAACAAAGTATTCATTGATGTAAAGAAACTTTACGGAGAGCCTCGGGAGACAGAAAGTGAGACAGAGGAGAAGCCGGAAAGCGATGATTATATTTTGCCGGAAAGCAATTCCAGGTATTTAACAGACGCCGATGTGGCAGGATTGAGTTTAAAAGAGATTAACTATGCGAAAAATGAGATTTATGCCCGTCATGGAAGGAAATTTGACTCGAAGGAATTAAGGGACTATTTTAACGGTAAAGAGTGGTACACAGGGAAAATTGACCCGAAAAAATTTTCAGATAAAGTATTCAACAAATATGAAAAGAAAAATGCTTCATTTTTGTCGCAGAAGGAAGAAGCGATACAAAAAGGGGGATATAAACTGGAACAGTAGAAATGTGTAAAAAGACAGGTGCAAATAGAAATAGCAGGAAGGAAGCGTTATGAAAAATAAGATTGAAATTCTGGCATTGGTTCTCAGCATTTTGTGCGTGTGCGTGACAGGGGGCGCATGTGCTGTAAGCTTTATGCAGATAGAAGAGGCGAACCAGAAAATCGCAGCTCTGGAATCCGAAATCCAGAAAATAGAGAAAGTCCAGAAGACAGCAGGGCAGACCGAGGCGGAGACGGCAAAACAACAGACGGAAACCGAGACAAAAATTGAAACCGAAACGGAAACTGAAACGCAGACGGAGACAGAGCGTGTCCAGATAGAGACAGAGCAGCAGACCGAAACGGAGACAGAGACGGAACAAAAGCAGGAGAATGGTTTTACTGTGGCAATTGACCCAGGGCATCAGGGATCGTGGGTGGATATGAGCGCGCAGGAACCGAGCGCGCCGGGTTCAACGGTGATGAAAGCAAAGGCAACAACGGGGACTGCAGGTTCTTTCACGCAGATTCCGGAATATGAGTTGAATCTGGACATTTCACTGGCATTGCAGACGGAATTGGAGAACAGGGGATATCGGGTGGTCATGACCCGCACAGATAACGATACGGCAATCAGCAATGCGGAACGTGCGGTGAAAGCATATGAAGAGGGGGGCGACATCTATGTGCGCATCCATGCCAACGGAAGTGAAGATTCCAGTGTGAGTGGTGCGCTTGGCATGACGCCTTCATATGATAACGCATATGTGGGGCATTTGGCGGAAGAAAGCTACCGCCTGACAGACTGTATTCTCAGTGCGTACTGCCAGGAAACAGGGTTCGGGGATTTGGGCATCCAGTATCATGATGATATGACAGGGATTAACTGGAGCCAGATACCGGTCACGATTCTGGAAATGGGTTTTATGACAAATGAGCATGACGACACGGCAATGGCCGACGAAGCGATGAGGCAGAAGATGGTGATGGGCATCGCAAACGGTGTTGACCAATATTTTGGGAGATAGGAAGAGTGAATCGAAATAGTAAAAAGCATGAAAATATTCTGATTGCAGTCATACTTATCTGTACCTGTGCAAACCTGATTTTTAATGTGTTGCTCGTGAAAAACGCACTGTCCTGCCAGAAGATGTTAAGGGAAGCGGAAACGCTGGCACAGCGGGCAGGGGCGGTCAAAGAGAACGCACCGGAGGATACAGACGAGACTGTTCAGAGGGAAGAGACAGAAGAAAGAGAGAGCCTGGCAGAAGAGACAGAGGCAACAGAGGCCGAAGCAACTGAAAGCGAAGAGCTGCCGCCATCAGACGGGTCGGAAACAAAATCTTTACCAGAGTTGGAAAATTTTCTTGGAGAAGCCGAGGCTTTGGGAGAGAAATGGGCTGTCAGTGCGGTAGATTTAGCGGATGGGGCAGTATATGGGTATTACGAGGATATAAAGATGCAGTCAGCCAGTGTCATTAAAGTATTTATTATGGCGACAGTTTATGACAGAGTGTGTTACCCCAAAGATACGGAATCCGCAATCTATGTGCAGGAGCAATATGAGGGAGAGCTGAAAGCGCTGTTAACGAATATGATAACCGTCAGCGATAACGATGCGGCAAACCGCCTGGTGGAATTACTGGGCTATGGAAGCTTTCAGGAGGGACAGGAAGTTGTCAATGCATTTTGCCGGGAGAATGGTTTTGAGGGCACGTCCCTCGGGCGGCGTTTTCTGGAAGAGAATCCTGCGGATGATAATTACACCACGTCAGGCGACTGTATGAAACTCCTCCAGGACTTGTACAATGGAAATTGTGTGTGCGCCGAGGCATCAGAGAAGATGCTGAATATGCTGAAAAACCAGACGAGGACAGAGAAAATCCCTTCTGGTATTCCAGAAGGGACAGTGTGTGCAAACAAGACAGGGGAAATGCCCCAGGGATACGGTCTTGGATGCATTGAAAATGATATTGCTATCGTCTATGGAGAGCATGGGGACTATATTTTGTGCGTGCTGTCGAATGATTTGGATGGGCGGAATGAAGAGGCAAAGAAGCGGATTGCAGAGATTTCAGGCTATGTATATGAAGAGTTTCAGAACCCTTAAAGAGATGGTTTAACCATTCGGATGCCAATTGCGGTTTGTTGGGGAGTTTATCGCTTGCGCCGGACAGTTATGGAACTGCTAGTGCTCCATGTTTACGCTGGACGGTCACGGAACCGACAGCTCCCCAGATGTGTGTTGGCTGGCGGCATCGTTTGTTTGCTGAACCGTAAGCATTGACCAGTTTACCGTGGTGTCCAGTGCCGTCCTATTCAGCGGTGGTTATTCGGTTTTCATGTGAGCCGGATTTTATTTGCCCCAGTGTTATTTTTTGCCGCAATTACAGCAAATAATTATTTTCACGGTTTGCAATTTGTAAACCGACTAACTTGTAGGTTGCATATCCTCCCATGACCAGCGGCTCTGATTTGCAAATTTCTTCTGCTTCTTCACGACTCTCTGTTTTTAGGATATACATACCTGCCATTCCCGGATAACCTTTAAAGACACCGCAGATTTCCAGCTTTCCTTCATCGTCCAGCTTTCTTATATTCTCAACGTGTTCCATAACTATCTGCTTTGTCATTTTATTATAGGTCTTGCTTTTCTCAATCATCATCATGTACATCAATTTTTCCATACGATTTTCTCCTTTACATTTTATGAGGATTCACTGAGAGTATTGTATTATATTTACCTGGCAATAGCAATACAAGCTGCAAATAGCAGCCGGCGTTAGTGTAATCTGATTTCCAATTCCGGAAAAATCAGTGCGGGGGGAGTGTGGCAGCTACAGGGTTTCGTTTTAATGCCATATTGCATTTGGAACATGTATAGTTTATCATAGAATAGTGACAAGAGCTGTCACTATTCGGAAAGGAGTTCAAAAATGTCAAAAGCAGAACGGCTTATCGAAATGATGATAACAATAAATGCAAAAAAAGATTTTACAGTAGGCGAATTGGCAAATGAATTTTCTGTATCAAAAAGAACCATACTGCGTGACTTGCAGGAATTGGAGCAGGCGGGCTTCCCTCTTTACTCCGAAGTCGGGGCGGCGGGTGGCTATCATATCTTAAAAGAACGCATTTTGCCGCCTATTGCTTTTTCAGAAAGCGAAGCAAAAGCTATTTTTTTTGCCTGTCAAGCCTTGCAATATCACCGCGACCTGCCGTTTGAACAGGAAACCATATCCGTCTTAAAAAAATTTTTGAATTGCCTGCCATTAGATATGCAAAACAGTATCACGCAGATTCAAAACAAGGTTGTATTTTGGATTCCAGACAGACATTGCGATTCACCATTGCTTAAATCAATGTTTCTTGTTGCCATAAACCGCCATGCCGCAACAATACGATATTCGTCAACATATTCTGAAAGCACGCGTACAATTATACCTATCGGCTTATATGCCATGAATGGACTTTGGTATTGCCCTGCGTATTGTACAACAGCAAATCAAATCAGAGTGTTCCGGGTTGACCGTATCAAAGAAATCATAGAGGAAAAGCCCTATCCAAAAGGAAAATACCCTATTCCTGCGTCAATTCAAGAATATCTTGAAAAAACAGAGGTTAAAAACGATTACCACATGAAAATCCAACTGACGGATATAGGCGTCAAACGCTGTGAAAGTGAGTGTTTACTTGCAAGCGGATTGAAAACATTTTCAACGGGAGGCGGGATAATCGACATGGAAATAAACCGTGCTGCTTTAGAATGGGTTGCTGATTATATATTGCCGTTTGGGAATAACGCCACTGTGTTAGAACCAGTGGAGCTAATAAAAATAATGCAGCAAAAAATACACGAATTACATCAGCATTATTGCAAATCAAATGGCACGAATAACCAGATTGCAAATTGACGAAACTAAAGAAATCATGTACAATAAAGCATTAGAAAAGAACTATGGATTCTATATTTAAATAAAGGAGAAAAGATATGAGTAAAAAGCCTACAGTTTTAATGATCCTGGATGGATACGGTTTGAATGAAAAGACAGAGGGGAATGCAGTGGCTGAGGGAAAAACCCCGGTGATGGACAAGCTGATGGCCGAGTGCCCCTTTGTAAAGGGAAATGCCAGTGGGATGGCAGTAGGGCTTCCGGACGGACAGATGGGAAATTCAGAAGTAGGGCATTTGAATATGGGCGCGGGGCGCATCGTATACCAGGAGCTTACCAGGATTACGAAAGAGATTCAGGACGGAGATTTCTTTAAAAATGAAGCTCTTCTTCATGCAGTAAGGAACGCGAAAGAGAATGGTTCTGCGCTCCACATGTTTGGGCTTCTGTCTGACGGCGGCGTACACAGCCATAATACACATCTCTATGGTTTGCTGGAGCTGGCGAAGCGGGAAGGTCTGGAGAAGGTTTATGTACATTGCTTTTTGGACGGGCGCGACACGCCGCCTGCATCCGGCAAGGACTTTGTACAGCAGTTAAGTGATGAGATGAAGAAAATCGGCGTGGGTGAAATTGCTACGGTTATGGGACGTTATTATGCGATGGACCGTGACAACAGATGGGACAGGGTTGAACTGGCGTACAATGCTATGGTAAAGGGGAGCGGACAGACTGCAGAGTGCGGTGTGTGCGCCGTGGAACAGTCTTATAAAGAAGGGACAAATGACGAGTTTGTGCTTCCGACGGTTGTACAGAAAGATGGGGCTCCGGTTGCTGTGATTCAAGATAAAGATTCCGTCATTTTCTTTAATTTCCGTCCGGATCGTGCAAGAGAAATCAGCCGCGCGTTCTGCTGCGATGAGTTTGACGGATTTGCAAGAGAGAAAAAGCTGGATTTGACTTATGTATGCTTTACTGAGTATGATGAGACAATCCCAAATAAAGAAGTGGCGTTCCATAAGGTATCTATCACAAATACTTTTGGGGAATTTTTGGCAGCAAATAAAAAGACGCAGGCAAGAATCGCAGAGACCGAGAAATATGCACATGTAACATTCTTCTTTAATGGCGGTATTGAGGAGCCGAATGAAGGGGAGGACAGGATTCTCGTAAAATCTCCGAAGGTGGCTACTTATGATTTGAAACCGGAGATGAGCGCTTATGAGGTATGCGATAAACTGGTAGAAGCGATTAAATCCTGCAAGTATGATATGATTATCATTAATTTTGCAAATCCGGATATGGTAGGCCATACAGGAATCGAAAACGCTGCTATCAAGGCAGTAGAAGCTGTTGATGAGTGTGTGGGAAAAGCAGTGGAAGCGTTAAAATCCGTAGATGGTCAGATGTTCATCTGCGCAGATCATGGAAATGCAGAGCAGCTTGTGGATTATGGCACAGGCGCGCCGTTTACTGCACACACTACAAATCCGGTGCCATTTATCTTGGTAAATTATGATAGTGCATATACGCTGCGCGAGGGCGGATGCCTGGCAGATATCGCACCGACCCTGATTGAGATGATGGGCATGGAGCAGCCAAAAGAAATGACAGGAAAGTCCCTTCTCCAGAAAAAGTAATTATGGTACTGGAGATTGTAAAACAGGCGGTTCAGATTAAGATGAGCTGTAAATCGGAATGTTCTCTGATTTCAGAGGCAGAGTACTGTTGTGCATGCGCAAGGGCGTTAAGGGAGATCGGAGCCCCTGATAGCATCTGGAAGGAGTTTCGGGAGGCATCGAAGGTAGAGCAGGCAAGGGAAAAGCTGACGCCTTATTTTCAGGGAAAGCGTGGAGAATATGCGGAAAATCCCCCGATGGACAGGCTTTTGAAGCTTTTAGTGCAATGCCGGGTAGAGGGCGCGATTACAGATGAGATAAGAAAACTTATGCAATAGCGTGAGACTGAAAAGCGGACTGTTTCAAAAATATATTTGAGACAGTCCGCTTTTCTATTGAATCTGTTCTTCGATTCTTAAAAGCTGGTTGTATTTTGCGGTACGCTCACCGCGGCAGGGGGCTCCTGTTTTAATCTGTCCGGCGCCGACTGCGACTGCAATATCGGAAATCATGGTATCCTCCGTTTCGCCGGAGCGGTGGGAAATGATTGTCCGGTATCCGGCTCTCTGCGCCATTTCGATGGCATCAAAAGCTTCCGTCAGAGTGCCGATTTGGTTTACCTTTACCAAAATGGCATTAGCGGCGCCAAGCTCGATTCCGCGTTTCAGCCGTTCAGTATTTGTAACGAACAAATCATCTCCTACAAGCTGGATGCGGTCGCCCAGTACGTCGGTCAGACGCTGCCAGCCAGCCCAGTCATCTTCGAACAGGCCGTCTTCAATGGAAACAATCGGAAATTTATTTACCAGGTCTTCATAATAGCTTACCATTTCATCTGAGCTTCTGCGGACGCCCTCGCCAGGGAAGTAATATTGCCCGTTTTCTTCCTCATACAGCTCGCTGGCTGCCGCGTCCAGGGCGATGACGATATCATCTTTCATACGGTAGCCGCTGCGTTCTACTGCTTCGCAGATTAATTCCAGGACAGCGGCAGAGTTTGGGAGATTCGGTGCGAATCCGCCTTCGTCACCCACGCCAGTGGATAATCCACGCTCTTTCAGAAGATGCTTTAATGTGTGGTAAATTTCTGCACACATCTGCAGCCGCCCGCGAAAATCCTTTGCGCCCACAGGCATAATCATAAATTCCTGCAAATCTACAGTATTATCCGCATGGCATCCGCCATTTAAGATATTCATCATAGGAACAGGAAGCAGATGTGCATGCATGCCTCCCAGATAGCGGAACAACGGGATTTCCAGGGATTTAGCGGCGGCGTCCGCCACTGCCATGGACACGCCGAGAATAGCATTTGCGCCAAGGGCGGACTTATTTTTTGTGCCGTCGGCACGTGTCAGGCAATCGTCAATTTTCTTCTGCTCCAGGGCATTTTCTCCGATAATGGCGTCTGCCAGGACAGAGTTTACATGATGGACAGCCGTCTCGACGCCTAATCCGCCATAGCGTTTTCCGCCGTCCCGGAGCTCAACAGCCTCGAACTGTCCGGTAGAAGCGCCTGACGGTACGGCTGCCCTGCCGACAATGCCGCTGTCAGTCATAACTTCCACTTCCACGGTAGGGTTTCCCCTGGAATCCAGGATTTCCCGCGCATAAACATCTGCAATTGATACATATTGATGCATAAAAAGATACACCTCCTTTTTGGGATAGTGTGTCCTTTTTCTTTTAAGATATGCTTTTCGGTATTTGGAAAAGATAGGCTTTTATGGCGGAAACTATTTGACAAGCTGCGTCTTCTATGGTAGACTTATTTTGTTTAACATAGGAGGTGTAGGAAGTGGAGACTTTAAGACTGGTACTTCAGATTGTTTTTATACTCATCAGCGTCGGGTTGACAGTAATCGTGCTGATGCAGGAGGGTAAATCCGCAGGACTTGGCAGCATATCGGGTATTTCCGATACTTACTGGGGAAAGAACAAGGGACGTTCCATGGAAGGAGCTCTTGTAAAAGCTACGAAGTTTTTAGCAGTTGGATTTATTGCTTTATCGATTGTATTAAATCTGAATTTCTAGGGATACTAAGACACTCTTGTAGATACTGCAAGAGTGTTTTTTACCTTATAAGACAGATGTGAAAGTGAGAAAATAGATGGAGAAAAATTTATTAGAGAAGCGGAAACAGGTTTTGGAAAATCTGATGAAGGATAAGCAGTATGTGCCTATGAAAATTAAGGAGCTGGCGATTATCCTTCAGATTCCCAGGGAAAATCGCGGCGAGCTTCTGGAAGTTTTGGATGAACTGGTTAAAGACGGAAAAATAGAGCAGAGCAAACGCGGCAAATATAGAATAGCAGAAGAGCATGTACTGACAGGGAAATTTGTGGGAAATGCCAGAGGGTTCGGGTTTGTGGAGACGGAGGATTCTGAAGAGGATATTTTTATTTCGGAAGCAAATCAGGGCAACGCGCTTCACGGCGATATAGTGCAGGTTTCTCTGTTAAGAGGGAAAACCGGGAAACGCCGGGAAGGCGTTATCGTTAAAGTATTGTCTCACGAGGTTACGGAAGTCATAGGAACTTACCAGGAAAGCAGGAATTTCGGCTTTGTCGTTCCTGACAATAAAAAGTTTACGAAAGATATTTTTATTCCGGCAGAGCATTCTAAAGGCGCGGTAAACGGGCATAAGGTTGTAGTGGAGATTACAGACTATGGCAGCGAGTCCAGGAAGCCGGAGGGCAGGATACGGGAGATTATAGGACACCTGAATGACCCGGGTACAGATGTTCTGTCCGTGGTATATTCTCATGGACTCCCGATGGAATTTCCGGAAAAGGTGCTGAACCAGGCAGAACGCGTGAGCTGTGAGGTAAGCGAGGCAGATTGTGCCGGGCGGCTGGATATCAGAAATTGGCAGATGGTAACGATTGACGGAGAGGATGCGAAAGATTTAGATGACGCGGTATCGCTTACAATGGAAGGCGATATTTACCATTTGGGCGTGCATATTGCGGACGTTTCGAATTATGTGCAGGAGAACAGTGCGCTTGACAGGGAAGCACAGAAACGGGGAACGAGTGTGTATCTGGTAGACCGTGTGATTCCCATGCTTCCTCATCGGCTGTCAAACGGAATCTGTTCCTTGAATCAGGGCCGGGACAGGCTGGCGCTTAGCTGTCTCATGGATGTAGACAGACAGGGAAATGTCGTGGGGCATCGGATTGCAGAAACAGTTATCTGCGTAGATCGCAGGATGAGCTATACCAGTGTGAAAAAGATTCTGGAAGGCGATGCAAAAGAGCAGGAAGAGTACCGGGAGCTGGTGCCGATGTTCAGGATGATGGAAGAACTGGCGGGACTTCTGCGGGCAAAGAGGAAAAAGCGGGGGGCTATTGACTTTGACTTTCCGGAGTCGAAAATTATCCTGGATGAGCAGGGGCATCCTACAGAGATTAAGCCATACGACAGGAATACGGCGACAAAGATTATTGAGGATTTTATGCTGCTGGCAAATGAGACAGTGGCGCAGGATTTCTTCTGGCAGGAGATACCGTTTGTATACCGGACACACGATAACCCTGACCCGGAGAAAATTCAGCAGCTTGCAATGTTTATCAACAATTTTGGATACTTCATTAAAAATACCAGAGATGAGATTCACCCGAAAGAACTGCAGAAACTTTTGACAAAGATAGAAGATACGCCCGAGGAGGCGCTCATCAGCCGTCTGACGCTGCGTTCCATGCGGCGGGCGCAGTATACGGTGGAATGTACCGGGCATTTTGGGTTGGCGGCAAAGTATTACTGCCACTTTACATCTCCCATCCGCAGATATCCGGACTTGCAGATTCACCGGATTATCAAAGATACGCTGAGAGGGAGGATGGATGAAAAACGGGCGGCTCATTATAGCGAAATATTGCCGGAAGCAGCGGCACATTCCAGCCAGACAGAGCGCCGCGCGGACGAGGCAGAGCGTGAAGTGGAGAAAATGAAAAAGGCAGAGTATATGGAACAGTTTGCAGGCAAAGTATTCGAGGGAGTAATCTGCAGCATTACGAACTGGGGCTTTTATGTAGAGCTGCCGAATACCATCGAGGGCATGGTTCATGTGACAAGTCTGTATGACGACCGCTATTACTATAGGGAAGAAACCTATGATATGGCAGGCGCAGACACCGGAAAAGTATATAAACTGGGACAGAAAGTGAAAGTCCGCGTTCTGGGCGCAGATAAGGAATCCGGGACTGTTGATTTTGAAATCGCGGAGGAAGGAGAGGAATAAGTGGGAAGCCAGTCAGTGAAACTAATTGCAAATAATAAGAAGGCGTATCATGACTACTTTATAGAGGGAACTTATGAGACAGGGATTGCCCTTCATGGAACAGAAGTAAAGTCTCTGCGCATGGGAAAATGCAGTATTAAGGAGTCCTTTATCCGGGTAGAGAATGGGGAAGTCTTTGTGTACGGGATGCATATCAGTCCTTATGAAAAAGGAAATATTTTCAACAAAGACCCGCTCAGGGTGAAAAAGCTTCTGATGCATCGATATGAAATCAATAAGATTACCGGAAAGATGGCAGAAAAAGGGTATACGCTGGTGCCGCTTAAAGTTTACTTTAAAGGAAGTCTTGTAAAAGTGGAAATCGGAATCGCAAAAGGAAAGAAACTTCATGATAAGCGCCAGGATATCGCAAAGCGCGACCAGAGGCGTGAGGCAGAGAAGGAGTTCAAGGTGAAAAATCTTTAATTCATTCTGAAAAAAGTGTAAGATTGCTCTTGACACAGAGGGAGAAATATGATTAGATGAGAAATATCTGAACGGATTTACCGTTAAGCAGAACGTCTGCCGACAGTACACGATAAAGGGGTTGTACTGGTTTCGACGGGGGTTTTGAAGTCAGGGAAGCCATCTGCGGGCCGGGACCGCACAGTAAACCGGAAACTAAATATAAACGCAGACGAAAATTTAGCGTACGCAGCCTAAGGGCTGCTGTCGACCTTGGGTTACTCACAGCCTGAGCCATCGGCATCAAATGATGTGAGGCACTTCGTTCCTAAAGCTTTGAGGGTACGGAAGAATTGATGAAGCTACTGAAATCTGAAGCTTGTCATTAGGCGTCAGATAGAGGGAATGTCAAAATAATGACTGTGATGGGAGATGCCTTGATGGATGGGCTTTCGGACAGGGGTTCGATTCCCCTCAGCTCCATATATGAAAAGTGTCGAAAACATAGCATTTTCGGCACTTTTTTAATGCTTTAAAAGCTATAAAATTGAATTTCAGGTCGTTTTCGGCTGTTTCAGAATGTAATCTTTGGGGTCAAAATTGGGGTCAAATTTTAAATGTTATTAAAAGGGCAATATAAAGATATATGCTATTTTTTAAATAAATCGATGCTGCACATAATCATAAGATTTACTTATGTCAATTGATTTTTGGATAACTGTCAGAGGTATAAAAACTCCCCCGGCTAGGATGCCGAGGGGTTTTTTGTATATTCGCTGATACAGATGGGGTCTGCGAGTACTTCACGCGCGACATAGAGGGTTTGGTCAGCCCGTGTATTCATCGTCCATTTTACAAGCGTCATGCAGCGATGTTCAACTTCAATGCAAGTGATACAGCGGGGATGGACGCAGCTTCCAGTGTTGCAGTAAGGTGCGTCGGCTGTTCCAATCATGGGGCGGTGTGTGTGCCCGGTGATTAATATATGACCTTTGCTTTGCGCCCAGTTTGTAAGTTTTTCTTCGGCGCGGCGTTTCTTTTTGTTATTCTTGGCGGCGCTGGTAGGGTCGTGGAATCCCATACGTTCGGCAGGACCCCATACATAACGTACAAGGAAACGGCTTAATTGCCACAGATTGCTGTTTAAAAAGTCGGTCTGATGGCCGTGAGTTAGGTAAATGTCTTTCTGCTGTTCGGAATCTTTTAGAATCAGGCCGGAATAGAAGGTGATTCCGGGAAAGAGGGGGAGGTCTTTACGCTCGGAAGGACAGGAATAAGATTCAAAAAACTGTTCTGCCTTTTTGGGTGATTTTTTTATAATATCATGATTTCCATATAGCAGATAGAGCCGCTTTTTCTGGTAAAATTTTGAGAGCAGCCAAAATACGTTGCTGTGGACATCTATAATCTGCTGCATGGAACGGTTCTCCCAAAGCTCGTCGCCGTCCCCGAGTTCGATATAGGTAAAACCCTGGGCATAGTAGTGCTGCAGCGCTGCAAAGTACAGATGCTGGTTTTTTAAAAAATTATCGCTGGAGCTGCCATTTCCCCGATGGCAGTCGCTGATTAAAATATATTTGGAATCTTCGGAGAGCGGGAGAGTGGGAGCATGAAGGAAAGCTTTTTGGAGTCGGTGATTATAATTCATCGCATAGTCCTCCGGCGTTTTCTTGGTTTTCGTATGGTAATCATTTTCCTGAAAGCAAAGGGGAGGAAATAATACAGGTACAGAAGGCGGTCGATGTTTTTGCAAAACGGCCTGGTAATCCGGCGGTAAATCCAGCAGAACAGACGGTTCATGCACTGTGCTATGGCGCGGCGAAGCCTGAAATGGCGGCAGGGCTGCGGCGATTCTGGGATATCGAAAAAGAGGGTAACAGTATGGTCTTCTATGCAGAAAGTGTTTTGGCAATAGCCGTTCTCCTGTAAAGCTTCTGTGAAAGCATGCATCATGTCGCAATTCGGAAATGTGATGGAGACTGTCAGCTGCAGTTCGCGTGGTTTTGAGAACATTCCCATGCAAAATCCAGTCAGCCACCAGTGGCATTTGGATAGAGCAAAGAGTGGACGGCCGTTTTTACACAGGCGGATTTCCAAGGGAAGCATTTCGCATCCGCTGACTCCATAGAAAAGCGTGTGTTTGCGTTCGGATGGACGAAGAAGACGATCAGCTTTGTAGACGCCTACTTCACATCCTGTATTTATTCCGTACTGCCCTTTCCAAAATTCAATCATCCAGGTACAGCCTTTATAGTTAAAATAGACAGGTTCACAGTCGAACACCATCTGGAAAAAGGGCGCGGTGGCGTCAAAGAGGGTACAGTAACCGTAATGGCGCTGCCATGCGTCAATTCGTGAGGTGAATATATCCTGCTGCTCATCGTAAGCATATCCAAACGGAGTAATAAGGTCTGAAAGGATACAGCATTTTTCTTTCATGCACAGGCAGCATACTTTGCGGATCGCGCAGGGTTTCCGGTAAAACCGGAGATAGAAAAAGAAGATACATATTATGATAAAAATACCAACGCCTAAATACATGGCTTAGATACTCCTGATTTCTTTTTACTTTATCATATGTTTGACGGGACGGAGCTGTGCGGGAGTGAAAAAGAGAAGAAAAAGAGAAGAAAGAGAAAAAAACGCTTGCATTTTGACGGAAGGTGTAGTAATATATGGAAGTCGGTTAAGATATGGTCCGTTGGTCAAGCGGTTAAGACGCCGCCCTCTCACGGCGGAAACAGGGGTTCGATTCCCCTACGGACTGTTGAGAAAATGTGAAACGCTAAAGCACGCAAGGTGAGTGTTATAGCGTTTTATTGTTTTGTAGGAATTGTTGTTTTAGAAAATTTCTTTTCAGCATTTGGGGTCTGTGCTATAATTTGATATTAGAGCGTGTTTGAAAATTCATTCCTGCCATCTGCACGCTTTAGGAAAGGATGTGAAACTATGCCATTATTGAAAGAAGAATATAGAAAGCAGGAAAAAATGAATGGCATCGTATATGATATGTCGCCATCGCCAAATTACAGGCATGGAATCATTAATAATAATATTAATACGATTATAAAGATAGGATTGAAGAATAGCTTGTGCCTGGTATTCATGGAAAATCTGGATTTTAAATATCATCCGGAGGAAAATGATGATTATGTCGTTCCTGATATCATGGTAATCTGTGACAGGAAGCATTTGAAAGGCGGGAGTTACAGCGGCGTGCCAAAGTTTATTGCTGAAACGTTAAGTCCGTCAACGGTCATGAAAGATAGGACAGAAAAAATGGCGGCTTATGAAAAAGCAGGAGTGGAAGAATATTGGATTGTTTCACAGCAGGGAGCCGTCGAAATCTATTACCTGGAAAATGGAAAATATATTTTGAGGTACAGTTATATTTTAGAAAATGACAAAGAAGAGGAACACTATAATGCAGAAACAGTGATCAGTTTAAGAGGATTTCCGCATATAACGATGACGCTGGGAGAGATATTTGAAGGTTTATAGAAGAAGCGAATCAGAAGAAGGTAAGAAGGACAAAAAGCAATATTCCATATCCGCGTGTAGAAGAAGCGGAGAAATAAATCATGGTAGTTTGGCAGATGTGGTTTATCGAAGGAATAGTGCTTTTTTTCTTGCATTTCTGCAGGATTTATGGTTATAATAGCCGTTGGGTAACAGAATATTAGTTCGCATATAAGACGGGATGATATCTTTCCGGAAATCCGGAGTGTATGCCGGGCAGGTTCCGGCGGAGAAAGGAATGAAAAAATGGCGAAAAGTATCACATATGACGCCGGCAGTATTTCAGTGTTGGAAGGACTGGAGGCAGTCAGGAAACGGCCGGGCATGTATATAGGAAGCGTGTCGCGGAAAGGGCTGAACCATCTGATATATGAGATTGTGGATAATGCCGTGGACGAGCATCTGGCAGGGCACTGTGACAGGATAGAGGTAACACTGGAGAAAGACGGCTCTGCTACGGTAAACGACAATGGACGTGGGATTCCGGTGGGGATGCACGAGAAAGGGATGTCTGCAGAGAGGCTTGTGTTTACCACGCTCCATGCGGGAGGAAAGTTTGATAATACGGTATATAAGACGAGCGGAGGGCTGCACGGGGTGGGTTCTTCGGTAGTCAATGCGCTGTCTGTTTATCTGGAAATCAAAGTAAGCCGTGAAGGTGCAGTGCACTATGACCGTTATGAGAGAGGCGTTCCTACCGTTGAATTAGAAAATGGGCTGCTTCCGGTCATCGGAAGGACGAAAAAGACGGGAACCTGGATTAACTTTCTGCCTGATCCGGAGATTTTTGAAAAGACCAGGTTTGCAGCGGCAGAGGTGAAGAGCAGGCTGCATGAGACTGCTTACCTGAACCCGAATCTGGTGATTGTTTTTGAGGATAAACGGGACGGGACAACGGAACATATTGAGTTTCATGAACCTGATGGCATTATTGGATATGTAAAGGATTTGAATAAGAAGAAAGAGACTATCCATGAGCCGGTGTATTTTAAAGGGGAATCTGAAGGAATTACCGTAGAGTGTGCGTTCCAGTATGTGAATGAGTTCCATGAAAATGTACTGGGCTTTTGTAATAATATTTACAACGCGGAGGGTGGTACGCACTTAACGGGATTTAAAACAGTGTTTACGACAGTGATGAACACGTATGCCAGGGAGCTTGGCATATTGAAAGAAAAAGACGCGAACTTTACCGGAGCGGACATAAGAAACGGGTTGACGGCTGTAATTTCCGTCAAACATCCGGCGCCCCGGTTTGAAGGGCAGACAAAGACGAAGCTGGACAATCAGGACGCTTCAAAGGCTTCAGGGAAGGTGACAGGAGAAGAGGTGGTTCTATATTTCGACAGAAATCTGGAGACGCTTAAAAGCGTGCTTTCCTGCGCGGAGAAAGCGGCGAAAATCAGACGGTCGGAAGAGAAAGCTAAGACGAATATGCTGACGAAGCAAAAATATTCTTTTGACTCGAACGGAAAATTAGCGAATTGTGAGAGCCGGGATGCTTCCAAGTGTGAGATTTTCATTGTGGAGGGAGATTCTGCGGGAGGTTCTGCAAAGACAGCCAGAAACCGGAATTTCCAGGCGATACTTCCTATCCGGGGGAAAATCTTGAATGTGGAAAAAGCGAGTATTGATAAGGTGCTGGCCAATGCAGAAATTAAAACAATGATCAATGCGTTTGGCTGCGGATTTTCTGAAGGGTACGGAAACGATTTTGACATTACAAAGCTGCGTTATGACAAGATTATCATTATGGCGGATGCTGATGTGGACGGCGCCCATATCAGCACGCTGCTTCTGACTCTGTTTTACCGTTTTATGCCGGATTTGATTTATGAAGGGCATGTATATATTGCGATGCCGCCTCTGTACAAGGCGATGCCGTCAAAAGGAGAAGAAGAATATCTTTATGATGACAAAGCTCTTGAGCGTTACCGTAAGGCACACAAAGGCTCATTTACCCTGCAGCGCTATAAAGGCCTTGGAGAAATGGATGCTGACCAGCTTTGGGAGACAACGCTGAATCCTGAGACCAGGATAATGAAGCGTGTGGAAATTGAAGATGCGAGGATGGCTTCGGATGTGACGGAGATGCTGATGGGGACGGAAGTTCCGCCACGGAAGGCATTTATCTATGAACATGCCCAGGATGCGGAACTTGACGTATAGCAATGGAAGGTAAGGTACAGAGATGGAAAGTTTAGAGCAGAATATTATACGCACGGAATATTCGGACGTGATGCAGAAGTCTTATATTGACTATGCTATGAGCGTTATCGTTTCGCGCGCGCTTCCGGACATCCGGGACGGACTCAAGCCGGTGCAGCGCCGTACGCTTTATGATATGTATGAGCTGGGTATCCGCTATGACAGGCCGTATAGGAAGTGCGCCCGTATCGTGGGCGATACGATGGGTAAATACCATCCCCACGGGGATAGTTCTATTTATGAAGCGCTGGTAGTGATGGCGCAGGAATTTAAAAAAGGGCTTCCTCTGGTGGACGGCCATGGAAATTTTGGCTCCATAGAAGGGGACGGGGCGGCTGCTATGAGATATACAGAAGCACGCCTGCAGAAGATTACCCAGGAGACGTTTTTGGGTGATTTGGATAAAAATGTAGTGGATTTTCTGCCAAACTTTGATGAGACAGAAAAGGAACCTGAGGTGCTTCCGGTACGGATTCCGAATTTTCTGGTAAACGGTTCCGAGGGAATCGCCGTAGGAATGGTCACCAGCGCTCCGCCGCATAATTTGGGTGAAGTGGTGGATGCAGTGCAGGCCATGATTAAAAACAGCAAAATTACGGATGAAGAGCTGATGCAGTATATCCAGGGACCGGATTTTCCGACAGGGGGAATTGTGGTAAACAAGGATGACCTGCCCCAGATTTACAAGACCGGGACGGGGAAAATCAAAATCCGGGGCAAGGTGGAAGTGGAGCAGCTAAAGGGCGGGAAAGAGCGCATCGTGATTACGGAAATTCCTTATACGATGCTGGGGGCGAACATAGGGAAGTTTTTAAACGATGTAGCGTCCCTGGTGGAGACGAAAAAGGCTTCGGACATCGTGGATATTTCAAACCAGTCCTCAAAAGAAGGCATCCGTATCGTGCTGGAGCTGAAGAAAAATGCAGATGCGCAAAACCTGATTAACTTGTTGTATAAGAAAACCCGGCTGGAAGATACGTTCAGCGTGAATATGCTGGCGGTATGCGATGGAAAGCCTGAGACGATGAGTCTTAGAAACGTGTTGGAGCATCATATCGATTTCCAGTTTGAACTGGCAACACGGAAATACCGTACGCTTCTGAATAAAGAGCTGTCGAAAAAGGAGATTCAGGAAGGTCTTATCAAAGCATGTGATGTGATTGATTTGATTATTGAAATCCTGCGGGGAAGCAAGAGCCAGAAGCAGGTAAAGGCATGCCTGATCAATGGGGAGACGGAAGGAATTAAGTTTAAGTCAAAGGAATCGGAAAAGCTGGCGGCAGCCCTGCGTTTTACAGAGGCGCAGGCTACAGCGATTCTGGAAATGCGCCTGTATAAACTGATTGGGCTGGAGATTGAGGCGTTGATGAAGGAGCATGAGGCGACCCTGAAAAATATTGCCCGCTATGAGGATATCCTGAATAATTATCGGTCTATGGCGAAAGTGATTATCAAAGAGCTGGAGGCAGTGAAAAAGGAGTATGGGACGCCGAGGAGAACCGTGATAGAAAATGCCGCAGAAGCTGTCTATGAAGAGAAAAAGCCTGTCGAGACAGAAGTGGTATTTCTGATGGACAGGTTCGGATACGCCAAGACGGTGGACGTCTCCGTGTATGAGCGGAACCGGGAAGCGGCGGATTCGGAAAATAAATACGTGCTGACCTGTATGAATACAGATAAAATCTGTATTTTTACAGATACCGGAAAGCAGCATACGGTGAAAGTGCCCGACGTGCCTTACGGCAAGTTCCGGGACAAGGGGACGCCTATCGATAATCTGTGTAATTATGACAGCGCTCAAGAGAAAATCGTATTGGTAGAGTGCCTGCAGAGAGTGAAAGGGGCGGTGCTTCTGTTTGCAACTGCCCAGGGAATGCTGAAACAGGTAGAGGGCAGCGAATTTGATGTGGCGAAACGTACCATAGCGGCAACGAAACTGCAGGAGGGTGACGAAGTGGTTTCGATTGCAGATATGAAGGGTATTGAGCAGCTGGCGCTCCAGACCCGCCAGGGATTTTTCCTGAGATTTCAGGCGGAAGAGGTTCCTTACAAGAAAAAGGGAGCCGTGGGCGTCCGGGGAATCCGGCTGGGAGAAGAGGATGTGTTGGAAGCGGTGCATTATCTGGACGCTTCCTGCGAAGGCACGGCAGTATATAAAGAAAAAGAAATCTGCCTGAAACGGCTGCGAATTGGCAAACGTGATACAAAGGGAACAAAGACCCGCGTGTAAAAAATGTCGAATGGGGTTGAGTTCGGATACACAAGAGGGTATACTGATAGAGAAGTACAGAAAGGCTCAATTTTGAAAGGAGTATAAGTTATGGGTGGAATATTCGGTGTTGCATCGAAACAGAATTGTGTGATGGATTTGTTTTTTGGAGTGGACTACCATTCCCATCTGGGAACGAGGCGAGGGGGAATGACTGTATACGGAGGAGCCGGATTCAATAAGGCAATCCATAATATAGAAAACTCACCATTCCGGACAAAGTTCGAGCGTGATGTAGAGGAGATGGAAGGGAATCTGGGAATCGGCTGTATTTCGGACAGCGAGCCGCAGCCTTTGGTTATCCAGTCGCACCTGGGAAGTTTTGCGATTACGACAGTGGGAAGGCTGGATAATGAACAGGAATTGATTAAATTGGCATATCAGAAAGGCCCGACTCAGTTTCTGGAGATGAGCGGCGGCAGAATCAATGCTACGGAGCTGGTGGCTTCCCTGATTAACCAGAAGGATAGTCTTGTAGAAGGTATTCGGTTTGTACAGGAAATCGTGAAAGGCTCCTTGACGCTTTTAATTATGACAAAAGAGGGAATATATGCCGCCAGGGACAGGATGGGAAGAACGCCGCTGGTTATTGGGAAGAAAAAGGATGCGTTCTGTGCATCTTTTGAAAGTTCTGCATATATTAACCTGGGCTATGTAGATTATAAGGAATTAGGACCTGGGGAAATCGTGTATATGACGCCTGAGAGTGTAGAGACAGTAAGCCCTCCGGGAAAGGAGATGAAGATATGTTCTTTCCTCTGGGTATATTATGGATACCCTACCTCAACATATGAAGGTGTAAATGTGGAAGAGATGCGCTACCACTGCGGAAAAATGCTGGCTAAGCGTGATAATGTGGATGTGGACTATGTGGCAGGTGTTCCGGATTCAGGAATTGCCCATGCCATTGGCTATGCCAATGAGTCCGGGATACCGTTTGCGCGTCCGTTTATTAAGTATACGCCGACCTGGCCTCGTTCTTTTATGCCTGCGAAACAGAGCCAGAGAAATCTGATCGCCCGGATGAAACTGATTCCGATAGATGCTTTGATTCGTGGAAAAAAGATGCTGCTGATTGATGATTCTATTGTGCGCGGCACGCAGCTAAGGGAAACGACAGAGTTTTTGTATCAGAGCGGTGCGAAGGAAGTACATATCCGCCCGGCGTGTCCGCCGTTGCTTTTCGGATGCAAATACTTGAATTTCTCCAGGTCGAAATCCGAGCTGGATTTGATTACCAGAAGGATTATCCGGGAGCGTGAAGGCGATAAGGAGGCGGAAGTACTGCAGGACTATGCGAACCCTGACAGCCAGAATTATAAAGAGATGGTGGATGAGATACGGAAGCAGCTGAATTTTACCAGCCTTCGGTTCCACAGGCTGGATGATATGGAAGCGTCTATTGGGATTTCACCGTGCAAGCTTTGTACATATTGCTGGAGCGGCAGAGAGTAAGCGTATGTTAGGACAGCCGGATAGCAGAATTGTTAAGGAGATGAGGAAAGTGCAGCCATATGAACACAGAGTACAGTATTATGAAACAGATCAGATGGGCATTGTCCACCACTCCAATTATATCCGCTGGTTTGAGGAAGCCAGGACAGATATGCTTCGCCAGATAGGAATTGGGTATGGAGAAATGGAGTGCAGGGGCATTGCCAGCCCGGTGCTGGAAGTATCGGCAAAATACCGGGCGATGACGCGTTTCGAAGATATGGTGGTTATCCGTGTAGATGTGGTGGAATTTAATGGAATTACTCTGCGGCTGGCTTACCGGGTAGAAGATAGAGAGACAGGAGAAGTCCGGTGTACCGGGGAAAGCAGGCATTGTTTTCTGGATCAGGCGGGGCATCCGATGTCTCTTAAAAGAAGCCGGCGGGAGATTTATGAGATACTTTCAAGACAGGTCTGCACAGGAAATGCGCAGACCATGAAAAAATAATTCAGGAATACAAAAGTATATTATGAGCAGATGATTCGTTTTAAATCTGTATAGAATCCTGGGTAGCTGATTTTTACGCAGTCGGCTCCCAGGATTTCTGTTTCTCCTTCGGAAACCAGAGCGGCGACGGCAAAGGACATAGCGATGCGGTGATCCAGGCAGCTGTCAACTTGTGCGCCGTGGAGTGTATGGCCGCCTTCAATTATCATGCCATCCGCTGTGGCGCGGATGTGCGCGCCCATAGCCGAAAGATTTTTAACCATAACGTCGATGCGGTTGGATTCTTTTACTTTCAGTTCTTGCGCGTCTTTGATGACAGTGGTGCCTTCTGCAAAACATGCCAGGACAGCGAGGATTGGGACTTCGTCAATTAGTGTCGGGATGATGCTGCCGCTTACAGTAATGCCGTGGAGACGGCTTGTTTTTACCAGCAGGTCAGCCGTGGGTTCTCCGCTGCTTTGTCTTTTATTCAGGAGTGTAATGCTGCCGCCCATCTCTCGAAATACCCGCAGGATGCCGTCACGGGTGGGATTGATGCCTACATTTTTTATCAGTATTTCAGAATCCGGAACCATAAGCCCGGCAGCGAGAAAATATGCGGCGGAGGAAATGTCTCCCGGTACATGGACATGCTGCCCGGTCAGCCGTGGGTTTGGGCTGACAGATGCATGAGTGCCTTCAGAGCGGGCGTCCGCCCCAAAATAGCGCAACATGATTTCTGAGTGGTTCCGCGAGAGGTAAGGTTCTGTTACGCTGGTAGGGCCGTCGGCATAAAGCCCTGCAAGTAAAATAGAAGATTTTACTTGTGCAGACGCCACGGGAGATAGATAATGAATGCCGTGGAGAGACTTTCCCGTAATATGCAGCGGTGCGCATCCGTTGTCCCGGATACTGGTAATCTGTGCGCCCATCTGTGTGAGCGGCTCTATAATCCGTTTCATGGGGCGAGTTTGGATAGAAGCATCTCCATTTAGAAAAGTTTCGAATTTCTGCCCGGCAAGGATACCGGAAATCAGCCGGGTAGTAGTGCCGCTGTTCCCGGTGTTCAGTTCCGACGTGGGTTTTGAGAGCCCGTGGAGCCCTTTTCCATGAATGCGGACAGTATTTTCCAGGAGTTCCACAGAAATACCAAGTTTCCGGAAACATTCGATGGTAGAAAGGCAGTCGGCGCCCAGAAGAAAGTTTGTAACTTCTGTCGTGCCCTCTGCTAACGCTCCCAGCATAACTGCACGGTGGGAGATGGATTTGTCGCCGGGAACCGTCAGCTCCCCGCGTAGTTTTTTTACTCTGCTATATTTCATAATATCTGTAGTTTCCTTTCTAATATGCCGGCTGTGTCATCGCTCGTAAATGGTGTAACGGTATTTCCTAAGCAATCCGACGGCTTTCTTCCGTGCTTCTTCCTCATAGAACTCGACCTGGAGTACGGCTTCTTCAAACTCACGGTTGTGGACGATACCGATATTTTTAATGCTGATACCGTTGGTAGCCAGGATTGTAGCCAGTGCGGCAATTCCTCCGGCTTCGTCCACCATATCGCAGTAAATAGAGTAGACTTTTTTGAGAGGTCCCCGTGAAACGTCAGATATAGAGTTCCGGTAATCCCTTGAAGTGTCAAAAAGCTCATAAATCTTGTGGCTGTCATGCTCTGCGAGCGCGATTTTGACTGATATCAGGCTGTTGATATAGTTGTCCAGCACGGTAATGATATTTTCCCGGTTTGTGGAGCAGATTTGCTCCCACATTTCCGGGGAAGACGAAGCAATCCTTGTGATATCTTTAAAGCCGCCCGCGGCTACGGTTTTCATCGATTCCCTGTCATTGTCAGAATCTTTCACCAGATTTACCAGTGAAGACGCAATGAGATGGGGGAGATGGCTGATTGCCGCTGTCACGTAATCATGTTCCCGGTAATCCAGGATTAGGGGGAGCGCTTTGATTGTCTGTACTAGATTTTCGTAGCGCTTTACTTTGTCAGGCGAGACTTCCTCAGTGGGAGTCAGCACATAGTAAGCATTCTCCAGAAGATGCCGCTTGGAATTGACGATTCCTGTCTTTTCAGAGCCTGCCATTGGATGGCCGCCGATGAAGTTTTTCTGCATCCCGAGGGCGTTGATGTGTTCATGGATATCCGTTTTGGTGCTTCCCACGTCTGTCAGAATACAATCTTCCTTTAGAAAAGGTTTCAGGGTTTGGAGGTAGGCGACATTTGCTTCCACGGGTGCGCACAGGAAAATGTAATCGCATTCCCCGTAAGCATTGCCGATTTCTGTACACGCATCATCAATAATCCCCTCAGAAAGCGCATACCGGGCGGTTTCAATGCTCCTTGTATGGGCAGTAATGTGCACGCCCGGATAAAAATATTTCAATGCTTTGGCGATGGAACCGCCAATTAGTCCCAGGCCAATAAAGCCAACCTTAAAATCATTCATGAAAAAAGTCCTTTCTCTGCCGCGTCCTTAAACGCACAATTATTGTTATTCTACTATGCAGGAATTCCAATGTCAACACTTTGTTGCGTCACAGTGCGACAGTTGTAACAGTTTGGGAGAGCGAGGCGGCATTTTGGGGTATTTGGGGTGAGGAAAGGATTTGACAAATGTAGTTTCAAGGAATATAATTAAAAAAATGTGATTTTTCACAAAACAGAGGCGAATAAGCTATGAAAATTATAGGAATTACCCAAGAAATTTGATTAAATGCAGGAGGGAGAATATGAAAGAGAAATGCAAGAAGATGCTTTCGCTTGTACTGGCAGGGATTTTGGCTGTCAGCGGGGGAAGCGTGCAGGCGGCGGAACGTACGTCGAGGGGTGCGTCCATGGAAGAGGGACTTTCCTATGATGCGTCTGAGTTCAGAGGGACATCTTTTAATGGAACAAATGTGTTTTCAGTGTCAGAAAGCGACGCAAATCTTCTTAAAGAAAATTTGCGGAGCGCCATAGGCGTAGATATTTCGATTACTTTTAAGCCAACAAGCTTTCCTAAAAATTATATTAATTTGTTGGAAATTTACGACAAGGATAATAATTCGAATTCTGAAAGCGGCAAAAATTCATCGATTGCTGTGATTGTCGGCACAAACGGTACGGTATATGTGATGTCGGGAAGTTCACAGGGAAGCACGGATTGGGCGATACCGACAGGGCAAAGGCTTTCAGCTAATGCGTCTTATACATTAAATCTGTCTATTTCCGGGACAGGCGCAAGCTGTTCGTGGGACAACGGAAATGAATGGGCGGCAACAGATGCTACGGCAAAAGGCACGAAGGATTTTTTTAGGGCGTTTTTTGGAGAAACCTCAACGAATTACAGGGATTGGCGCACGGAAATAGATGCGGTAACGATTGGAGGATTAAGCGGAAACAGTTACCAGAAGCATACGAATTTTGGAAATCTAAATGGAGAAGTTACTGCCGTGACTGTTTCAGGAGTATCAGAACGCGGAGACGCTACCGGGATGTTCGCGGCGGATAAATATGACAATACCTGGCTGTTTGGCGGCGGTGTTGAGACGCAGGGAAGGTTCGAAGAAGTCGGAGGAGTCAGGAACTTTATCGGACAGTTTGAGGAATATGTGCGCTGGGTAAAGCGTGTGGACGGTGTTGTGCTTGGGATGCAGCGGTATACGATGAACGCCGGAAAGTCAGGCCAGGATGCCCAGGCGTTTGCGTCTGAGCTGGACAGCCATATTTCCAGGCTGGATCCAATGGCGGTATCTTATTTGGTTGGACCAGAAGATTATCTGAGAGGTGCAGAAGGGATAGAGGATTTTAAGGGCGCGTTAACCAGTATTATTCTAAAGGCTCTTGCTATGAAATATAATGAGGGGTTTGCAGTAATTCAGCTTCCACATGCGGTAAAGGACGCAGAAACAGCAGAAAATGTTTCCCTTTATGCGGCAGCGGCGAGGGAAGTTGTGCAGACGGCCAGCCCGGAAAACAGGCGGAGGATTATTCTTGTAGATCATCTGAGCCGAACAAATACAGATAATTTTAAAAATACGATGCTGACAGAGGACGGATTGCTGAATGCTGCAGGGCATTATGAGATTGCAAAGCAGTTTTCAGAAGATGTATATGGGCAGACGGCAGGTTTTCCGACCATACAGGACTGGCGTCAGACAGAGGCGCCGGATACCTGGCTGTCACAGGCGCCGGGAGTGGCAGCTTCGTCTGACAGCCTGAAAGTGACGGTTCCCCAGGAGGTACCCGGAACAGGGTGGAGATACATTCTGGAGATAGATGGGATGGAAATTAGCGGGTTAGCTTTTGGAAATCCATTTACGATCAGTGAGCTTCCTAAGGGAAAAGAATATACCCTGACAGTCAGGACACAGGACGGAACGGTTCAGTTTGTTCCGGTGGCAGGAGAGATTGAGGAAGGGAATCAGGCAGCTGCGGCGGAGACGGAACGCACGGAGCTGCAGGAGGCAATCCGGGCGAAAGCAGATGATAAAACAACTCCGCTGACGTGGCTTTTTATGGGAGATTCGATTACCCATGCCGCACAGCATACGGGCGGTCATGACGGTATTGCACAGCTTTTTGAAAAATATGTAAAAGAAGATTTGGGGAGAGTAGACGACATCGTAATAAACACGGCGGTATCTGGTGCGACGGCGGCGAGGACGCTGGAGCACATTGAGCAGCGTATGACAAAGTATTGCCCTGATATCGTATCTATTATGCTCGGAACAAACGATGCGATAAATGATACTTACCAGGTACAGCTTAAGCAGATAGCAGCGAAAATCAGAGAAGTGAATCCGGATGCATTGATTATTTTCAGAAGCCCGACGCCGGGAACAGGAAATTGGGGGACAAAGATTCCTGGAGCGACCGGGTCCGTGGCGCGTATGCGGGATGTGGCAAAAGAAGATGGGAAGATATTGTTTATCGACCAGTGGACCAAATGGCAGGAAGAAATAGATGTATATCCCTATTTGATGAACAGTGCGCACTATTTTGGAGATGGAACGGTTCATCCTGGGGCGGCAGGCCAGGCAAGGATGACCAGGCAGTTCATTCGTGAGTGCGGATTGAACACGAACACCAGGATTGCGAATCTGGAGTACCAGTTTGCTTATGAAGATGTAGCAAAAGATGAGGCTCCAATATATATGCTTGGAGAAAATTCTATTGTGCTGAGTAAAGAGAATTTGCAGGAATTATACAGCGAAGGGACGCTTGGCGATGTATGTCTTACGGCTACGGAAAAGACTTCCGGAAGGACTTATTCCATAGAAGGAGGTGGAGAGGAACTTAAGCTTGACGGGCTTCCGACAGATCGGATTTATCAGGTGGAAGTCCACGCACTGGTGACAGGAAATACAGCAAAAAGAGTGAAGTTTGAGACTCAGAATGTAGAATTGAAAAAAGGACAGGTGCAAGAGTTTGTGCTGACGCTAAGTAACCGAAAGCTTAGGGAAACGGCAGTTGGGACAGAGGCAGGCAGTTTTGGAATAAAAGGAAAAGTTCCGGAGGGGACTTGCACGTATATGTTTGTTGATGGAGAGGGCGCACAGGATAATGATTATTTTGAGATTACAGGTACGGCTCTGAAAGTAAAAAAGGCTTTGAATGCAAACAGGGCTTACAGCATCCGCGTTCGGGCAGAAATTGGTGAACATGCGGCAGAAGGGGCGTTTATCATTCAGACAATGCCTATGCTGAAATCTGTGCGTGCGGCGGCAAAGAATTCGTTTGATACGGACAAAATGGCATTAGATCTGGATCTTTCTGATGTGGTTTTTGATGGTACGAATGTTGTAGATTTGGGAGATGCAAATGATTCCCGCTATATGGGAGGCGCATACATCTGTGCAATGCAGAATTTGAGGGAACGCACCACAGGCGGCACAATCGTCTATCGTTTTAAAACTACCCAGACAGTAGGGACAACGGTTTGGGGGGCAGGCGGAAGTAACACTACGGCGCAGTCATCTGATATGGTCTATGGGCTGGCGGCAAACGGCAAATTCCGTGCGTCTTTCCGGACAGAGACAAGCGGTTTGCGGGGAGAGTTAGGCTCAGCAATTAATGATGGAGCGTGGCATACGGTTGCTATGAGCTTTGATACTACACGGCAAGATTATCAGGGGCAGATTCGCGTCAGTATAGACGGAGGAAGCGATATCATGGTGCCGGGATGGTGGAGAGACGGCTGGCAGAGCTGGTTCAATAAGACGGATTCCGATATCACAAGTTTCGTGGTTGGCGGTGGGAAATATAAGAATTTCGCATATGGAATGACAAATGGCTTTAGCGGCCAGGTTTCTTTCATTACGATAACAGATGATGTGTATACGGAGGAAGAATTGATGGCATTGTCCGGCGACAGGACAGAGAACACTATGCCGGGGGAAATGTCCATTTCAGGAAAACAGCCGATAACCATTCAGGATGACGGAAACATTTCACTGCCTTCGGATGCCTGTATGAATGCAGAAATAAAATGGGATGAAGAAGGAGAAACAGCAGAAATTATCCTCACACCAAATGGGAATGCAGTGATTGACATGGATGGGATAGATATTTCAGTTGTAAATGCCGCAAAGCTGGGATTTGATGAGAAAGCGACAGACATTGAGTTTATCGAAGGAAAAGTGGTAATCAGGCTTGTGAAAAAAGCAAATCAGGAAGTAAAGGAACTGCAGGATGAACTGTCCGGCTATGTGAGTCAGTATGCGGATAAGATACAGAAGGACGGAGGAAAATATACAGAAGAGTCCTGGAGTCAGTTCGTGCAGGCTTATAATGCCATGAAACGGGCAATAGAAGAGGATGAGAAGGATGCAGAGCTTCTGAAGGGATATAAAAATGTGTTTCTGGCAGCAGAGCAGGGGCTGGTGCTGAAAGAACCAGATCCTGGTTCAAATCCAGATAAGCCAGATCCAGATAAGCCAGACCCAGATAAACCGAATCCTGTACCGCATCCAAATCCACGGCCTGTACCTCCTGGTTCAACCCCTGGGTATAGTGACATCAGAGAGGGAAATATCTATGAAAGTAAGGGCTATCTCTATAAGGTTACAAGTCTTTTAAAACGTACGGTGACGGTAGTAGGAATGAAGGGGAGTTTCACAAAACTTGTAGTTCCTGACACAGTGATATTTGAGAACGTGAAATATAAAGTAACAGAAATCGGTGCGTCGGCATTCAAAAATAACAAAAAAGCGACAAGTATTACAGTAGGAAAAAATGTGTTAAAAATTGGAAACAATGCTTTTGCGGGCTGTGAGAAGGTGAGGAAAGCCGTTTTGAAGAGCACAGTATTAAAGCAGTTGGAAGGAAAGGTATTCTATAACTGTAAGAAACTGAAGAGTATCGTGATTAAAAGCACGAAACTGAAAAAAGCAGGGAAAAATGCATTTAAGGGCATTTACAAGAAAGCAGTCATTAAGGTTCCGAAAAAGAAATATAAGGCATATACAAAACTTTTGAAAAAGAAAGGCCAGGGGAAAAGCGTAAAGATTAAAAAATAAACGGAAGGAAAGAAGGGGATAAAATGAGATATAGAAAGATTGGACTGGTTTTAATCATTCTTTTTGCAGTGTGCTTCTGTCTGTCTGGAAGACAGGCAGAAGCAGCATCAAAGCCGGCAAAGATTACGTCTGCAAAGATTGTGTCCGGCAGCACGGTAGTCCGTGCGAAAGTGAATGGTAAAGTATCAGGCAGCGACGGAAACTATTATCTGGTAAAGATCAATGGACTTACCGGGAAACCTGTCTGTGTACTGGCGGAATCTCCGAAGAAATCAAAGCTTACTTTTAAACTGGATACACAGGATAAAGTCAATGTGGTTTCTAAATTCGGCATTGCAGTAAAGAAAGGGAAGTCACTAAAGCTTATCAGCAATACGAAATATGTGAGTAATCCTCAGGCTGCTGCGGAGAATACCCAGAAATATAAGCTTCCGCCCACAAAGAAGGGCATTCACTTTGCGGCAGATACGAATTTGGATTCTAAACATACGCTGGTAAATGTAAACCTGAATGATTTGATAGCAGAAGAGGGAGAAGGTACACCTTACGTCTACAATGGTAAGACCTACTATTTTAACAAAACCATGCAAAGGGAAGTAAAAATGTTTGTAAAACGGGGAGTCTGCGTGACTCTGGTAGTGTACATGCCCTGGAACAGTGAGAATCAATATTTGATTTATCCTACGGCAAGGCAGCCCCGGGACGATTACTGGTATATGCTGAATACCTTACATAATAAGTCCAGAGAAACCCTGGAGGCAGCGTTCTGCTATCTGGGCGAGGTGTTTAGCCAGCCGGATTGCCTGGTGTCCAACTGGGTGCTGGGAAATGAGGTGAACTCCCAAAAACAGTGGAATCATGCGGGAAATCTCTCTTTCAAAAAATATGTGCAGGCTTATGTGCAGGCGTTTAAGATGCTTAGCGACGCCGTCCATGCGGGATGGTCAAATGCGAGAGTATTCGTGCCTTTGGACAATGCGTGGAATATCCCGATATCCGAGGTAGGGTGGAACGGCAAGACGTTTCTGACGGAGTTTGCAAAAGTCTTGAAAACAGAGGATTCCAGGACGAAGTGGAATCTGGCATATCACTCCTATTCCTTTCCGTTGCCGTCCGCCCCATACAAAAAGAATCAGTATGTGACAAAAAGCGCAGAATCACCGTACATTACACCTCAGAATCTCAAATATTTAACAGATTATATTAAGAGGAAATACGGCTCGTCCACCAGGATCATCCTGTCAGAGCAGGGATATATGGCTTCTATGGGCGAAAGGGCGCAGGCAGCATCTATTCTTTACTCTTACTATATTGCAGAGTTTAATTCTATGGTGGACGCGTACATCATGCGCTGTGAGCATGATGATGAATGGGAAGTGACACAGGGGTATGCTATGGGGCTGACCGGATTGAACGGAAAACGCCGTGCAGCATACAAGGTGTATAAATATATGGACTCTGAGAAATCCTCCGTGTACGCAAAGAAATATCGGAAAACGATAGGGGGAGACTGGAAAGCGGCAGTTCCTGGATATAAGGCTTCAAGATTTAAATAGAGTTATTCATACAAATATATAATATAACGGCAGCTCAGCGGAACAACTGAGCTGCCGTTTATTCTCGTGAGTAGAGAGTTAAGTGACTGCTGCTTGCGGCGGGATCTTTGATTTAAGGTATTTCCTGATAATCAAGCGTATAATAATCAATCATGGCAGCGTTCTTTTTATTTAGTTTTAGAGCCAGAGTATAACTGGTCAATGTGGGTGGTAAGGGAGGAAGGCTGGAATCCCGCTCTTTATAAGGAAAGGTGACAATAGCCTGAAGTTTTCCGTCAGCATCCAGTTTTGTCCTGCAGGATGTGATAGGCTCTTTCTCTTGGCGGTAAGTTTCCAGAAGAACAAGAGTCTCTTTATCAAAGTTCATGTTTCGATATGCCGCCAGGGGAGAAGATTTCAGAGCCTTCCGGTAACTTCTTTTATAAAAACCATCTTTCGCCATCTTTTTTAAAAGCTCATCAATATCTTCCTGGCTTCTGATAACAATAGGATTCTCTTTCATGTAAGGTGAATTGAGATAAGTCTGCCCAGAAACGACGCATTCCTTTTCTGATTTTTTGGGGCGTTTTTTAACAATTACTTTTATAAAAGCATTGATTTTTACATTTTTTCTGGAGCTTGCAGCAATGCGTGTTGTTCCTGCTTTTTTTGCGGTTACTAATCCCTGCGGTGATACAGACGCGATGGATTTTCTTTTAGATTTCCATCCTACTTTTACAGAAGCTTGCCTGGGGATTACCTTTTCTACGCTTAATTTTTTTGTCTCTCCCACGTACAGCAGGATTTCCCGGCGATTTAGTATGATTTTCTTTGGCTGCGGTTTTTCTTTTGCCGTGACAGGAATAGAAAAGATATATAGCAGACATGCCAGGAAAAGAAAATATTTTTTTGAGATTTTCATAGAAATTCCTCCTTGTATAATTATTATTTTGCTTTTTTAGTTGCGATTGCAGAAAAAATTGAGAAAATGGCTGTTCCATTTGGTTTGCGGTAAGCACGTATTAAAGATAAGTTTTTCAAAAAATATCATTAAAATAATTACCACTTTAGTACTAGAATCTATTACTCATAAATATATTTATATCTTAAATTAAATTTATTGTCAATGAATGTTTTTTAAATATATAGTTCCAGAATATAATTTACTGATTGTTTTAGAATCGTTGTACGGAGTAAGTATTGCGAATGATTTCGCAGATTTTTAGCGGGATGTGGCAGTCTCTGCGATAAAACGCAATTTACCAGGGATGTCTCACCAGACGCTGGACAAAACCCATCTTTCAGTATATAATTTCCAGAGAGAAATTTACTGATGTGTAGATTTTGTATAAATAGCTGAGGAGAATGGAAAATGAGTAAAGTGAGAACACGTTTTGCACCCAGTCCTACTGGGCGGATGCATGTAGGAAATTTGAGAACGGCATTGTATGCATATTTGATTGCGAAGCACGAGGGCGGAGATTTTATCCTGCGTATCGAGGATACCGACCAGGAGCGTTACGTAGAGGGGGCGGTGGAGATTATTTACCATACGCTGCAAGAGACGGGGCTGATACATGACGAGGGGCCTGACAAGGACGGAGGCACAGGACCTTATGTTCAGAGCGAGCGCCAGGAAAAAGGAATCTATCTGGAATATGCAAAAAAGCTGATTGAGAAGGGCGAAGCATATTACTGTTTTTGTGATAAGGAAAGACTGGAATCTCTGAAGCAGGATGTGGCGGGAAAGGAAATCGTGATGTATGATAAGCACTGCCTGCACCTGCCAAAAGAAGAAATTGAGGCGAACCTGGCGGCAGGAAAGCCTTATGTTATCCGTCAGAATATCCCGCGGGAGGGAACAACGAAGTTTGAGGATGAGATCTACGGCGTGATTGAAGTGCCGAATGCAGAGCTGGATGATATGATTTTGATAAAGTCTGACGGTTTTCCTACTTATAATTTTGCAAACGTGGTGGACGACCACCTGATGGGGATTACGCATGTGGTGAGGGGGAACGAATACCTGTCTTCTGCGCCGAAATACAACCGTTTGTATGAAGCGTTTGGCTGGGAGGTACCTATCTATGTACACTGTCCTTTGATTACGAATGAAAAACATCAGAAGCTGAGTAAGCGAAGCGGCCATTCTTCTTATGAGGATTTGATTGAGCAGGGGTTTGTGACGGAAGCGGTGGTAAATTATGTGGCGCTTCTTGGATGGTGTCCACAAGATAACAAAGAGATTTTTAGCTTAAAGGAACTGGCAGAGGCATTTGAGTACCGGAATATGAGCAAATCCCCGGCAGTATTTGATATGGTAAAGCTGAAATGGATGAATGGCGAATATATCAAGGCCATGAATTTCGATAAGTTTTATGAAAGGGCGCTTCCATTCATCAGGGAGACAATTCACAGGGAAGTGGATGATAAAAAGATTGCACAAATGGTAAAGACCCGTATCGAAGTATTCCAGGATATTCCGGCAATGATTGATTTCTTTGAGAAAGTGCCGGATTATGACCTTTCGATGTATACGCATAAGAAGATGAAAACAAATGCAGAGACATCACTGGGGGTATTGAAAGATGTGATTCCTCTGCTGGAGGCGCAGGAAGATTTTGGGAATGACGCATTGTTTGAGATGTTGTCTGCGTATGCGAAAGATAAAGGATACAAAACAGGATATGTTATGTGGCCTATCCGTACTGCGGCATCCGGTAAGCAGACAACTCCGGCGGGCGCTACGGAGATTCTGGAGGTTATCGGAAAAGAAGAATCCCTTGGCAGAATCCGCAGAGCGATAGAAAAGCTGGAGGGTGCGCGAGAGTAATATGAGTCTGAGCGAAGCACAATCACGGGCAGTCGCCCATGCCGAAGGACCCTGCATCTGCCTTGCAGGGCCCGGTTCCGGCAAAACCACCGTTATTACACAGAGAATAAAATATCTGATAGAGCAGGGCGGCGTGCAGCCTTCCGGGATTTTGGTAATTACCTTTACAAAAGCTGCCGCTATTGAAATGAAGGAGCGCTTTGGAAGGCTGATGGGCGGGAAGCATCTGCCTGTCACGTTTGGGACTTTTCACGCCGTTTTTTTTAATATTTTGAAGAACGCATATCATTATACGGGAGCGAATATTCTGCGGGAAGAGCAAAGATACCAGTTCCTGAAAGAAATCATCGGACGGATGGAGCTGGAGATAGAAGACGAGTCGGAATTTCTGTCTGGGATTACGGCGGAAATCAGTACGGTGAAAAATGACAGGGTGCCGCTGGAACATTATTATTCGGCGAACTGTTCTGAAGAGATTTTTCGGGAAATTTTTGAAAAGTACCAGCGGAAACTGATGGAGTCACGGCTTCTGGATTTTGATGATATGCTGGTTTATACTTATGAGCTTTTGCAGGAGAGGAAGGACATAAGGCAAGGCTGGCAACAGCGCTTTCCATATATTTTAATTGACGAGTTTCAGGACATTAATCAGATTCAATATGACGTTATCCGTCTGCTGGCAGAGCCAAAAAATAATTTATTTATCGTGGGAGATGACGACCAGTCTATCTATCGTTTCCGGGGAGCCAGACCGGAAATTATGTTGAATTTCGGGAAGGATTACCCAGAGGCAAAACTGGTGAAACTGGAGGAGAATTACCGTTCTACAGAGAATATTATCAAAGGTGCGGTGCGGGTGATTGAAAATAACACGATGCGTTATCCAAAGCAGATTCATGGCGTTAAGGAAGCGGGAGAGCGTATTGAGGTTCATGGTTTTGTAAATCAGGCGCAGGAAAATACATATCTGGTAAATAAAGTGAAAGAATATCTGGACGGCGGTTACCGCCCGGAGGATATTGCGGTGCTGTTCCGTACAAATACCGGGGCGAGATTGATGGTGGGAAAATTCATGGAGTATAATATTCCTTTTCGTATGAGGGACATTTTGCCGAATATCTATGAGCACTGGATTGCCAAAGATTTGATGTCTTATATAAAAATGGCGATGGGGAGCCGGGAGAGGAAAGAGTTCCTTCGGATTATCAATCGTCCAAAACGTTATGTGAGCCGGGAATGCCTGGATAGTATGGAGATTTCTTTTGAGAATTTGAGGACATATTACAAGGATAAAGAATGGATGGAAGAGCGCGTCGATAAGCTGGAGTATGATTTGCGCTTGTTGGCTGGAATGACTCCGTTTGCAGCGGTAAATTTTATCCGCTGCGGAGTGGGATATGAGGAATATCTGGAAGAATATGCGCGTTACCGCAGGATGAAACCAGAGGAGCTTTATGACGTGCTGAACGAGCTTCAGGAGGCGGCGAAAAATTTCCATACATTTGAAGACTGGTTTTGCCATATAGAAGAGTATGCCGAAACACTGAAGCGTCAGGCAAAGGAGGAACAGAGGGAGAGCCATGCAGTAATTTTTACGACGCTCCACAGCGCCAAAGGCCTGGAATTCCCGATTGTGTTTCTTGTAGATGCCAATGAGGGAAATATGCCCCATCGAAAAGCTGTCCTGGATGTGGATATGCAGGAGGAAAGGAGAATGTTTTATGTGGGCATGACGCGTGCGAAGGAGCATCTGCATATTTATTATGCAAAAGAGAAATACGGAAAAACGCTGCATCCGTCCAGGTTCGTAGAGGAACTTAAGAAGAACATTAAGAAAGGCCGGCCATATTCGGCACCATGCTTGCGGCGGTAAACATTATTGAAAAAAACTGTGGCGGAGAATCTTTTCTCCGCCACAGTTCATAGTGGTGCAAAGTGCAGAAAGCTTAGTCAAGCTCGTCCTCGCCTACAATTTCGTCAAATTCCTGGCTGTCCAGCAACTCATCAAAAGCGTCGGCAACGATATCATATTCTTCATCATCTTCAATGTTTTCAAGCTGTGGTTCGCCGTTCACTTCACTGAAGCGGTAAAGGAACACTTCGCCGTCTTCATTCTGTCCGTTCTCATTCAGAGGGAGGAGTGCGATGTACTCTTTGTCCCCGGCAGGGAAGATAGTAAGAACTGCACATTCCAGAGAAGAACCGTCATCCAGTGTCAAAGTTACGCTGGCGCCGCCTTCTACGGAGCCGCAGTCGCTTCCGCAGCATCCGCAATCGCCGCTGCAGCTGTTTTCAAATTCGCTCATCTTTCATACCTCGTATAAGTTTTTGTTAGTAGTACTATACTAATGTATCAGATAGAAGATAAGATTGCAAGCTATTTATAAGAATAGTTCTATCCATAAGCGTGGGATTGTGCTATACTTTTTCTATAAGATAATAAATGAATAGGGCAGACATGGAGGGCAGAATAATGAAACTTATATCCTGGAACGTGAATGGGCTGCGCGCCTGTGTACAAAAGGGATTTTTAGATTTTTTCAGGGAGGCAGATGCAGATATTTTCTGTATCCAGGAGACAAAACTTCAGGAAGGGCAGATTTCCCTGGAGTTGGAGGGATATGACCAGTATTGGAATTATGCAGTGAAGAAAGGGTATTCGGGAACGGCAGTGTTTACAAAAAGAAAACCACTGCATGTGGCATACGGCCTGGGGATAGAGGAACACGACCGGGAAGGGCGTGTAATTACTCTGGAATATCCCGGATTTTATCTGGTCACAGTTTACACACCGAATTCTCAGAATGAGCTGGCGCGTCTGGACTACAGAATGCGGTGGGAGACGGATTTCCTGTCTTATTTAAAAGGGCTTGAGCAGAAAAAGCCGGTGGTGTTCTGCGGTGATTTGAATGTAGCCCATCAGGAAATCGATTTGAAAAATCCTAAAACAAACCGAAAGAATGCAGGATTTACCGATGAGGAGCGACAGAAATTTACAGAGCTTTTACAGGAGGGATTTGTAGATACGTTCCGTTACTTTTATCCTGAGTTGGAAGGAATTTATTCGTGGTGGTCCTACCGTTTTCGGGCAAGAGAAAAGAATGCAGGGTGGCGTATTGACTATTTTTGCGCTTCAGAAATATTGAAAGACAAGCTGGTAGATGCGAAAATCCATACAGAGGTATTTGGTTCCGATCATTGCCCGGTAGAGCTTTTGTTAGAGGAATAATGGGGAAAGGACGGGGATGGCTATGAAGAGAGAGATAATAGAAGAGGCTTGTGGGACAATAGGCAGACTGGGAGCAGTGAAAGAACAGGGAGGTATTGTTTTTCGCGTTACATTAGATGAGGCAGAAGATGCATATCTCGTACTTTATAAAAAAGGAACAGATGAGATTACCGGTGAGTTTCCGCTGAAGGATAAACGGGTGATGGGGAAGCTTTATGGTATAAAGCTCCGCAATCTGGATGCACGCAGGTACGAATATAACTACCGGATTGGAAAGAAGATTGTCCAGGATCCTTATGCCGTAATCGTGCGGGGAAGGGATAAGTTTGGGAAAGCTGTTTCAAATGAGGATGGGCATCAGATACGGTGCGGATTTGCCTTTCACACATATAACTGGAAGGATGATGCTCCTTTGGGGATACCGTACGAGGATGCTGTCATGTACTGCCTGCATGTCCGGGGGTTTACAATGCAGCCTGGCTCTAAGGTGCGTCATAGAGGAACATTCTGCGGTGTTGCAGAAAAAGCAGGATATTTGAAAGAGCTGGGGATTAATCAGGTGCTGCTGATGCCGGCTTATGAATTTAGTGAAACTATGGAGTGCCATCCGGAAAAGCTGAACTTTTGGGGCTATGTGAAGGGCAGTTATTTTGCGCCGAAAGCTTCTTATGCGGCTGGGCATAGTCCCGTTGATGAAATGAAAGATATGGTATATGAGCTGCACCGGCAGGGAATAGAGGTGCTGATGGATTTCTATTTCACCCAGGATATGGATTTCCGGACGGCGGCAGACTGTCTGATTTACTGGACAAGGGAATATCATATTGATGGCTTTCATATTGTGGGGAATGACGGGCTTGCGAAGATGCTTGCGAAGGATCCGCTGCTTGCCGGAATAAAGCTTTTGGGTGAACATTTTCCGCAGGGGGAAGCCTGGCGGGACAAAAAAACGCCTTTTATCAGGAATCTGGGAGAATATAACACGGGATTTATGGAGGATATACGGGGACTTCTGAAAGGTGACGAAGGGCAGTTGGAAGCGTTTACATACAGGCTCAGGCGGAACCCGGAAGCTTTTGGGGTAATCAATTATATTGCAGGGCATGACGGATTTACCATGATGGATTTAGTTTCCTATAGTGAGAAACATAATGAAGAAAATGGAGAGCAGAACCATGATGGACCAGACCGGAATATCAGCTGGAACTGTGGAGAGGAAGGGCCGACACGTAAGAAAAAGATTCTGGAGCTCAGGAACCGGCAGATAAGGAATGCTTTCCTGATGCTTCTTCTTGCCGGAGGCACGCCGCTGATTCAGGCGGGGGATGAGTTTGGGAATTCCCAGAAAGGGAACAATAACCCTTACTGTCTGGATAATGAGGTTTCCTGGACAGACTGGCGGGCAGCGAAGAAGAATGAAGCGCTGACGGGTTTTGTGCGTAACGTGATTGCGTTTCGCAAACGCCATAAAATTTTACATATGCCTCGGGAGTTAAAGCTCATAGATACCCTGTTCTGCGGCTATCCGGAGATTTCTTATCACAGCAACCGCGCATGGTATGTGGAGTTTGAGAGTTATAACAGGGAAATCGGCATCTTGTACTGCGGGGAATATGCAGGTGAGGAAGAGTTTATCTATGTGGCTTATAATCTGCACTGGAAAGAAAATGAATTTGCGCTTCCGAACCTGCCAGACGGCATGGGATGGTATGTGGCGATTGACAGTGCCTGCGGCGTATATCAGGAAGGAGAGGAGCCGGTATATACAGGAGACAGGATACTTACAGTTCCGGCGAGAACAGTGAAAGTTTTGATTGGGAGAGGAAAGGAAAATGTTAAGAAGGATAATCGGACATTTTGCAACGATAACAAAACACAAAATACTGGTGATGAAAGGGTGTTTTCACATAGGGCTTTACCGTCAGGGGCTTCTTCATGACTTGTCAAAGTATTCTCCGACAGAGTTCTTGGTTGGCTGCCGTTATTACCAGGGCAGCCGCAGTCCCAATAATGCGGAACGGGAAGTCTATGGATATTCCCAGGCATGGCTGCACCATAAGGGGAGGAATAAACACCATTTTGAATACTGGACAGATTATACCCTGGAGCAGAATGCAGTGCCGATGGCAGGCGTGAAAATGCCGAGAAAATACGTAGCCGAGATGCTGATGGACAGGATAGCTGCCTCAAAAGTATATAATGGGGCGGCATATACGGACAGCTTTCCGCTGGCATATTATCTGAAGGGAAAAAACCATTATTTAATGCACCCGGATACGGCAAAAGAGCTGGAAGGGCTGTTGCGGATTTTAGATAAAAAAGGGGAAGCTGCGCTTTATCGGTTTGTAAGGACGAGATACTTGAAAGCAAAGTGGGACAGATAGCGGAGAGAGTTTATGAGCGCATTAAAATTACAAAAGGACCTGACTGCCGGGCCAATTACAAGGACGATACTTGGTTTTGCATTTCCTATGATTTTAGGAAATCTTCTGCAGCAGCTTTATAACATTGCAGATACCTTAATTGTAGGGCAGTTTTTGGGAGCGGACGCGCTGGCGGCGGTTGGCTCTTCCTATACGCTTATGACATTTTTGACATCTATACTTTTAGGGTTGTGCATGGGAAGCGGGGCAGTATTTTCTATTCGGAGTGGGGAGAAAGATGAAGAGGGGCTTCAGGCGGGAATTCTGCATTCGTTTTTGATGGTTGGGGCTCTGGCTTTGGCGCTGAATGCGGCAGTGTTCTTTCTGATAGATCCGATTCTTTATTTTTTGAGGGTTCCGGATGACATTTATGGGATGATGAGGGAGTACCTGTGGATTATCTTTTTTGGGATTTTTGCTACGTTCCTCTATAATTTTTTTGCATCCCTTCTGCGAGCGGTGGGAGATTCTGTAACGCCGCTGCTTTTTCTGGGTGTGTGCGCGGTGCTGAATATCCTTTTGGATCTTTTGTTTGTGATAAAATTTCACTGGGGCGTTGGCGGTGCGGCAGCAGCAACGGTGGCGGCCCAGTTTGTGTCGGGAGCAGGGCTTTTGTGTTACACATGGGTGAGGCACCCAAAGTATCGTATTCTTCCGGGAAAAATGCAATTAAAGCGCGATATATTCTGTGAGATTGCCAGATTTTCGCTTTTGACCTGCCTGCAGCAATCGGTGATGAATTTGGGGATTCTGATGGTTCAGGGGTTGGTGAATAGCTTTGGAACCGTGGTGATGGCGGCATTTGCTGCGGCAGTGAAGATTGACTCCTTCGCTTATATGCCGGTACAGGATTTCGGAAATGCATTTTCTACTTTTGCAGCACAAAATTTCGGGGCAAAGAAGACGGAACGTATCCGGGCAGGTATAAAAAGCGCGGTGGTATGTTCCGTACTGTTCTGCCTGGCTGTCAGCCTGGTTGTATGGGTGTTTGCTGAACAGCTGATGCTTCTTTTTGTAAAACGGGAGGAAGTTCAGATTCTTGAAATTGGGGTACAATATTTGCGTATAGAAGGAGCATTTTACTGGGGTATCGGATGTCTTTTCCTGCTTTATGGTTTCTACCGGGCGGTGGAACACCCGGGGATGTCAGTGGTATTGACTGTGGTTTCACTGGGAACAAGGGTAGCGCTGGCGTATGTTCTTTCCGCGCTGCCTGCGCTTGGGGCATCAGGCATTTGGTGGTCTGTCCCTATTGGCTGGGTTTTGGCAGACGTGACCGGACTGGTATACTATAAAGTACATAGACGCAGCCTGTTAAATGATTGTTTGGCGGATGATGGTGTGGAAGATGACAGCTGAATTGACTTTCCGAAGGGCAGATGATAAAATAAGAATAATTTGGCGTATGTCTCTAAGATGTAATAGTGGAGGGGTGGAACAGTTACGCTGCTTTCAGGAAAAATATGGAGGAAAGAACAGAGATGATTAATGATAAGAAGGTATTGTTCAGTGGAATGCAGGCGACAGGGAACTTGACGCTTGGGAATTATTTGGGAGCATTGAAGAACTGGGTGTCTTTGAGTGATGAGTATGAGTGTTTTTATAGCGTCGTGGATTTACATTCCATTACTGTGCGCCAGGATGCCGCGGTGCTTAGGAAACGCGCCCGTGCGCTTCTGACACTGTATATAGCGGCAGGGCTTGACCCGGAGAAAAACTGTATTTATTATCAGTCCCATGTGTCGGGACATGCAGAGCTTTCCTGGATCCTAAATTGTTTTACTTACATGGGAGAATTGAACCGCATGACGCAGTTTAAAGATAAGGCTGCAAAACATGCGGACAATATCAATGCGGGTCTGTTTACATATCCCGTTTTAATGGCGGCAGATATTTTGCTTTATCAGGCGGATGTGGTTCCGGTAGGGATTGACCAGATGCAGCATCTGGAGCTTACACGGGATATTGCACAGAGGTTTAATAATATTTATGGAGATGTATTTACGATTCCTGAAGCCTATATTGGAAAAACAGGGGCGAAAGTTATGAGCCTGCAGGAGCCGTCTAAAAAAATGTCGAAGTCAGATGAAAATCCGAATGCCAGCATTTACCTGACAGATGATGCAGATACGATTATGAGGAAGTGTAAACGCGCGGTAACAGATTCAGAAGCACAGATTTTGTACCGTGATGAACAGCCGGGAGTGAAAAACCTGCTGAATATTTACTGCTCCTGTACTGGGAAAACACCAGATGAAGCCGTGCGCGAGTTTGACGGCAAGGGATATGGGGAGCTAAAACTTGCAGTAGGCGAGGCGGTTGTATCCGTACTGAGACCAATCCAGGAGCGGATAGCAGAGTTGGAGAAGGATAAGGCATATATTGATTCTGTGATTAAGAATAATGCAGAGAAGGCAAATTATTATGCAATGAAGACGCTCAGGAAGGTACAGAGAAAAGTAGGTTTTCCGGACAGAATCCGGTAAAGCAGCTGCGTGGCTTGGCGGAGCTGAAATACAGTATAGAACATTAGTCAGGGGAAGCATAGGAAACTGTGTTTCCTCTTCATTTTTTGAAAATACAAGGAATTGCACATATAGTTGTAGAAATTTTCTGTTCTGTTACTGAAAGTTCTTAAGAAATCTTAAATTTGCGTATAGTGTCTTGTGGTTTCTTTGTGTTTTAAGTATAATAAGGATAACAAGAGACACAGTGGGTTAAGATGTTAATGAATGGAGAGAAGGTGTTTTTATGAAGAAAAAAATTTATGCAGTTTTGATGGCAGTGTGTCTGGTACTAGGGATTCTTCCGGTACAGGCGTTTGCGGAAACAGAGAAAGCGGAAGTAAAAGTCACTGTTACAGGTAAAGCGGTGGTTGGTGAGAAATTAAAAGCAGACCTTTCGGAACTGGAAAACGCGTCGGAAGCAGTGATTCAGTGGCAGAAGAAAGGAAGCGGGGAAAAAGATTCTAAGGCTGTTGATACAGGTGATGGAGAAACGTTTCTGACTCTGAAAGCAAAAGATGTGGGAAAAGTATTCCGTATTATAGTAAAAGAGGACAAAGATTCGAAAATATCCTATACTTCCAAATGGACAAAAGAAGTTCAAAAGGAAGCGGAAAGTGAGACGGAAGAAACTAAGATAAAAGATACAAAAGATACAGAGACGTCCGGGACGGAAGAGAAACAAACGGAGAAAAAAGATGACGAGGCTGTAAAAGCGCCGGAGACAAAAGAGACAGAAGCCATCAAGCTTCCTGAAACGAAAGATACACAGTCTGCCAAGACTCCTGAAACAAAGGGAACAGAAGTTATCAAGGCACCCGAAACAAAAGAAACAGAGGCAAAGGTTCCGGAAACGAAAGAGGCAGAAGCTGTGAAACCGCCAGAGGCAAAGTCAGAAGAGGGAACCGGGAATACAGAGGACAATGCTCCGCGGGAAGGGGAAACGGAATCAGAAGCGCCGGCACCGGCGCTGAGTATAGATAAAGCTGCCGTAGATTTTGGAACGGCAGAAGAAGGCTATACAGCGGCGCCGGAGAGCCAGACGATAACGATTACAAATGGCGGGGCAGCGGAGGTAAAACTTACACAGCCTCAGGCAGTCGATTTTGTGATTGGGAGTTTGTCAAAAACAGATTTGGGAGCCGGGGAAACGGCGGTGTTTACAATTCAGCCAAAGACAGGTCTGAAGAAGAAATCTTATGATGAGACAGTAGAGATTGCAGGTGACAATGGACAGAAATTAGAAGTTAAGGCAAAGTTTCAGGTCAATGCGCCAAAGCCCGCACCCGTGTATATGATTAAGGCAAATACGGCAGAACTGAATTTTGCATCTCAGACGCTGGGTTATAAAGCGCCGGAGGCACAGACGGTAGAAATTACAAATACCGGAACAGGCGCAGTGAAATTAGTTCAGCCATCAGCCGCAGCTTTTGAAGTCGGCGCGCTTTCTGCGACAGAATTGGCAGTAGGTGCGAAAGCGAGCTTTACGGTGCGTCCGAAAGCAGGTTTGGATTCTGGCACATATGAAGAAAATATTACAGTTAAAACAGAACAGGGCAGCGGCGCGGCAGTAAAAGCTGTCTTTAAAGTAACGGGAAGCAAGATTTTGAGTATCGTGAAGCCGTCGGCAGTGACAAAGAAAAACGGTCAGGATAAGAAGGCGAGCGCCTTGGGGCTTCCGGAAAAAGTGAAGATTAAAACTTCGGACGGGATCAAAAAAGCGAATGTGACCTGGAATGTAAAAGATACGGACTACAGCAAGTATAAGGTAAAGACTCAGAAATTTAAAGTTACCGGAAAAGTTAAGCTGCCTGACGGCGTATACAATCCAGATAAAATCAGTCTGAATACTTCTATCAGTGTGACGGTGAAAGCATATGTACCGAAAGTACCGGGCAGCGATTCTAATAAAATATTGAATTTAGAAGCAGGAAAGACTTACCGTACAAATACAGATATTGTGTTCCAGGCAGTTGGCGGCGGCATGGACAATAAGAGTCCGAAAGAAGGCGATGTGAGATACCGGCCGGTAAACTGGGCAGTAAGCACAGTAAATAATTTTACCACGGATGAGTTCAAAGGGACGTTTAAGTTTTCCAATGCCGGGGATTATACCTTGAAGGTGACGTATAACCGTCAGAAATACAACGGGGATAAATGGGTAGATGACGGCACAGCAGATACGAAATCCGTCTCTTTCAAACTTGCTTCCAGCACCGTTACGCCGGGAACTGTCCGGCCGGGAACAGGAAACTCATCGACGAATTATACAAGTACTGTGAATACAGGCAAGACAGCTGCGAAGACTGGTGACGATTCACCGATTGTTCCGTTGGTAATTGTATGTCTGGTATGTCTGCTGTGCATTGGCGGAGTCATGTACTCCAAGAAAAGACGGGATAAAGATAATTAGAAAATCCATGCCATATCTGGTGGGAGAGGAGAAGTGAAGCTCATCTGCTGTCCGGTGATGGGATGTTGGAATTGCAGATGATGGGAATGCAGCGCTTGGCGCTGCATTCTTTTCTGATAAGCGGGAAAATCTGAGCAATACAAAAAATCACCGACTAAAGGATGTCCCAGATACTGCATATGGACGCGAATCTGATGGGTACGCCCGGTTTCCAGTTTTAAGCGGACAAGGGAGCAGCCGTCCTGAACGGCTTCACGCCAGAAATGGGTAACGGCGCGCTCACCCCGTTCAAAATCTATGCACCGTTCAATAGCGGAAGCCTCCCGGCGCGCAATAGGAGCATCTATAACACCGGAGTCTGGAACAAGACCAGCGGCGATAGACAGATATTCCCGATGGATTTCACGGCGTGCAGACATCTGTGAGAGAAGCGAAGCGCTGTACATATGCTTGGCAATAATCAGAAGTCCGGTAGTGTCGCGGTCGAGACGATTGATGCAGCGGTATATAAAAGGAATTCCCTGTTTCTGAAAATACCAGGCAATGCCGTTTGCCAGCGTGTTCTCATAATTATCCATAGAAGGGTGGATAGGAGTGTCTGCAGGTTTATCCACTACCAGGATATCTTCATCTTCGTATATAATGGACAGGTTCATGGGAATAGGAATGATATTTTTAGAAGATTCCGTTTCTAAAAGTGTAATAGTTAGAGTGTCTCCGGCAAAAAGACAACGGTTTGTGTATGCCGGACTGCCATTTTGAAGGATGCCGCGTTCCGTATATTTTAAGTGGGTCAGGATATGCCTGGAATATCCCAGGTCCCTAAGGTATTTTGTTATTGTAGAACCGGAATCTTCCGGTGAAATTGTATATTTAAAAATTCGCTTCATATGATTCCGTGGTAACCGTTCAGCTTTCAAATGTAATATACAATTGTGGCGAGATGGACAAAGTGCAATTAATAGCTGAATAGTTACATTTCCTTTTTATAAATTTTGCTTTTTCAGCTCCGATTATAGCACGCACAGGAAAATAATGAAAGAACTTTTAAATTTCTCTTCCTTTACCGGGAAAAATAATGTAGAATAATAGATAACGTTAAAAAGCAGATACGAAGGAAATACAAGATATTTCTGAGATGTTTGTGAATCGTTTATTAAAGAAAAATAGGAGAAGAAGCTATGGAAAGAGAAAAGTTTGGCTCTCGCCTGGGATTTATCCTGATTTCGGCGGGATGCGCAATCGGGCTGGGAAATGTGTGGAGATTCCCCTATATTACGGGAAAATATGGCGGGGCGGCGTTTGTGCTGCTGTATTTGTTCTTTTTGCTGATTTTGGGTCTCCCTATTATGGTAATGGAGTTTGCTGTCGGAAGGGGAAGCCAGAAGAGTGCGGCGTTGTCTTTTGATGTGTTGGAACCGAAAGGGACGAAGTGGCATTTGTACAAATGGGGGGCTATGGCGGGAAACTATCTGTTGATGATGTTTTATACGACAATAGGCGGCTGGATGCTTCTGTACTTCCTCAAAATGGGCGCAGGGAAGTTTGAAGGGATGGATACTGCGCAGGTAGGAAATGCTTTCGCGGAATTGACCGGACAGCCGGGAACCATGACCTTTTTTATGATTCTGGTGGTGGCGATTGCCTTTGGAATCTGTGTCAAAGGATTGAAAAACGGTGTGGAAAAGATAACGAAGGTTATGATGCTCTGCCTGCTGCTCCTGATGATAGTGCTGGCGGTGCGTTCAGCAGTACTTCCGGGAGGAGAAGAAGGACTTAGGTTTTACCTGTTTCCTGACTTTGGCAAGCTGTTTGAATCCGGGATAGGCGAGGTAGTTTATGCGGCGATGGGACAGGCATTTTTTACATTAAGCCTGGGCATTGGGGCGCTGGCAATTTTCGGGAGCTACATAGGGAAGGAGCGTTCGCTTACAGGGGAAGCTGTCAGCGTGACGGTGTTGGATACACTGGTTGCTTTGATGGCGGGACTTATTATTTTTCCGGCATGTTTTGCTTATGGAGTGCAGCCGGACAGCGGACCTAGCCTGATTTTTATTACGCTGCCCAATGTATTTAACGCTATGCCGGGAGGCAGAATCTGGGGAACGCTGTTTTTCCTGTTTATGTCCTTTGCAGCGCTTTCTACGATTATTGCAGTGTTTGAAAACATCATATCCTTTGCGATGGACTTAACGGGCTGTTCCAGAAAGAAAGCAGTACTCTGGAATCTTGCGGCAATTGTTGTCCTTTCGATGCCGTGTGTACTTGGATTTAATCTTCTGAGCGGTTTTATGCCTTTTGGTGAGGGAAGCAATGTGTTGGATTTGGAAGATTTTATTGTAAGCAACAATCTGTTGCCGCTTGGAAGTTTGATTTATCTGCTATTCTGTACCAGCCGGTATGGATGGGGATATGATAAGTTTTTGGAAGAAGCAAATGCCGGAAAAGGTATGAGATTCCCAAGATGGATTCGGGGATATGTGAAATTTATTCTGCCTATTATCGTAATCGGAATTTTTATTATGGGATATTATACAAAGTTCGCAGGATAAAATGCAACATGATAAAGTCACATAAAATAAAAATCAAATCTCAAAATAATAATTGACGTATTTATCTGTTTATGGTATAGTATGTCCATAACAGAAAGGAGAGTGATTTTTTGACAGATAATGAATTGTTAAAAGCTATATCTGATATTGTTCAGACTCAGATGCAGCCATTAAAGAATGATGTACAGGAAGTTCATGCGGATGTACAGAGTTCCCGTGCAGATATGCGTAAGATCCAAGAAGAGGTGAAGAGCTTCAACACGGATTTGCAGGTTTTTAAAGCGGAATTGCAAAGTTTCAAAACAGAATTGCAGAACTTTAAAGCAGAATTACAGAACTTTAAGAGTGAATTGAAAGTAGTGAAAGAGGATGTACATAATATTAAGGAGAACGTACAGAAACTGGATCAGCGCATGACTATTCTTGAGATGATGGTGGAAAATGTAACGAATAAAAATATCCAGCGTGTGGCGGAAGGTCATCTTGATTTGAACAGAAAACTTGACGAGGCATTGAGGCTGGATGCAGAAAGAGAAATGATTGCGCTTCGCATTAATGTCCTTGAGGGAGATGTGAAGATGCTGAAGGAAAAAATAGGGATGAAAGACCTTACAGCTTGAAAGGTATTTTGCCTGAGATATTAAAAACGCGCCCTGCCGTATATGAGAAAACGGCGGGGCGCATTTTATTCCAAATTATTCTTTTATCAGTACCTTTTCAATTTCAGCGATATACATCGTATGGTAATCTTTGTCAGGATACCATTTCTGTTCTGCACTTACATCCAGGAAGCATTCTGGTTGATATTCCTGGGCGTAGAGTTTTCGGCATATGAGCACGGTGCTTGCTTCTTCGAAATAGGGGGTTGCACCTTCGTGTATGATTGTCAGACCGGATTTTGCGATTTTATCCTCATCTCTTCCGGAAACGGAACCGAGGTAGCCGTAGGTTTTTCGGAAGGATTCGTCCAGAACAGACAAGGAAAAAGTTTCAGTGCTGTCTATGAATTCTTTTGTGTAACGTTGTGGGCGAAGGACAATGAATGCAGTATTCTTTCCCCACATTACGCCCATGCCGCCCCAGGAAGCGGTCATAGTATTGGCTTTGCCGTCTTTTTCGGCAGTCACTAAGAGCCATTCCTTTCCAATCATGGTAAATGGATTTTTCTGTAATTCTTCTGGTTTCATTTCTTTAAAGTTCATATAGTTTCCTCCTGTTACTTTGATTTTACTTTATTCCACAAGTCCATGTAGACGGCGTCTGCCTCATCTCCGAGATAGTGGAAGGTCTCGCAGTGTTCCAGCTCAGAATCATCAGGGAATGCAATCTTGCTGTTTCGGATGTCTTCGTCTTCAATCAGTTCTCTTGCTGCTGTATTTGGCGTAGAGTAGGTAATGTAATCGAAATTCATCAATGCGATGTCTGGACGGCAAAGGAAGTTGATGAAAGCTTCGGCATTTTCTTTGTGCTCCGCATTTTTCGGGATTACCCAGGAATCAATCCAGATATTGGAACCTTCTTTTGGAATCACATATTCCAAATCAGGGTTTTCATTTTGTGTGTAAATCGCTTCGCCGGAATAAATGACGCCGATTGCCGCTTCGTTGCCAATCATTTTATCTCTTACCTGGTCGATAACGTATGCTTGGACAAGAGGTTTTTGAACAATTAGAAGATTCATTGCTTCAGTCAGTTCATCTAAATCTGTGGAGTTCAGGGAGTAACCCAAATATTTCAGGGTAACGCCGAAAGCATCACGTACACTGTCCTGCATCAGAATATTGTCACGGTATTTATCATCCCATAGAATGCTCCAGCTGTCAATCGGTTCATCCACCATCGTCTTATTGTAGAGGATACCTACGGTGCCCCAGCAGTAGGGGACGGAGTATTTGTTCTCGGGGTCAAACTCCCGGGATTTATCCATGTATCTTTGACCGATGTTTTTGAGGTTTGGGACGTTGTCAAAATTGATTTCAGCCAGCAGGCCGTTGTCTAGCATTTTCTGAATCATATAGTCAGAAGGGCACACAACATCGTAGGCGATGGCGCCGGACTGTACTTTGGGATACATGATTTCATTTGTCTCGAATTCTTCGTAGATGACATCTATGCCGGTTTCCTCTTCAAACATTGTAATGACTTCCGGGTCTAAATATTCCCCCCAATTGTATACGATAACTTTTTGCTTACTTCTTTTCTGTCCCTGGAAAGAGTAATAAATACCGCCGGCAGTAACTGCCAGTACAAGAAGCGCCGGTATAACTCTTTTAAAAGCAAAAGCGAGAGCTCTTGATCTGCGTGTAATAGTCTGCTTTCTGGCTTTCTGAGAGGAGTCTTTTGGTGAAAAGTTAATCAGCAGAAGCAGAAGCAATACGGAAATAAAAAGCAGGGTAGAAAGGGCATACATTTCCGGTTTGATGCCTTTGCGCACTTCGGAATAAATCTTTGTGGAAAGGGTGTCAATACCCGGCCCTTTTGTAAAATGGGTAATTACAAAATCATCCAGCGACATGGTAAAAGCAAGCATGAAGCCAGAAAGTACGCCCGGAAGGATATCTGGAAAAATCACTTTGAAAAATGCATAAAGCGGCGATGCGCCTAAATCTAATGCGGCTTCATAAGTGTGCCTGTTTGTCTGCTTGAGCCTGGGCATCACGCTCAGTATCACATAAGGGATATTGAAAGTGATATGCGCAATCAGGATGGTAGAAAATCCAAGGTTTATCCGAAAGGCAATAAAAAGAAGCATTAGGGAAATGCCCATGACGATTTCCGCATTCATCATAGGAATATTCGTAAGCCCCATATAAAATGTGCGGAATTTCCGTTTCATGCTCTGGATGCCGATTGCCGCCGCAGTACCGATGAAAGTAGCAATCAGTGCGGAGAGCAAGGCGATGAGAAGCGTAGAATACAGGGCGCTCATGATGGCTTCATTTTTAAACAGCTCCTGGTACCAGTGCAGGGTGGCGCCTCCCCATTTTGCCCGGGTTCGGGAAGCGTTGAAAGAGAGCACAATCAAGGTGAGGATTGGCGCATACAGGAGAATAAAAATCAAGGCAAGATAAAATTTTTCGGCTGCTTTTTTAATCAAAATGCTGTTCCCTCCCCATCTTTATCATATTTGGCAACGATTGCCATACTTGCAATAATAAAAATCATCAATACCAGAGAAAGCCCGCTTCCTACGTTCCAGCTGCTGCTCTGTTTAAATGCCTGTTCAATGACGTTCCCGATAAGCAGAATCTTGCCGCCGCCAAGCAAGTCGGAAATGACAAATGTAGTAAGGGCAGGGACAAATACCATAGTAATTCCGCTAATGATGCCTGGAACTGTCAGAGGCAGGGTGATTTTAATAAAAGTCTGGAAAGCATTTGCCCCTAAATCCCTGGCAGCGCTTACAATATCTGCGTCGATTTTGCACAGAGAATTATAAATTGGCAGCACCATAAAGGGCAGAAAATTGTAAACCATGCCTAAAACGATGGCATAGGGCGTGTTGATGATGTCCAGCGAGGGCAGATGCAGAATGTTCAGGATGCTGTTAATAACGCCTGTTTTTTCCAACAAAGTCTGCCATGCCAAGGTGCGCAGCAGGAAGTTCATCCACATGGGGAGAATGAAAATCAGCACGATAAAGCTGGACTGGTTCACATTTTTCCGGGACAATATCATTGCCAGCGGATAGGCCAGAAGCAGGCAGATAACGGTGCTGACGAAAGCCAGAAGCAGAGCAATCCCCAGGGCTTTCAAGTTTTCCGGCATAGCCGTACGTGCGATGTTATCCCAGGTGAAACTGCCGGTTTCTGTTGTCATGCCGTAATAAAAAATCATGAGCAGGGGAATTACCACAAAGGATACCGCCCAGAAGAGGTAAGGCCCTGCAAGTAAACGTTTATTCTTCAATGACTGTCGCCTCCTCATCCTCCGATTCCGGTTTGTTCATAATCTGTATGTTGAAAGGGTCCACATGGATTCCGACTTCTGTGCCGACCGGAAACATGTGTGTGCTGTGTACCAGCCATTCGCGTCCTGCCGCCATGACTTCCATTTCATAGTGCACCCCTTTGAAAATCAGATGGGTGACAGTGCCGCAGATGGTTCCTGTCTCTGGGCTGACCAGCTCTACATCCTCTGGACGGATAACCACATCTACAGGGCGGTTATGCCCAAATCCTATATCTACGCAGGGGAAAGAAACTCCCTGTATCTGTACGATTTTATCTTCCAGCATCAGGCCGGGGATGATATTGCTGTCTCCGATAAAATCGGCTACAAAGGCATTTTCCGGCTCATTGTAGATATCTTCCGGCGTGCCGATCTGCTGAATGTAGCCCTGATTCATAACTACGATAGTATCGGACATAGTGAGGGCTTCTTCCTGGTCATGAGTTACATAGATGAAAGTGATGCCAAGCTCATTTTTCAGGCGGATAAGCTCATACTGCATATCCTGCCGGAGTTTCAGATCCAGTGCGCCCAGAGGCTCATCCAAAAGGAGTACTTTCGGCTCATTTACGATAGCCCGTGCGATGGCGATACGCTGTTGCTGCCCGCCGCTTAAGGAGGCGGGGGAACGGTTTTCAAAACCGTCCAGATTTACAAGTTTTAAAGCGTATTTTATTTTATCGGAAATATATTGTTTGCTTTTGCCCTTTATTTTTAGGCCAAACGCGATGTTTTCTGCGATGCTCATATGGGTAAAAAGCGCATACTTCTGGAAAACAGTGTTAATCTGCCGTTTGTTTGGGGGGAGGTGGGTGATGTCCTCGCCGTTAAAGATAACTTTTCCGGAATTCGGAGTTTCAAAACCGCCTATAATGCGCAGGGTGGTGGTTTTTCCACATCCGCTGGGGCCTAAAAGAGTGAGAAATTCATTTTCCCGAATGTACAGGTTCAGCTCATCCAGAACAAGCTGCCCGTCATAAGATTTTGAGATGTTTACCAGGTCAATCAGTTTATTACTCATAAGTATCTCCCTTCTCGTTAAAAGCTGGGCGGGGAGCTGACCCAGAGAAGTGTGGCAGCGCCCTTTCCTGCATTTTCGATAAAATGCCGTTTTGACGGGACGAAGTAGAAAGATTCGCCCTTTTTCGCTTTGTAAGTCTGTTTGCCAATGTGAATCAATACAGCGCCGCTTAACACATATCCGAATTCTTCACCCTCATGAGGCTGGTCGGGATACGTGGAACCTCCGGGTTCAAGCGTCAGCCGTATAGGTTCCATGATGTTTTTCTGGGCGTTGGGAATAATCCATTCGACTTTATTGAAAAGTTCCGTATCGATTTTTTCAAAATAGTCATTATTCCTAAAAACAATTTGTTCCTCCGATGTCTCTGCGAAAAATTCCTGCAGGTTCGTGCCAAGGCACTGCAGGATATCCGTCAGTGTGGCAATCGAAGGGGAGGTCAGATTGTGCTCAAGCTGGGAGATAAAACCTTTCGACAGCTCGGCGCGGTCTGCCAGTTCCTCCTGAGTCAGCCGTAAAGCAGTGCGCAGTTCTTTCAGCTTTAATCCAATGTCCATGTAAACCGCCTTTCGTGCTGTAGAACAGCAAAAATAAACTTTGAGTTTAGTATCAATAAACAAGCGTTATATCTGATTATACGCAAGATGCAGGAGTTGTCAATAGATTTTTTCTGTGTTAAAATAAGTACATCTTAGATTACTGAATATGCGAAGGAGGGGAATAGAAAATGGGACAGGACAAATATGTGGCATATGTGGGCACTTATACCCACGGGAGCAGCATAGGAATTCATGTGTACGATTTGGATGTAGAGGAAGGGCATATGAAGGAGCGTGAAGTGGTTCCTGTAAATAATGCCTCCCATATTACGAAATCAAATAACGGAAAATATCTATATTCCATAGCGGATGAGGGTGTGGAAGTTTTAAAAATTGATGAGAACGGCGATTTGACACCGATAAATAAAGTGGGGATTGATGGAATGCGGGGATGTTTCCTTTCTACAAATTTAGAGGGAAACCGTCTGTTTGTGGGAGGTTATCATGATGGAAAGATTACAGTTGTGCGCATCCACAGAGACGGAAGGCTTGGTTCGGTCATGGACGGGATTTTCCATAAAGGGCTGGGGAGCGTGGCTGAGCGGAACTTCAGGCCGCATGTAAGCTGTGCGACACCGACACCGGATGGAAAGTACCTGTGTGTAGTGGATAATGGCATTGATCAGATAAAGCTTTATACGGTTCATCCCACCACCGGAAAGCTGAAGCTGTATGATATTGTGCGCTGTAAGCTGGAATCGGGACCAAGGCTGCTTCGTTTTAGCCAGGACGGGCGGTTTGCATATGTCATTTGTGAGCTGAGCAATGAGATTTTAGTTTATTCTTATGATGGTGCGGGCAAGTCTCCTCAGTTTGATTTGATTCAGAAGGTAAGCACGGTGATGGATGAGAAAGAGGGAGGATGTGCCGCATCCGGGCTCAGGATATCCCCAAGCGGCAGATATCTCTACTGTTCTACAGCAGGGGAAAACAGCGCCGGGATTTTTAAAATTGATCCGGAAACAGGAATGTTGGAGAAACTTTGTATTCTGCCGATCAGCGGAAAGTATCCGAAGGATTTAGAGGTATTTCCGGATGAGCGAACGTTAGTGGTGTTGAATCATGAATCTAATGAGATACGCTTTTTCCGCATTGATTATGAAAAGAAAATTATTGTCCAGAAAGGGCGGCCGATTAAAGTGGATACGCCAAACTGCATTCTGATTTCCAGAGTGGAAGAGTAGGGAGAAAAGCTTTAGCAAAAGGCAGCGCAAGCGAGAGAATGTTCGTTTGCGCTGCCTTTAAAATGTTTCTGGACACAGGGTGTCTGGCGGCAGTTCGTTTAGGAAAAAAAGCGGATTAGGTTGTCCATGTTGGAATTGATACTTGCGAACATCATATCCAGTAGTGTTAAAGCAACCATGGACTCCACTACGACTACGGCACGGGGAACAATGATGGGGTCATGGCGGCCTTTTACTTCTATTTGGACAGTCTGTCCGCTTTTTGTAACGGTAGACTGTTTTTGGGAAATAGAAGGGGTTGGTTTAATACCGGCACGCAGGATAATTTGGCTGCCATCGCTGATTCCGCCTAGAATACCGCCCGAATGGTTTGTAAGTTTTTGAATGCCGCCTTCAGGAGAAAGGGCATATTGGTCATTGTTTTGGGAACCCTTGGCTTTAGCCGCTGCCATGCCATCGCCGATTTCAAAGCCCTTTACGGCGCCGATGGAGCATACGGCCTTTGCGAGATTAGCGCTGAGTTTTTCAAAAGAAGGGTCTCCGATACCAGGCTTCATTCCGTCCACTACACATTCGATGACTCCTCCAGAAGAGTCCTGAGAGCGTATGCATTCTTCCAGATAATGAGCCGCCTTTTCGGCTGCTTGGGAATCCGGCATATAGAGAGGGGATTCTGAAATCTGGTGGATATCGAAGTTTTCCGGAGTGATTTCTATGGGCCCGATGGCTTTTGTATAGGTTAGAATCCGGATACCGAGCTGGTTCAGGACTTTGCAGGCGATGGCTCCGGCAGCTACGCGCCCGATGGTTTCCCGGCCAGAGGAGCGGCCTCCGCCCCGGTAATCGCGGAATCCGTATTTCATGTCATAAGTGAGGTCGGCGTGTCCCGGGCGGTAATACCCGGCAATGCCGCTGTAGTCTCTGGAACGCTGAGATTTGTTGTATACAGTCATAGAAATAGGGGTTCCTGTGGTTTTTCCTTCAAATATGCCGGAAAGAATTTCAACGGTGTCTTCTTCCTTGCGGGGAGTAGAGTAACGGCTTTGTCCTGGTTTTCTCCTGTCCAGATATTTCTGGATATCTGATTCGTCCAGTGGAAGCCCGGCGGGGCAGCCGTCTACTACCACACCTACGCCTCTGCCATGAGATTCTCCCCAGGTTGTGATTTTGAATATATTCCCAAATGTTGATCCTGCCA